>Ga0209236_1001192_pt1 | contig 15663 bp, 17 predicted proteins | sample GraSoi013_1_40cm_FD_185819 | JGI IMG/M metagenome (GOLD analysis project Ga0209236, IMG submission 185819) | Grasslands soil microbial communities from the Angelo Coastal Reserve, California, USA - Sample 09_27_2013_1_40cm (SPAdes) (version 2) | ecosystem: Environmental > Terrestrial > Soil >... | reverse complement strand
ACCCGCTTGTTGATGGATTTTTCTAGAACGTTAAGAGGCATCACCATAGAAGGATCTGTCCCCCCTTCCGGCGCGCCGTAAACTGTGAATGCACTTAAGACTTTTCTTACACCATCCTATCGAGAGACGGCCGTGCGATGGAGTCGCCACGTATTTATCGCGGCGGACCCATGCATCCGCGATGCCGCTCGAACGGAAGAAAGTCGGCGAGGTCTTCCATTTCTACACGAAGATCGGCGTCGCCGCGATCCGAGTCACCGACGATGGAATTGCGATCGGAGACACGGTCCAAATCCAGGGGCCTTCGACCAACTTGGAGCAGACCGTGGACGCGTTGCAGATCGAACATGCCGTCGTCTCGCGCGCGGGCCCGGGACAAGAGGTCGGGATGAAGGTCCGCGACCGCGTGCGGGAGAAGGATTTCGTCTACAAGCTGATCCCGATTGAAGGTCCGGTTCGGCCTCCGGCGGCGAAGGCGGCCGCCAAAGCGCCTGCGAAGAAGGCCAAAGCACCCGCGAAGAAGGCACCGGTCAGACGAAAAGCCAGCCGCGCACCGCGTAGTAAAGGGCGCCGAGCGTCCCGACGATCGCGATCGCGTTCAAGATGATGTCGAGGGCCGCCTCGATTCCGGGACCGCGGAGGCCCGCGTCCACGAGCATGAACTTCAGCCGATGGGTCCCATGGAAGAGCGAGCCCCCGATGAGCGCGAAGAAGAAGAGGCGGACCAACGGCTCCTGCCAGTGGGCCGCGAACGTCGCATACGCGGCGGGATCGGTCGGCCACAAACCGAACACCGGCGCGACGAACAGCAGGAACACGGTGATCGGGAATAGGAAGGCCGTGATGAATCCGCCCAGGGAGAAGAGGCCCCACAGGAGCGGCTCGAGGAAGACCTCCGGCTCGCCGGTCTTCTCGTCCGCGTGGACGGTCTCGCGGCCGGGATTCCACGCGAGCGATTCCCGAGTGGACCCAACCTCTTCGGCCATTCAGATGCCCCCGAAGATCAGGTAGACGGCGGCCGCAGAGACGCCGATCCACAGGAGCACGTTCACGCCGAAAACGGATTTCCACGGGAGCGGCCGCTCGGTGAACTGAATCGGCTGGGCCTTCCCGATCAGCATGAACCAGGTGACGGCGTGCCACACGAGCAACGCGAAGAGGACGAGGTTCACGTACAGAATCGGCGGCGTGCGCATCGTGTCGACGAAGGACGTGTACGCGGATTCCCCCGCGCGCAGCGTCCGGAGCAAGTTCAGGAAGATGAGGCCGTAGAGCGCGGATACCACGCCGCCGAGCTCGCGCAGCTGGAAGCTCAGATACCGCCGGTTCCGGAGCCACCATCCCGCCCGACGTTTCCACGGATATTCGCGGGCCGTCGCATCACCTCGACTCGGCCTTGGGCATCAGGAGGCGCCGCATGTGCCGCATCGTCGCGAGGACTTTCAGGGTCTGAATCGCGGCCGCCGGATCCACGTTCTTCGGGCAGACGACAGAGCACTCTCCGACAAACGTGCATTCCCAGACGCCGGCCTTCGTGTTCAGCCGCGCAAGACGCTGGTCGGCCCCTTCGTCCCGCGTGTCCCGGATGTACCGCAGCGCCAGAGCGGACGCCGCGGGGCCGACGAACTCGGGGCTCGTCCCGAAGACCGGGCAGGCCGCGTAGCATAGCATGCAATTGATGCACAGGCTTTGCTGCCGGTACGCCTCGACGTCCTCCGGGTACTGCACGAACTCCTTCGTCAGGTCGCCCGACTCCTCGCGGACGATATACGGCGTCACGGACGCGAGCTTCTCCAGGAAGTCGTCGAAGTCCACGACGAGGTCCTTCAGGATCGGGAAGTTCGCGAGCGGATCGATCGTGACGGCGCCTTTGTGGACGTCGCGGATGTACGTGCCGCACGTGAGCTTCGGTTGCCCGTTCACGTTCGCCCCGCACGAGCCGCAGATCCCCATCCGGCACGACCACCGGTACGTGAGCGTGGGGTCGACGTGGTCCTTGATGTAATTCAGCCCATCGAGGACGACCATGTCGTCGCGGTACGGGATTCGGTACTCCTGGTACGTCGGCTTCGACCCCGACGTCGGTCGGTACCGTTTCACCCGGAACACCACGTCCCGCTCGGCCATCTCAGTACTTCCTCTCGACGGGCTGCCACTTCGTGATCTTCACCGGTATGTAATCGATCCGCGGTGCGCCGTCGGCGCGATACGCGAGCGTGTGCTTCAGGTAGTTCGCGTCGTCGCGGTTCGGGAAGTCCGTCCGGCTGTGGGCGCCGCGCGACTCCCGTCGGTTCAGCGCGCTGTGGGCGATCGACGCCGCGACATCGAGCATGAAGTCGAGTTCGAGCACCCCGGTCATCTCCGTGTTGAAGACCCGGTCCTTGTCCGCCATCCCGACGCTCGCGAAGCGGTCGCGGAGCTTGGCGAGCTTCCCGCACGCGTCCGCAAGGCCGGCTTCCTCCCGGAAGATCCCGACGTCACGGTCCATGAGTTGCTGCATCTCGACGCGGACGCCCGCGAGCGTCTCCTTCCCCCGCTCCCGGCCCATGAGGCCATCGAAGACGCGGGACTCCTCCTTCCGCAGCGCCTCTCGCGAGGCCGTTCCGCGAGGATACGCGGCCTTCTGCTTCGCGTGTTGTGCCGCCGCGAGGCCACACCACTCGCCGAACACGAGGCATTCGCTCAGGCTGTTCGACCCAAGGCGGTTCGCGCCATTGATCGAGACGCACGCGGTCTCGCCGACCGCGTAGAGGCCGGGCAGCGTCGTCTCCCCCGTGCTGTTCGTCGAAACGCCACCCATGATGTAATGCTGACCGGGGCGCACCGGGATCGGCTCGTGAATCGGATCGAGCCCCATGTACTTCTCCGCGAGCTCGCGGACCATCGGGAGCTTCTTGTCGATCGTCGCGGCGCCGAGGTGGCGCAAGTCGAGGCCGAGATACTGCCCGTACGGCCCGTCGAACGCGCGGCCGGCCTTCATCTCCTGGATCATCGAGCGCGAGAGGATGTCGCGCGGCCCGAGTTCCATCTTACTCGGAAGGTAGCGCTGCATGTACCGCTCGCCGTCTTTGTTAATCAGGTAGCCACCCTCCCCGCGAGCCGCCTCGGTGATCAGGATGCCCGTCCCCGGCAGGCATGTCGGATGGAACTGCACCATCTCCATGTCCTTGAGCGGAACGCCGGCGCGGTAGGCGAGGGCCATGCCGTCGCCCGTCTTGATGAAGCCGTTCGTGGTGAATTCGTACACGCGGCCGCAGCCGCCCGTCGCGAGAATCGTCGCCTTCCCGCCGATCCCCACCATCCGGCCGCCGCGAAGGTCGAGTGCGGTCACCCCGGCGCACGCGCCGGCGTCGACGATGAGGCTCGTGACGAAGTACTCATCGAAACGGTGGATGTTCTCGAACTTCATCGACGTCTGGAAGAGCGTGTGCAGGATGTGGAAGCCGACCTTGTCCGCCGCGAACACGGTGCGCTTGACGGACATCCCGCCGAACGCGCGCTGGCTCACCCGGCCGTCCGCATCGCGAGACCAGGGACAGCCCCAGTGCTCGAGCTGGATGATCTCCTTCGGGCACCGCGCGACGAAGAACTCGACCGCGTCCTGGTCGGCGAGGAAGTCGGATCCCTTGATCGTATCGAGCGCGTGCAGCTCCAGGGAATCGTAATCGCGTAGGACCGCCGCGGTCCCTCCCTCGGCGGACACCGTGTGGCTCCGCATCGGGTAGACTTTCGAGACGACCGCGATCGAGAGGTCGGGGTCCGTCTGGGCCGCCGCGATTGCCGCGCGCAATCCCGCCGCGCCCCCGCCGACGATGACGATGTCGTGCGCGGTCCGTTCCACGAACCGCGGAACCGAGTTGGGAGAATAAGCTTTTGGCACATACCGTTCCGACATGAGATTCGGGCCTTTCTCTCCGGCGCAAAACGGTGTCTCCCGCACGGAAGCAATTGTCGCGGGGCCGGGCGCAGAAGACTCAAGTAGGACGCGCCCGTTGGGCGCGGGGCATGGAGGTCGTCCGCGTCGAAGGGCTTGGGAAAACGTACCCGGGAGGGACGAAAGCCCTCGAGGACGTTTCCTTCTCGATCGAGAAGGGCGAGATCTTTTGCCTGCTCGGCCGCAACGGCGCGGGGAAGACGACGCTCCTGCGGATCCTCGCCACCCAACTCAAGCCGAGCGTGGGCCGCGCATTCGTCCTCGGCCATGACGTTCTCGCGGAGCCGCAGGCGATTCGCCCGCACATCGCCGTGGTCCCGCAAGAGGCCCGGCCGCAGATGCTCCTTTCTCCCTACGATCACATCCTCTACTTCTGCCTCATCCGCGGCCAATCGCGAGCACAGGCCCGGGAACGCACTCAGAAAATCATGGAGGACCTGGGCTTGTGGGAGCACCGTGACAAGCTCGCGTCGGACCTGTCCGGCGGTCTTCGTCAGCGTCTCATCATCGCCATGGCGCTGGTCGCGGACCCGGAGGTCCTCTTCCTCGACGAGCCCACGATCGGGTTGGATCCCCTGGGCCGGCGTTCGGTCTGGCACATGTTGCGGGAACTCACCCGGAAGGGCGCCACGATTCTGTTGACCACGCATTACCTCGACGAAGCGGAAATCCTCGCAGACCACTTGCTCATCGTGGACAAGGGACGCACGGCATTCCTCGGGACGGTGGAGGAGGCGAAGGGAGACACGGGGGTTGGCATGCGCGTCATCGTCGAGCCTGCGGCAGGAAACGGATCGGCTTCTCCGGAGGTGCTCGAACCCCGCTCCGCCGAAGAAATCCTCGCGATCGTCGAGCGAGGCCTGCGCGAGAAGCGCAAGATCACGTTCAAACCGGCCAGCCTCGAAGACGCGTTCATCAAAATCGTGGGGGGATCGATTGAAGTCGAGAATACGTGAGGCTCTGTACATCGGACTCTTCGACGCCCTCCCCCTCCTCCGGGACCCAATGCTCCTCGTCGTGATCAGCCTCTTTTCGTTCTTGCCCGTGATTTTCATCTTCGTGTTCGCGGACCAAAAGTCGGCGATGCAATCCCTCGTTGGGGCCATCGTGTTGACGTTCTCATTCACCGGCCTGTTTGCCTCGCAGAGCGTGTACTTCAACAAGCAGTGGTTTCGCTTTCAGGACATGCTCGTCGCATCGAAAGTGTCCCCCGCCTCGTATGCGGTCGGACTTTCCGTCAGTGGCCTCGTCGTCGCGCTGCCCGGCGTCGTCGTGGCCCTCGTCCTCCTTCTCCTGTCCGGGCCGATGCCCGCGGCGGGAGTCTTTCTCCTTTTGGCGACTTCTCTGCTTCTTTGGATCGGATTGGTTTTTGTGGGATTCGCAATCGGGGCGACGACGAAGAACGCGCGGCGCGCGAACTCGATCCCGCAAGTCCTGAGCATCGCGCTAGGATTCCTGCCGCCCGTGTACTATCCGCTCGACCGTTTGCCCGCGATCGCCCAACCGATCGCGATGCTCATCCCGACGACCCACGCCGCCCAGCTCGCGAAGTACTACCTCGGCCTCATCCCGATCACACCCTCCGAGGTCGCCATCGGATGGGCCTACCTCCTCGGTTTCGCGGCGCTCATGGGTTTCATCGCGTCGCGGCGGGCGCACTGGGTCGATCCGTAAGGCTGAAACGCGAGGCACTTTCGCCCTCGCTATCAGGATGCGAAACTTGCGCGAAGCGTGAAATAGCGACCAGCGGCTCTCCTGCCGCCGGAGGGGAAGCGTGAAAGTAACGTACTTCGCGGGCCTTGCCCTCGTTGTTGGTCTCGTCGCGTTCGCGCCTACGTCATCCCTAGTCGGGGCGTCATCGACGAGATCGACACCGACCTTCGACACAGAGCGACCGTTCCCCGGAGGCGGGGCGTACTGGGAACCCGCTATCGCCGCAGACCCTGGCTCCTCCTACGTCTACCAAGCGGTCACGTACATCAACGCCTCGAAGAGGTGCTCGGGCTGCCCCGGCACCGCGATCTTCTTCCGAGCGTCAAGCGACGGAGGTGCGACCTGGGGTCCCGCCCATCCGATCTCACTGGCGCACGGCCGCGGCTGGCAATTTGACCCGCAGATCCAGGTCGCGGCGGATGGCACCGTCTACGTGGTCTTCCTCCAGACCTTCGATCCGGGGAGCGTCCTCTTCAAGTCGACCGATCACGGTGCCACCTGGTCCGGCCCGTTCACGATGAACGGCGCGCTGACGTACAACGACAAGCCGATTCTGCTCATCTCCCCCAGCGGTCAAGATGTCTACGTGGCGTTCAACGTCAAGCTCGCATCGTACGTCGCGGTGTCGCACGATGCCGGGAGGACGTTCGCTCAGGTGAAGACGAGCAACGAGAGCCTCTGGTGGTACACGTATGGCGGGACGTACGCCCCGGACGGCAGCGTGTACTTCGCCCAAGCCGGCGAGGCCGGCGCCAAGACGAACGGCAAGGGGACGAACCAGGGCCACACGGACGGAATCCAGAAAATCTTCGTGTTGAAGATGAACCACGAGGGGACCGCGTGGGAGAATGTCTACCTCGACACGAGCATGGTCGCGACTCCCTGTTCGATCTTCGGGTGCTATGGCGACTACTTCGCCGCGCAGGCCGCCGTCGCCGTGGACGCTTCCGGGCACCTCCTGTTCGCGTACACCCGGAACGACGTGAACGGCACCGCACATCGAATGTACATCCGGTCGTCTCCGGATGGAGTGTCGTGGAGCGACCCGAAACTGGTCAACGACCGGGGGGACAGCAACTTCCCCGCGATCGTCGCGGGACCGACCGCGGGGGACTTCCGCCTCGCATGGCAGGACAACCGGTACGCGACATGTTGGGACTGCGGTGGCCTCGGCAGCTGGAACACGTGGTACGCGCAGACCACCGACGGCGGGGGCACGTGGACCGCGAGCGTCCGGTTGTCGAATCTCGGGAGCGGGGCGCCGTACAAGACGTCTCAAGGGTACGCCTTCCCGGACGGCGATTACTTCGGTCTCACGGTCGATTCGGCGGGGACGAACTACGTGATCTGGGGCGAGGCGGACGGCTCGTCGATCTACTGTTGCGGCGGTGCATGGTACACACGGGGCGTGTGACGCCGCCCTCGCGGCGAGAGTCGACCGTGGTCCAAAGGGGTTTTGCGGTCGGAACGCGTAGGTTGAGCCCTCTTCACGACTGCAGTTCAGACTCGTCCCAGCCCGCAGCCGTCGGTGCCTGGTATCTCCCAAACGCCGCGCGTGGCAGACGGGCGCCAGCCTCGACGAGCGCTGAGCCGAGCACGGCGGCCACGAATCCGTAGGCGAAGGAGACCGATGCAGTGCCCGACGACGCCTGAGGGTTGAGGTACGTTGGCACGACGAGGAGGAAGAGCGCGTACAGGAGCAAGACAATTATCCCGGCCGTTCCCAGGCGGCGTGTCTTGCGCCCGACGGCAGCGACCCCCAGACCGAGGAACGCCGAAACCGCGAGCCAAACGAAGGCGATCCAACCCCAAGGTCCGCCTAGTAACGTGTTCAGGAGACCGGTGCTCGCGAGCCCATCGTACGTCCCGGGGGGGAGGTCCGGTCTCGTTCCGGATACCACGAACCATGGGAGGAAGAACAGGCTGCCGAACAGCACTATCGCGCCCACAACGGCGAGAGCACGACCACCGGCCGAAGTCCTCATCATGCCGGCCATGGCCCGTACCCGGGGGACGACGTCTAATACCTTCCGCTACAAATGTCCGCGTGGTCGGGTCGAGTCCTCATTCGTGAACATCAATGCTCGTCGGAGGCGCCGCTTTCCACTTCGACGAGCCATTTGCGGACCTCGTCCACCGCGCCGGGGTCTTCGAGGGTCGTCGTATCGCCGATCTCTTGGCCGGAGACGAGCGACCGGATGACGCGACGCATGATTTTCCCGCTGCGGGTCTTCGGCAACTTCTCCGTGACAAAAATCTCGTCAGGCATGGCGATGGCCCCGATTTCCTTCCGCACGTGCTCGCGTAGTTCCTGCGTCAGTTGAGCGGAGCGAGTCTCGACTCCCTTCAAGACGACGTACGCAACGAGGGACTGTCCTTTCAGCGCGTGCGGCTTGCCGACCACGGCGGCCTCTGCGACACTCGGATGACTCACCAAGGCGGACTCGACCTCCATCGTCCCGATCCGGTGGCCCGCCACGTTGATCACATCGTCGATGCGGCCCATCAACCAGAAGCAACCGTCCTCGTCGACGCGCGCGCCGTCGCCCGTGAAGTATTTCCCCGGGACCTGCGACCAGTACACCTGTTGGTACCGCTCCGGGTCGTTGTACAGCGTCATGAGCATCGCCGGCCACGGTTTCGAGATCACAAGGTAGCCGCCCTTGTTCACCGGTACGGGACGGCCGTTCTCGTCCACGACCTCGGCGGCGATGCCGGGGAAGGGGTGGGTCGCGGATCCCGGCTTCAGCGTCGTGAGGCCGGGGAGCGGCGTGAGCAGGATCATGCCGGTCTCCGTCTGCCACCACGTGTCGACGATGGGACAGCGGCCTCCGCCGATCGTCTTGTGATACCACCGCCACGCCTCCGGGTTGATGGGCTCCCCGACGGTCCCGAGGAGGCGGAGGGTCGACAGGTCGTGTTTCTTCGGCCATTCATCGCCCCAGCGCATGAACGCGCGGATCGCGGTGGGGGCGGTGTACAGGATGGTGACCCCGTACGACTCGACGATCGACCAGAACCGATCCGGTTGAGGCCAGTCCGGCGCGCCCTCATAGAGGAAGGACGTGGCGCCATTCGCGAGCGGTCCGTAGACGATGTACGTGTGACCGGTGACCCACCCGATGTCCGCGGTACACCAGTACAGGTCCCGATCCTTCACGTCGAAGATGATGCGATGGGTCGTCGCAGCGCCGACGAGATAGCCGCCCGTCGAATGCAGGACCCCTTTCGGCCGGCCCGTGGTCCCGGAGGTATACAATACGAAGAGAGGGTCCGTCGCCTCCATCGGTTCGGGCTCGCAGTAGTCGTCGACCTCGGAGATTGCTTCGTGCCACCAGACGTCGCGGCCTTCCGTCATCGACACAGGCTCTTTCGTCCGTTGAACGACCACGACGTGGCGCACGAATGGCAGGTCCCCGACCGCTTCGTCCACAGTCTTCTTCAAGGGGACGATGTTGCCCCGACGATATCCTCCGTCCGCGGTGATGATCACCTCGCTGTGGCAATCCTCCGCTCGATCCTGAATCGCCTTCGCGCTGAATCCCGCAAAGATCACGCTGTGAATCGCTCCGATTCGGGCGCACGCCAGCATGGCGATCGGAAGCTCGGGGATCGCCGGCAGATAGATCGTCACGCGGTCTCCGCGCTTCACCCCGAGGCGCTTCAACACGTTGGCGAACCGATTCACCTCGCGCCAGACCATCTGATACGTCAGGACCCGTCGATCTCCGGGTTCTCCCTCCCATACGATCGCGGCCTTATTCCGCCGCGGGGAGTCGAGGTGACGATCCAGGCAGTTCTGCGAGACGTTGATCTGGCCACCGACGAACCATTTGGCAAAAGGCGCTTTCCATTGGAGGACCTTCGACCATTTCTTGATCCAGACCAGTTCCTTGGCTCGCTCGGCCCAGTACCTCTCCGGATCGGCGGCGGCTTCGCGCGGGACCTTCGAATCGTGAACCCATGCGTCCTTGCGGAACGACTTCGGCGGCGGGTACTCCTCCTTTTCCTTGAGGAGGCTGTCGATCGTCGCGCTCGATACGACCACTCGCTTACCTCGCTGAATCCGTGTAATTGAACGATACCTTATGAGTGAATCGCCTCGAAATACGGTCCCCAACCGCGGGCTGACCACAGGAATCGAAATACTCGTTCTCGTCTATTCCCTCGAGCATGATGTGCACAGGCCTCGCTCCGAAAGAGCATGGGGAAACCGGAGCGTGAAGGGCCTTGGCATCAACTCAGTCTTCCCGCTCGCCCCTTCCCGCGGAGGCCGCGTCAATCCCGATCCTGATCCTGTTGAGTCTGCACGTTGGCCTGTTCTTCCTCATCGCTGGCGCCCTGCTTCCCACGGACGTGGACATGAGTATTTTCAGTCCCGGCCTGAAGGCCGAATCTTTCCTTTTCCTGTTTGCTGCCTTCTATCTACTCTTGGGTTTAGTGGGAGTCCTCGTCCCCTCGTACGCGCGGAGGTTCGGCTTGGCCCTATCTGCGGTCGCCGTGCCGTTCCTCGTCCTCCTGCTCGCGGCGGCTCGCGGCGTCGAGGTGAGTTTGACCAGGTCAGGTTGGTTCATCGTCCTCTCCCTCCTCGACTCCCTCGCCATCGTGATTGCTTTGCTCCTTCCCCGTATCATCGGCCACTCGCCCCGTGCCCCAATGTGAGTCGAGGCTTCCTCTTCATATGGAAGGACTACCGCACCGAGATCGGACCGTCGGCACCAAGCCCGACGAGCCGATCCGGTTAACCTTAAACAAGGTTGACATCAATCCATGAGCAAGATTCCTCGGATGGCCCGCTCGGTCTCAGGGTCGTAGGACGACCTTAATCGAGTCGTGGGCCTCCGCCACGAGTCGGAATCCCTCCGCAGCCTTGCCCAGCGGGAGCACGTGCGTAATCAGATCCGTGACGATGAGGCGTTTCTCCCGGAGCAGATTGACGGATTCGCGGATGTCGCGAGGGCTCCCGCCGTACGACGAGGTGAGCGTGACTTCCTCTCGCCACAGCTCGTTGAAAGGGATGTCTACTTTCGCTGCCGGATCGATCGGCGCGAAGAATAGGACGGTCCCTCCGCGGTCGACCGAAGCGAGCCCTTGGCCGATCGCCTTCGGAGCACCCGTGCAGGTGACGACGAGGTCCGCGAGATTCCCTTCGTTCGCCTCCTTCACTTTCGCCGGGACGTCCTCTCGACCGTCGACCACGAGATCCGCACCTGCCTTCCGCGCTGCGGCCTTCCGAAACTCGACGACATCGGTCGCGATGACCTTTGCAGCCCCGGCCGCCTTCGCGAGTTTGATGTGCAGCAGTCCGGCGACGCCGCTGCCGAGGACGAGCATCGTTCCTCCCGGACGGAAGCCCGCGAGCCGCTGACCACGAATCACGCAAGCGAGAGGCTCAACGAACGTGGCCTCGTCATCCGAGATTTCCCGCGGGAGCGGGAACACGCCGTGCTTCACGTTGATCGCGGGCACACGGACGAACTCCGCAAAACCACCCGGATCAAAGTTCGTCGTGCGCAGGGTCTCGCAGACGGTCTCGTGACCTGCGAGGCAGTACCGACACGAACCACACGGCACATGGTGCGACACGAAGACGCGGTCGCCGATCTTGACGGAGTCCACGCCGGCTCCGACCTGAACGACCTCGGCCGCGATCTCATGGCCGAGGACGAGCGGAGCCTTCGGCTTCCGGTACCACTCCATCACATCGGAGCCGCAGATGCCGGATGCCTTGACGCGGACGAGGATCTCTCCGGGGCCGATGCGGGGCGTGGGCAACTCCACGATTCGCACGTCGTCGTTCGCGTAGTACATCGCGGCGCGCATGTGCCGCGCCTACTTCTTCGACCTCGCGCCCTTGACGAGCTCGAGGGCTTCCTTCGGGGTCGCCCGCTCATGGACGACGGCGCGGATGCCGCGGATCATCCCGACGGGGTTTGTGGACTGCCAGATGTTCCGGCCCATGTCCACGCCCTTCGCACCGTCCTGGATCGCCTCGTACGCGAGCTCGAGGGCATCGAGTTCCGTCTCGAGCTTCGGCCCGCCCGCAACGACAAGCGGGACGGGACACGACTCCACGACCTTCGAGAACTCGTCGCAGTAGTACGTCTTGATGAAATGCGCTCCGAACTCGGACGCGATCCGGCAGGCGAGCCCGAGGTACCGCGCGTCGCGCTTCTCGAGCTCCTTGCCCACCGCGGTGACCGCGAGGACCGGGACCCCGGCTTCTTCGCCTTCGTCGACGAGTTTTCCCAGGTTCACCAGCGAATCGTGCTCGTGGGCGGCGCCGACGAAAATCGAGAGCGCGACCGCGGAGGCGTTCAGGCGCACGGCCTCCTTCATCGAGGTGGTGATTTTCTCGTTCGAGAGGTCTTCATTCAGCACGCTCGCGCCACCGCTTACCCGGAGGACGATCGGCACGTTCGCGCCCGAATCAATCGACGTTCGCACGACGCCGCGGGTGACCATGATGGCGTCCGCGTAGGGAAGGAGCGGCTCCAACGTCTTTCGAGGGATCTCGAGTTTGGTCGTCGGCCCGAGAAAGTAACCGTGGTCCGCCGCGAGCATCACGGTGTGACCATCGGCCGGCCGGATGATCCGAGACAGACGATTCTGAAGTCCCCAGGTCATGTGTATCCCCCGCGAGGTTTCGTGGTCCGCGTCGAATTCGACAGGGGCCTTAAATCCTTTCCTTCGAGGACTCCCCCGAGAAATCGAGCCGGAAACGATACGTTCTTCCCGGCCCATCCGATGGGTCGATGAACCGAATGTATCCTACGAATCCGGGGACGAGAGGCCGACTCCTAGCGCCCGCCGATCTGGCTGCGGCCTCCCTTGGAATCGGGTTGCCCGTCGTCACCGCAGGGGTTCTGATCGCCTCCCTGTCCTCCCCCGAGCTCTGGACATCCGTTCCGCTCGTCATGCTGGTTGTTTTCGTGCTGAACAGTGCAAACATCCTCCTCTTCCTTGGCGCACGGCGAGCCCGAGTTGGATCCCAGTCCGTTCTCAACGTGTGGAGCATTGGCGCCGTGCTTTCCGGAGTCTGCGCTTCAATGGTGGCTGTATTGGCCGGCTTCTTCGCGCGCCTCGGGGCGTAGCACAGCTCCGCGAACACAGCAATGAACCGCAAATCCTTTACACGAGCCCCGGCATTCGTATTAAGAGGTCGGAGGGGGAGCGGTGTCGACGTCGGACCAAGAGTTTGCGGAGTTCGCGAACCGGTTGCATGGTGAACTCATTCGGCCGGAATACGCGAACTACGATGAGGCGAGGCGAATCTGGAACGGGATGATCGACCGCAGACCAGCGGTGATTGTGCGGTGCAAGGACTCGGATGATGTGATGCGATCGATCGCGTTTGCGACAGACCATGGATTCGTCTTGGCAATCCGAGGCGGCGGACACAACGTGTCCGGGAACGCGTTGTGCGATGATGGCCTGGTGATCGATCTGTCCCTGATGAAAGACATCCGAATCGATGAGGAGCGAGGCACCGCGGTCGTTGGCGGAGGAGTCACATGGGGGGAATTCGACAAAGCGGCGCAACACGTCGGATTGGCGACGACGGGCGGAGTGGTTCCCTCGACGGGCGTCGCCGGGTTGACCCTGGGAGGAGGATTTGGTTTCCTCGCGCGGAAGCACGGCCTCGCCTGCGACAACCTCCTCGGGGTCGATCTGGTCACCGCGGATGGACGCGTTGCGCACGCGAGCGAAGAGGAGAATCCCGATCTGTTTTGGGGCATCCGAGGCGGCGGCGGGAACTTCGGTATCGCGACGTCGTTCGAGTTCCGACTCCATCCCGTCGGTGGGATTCTCGGTGGTGTCATCGTCCACCCGAGGGAGCGAGCCCGGGAAGTCCTTCGATTCTACAGAAAGTTCGTCGAGGGGGCACCCGATGAGCTCACCTTGTTTGCCGCACTCGGCGCCTCGCCCGACGGCGTCCCCGTGGCGGCCTTGCTCGCAGGTTACTTCGGCCCCCCAGAAGAGGGCGAACGAATTCTCCGACCGCTGCACGAATTCGGGCCGCCAATCGTGGATGATGTCAAACCGACGTCGTATGTGGCCCTCCAAGGCATTCTTGGGCCGGCATTTCCGCCGGGTGCTCGGAACTATTGGAAGTCCGGCTTCCTGACCGATCTCGGAGACGCGGCAATCGACACCATGGTTCGCCAGTTCGAGAGCGTACCCTCGAAACGCACTCAAGTCGTCCTTGAGTATCTGGGAGGCGCAGTCTCCCGCGTTGGAGAACGGGACACGGCCTTCGGACATCGAGACGCGCGTTTCGACTTGGTCATCACGTCGATCTGGTCCGATCCCGCCGAGGACGAAGCGAACATCGCCTGGACTCGGGCGCTCTGGCATGCGATGGAGCCGTTTGCATCCGGTGGTGTGTACGTCAACTACCTCGGGGAGGAGCGGGATGAGGGAGCCGAACGGGTTCGAGCCGCTTACGATCCGGAGAAATACGAGCGGCTCGTCCGGCTCAAGCGGAAGTACGACCCCGAGAACCGGTTCCGCATGAATCAGAACATTCCGCCTTGATGGATGGCCGAACTCCGACTTACGTTCGCAGGATCAGATGGCTGTCTCCGAACTCGTGCCACCGATACCCGTTCGCGATCGCTTCCCGGTACGCGTCCATGACCCGCGGCAACCCGATGAGGGCTGCGAGCATCGCGAGATGGCTGGTCACCGGGTCGTGGAAGCCAGTGAGCAGACCATCGACCGACCGCACGGGATTACCCGGATGGATGAAGAGACGCGTGAAGCCTTGCCGCGGCCGGATGCCGTCCGCCGTCCAGGCGGACTCGAGCGCGCGGACGACGGTGGTCCCGATCGCGACGACGCGGTGACCGGCTTCGCGGGTGCGATTCACGAGCTTCGCCGTGGCTTCTGATACCTGGAACGGTTCCGGGTAGACGGCTTGCGCCTCCACGGTATCCGTCTCGATCTCGAGGCTGCTGACTCCCGAGTGGAGGAGGACCGACGCAAACCGGACGCCGGCCACTTCGAGAGCCTCCCGGATCTTCGGGGTAATCGGTCTTGCCGCAGAAGGCATCTCCGCACTCCCGGGCACGCGGGAGAACAGGCTCTGATACGAGTCCAGGGGCCAGATCTTCTGAACGTAACCGTAGTGGATCGGTACTCCCGCGCGTTCCAGAATTGGCTCAAGAGGCCGGTCCGCGGTGATGAACCAGAGCCGTGGAATTCCGGGATACGGCGCGACATACCGGACCGTCGCGTCACCCACGCGAGCCTCCTCGCCTATTTGAATCGGCATCGGCCCCGGGTGCGCGGGATCCCACCGCGGCTCGGCGAGCCAGAGGCCATCCGCGTAACGCGTGCTCAGGTCGAGGGTGTAGGTCCCGGAGGGCCCGTGAGACTCGAGGCTCGCCGCCAGCGTCGCGCTCTCGTTCGCAACGAGGAGATCTCCGGCGGTGAGGAACCGCGGGAAGTCCGCGAACGTCGCGTGCTGATGTCCCGACGGCGTTGTGACAAGAAGGCGCACCGCATCCCGGGCGCCGTGGTCCATCTCCACGGGCGTCGAGGCAAACAGTGCGGTCGGTTGCTCGAACACGAGCTCCTGCCGCTTCATGCGGGCACCTCCCAGACGGTGCCTTGCGCCTCGAACCGTTGGCCCGTGACCCGCAACGGATCTTGGCCCTCGAGCCAGGCCCAGAAGGGCAGCGTGACTTCGGGGAGCGGACGATCGCTGATGTCCTGACCGGGGAACGCGTCTTGGTGCATTTGCGTCCGGAGATCCCCCGGGTCGACCGCGACGACGCCGACGCCCGCATCGCGCAATTCGTTGGCGAGCGTCTTGCTCACGAGCTCGAGCGCGGCCTTGCTGCTCCCATAGGCGCCCCACCCCGGATAGCCGCCGCGCGCCGCGTCACTCGTGATGTTCACGACGAGGCCTCGCGATGCTTTCAGGATCGGAAGGCATGCGTGGATCAGTGCGAGCGGAGCGACGACGTTGACCTCGTGGACGCGTCGAAGGACCTCAAGCGGGTATTCCA
>Ga0209236_1001190_pt1 | contig 15674 bp, 16 predicted proteins | sample GraSoi013_1_40cm_FD_185819 | JGI IMG/M metagenome (GOLD analysis project Ga0209236, IMG submission 185819) | Grasslands soil microbial communities from the Angelo Coastal Reserve, California, USA - Sample 09_27_2013_1_40cm (SPAdes) (version 2) | ecosystem: Environmental > Terrestrial > Soil >... | reverse complement strand
ATGATGAGACCGTCTTCCGAAGGCTTCTTATGGCCCGGACGACGGAGTACGAGACACGTGCAAAGGCGGTCGGCCGTATCCTTAGAGGGCGCAACATCTTGAACGTGTGCGGCGAGCTTAATGCTCACTCCCACCATGAGGCACGTGTCAGCCAGCAGTTCAACGAAACCATTTTCGGAGCGACCTACTACGCGTCTGCGCTGTTTCACTTGTTGCGAGGTGGAGCCGACGCTGAGATATTTCGGAGGGGCACGGATAACAGTCCATATGGAATCATGGACGAAGCCACAATAGCCACTCCCGTCTTCCATGCCAAGAAGCTCTGTGCCCAGCACCTCCGCTATGGCGACCGCATTTCATTCCCTTCCTGCACTAAGCTGAACTCGGGCGTAAATGTTGTGGTAGCGCGTGGTGAGGATGCCCGGCAGAGCGCCCTTCTCGTCCATCTGAAGGACCAGGCAGCGACCTATGCGGTGTCTGATCTGGCGGGCGACCTGGCAGACTGTGGCATGCTGCTCAAGATCGACGGCGGAACAGGGAATCGGGTGATAGAGATGAGCTGCGATGGTACGGTCAGATTCGAAGGTTACGGCGTCGCTATGGTGACCAACGCAGTGCCCCATACGGACGAGGCCAGCCACGTAGGACTGCACGATGCATGTAGGGGTGAACAGTGACCCCAGTCGATATGGCAGCCTCCCTGCATAGGTCCAGCGAGACGCGCATGCGACTCCGTTATGGCGTGAACGAGACTGACAGTTGGTGGCACTTTGCGCTAGGACCGCAGCGTGAAACCATCTGGGGCCGACTTCGGGAGATGGATACGCGCATCATCCGCATCTTCGTGTTTGATAAAAAGACGCCCGACCCGGTAACGGACTGGCATCTATTTGCCACCTACGTCCAGGCCGTACTCAACGTCGGCGCCATACCCATGATCACCTTCGCCAAGTTCCCCCTCCCGCGGCCGGTGGATGATCCTCGTGCCGTGCGCTGGTTCGCCAACCAGTGCGCCGATGTCGTCTGGAGCTGCATCGAGCAGTGGGGAGGGGAGACCGTACGTGACTGGTACTGGTGCGTATGGAACGAGCCCAACAACACGTGGATTAGCGGCGGCCTTGGCTTTGAGCAATACCGCCGCATCTACGAGGAAGTGGCGCAAGGAATCCTGCGGTGGCTATCTCCCTTTTTGGGGGGATGTAAACTCCAGCTTGGAGGTCCCTCCGTCGAAGGCTTCGACCCGTTCTGGATGGATTGGGTCTGGCGATTCGTGAACGAGATCGACCATTCGCTTATCGGCTTCGTGAACTGGCACCTCTACGTAGATTGGCGTGACCACGGGGAGAAGGGCGCACCCGAAGACGGGGCAATCCATCGCGATTTGATCTTGTTTCAGACACCGGAGTATGAGTCACGCGCGCGCGCGGTGGCGCAGGTGGTGGGCGAGGCCAAGATCCTGAATGTCTGTGGGGAGTGGAACGCCCACTCACACTACTTGCCGTATGTAAGGGCACGGTTCAACCAGTCGATGTTCGGCGCGGCCTACGGTGCCTCGGCTTTACTGCACCTGATGCGTGGAGGTGCCGACGCTGAGATGTTGTGGACTGGCACCGACGACGCCTGCGGGTACGGGGTGATGGACAAAGACGCGTCTCCTACCCCCCTCTTCCACACGAGAAAGCTGTGCGCCCAATACCTCCGGTATGGTGACTGGCTTTCGTTCCCAACGTACGATCACGGCGACCCGGGCGTCGATGTGGTAGTTTCGCATGGGCAGGAAGGACGAAAGAGCGCACTTCTAGTCCATCTCAAAGACAACGCAGCAACCTACGCGCTGTCTGAACTGGCTAGCGGTCTGGCAGAATGTCGCACGCTGCTCAAGATCGACGGCGGAACAGGGAATCAGGTACTGGAGACGAGCTGTGATGGCACAATCAGGTTCGACGGCTATGGCGTTGCCGTGGTTACAAATGCGGCAGCGCATACAGACGACAGAGGTCACGTGACATGGTCATGAAACTGTTTGAACCAGCACTGATGAACCTGACGTGGAAGATCCCCGACCACCTTTCGCCTGGAAAAGAGGAGTTGCTCCGCGTCGGCTGGGACCCGGCCACTGCAGAGAACAATAGCTATTGCCCGCAGAGCTAGAGGAACAATATGAAGGCCGGACCCTATACCGATTTCGCCCTTTACCGCCGACTCCTGCGCCAGGCGCAACCTTACTTGCTCCATATCGTGAGCATCTTCCTGATCAGCTTACTGGCCGCCCCCCTTGCGCTGCTCAACCCTCTTCCCCTGAAGATTGCTGTGGACAATGTGCTCGGCTCGGAGCCAATCCCTGGTTTCCTAGAGACGCTTCTACCTGCGGACGCGACACATTCCAGCACGGCGATCCTCTTCTTTGCTCTTGGCCTGTTATTGGTAGTCGCCATCCTCAACCAGTTACAGGTTCTTGCGGAGTGGTTGCTGCAAACCTACACTGGTGAAAAGCTGGTGCTCGACTTTCGGGCCAGGCTCTTCCACCACGTCCAGCGGATTTCGCTCTCCTATCACGATTACAGGGGCACAGCCGATTCTCTCTACCGCATCCAGAACGACGCCCCGGCAATCCAGGAGATTGCCATCTACGGCCTTATCCCCTTGGTCACCTCGGCAATTACACTGTCGGCGATGATCTTCGTAACAGCCCGAATCGACTGGCAGCTTGCCCTGGTCGCCATGACAGTCGCGCCTCTTTATTTTATTTTGGTTCTGGTCTATCGCCAGCCTCTTCGGACCCGGTGGCGTGAAGTGACATCGCTGGAAAGCTCCGCCATGTCTGTGGTGCATGAGGTCCTAACTGCGGTCCGCATCGTGAAGGCGTTTGGGAGAGAGGACCAGGAAAAGGACCGCTTCGTGCGTCGGTCGCAGGAAGGTATGTGGGCAAGGTTTCGTGCTGCCTTCGCTGAAGGCCAATTTGGTCTCCTCATCAGTCTCACGACCGCAATTGGGACGGTTGCGGTTCTCTTCATCGGCATACGTCATGTTCAGTCTGGCACTCTGACCCTCGGCCAACTGCTTCTGGTCATCGGCTACCTGACGCAGCTCTACGGACCTGCGAAAACTATCAGCTCAAAGGCGGCAGGCTTGCAGTCCAACCTCGTGAGAGTCGAGCGAGCTTTTTTGCTCCTCGACGAACCGGCGGATGTTCCAGACAAACCAGATGGTCGGCCCCTCTCACGAGCCTTAGGCGCCGTGACGTTTCGTAACGTCTCATTCGGCTATGACAAAGGTCGCCCAGTCCTTCATGGCATCTCGTTTGAAATTGAGTCTGGGAGCCGGCTAGGAATCACAGGCGTGAGCGGAGCAGGAAAATCCACGCTTGTAAGCCTGTTGACCCGTTTCTATGACCCCACCGAAGGACAGATCCTACTTGATGGCATTGATCTGCGTGACTACAAACTGGCCGACCTGCGCAATCAGTTCGCCATCGTACTTCAGGAGCCCATGCTCTTCTCGACCACTATTCTCGAAAACATCGCCTATGCGCGTCCAGGGTCGAGTATGCGCGAGGTCATCGAGGCGGCAAAGGCCGCTAACGCCCACCAGTTCATTGTCCGTCTCCCAGAAGGCTATGATACTCCGGTCGGGGAACGCGGCATGACCCTTTCCGGCGGGGAACGTCAGCGTATCGCGCTCGCCCGTGCCTTCTTGAAGGACGCCCCGATCCTCATCCTAGACGAGCCGACGAGTTCCGTTGATGTTAAGACCGAGGCCGTGATTATGGAAGCGATGGAGCGTCTCATGCAGGGTCGCACGACGTTCATGATTGCCCACCGTTTGAGCACACTTTCAGGGTGCGATATGCGGCTTGCGATGGAGAACGGCCTACCGACCGTCCTTGTGGACCGCCTCTAGCGCCTAGTCGGTCCTCGTGGGCCCCTAGACCACGTCCCTTCTTCTATTTTGGGGGACCAAGTGGTTTGCCACCTTAGCCGCCGCCATCCTCAGCATCCCGTCAGGAACGTCAGGACTCTCGTCCCCACCGAGCAGATAAAATCCTGTGTCCCGAAAGGGGCGTGCGGGTTCGATCCCCGCCCCAGGCGCCACAAATCAATGAATTGTGGCGACCTCTCACGGCTGCCTATGACTTTAATGTCGCTGTTGGAATAGGACCGCGGCGTGTGTCCGGACAGCAGAAGCAGAAACGTTAGACGGTGTGCGCAACGACCCGTTCCTGGCAATAGGCATCAGGATCGAACAGGAACTTGACTCCGACGAGGTACCTACTCTCGGAGTCCTCAATTGGAATCTGACGTGTCCAGCAGACTTCAACTAGCCGTGCGGTCTTGCCCCTGGTGGAGGCCGGCACCTGAACTTCGAACACCTGCTGCACCGGAGGGCTCTGATCCATGAGAAGCAACATGCCCCCTCTGCTGATGTTGATCGAGAGCGCCTCCCCATGGTGAATCGCCATCGCGGCGTCCCCCAGAGACTCACATAGTTCATAGGGACAATATTCCATGAAAGCTGCACGCTCGGCGCGTCGGCAGTCTTGGCCGATCGGTGAGACTGGTCTCTCTTGAAGAGGTTCAAATTCCATCTGCTCCACCTATTTCTGCGTTCTTCCTCGCTGCCGCTGAGCAGTGAGAAAGTCTACACACGGATTGACATTGAGCAAATAAAATGCCGGATCGGGATAAACCGACTTCGAGCCACGTAACACCTGACATTTAAAGAGAGTCTACCGCAGGGTTCATGACAGTCACATTTGCGTTGAAACGGAGTGAGGCGTAGCCAATTGGATTCATACTTTTGGTGGGTACACACTTAAGATATTGATTCACATGAACAATGGCTTGGGATGGAGCTGTAGATCGTGGGAGCAAACCTGAACGAACCTGCACAATGTTGGACGCACCCGCTTGCCCCTCTTTCCGTGCGGCACTCTTAGGACTCCACCAGTTTTGCTCGCAACACTAAGATGACGGACACCGGGGCGCAATCCTGTAATCACCGGAATCTGGAAAAAAATACCCTCTACACTTGGGCTGGCTGGTCAAGTTGTGTGCATTTCCCGTACCTGAATGGCACCCTTAGATTTTTCAAACGATTCAATTGGCATGTTTCAACTGGGTGTCAATTTTTCTGACAGGACAGAACCAGGCTCAGAGAAAACGGGAATGAATTGAACGCCCATAACGAGTATGGATGATGTGTTATTTCAGTTCCTTGGGGGTAGGGTTGAAATAATCTCGTGAACTGTCAAGTTTTCAGACACTGGAAATATGGGGGCAGTGTCTTTCCGATCCTGGACTTTGTGGAATGTGGAGAGGTCTACGGCCCAGCCAGCCTCGGTGGCGGGCACAATGCTGGGAGCGGTCGGAGCTGCGGCCGAGCGGGGCCGGTCAGGAGCTGAAAATCCGCGCGAGGACGGCTGTACGAGTGGTGCTGCGGGTTTTCTCCATGATGTGCTTGATGTGCTCTTTGACCGTCTGTTCGGTAATCCCGAGCGCGTTCGCGATTTCCTTGTTCGTATGCCCTTTGGCCAGAGAGCCGACCACCTCATGCTCGCGGGCGGTGAGACCGAACCGCTCCCGCGCCTTCTCGGGGGAGCGCTCTCTGCGCTGGGTAACCTCCTCCATGAGGATGAGGATACGGGCCTGAAGGGAGCCCCCTTGATGATCGGGCAACCCGAAGGCCCGAAGGAGCACGGGCGGATTCGGGGTGTTCACCAAGCGCGTGATCTGCACCTGTTCCCAGTCCTTCGCATTGGTTCTGACCTGGAACGCCGTGACGACTTCGGCGCACAGTTCGGTGACAGCCGGTGGGAGCACGCCCGTGGCCGCCTTCCCGTTCTCCCCCTGCGTGATTTTCCTGCTCAGCTCCCAGGCCCGCCGATTCATGTGCATCAGCTTCAGCGCGGGCGAGAGCATCAGGATTCCCGGGCCCACACGCTGCTCGACAAGTGTGTCAATAAAGTCAGACGAAACGGGCGGCTCTTCGGTCAACAGCGTCGTCTCAATCCTCGATTCCATGGTGCCTCCCTCGCAAGTATTCATGCCCTGTAAAGTCTCGACTTGGACGCTTTCTTCCCCAATTAGTCCTCCGGCTCAAACCGATACGACGTGAAGACGACCGCAACACCCGCTTTCCCCTCGCGCGGTTCGACCCGCACAACTCGTCCCTCGCACAGGACGCGAAGCGGTACCTCCGGAAGGCCCTGTTTGAACAGCAAGACCACGCGGATTTGCTCACCGAAAGGAAGCACGTGCTCCGTCTCGTAAAACATCCCGGAGGCGCTGACGTCTCGCGTGATCCCTCGCCTGGTTTCCGATTGCTCGGGTTGCTCGGGCAGCATGACATCCACGGGGAGCACGACCCTGATGCGGGAAGCCTGCCGTCTCTCTGTAACGCCAGCCCCATTCTCCTTGTCCATCAGAGCCCGCCACTGCCCGCGCGAATTCACGGCTAGAGCGGGCCATGCGAGGCTAGCGCTGCCCGCCCGCACGGACAATTGATCGGAGGACATATTTCTCTATATCTTTCGATATATATCCTGTAAGGTAAAAACAGTGGACTGGAGGAGGAGGGGTGGGCTTCAAACCAGCCCTTTATCTTTGGCGTAGCGGGCGAGTTGCAGGCGGCCATCCACCCCGAGTTTGCCGTAGATATTATGCAGGTGCATCTTGATCGTCCCTTCGCTGATGAACAATCGCTCGGCGATCTCCTTATTGCGCAGGCCGGAGGCCACCATGCGCACGATCTCCAGTTCGCGCGCGGTCACGACCTTGGCGACCTCGCGCGAGGCGGCCTCGCGCCGCAGCAGTGTTTCCAGGGCGAGGCTGACGGAGCGCTTCTCCAACCATTGTTCGCCAGCGTGCACCTTGCGGACGCATTGCACCAGGAAGTGCGGGGCCATCTCTTTGAGCACCACGCCGGGCGCTCCGAGGCGAATGGCTTCCACCACGTCGTCTTCGTCCAGCGCCGCTGTCAGGATGACCACCCGGGTCGGCAGTTTCTCCAGTCGGATCTGGCGGAGCACCTCCAGGCCATCCTTTACGGGCATGCGAAGATCGAGCACCACGACATCCGGCCGATGCTTGCGCACCGCGGCAAGGGCCGCCTCACCATCCAGGCAGCGGGCCACCACTTTGATATCCTGCTCGGCGGAAAACAGTTGCTCCAACCCATCCAGGACGAGGGGGTGGTCGTCGGCTAGCACTAGCTTAATGGCCATGGCGTACTCCGGGCCCGGCGAGCGGCAGGCGGATGTCGAGGCGCGCCCCCGCATCGGTCGAGTTAATAGCCAGGGACCCGCCCAGGGAGGCGATCCTCCCCTTCAGCGCGACCGGCCCGAGTTTCATCTCGGTCAATTTCGCGTGGTCATAGAATCCGCGAAAGGAAAACCCACGGCCGTTATCGTCCACTAAGATGCGCACATGTTCGTTCTCGGCATTAAGGGTGACGCCGACGGCGGAGGCCTGCGCATGACGTGCGGCGTTGAGGAGGGCTTCGCGGACAATGAGGTAGATCTGCTGCGCCAGGTCTCCGGGAAGCTGGACGCGCGCTTCGCCCATTTTCAGTTCGACGCGAAGGCCCCATTCGCGCTGAATCCTCTGAACCAGTTGCTCCAGACGGGCAGCCAACCCGCCTTCCGGCTCAGGCGGGATAAGCCACAGCGACTTCATTTCCTGGACGAACAAGCGCAGGCCACGTTGCTCACTGGCGACCAACGTCTGGATGTCCCGCAGACGTTCCTGGGCCGTCAATGGATCCTCGCGGAGCAGGCGCTGCACGGTTTGTAGCTGGAGGGCCATTCCGGTCAGTGACTGGAGCAGGCCGTCGTGCAGGTCGCAGGCCAGGCGAACCCGCTCCTCCGCGGCCGCCGTTTCCTTCAGCCTCCGCGACAAGTAGAAGAGGTCCAGGCGGGCCGCCACTTCGCGGGCCACAAGCTCGCCCAGAACCAATTCATCAAGGCTCTGACCCTGCTTGTCCAGGAACAAGAGGTGTCCGTGCAAGGTTTCTCCGCGCAGGGGCAGGGCCAGAGCGGCGTCGATGGCGAAACTGGCCTGCAACTCCGGGTGCAGCGCCGCGCCTCGCCAGCGTGTCACGCCAGATGAGGACTTCCGGAACACCATCGGCGCAGGGGAGCTAAGACGCAGGCAAAGAAGGCTCGTCCCGGCCAAAGGTTCGGCGACCAGCGGCTGGAACGTGTCGGGGGGCACACGGGTCCAGTGGACCTTGCCGCTGTCCCATGAGGCCAGTTGGAGCCCGGGTTCTTCCGCTTCCTCCCAGGCCAGGAGCACACGCGGCGCGCGGAGGACCTCTGCGGCGCGTTCCAGCGCGTCGCGTATCAGCGTCCCCTGCTCTTGCGGGACCACATGAGGCCATTCCGCCAGCTCGGTCATCTCAATGCGCTGCCGCTGTACGTACAAGCCCAAGTAACTCAAAAGCGTGGCCGCCACAGCGAGGTACACGCTGCGGACGATGAAACTGTCGAGCTCGAACTCCGGGTCATGCAGGACGCCCGCCGCGTACAAGCCTAATCCGGTCAACACGACCAACGCTGCCACTGCGGTCCACAACGTCCCTCGCCATTGCCAGCGCAGAGTGGCGCACAGGAGCGCGAACACGAGGTAGACAAAAAAAGGACTGGTGGGACCGTGAGTGAAATACATGAAGATAGAGAACGCCACCAGATCGAAAGCGTGAGTGATGGGCGGCAGGAGGGCGGGAGTGGTGGGCCAGCTCCAAACCAGGGCGGCCACGACCAGCGCATAGAGAAAGTAACCGGAGAGGAGACGGGAGATTAGCTCCGCGTATTCAGCGGGCTCGTGTGGGTCCAGCCAGATCGCCAGGAGAGAAGATGCCACCAGTACCAACCGTGCTGCTGCAATAAGGCGTTCGGCGTAGCTCGGCTGGAAGAACTGCATGTCCGTCAGCTCCTTGCTGCCCGAGGTCAGTGAGCCCGTACGGTTCCGCTCCAGCCGCGGGTATAAGGAGAAGTCCAGTGGCCTAATACCTTACATAAACACCTCAAAGAGTGCAATATTATTAGGCAGTACCCGGTCCGTTCTCCTTATCCATTACTGTTCCGCCACTGTTCGCACAGAACGCGCGAGTTCCCGGCTATAGCAGGCGGTGAGGGGAGTCACACCCCCCTTTCGTATGGGTACCACCTACATAATAGGAATTGTGCTTCTCCTCCCATTCTTTTAGTCTCCCGTGCATTCAGGACACCGACTGAGCTCAAAAAACCTGGCGCTCATGCACCAAGCGCGTCTTTTGATTATCAACTCCGAGAGTTGGAATGCCCCAATTAGCCTCCATCCACTCTGTGGAAACCATGCGCAGGAGCTTTCCCACGCAGTCCCTGGAGACGAAGAGATTGCCGTGCACAGCGGCCTGAAATACCAGGTGCGCCAACAACTGACAAGGAGGCGGTGATGACACCGAGACCAAGGGTGCCAATGCGTGCAGACGGTCCGCGACGGCGGGCTAGGTAGGGCTCGGTTCAGGAGGGACCTTCGCTGAAGCGAGCATGGAGTCACGACTCGATTACATCTTGGGCATCATGGGGGTCACGGTGGAACCTTTAGGTGAGATGGATGAGAACACCACTGGCTGGGAATGGCCTGTCGCAGAGAGCCGTCAGCAACACGCGGAACGCGTTGCGCTGTTGCGACCCATTCTCTACGACGTGCTCCACGACATGGATACGTCTCTCGAACAGAAGTCACCGGAACCGCGCATGGACCGTCAAGGAAAGGGGCTCTCGCTCAACGTCAGCTCAGGCGGCATGCTGCTGCTGATGGATCATCAGCCGAAGGTCAACCAAGTCTTGAGGATCCACGTGCCGACGCCGGTCACTATTGCCAAAACGCCGACGCTGGCCGAAGTACGTTGGACGCGGAAGATCCCGTTCGAGACGTTCTACGCAATCCATTTTGTCGGCTTGAAGTTTATGTTGTCAGGGGCGTGAGTGAACGCCCCAGCAGGTTGATAAAGATGAAACTCTGTCCACGCAGGATCAGGCCCTGGGGGTCTTGAGGCACGGATGCGAGGATGATATCGGCGCGTTCGCGCGCCTTGGCGGGTTCACGGGCCAGCAAATACAGTTCGCCGAGTTTGAGCTGCGCATCGCGGTTAGAAGCGTCCAAATCGACCGTCTTGGTGAGTTCGCCAAAGGCTGCCTGCAGATGGGGGATGTCACCGAATTTCAAATATGTCAGTGCCAGCCGATAATGTCCGTCAGCGTCCTTCGGATCGAGCTGGACGACATTTTTAAACTCGATCACGGCTTCGTGGTACTGGCCTTTGTCAAAGTATGTGATGGCGCGCTCGCGATGCTTAGCCTTCTTGGCTTCGGGGGACTGCGAGCAGCCGCCGAAGGCGAGGATGAGCGTTAGGCTGACGGCGATTACGGTGATCGTGTGGCGCGCACCCATTGCCCGAACCTCCTGCTAAATCCAGGGTGTCAAGACCCCTTACCATGCCGCCGGGCGGGGTCCTTGGCAATGCAACGAAAGTAGGGGGTCTGCAACGAAAGCAGGATGGCATACTTGAAATGTGGGCAGGGATAATCGGTCAATAAGGATGATGGAAACGGCAAGGATGCCTGTCCAGAATGGTCGTGGCAGGGAAGCGTCGCTGGGCCGTCGAGCAGAAGCTAGCGGTGATGCAGGTGTGGAAGAGCAGCCATGGGATGAGCTTTGCGACTTAAGCCGACGAGGACCATTTCGGATACAGCTTCTGCCGGCATTCAGGGCAAATCCCATGGGAAAACTTGGCGTCGGAATGGTCACTGATATACTCTTCAATCTGCTTCCAATATCCGTGGTTGTCGCGAATCTTTTTACAGGCAGCACAAATCGGCAACAACCCGCGCAAAGTTTTAATATGGGTGAGGGCATTTCGCAGATCCGCAATGAGTCGCTCGCGTTGCTCTTCCAATCGCTTCTGCTCGGTGATATCCAGCGCAATGCCGATACATCCTGTGATCGCCCCGTTGGGGTTGCGCAGTGGCTCGACATAGGCACGAAGCGTCCGCTCCTTGAAGGTCGCGACGTAGCTGCCCGGATCACCCTGGAGCGCTCTGAGATGTGTCGCGAAAGGAGTACTTGTCGGTTCCACCGGGAAATACTCCGGCACGGTCGTCCCAACGACCCCCTCTGGCGTGAGGCCTAGAGTCTTGAGAATGTGGCCCTGCACGAAGGTGATCGTGAGATTGGTGTCTGCAACCCAGAGGAGGGCAGGTATCTGTTCAAGGATGAGTGGGGTGTTGATTCTTTGATACTGGGTTGAACGCATAACCTCTTCCCTTGCGTGGGCGGTAGGTGCGCCCAGCAAGGGGTTCTCCTTGCTTAAAAATTGGAGGATAAGCAAGTTCCATACCACGATACAGAGTGGACCCGTAGCCTGACGTAATCGGGTAAATCCACCACGACAAATCAGGTAAACCCCCCTAGGAGAAGAGGGTACATTCCCTAATCACAACGAGGAAAAACCATGATTAGGTGGCCTCTGCTGGGAAGCGGTCGAAACGCGCGCGAACAAACAGGTACAACCAATGGTTCCGCCACAGCCTAAGGATGCCTTCCATGCCTCACGTCGCTTGCATGAAATTACCTTGACAAGCCTTTGGCCATGCTGGCTTAATCCTTTCATTCCTTTACGGGGAAATTCCAGTTTCCCAGGAATGAAAGGTTGGTTAGGGAGGCGAGTCCGGGACGCCAAAGCCACCTGTGACGGGAACGCACGTATATTGATATATCAGAGGAGCCTTCTTAAGGCAGGAGGTGTAGTATGCCTGAAGTGAAAAACTTGAAAAGCCCTTTGGCGCCACCGCAGGTGACTAGCGAATCAACAGCCACGATCCTGCGCGAGCTCGTGACCCACTTGCGTGAGAACCGGACTCAACTGCGCCAGGAGTGGGCGCACCGCATCACTGAAGCCAAGTTGCTCACGGCGATGAGCGCAGACGAGATCTTCACCGAGGCCACTGCCGTCTATGATCAGTATGTCGAGGCCTTGGAGACCGGGACCTTCGAGGCCCTTCAAGCCTACGCCCGCAACCTGTCCGAACGTATTATTCCGCGGGGGGTGGAAACTCATGAGGTCGTCGGCATCGTGCTGCTCCTGCGCGACGTGCTAGCCCGCTCGCTGTTCGCCAAATACCAAGGCGATTTCGGGAAGCTCAACCGCATCCTTGATGCCTATGAGCCGGCCGCCAACCGTATCGCCAACACGGTGGCGGTCGGCTTTGTCCAGGAACGTGAACGGATCATCCGCGAGCAGCAAGAGGCCATCCGTGAACTCTCGACCCCTGTCCTTCAGGTCCGCGAGCGGCTGCTGATCCTGCCGATCATCGGGGTGATTGATCCACAACGTGCGCGCCAATTGACCGAGCAGTTGCTCCGGGGCATCCGGACCAACCGCGCCAAGGTGGTGGTGATCGACATCACGGGCGTCGCGGCCATGGACTCCCAGATTGCCAACCATCTTGTCCAGACGGTCGAGGCGTCCAGGTTGCTGGGCGCGACGGTCATCGTGACCGGGCTGTCTCCGGAAATCGCCCAGACGCTCGTGAACATTGGTGTGGATTTGGGCAAGATGAACACGGTCGGGGACCTGCAGGGCGGAATCGAGGGGGCCGAGCGGCTCTTGGGCTACAAAGTGGTCCCGATCGGAGACAACACGCAAATGCCTAAAGGACTTCTACCAGGGTAAAGGCCATGGCCGTTCCGATCCTTAAACAAGGGCCATTCCTGATCGCCTCGATCCAGTCCGCATTGACGGATACTGACCTCGTCCAGCTGCGAGACGCCTTGGTCGGGCAGGTCGGGTCGTACCGTTCCCGCGGAGTGATCGTGGACGTGACCGCTCTCGATGTGCTCGATTCCTTCGCTTCCCGGACCCTGCGGGATCTCGCGCACATGGTCCGATTACGCGGTGCGGAGACCGTGATTGTCGGCATTCAGCCCGAGGTTGCGTTCACGATGGTGCGGCTCGGCTTGACCCTGGAAGGCGTGGCTACGGCTTTGGACCTGGAAGAGGGTCTCTTCTATCTCAACGAGAAACTCAGATCGACCCAGCAAACAACCCAGTAAGAAGGCTAGCTTCTGTCGTGGAAGAACTGCGAGTCAGTTGTCATGGATGACGTTCGGGTACCGATCAGCTCGGATCTCGACCTTGTGCGGGCACGCGAGCAGGGCCGCGTCTTGGCTGGGCAGTTAGGTTTCCAACATAGTGACTTGACGCTCATTGCGACCGCCATTTCAGAGCTGGCGCGGAACATCCTCCGCTATGCCCGGCGGGGCGAAATCGTCTTGCAACAGGCCCAGGACAGCGGCGTCCCTGGGATCGTCATCATTGCACAGGATGAGGGGCCGGGCATCCCCGACGTGAATCGAGCCATGGAGCCGGGCTATTCCACCGCTGGCGGTCTCGGGTTGGGCTTGCCGGGCGTTCGGCGGATCATGGACGAGTTTGAAATCGTCTCCGAGGTCGGCCACGGGACTGTCGTCACGGTCACGAAATGGAAACGTTAGACAAGCTCATCGTTGAATGGGGGGTCGCCTCGCAGACGCTGGCGGGCGAGGTCGAATCCGGGGACAAGCATGTGGTCAAGATCTTTCCTCATGGCGCGTTGTTGGCGGCCGTAGATGGTCTGGGCCATGGAGAGGAGGCTGCGGCGGCGGCGAATATGGCGGTCAGGTTCCTGCAGACCTCAGAAAATGAGTCCGTCATTTCGCTGCTCAAGCGCTGTCACGAACGGTTGCGCTCCACTCGGGGTGTCGTGATAAGCTTGGCAGCCTTCAATGCTGTGGATGAGACCATGACCTGGATTGGCGTTGGCAATGTTGAGGGAATCCTGCTGCAGGCCGACCCCGCCGTCAATGCGGGATACGAGTCCCTGACTTTGCGAAGCGGCGTGGTCGGCACCCGTCTTCCGCTGTTGCATGCGGCTATCGTCCCCGTGAAGCGGGGCGACACCTTGGTTTTCGCCACCGACGGCATCCGCAGTGAATTTGCGCAGCGCCTCGCCCTCGGTGCCGGGCCCCAACAGATCGCTGACAGGATCCTTGCCCAGTACGCCAAAGGGACAGACGACGCGCTCGTCCTGGTGGCGCGTTATGTGGGAGAGACGGCATGAACGACCCCCTGCTCGACTTGAGGGACCAGTACACCCGGACCCTGCACGATTACCTGGCGGAGGCGGGGGAAACGAACCTGCATCATGCCTATGAGTTGGGGCGCCGAGCCCTCGCTGAAGGCCTCGGCGTCTTGGAAATGGCGTCGCTGCACCACCACGCGCTGGTGCCGGTCGCAGTCAGCGTCCGGGCGCTCGAAGAGATGAGGAACATCATTAAGTCGGCGGAGAATTTCTTCGCGGAAGCGCTATCGCCGTTTGAGATGACCCACCGAGGCTTTCGAGACGCCAATATGGCGCTCCGCCGATCGGAAGAGCGGTATCGCAGTCTGGTCGAGAACGCGAAGGACATCATCTACACCCTGTCGACGGACGGCACGATTACCTCGTTGAACCCCTGTTTTGAAACGATCACAGGCTGGTCTCTGGCTGAGTGGGTGGGCAAACCGTTTCCGCCCATTGTTCATCCCGATGACCTGCCGGTCGCGCTGGAGTCCTTTCAGCGCGTCTTGCGGGGCGAGACTCCGCCGATTTTTGAACTGCGCGTCCGGGCGAAGTCGGGAATATATATCCATGGGGAGTTTACCGAGACCCCTCTTATCAAGGACGGACAAGTGGTGGGCGTGCTGGGGATCGGCCGCGACATCACTGAACGTAAGCGCGCCCAAGAGGCCCTGCGTCGCCTGAATGAGACCCTGGAGGAGGAAGCGAAACGGATCGCACACGCGCTCCACGATGAAGCGGGGCAACTTCTGGCGTCCGTGCATATCGCCCTGGAGGGAATTGCCCGGGACTTGGCCCCATCCGCGAGTCGCCGGCTCAAGGCAGTCAAGGGCCTCTTGGATCAAATCGAGGCTCACCTGCGCCAGCTCTCCCACGAGCTGCGCCCCACGATTTTGGACGACCTTGGTCTAGGTCCGGCCCTCGAATTTCTTTCAGATGGCGTATCGAAACGGACGAAGCTTCAAGTGACCGTCGAAGGCTCGACGATAGGCCGACTCGCCGCCCCTGTCGAGACGGCTCTCTATCGGATCGTGCAGGAGGCCCTGAATAATGCGACCAGACACGCGCAGGCCAGCCGTGCGACGATCCGACTCGAGCAGAACGGTCAGCTAATCCGGTGTCTCATTTCTGATGACGGGATTGGCTTCGACGTCCCGGCCGCCTTAAACAGGAAGGGCGACAAGGGCCTCGGGCTCATCGGAATTCGTGAGCGACTCAATGCGATCGGAGGCGCCTACCGAATCATCTCCGCTCCCGGTCAAGGGACAACTCTTCAGGTCGAGATCCCTCTGGAGGCCCAAGATGCCACTCAGGATCCTGTTAGCCGATGATCATTTGATCGTCAGGCAAGGCTTGAAATCGCTCCTTGAGCAGGAGCAGTGCACCGTCGTTGCCGAGGCGTCGGATGGCCGCGAGGCGATCCAGCTTGCCCAGAAGCTCCATCCTGACGTTGCCGTTTTGGATCTCGCGATGCCGCAGTTGAACGGTCTGGATGCGGCCAGAGAAATCCTGAAGGTCTCGCCGGAGACAAGAA
>Ga0209236_1001189_pt1 | contig 15678 bp, 15 predicted proteins | sample GraSoi013_1_40cm_FD_185819 | JGI IMG/M metagenome (GOLD analysis project Ga0209236, IMG submission 185819) | Grasslands soil microbial communities from the Angelo Coastal Reserve, California, USA - Sample 09_27_2013_1_40cm (SPAdes) (version 2) | ecosystem: Environmental > Terrestrial > Soil >... | reverse complement strand
GTTCCAGCGGCTGAACAGAGATCTCAAGAAGACCATCGTCGTTGTCACCCACGACGCTCGGGTTGCGGGCATCGCTAATCGCGTCCTCGACATCCGAGATGGCAAGATCGTCGAAGCCGCGGCCTAGGAGCTCACGCGACGGTTGCTCAAAGGGCAATCCAGTCGTTTCGAGGAGATGCGCAAGGGCGGGTCCGGCGGACACTGAGAGCACACGGAGGACTTCGGCCGTCCCCTTTCCTTCTTTTCCTTTCTTTCTCCAAGTCAGCGGACGCGAGCCTCATATAGCCCCGCCTGATTGGCCTCGCGCATGTGCCGCATGATGGGTGTCGTCAGTCGAGGCCCCGTCTATTACGACCTGTTCGAGGAGTTCGCGGACCTCGCCACAAAAGGCATGTGCCCGATCGGCGCGCCGGACGAACGGGGGCACAAGGACGGCTGGGGGCTCGCCTGCTTCCAGAACGGATCCCTGAAGGTCCACATGCGGGACGCCGGGAGCGCCCCGGACGCTTCGAAGTATTATGGGACGGCGTGGAAGATTGCGAAGCTGAACATGGAACGCGCGCCGAGACAGTCCCTGATTGTCATGGGACATCTGCGCCGGGCGAGCTCGCAAGGTCTCGTCGCTCAGAAATTCGCCCACCCGTTCATCGAAGAACACGACGGGGTGACGTGGGCGTTCCAGCACAATGGGTCGCTCGTGCGGGATTCAGGCGATTCTGGGAAGATCGATTCACAAATCCTGTTCGAGACGATCTTGAGCTCTCTCCACGGGCGGTCTCACGAGGACGTGGCCAAGGCGACGAGGGCCGCGCGAGACTTGGCCATCGAGAAGCACGGCGGGTTCACTAGTCTGAACTTCATGCTCTCGGACGGCCAGGCGCTCCACATGTACCGCGACTTCCAGACGAACGGCCCCTACTACACCTTGTACATGGACAATTTCGGAGAGATGATCGTTGGAGCCTCGGAGCCCATTCTCGCGATGCAGGCAGAGCCGATCCCGCGTGGCGTATTACACACCGTGAACTCAGAATTGGGACTCCAGAGGAGCACCATTTCGTAGAACGGTTCTTGCAACAATCCGCACGAACTACATCTCGCGCTCTGGTTGTCGGTGACCTCTTGATTGGGGGAGGGCTCGTACGTCCACCGCCCTGATTTTGCGGAGACGGACGATGAGTCGAACGAAATCGAGGATGCTCTGCCTATCCAGTTTGCTCTCTCCGTTCTTGCGATTTCGGAAATGGTAGGGGATCTCTTTCATGATCGGCTGCAACGATACGAGGACTTCCAAGAGCGGTTTGTTCCCGTCGCCTGTGATGTTCGCACCTTGTAGGAACGATCGCCGCACCAGGAAGAAACCCGAGAGCGGGTCGCGGTGCTTGACGTCAAGGAAAGTCCGCGCAATCGCCGTCGCGACCAAGCTCACAAGTCGGCGATTCAGGGGCCATGACTCGATTCCTCCGCCGAGCGAATAGCGCGAGGCGACCACTCCATCCACCCCATCGAGCGAGTCGACCAAATTGGGAACCAAGGTGACCGGGTGAGACAGGTCCGCGTCCATCACGCAGACGAGATCCCATCGAGACATTCGCAGCCCGTCGGCAATGGCGCCGCCGAGACTTCGCCTCCCATTTCTCGTGAGGACCCTCAGGTCCATCGCCAGCTCTCGGCCAAGGCGCTCCGCCAGAGCGGCCGTGCCATCGGGGGAGTTGTCGTCCACGAGTACGATTTCGAGCGGTCTCTTTAGGCACGTTTGCAGAGACCGAAGTTCGCCAAGGAGGTCGTTGACGTTATCTCGCTCATTGAATGTCGGAATGACGATGGAGAGTCCTTCGGAAGGAGTCGGCCACGTCATACCTGTCCTCCCCGAGGCGCCAACCTCAAGGTATAACTATCATAGTAGTAATTATGCTTTTTGGGAAATCGATCAGTCCATCGTGGGGTTATGGGTGGAAGCGGTCTGCGATTGGAATCTGCCGTCCTTCGGTTGACCCTCTACAACGTGAGGCGCAATCAGGCGAAGGAAATCCCCCTTCGGTTCCTGGAGCTCCACGGGCAGCCGCACGTCCTCTACTCGATTGAATCCCCGCCTGACTGGGTGTCCCAGGTCACGGAATCCGCTCTCGTTCGTTGGAGTGTGGGCGACCGGCAGTTCATTGGAACCGCGAGCGCGGTGAGGGATCCCACCGAGCTCCGGACCGAGGTGCTACCCGCGTTCGAAGCGTCGTACGGCAAGGAATATCTTTCCCGATGGTTCGGATCGGAGATGGGTTGCGTCGCTCTTCTCGGGTCCAACGATGGTGTCCCATACTATCGCGCGGTCGAAGCCCTGTTCGATGAATCGGCACCAATGTACGACCGCGTGGTCCAGAGCAATCGCTTCGACCTGCACCTTCGGACGGTCGCGCTCGAAATTCTGCACAGGCAATTCGGTGCTGGGGATCGAGTGCTTGAGCTTGGCTGCGGCACGGGACTGGAGACGCTTCCGCTCGCCGAGGCGGGCGTTAAAGTTGTCGCGCTCGACATCTCCGGAGGGATGCTGCGAGAGCTCAATCGCAAAGCGCGGGTGGCCAAGGTCCACAGTCGTATCGAGACCCGGCAGGTGCCGATCTCGGATCTTTCGAAGATCGTCGCCGAGCTTGGTCCCGGATCGTTTGATGGGGCATTTTCGCACTTCGGAGCGCTGAATTGCGAACCCTATCTAGATTCTTTGCCGGAGGTCCTCCATCGGCTCATTCGGCCGCAGGGTCGGATTTCGTTGGGCATCTGGAACAGAACTTGCTTCGCCGAGATGGTCCTCTTTGGAATCACGTTTCGACCAGGCAGTGCCCTCGCACGGTTCCAATCCCGAGTCGCGGTGGGGAAAACGCGGTTCGGTGTCCCCGTGTATCCCTACTCCCCGGGAGAAGTCAAGCGCCTCTTTTCGCCTTTCTTTTCACCGGAGGAGGCGGTCGGAGCCTCCGTCCTCATGCCACCGTACAACCTCGCGGGACGCCTAGGCCCGCATCCCAACTTGGTCTCCCTTTTGGAAGCGGGCGATCGTCTGATCCGAGGTCGTCCGTTCTTCCGGTATCTCGGAGATCACTTCTTGCTCGAACTCAGTCGGAGGTAACATGGCCCTGAGTCGCTCGATCCGGGCCTATTTCCGCGTGCGCCCAAGAGGGCTCGTCGACGCACTCCGACTCTTCTCGGCCTTTGCCAGGTCCGTCTTTCTCAGGGTCGCGATGCCATCCCGGTTTCAATCCGTCGGCCTTGTTACCCGAGGCATCCGCAATCTGCATGTGGTCGTCGATGGAATCGACTTCGAGGTTCGACCGCGTACCAACGACCTGGATCTTATTTCTCCGAAGCATGAACCGCTCACAACGAGTTGGTTCCAGGTCCGCGCTAACGACATCGTGGTCGATGTCGGGGCTCACATTGGCCGATACGCCTTGATGGCCGCCGTGAACCAGGCCTCCGTGATTGCGATCGAACCCGATCCGTCGAACTTCCTTCTTCTTGAGAGGAATGTCAAGTTGAATCGTCGAACGAACGTGGTCCTTGTCCCCAAGGCAATGACCTCGACGCAGGGGACGCTCCGGCTTTCACCCGCCCCTCCGACGAACACCGGAACGTCCGCCGTCGGGCCTGACGATATGGAGAATGTGTCGAATGCGGCAGCCAATCGCGACATTCGTGTACCGGGAGAAACGCTCGACGACGTCGTGAAAACCCACCGGTTGAGCCGGATTGATTGGTTGAAAGTCGACGTCGAAGGCCATGAGATCGCCGTGCTCGAAGGAGCCAATTCGGCCCTCGATATTACACGCCGACTCATCCTCGAAGTGACGGACGCGACGGACGAGCAGTGTCGGCGCATCGTGGAAGGTCACGGGTTTGGTCTGGTTGCGGTTGAGCGCGGTCATCCAGCAAGCACATGGCTGTTGACGAAGTCGTAGGTGGAGGATCCTTGTATGGCGAAAACCGTGAGCATCGGAATCTGTGCCCACAACGAAGCGAGGCGCATCCCAGAGTTGCTTGACTCGCTCGAAGGACAGATCCTGCCTTACGATTTCACTGTGACAGAAATTCTCGTCGTTGCGAGCGGTTGTACGGACGGGACGGATCGAATCGTCGAAGATCGGACCAAGGTCGAGCCGAGGCTCACTTTGATACGGGAGACGGAAAGAAGGGGCAAGGCCTTTGCAGTCAACGAGATTCTCAGACGGTACCGAGGAGATATCCTAGTCCTCGTTAATGCCGATGCGCGGCTCCTCCCTGGAGCTCTGCTCGGCCTACTCCAAGAATTTAACGGAAATGATGGAGTCGACTTGGCATGTGGACTCCCGAGTCCGGCTCCATCGGCGAACCCGATCGTAGACCTGGTCGAAGGGGGTTGGTGGGGCATCCACAATCGAACCCTGCAAACGCTCTCAGACCTCGGCGCGGGAAATCATTGCTGCGACGAGCTCATGGCCATGAAGCGAGGTTTCGCCGCCTCGATTCCGACTGATCTGGTGAATGACGGTTCCTATTTTGGTGTCTTGGGAGCGTTACGCGGGAGTACCGTCCGGTTCTGCCGGAATGCCGTCGTGATCGTGGACACCCCTTCCTCCCTGTTCGGTCTGCTACGGCAACGTCGACGCATCGTGACCGGGCATCATCAAGTGACGGGTCTTCTCGGTCGACCCCCGAACACATTCGAAGGCCTCGTCCTTTCGCGGCCTGCGGTTGCCAGTAGGATTCTTCTTTCAGAACTCTTAGAAAGACCCGTTCAAACCTTGATGTTCTTGGGCATCGCAGGGCCTCTAGAATTGATCTCCCACCTTCTCTCGTTCATGGATCGAGCACGCAAGCCTGGTTATTACCCGGCATGGCCGATGGTGGAATAATGATTCCAAGCCTCCGTGCCCTTTCAAGGACTCCGCGCGGTCTCCTTCTCCTGGGTTTGCTGGTTCGGGAGATCTTCAGTTTCTGGACAGGCCATCCGTATGACCTCGAAGTCTGGCTCCGCAATGCTTATTTCGTGTCTCAGGGGGCGAACCCCTACGCGGCTTTCATGCCTCCCGTGCCCGGAGTCAGTTTCGCCTTTCTGAACGACGCTCTTCCCGGTGTCGGCTACCTTCCTCCGTGGCCGCTGATCGTTGGATCATTGTATCGAGTCTACGCGATCGTCCCAGGGGTCAGTCGATTTGTCCTGTACTTCCTTCTCAAGCAGCCCCCGATCCTCGGAGACGTCTTGCTCGGCTTGCTGATGTATCGCACGTTGGTGGCGTGGGGGGGCAAGGCCGAGGTCGCCCTCCGCGGTTTGACATTCTGGATGTTTTTCCCTTACGCGATTCTCATCTCGGCAATTTGGGGCCAGTTCGATGCGATTGTGGCAGCGCTCATCGTGATGTTCCTGTTGTCGAATCGTTCCGCACCAGGGTACGCGTATCTCGGACTCGGAATCCTGCTCAAGTGGCTTCCCGTCATCTACCTCCCGTTCTATGCGTTTCGCGAACACGGGAAACGAAAGGTTCTGCCCGGCTTACCGATAGTCATCTCGGCCGTCGTCACCGGCGTGATCCTGGCCGCGATGGGGTGGGACACGCTCGGAATCACGGCCATGTCGCAGGCGGTAAGCCACGGAGGCGGGGGTGGCATGACCTATGGCAACCTCCTCAAGGCACCTGAGCTCGTTCAGATTCTCTCCCCAATCAACGGGTTCTATGTCGTCATGGGGTATCTGTGGATTCCTGGGACCATCTTCGCGGGCTGGATTGCGCATCGGCGGTTCGGGAGAGATTCACCGGAAGCGGTGACGCAGTCTTTGCTTCTCATCACGACGGTATTTTTCCTGACGCGCTGGGGTGTGAATGAACAGTATCTGATCTACTTCCTGCCGTTGTTCTACATCGACTTGGTGCTCTGGCATCCGGGTCGGAGGTCCTTGTTTGTCCTCACGTGGGGCCTCGCCCTCGCCTACCTGGTCGTCAACAACGATCTCCTGCTTCGGTTCTTCGGTCCGCTCGATGCACGCGCCGCCGACATCGCGTGGGAATTCGACAATCATTCGACTCTCGCCCCGCTTCGGCTGGATGGGATGTACCTTCTTGGATGCCTCTTCAGCCTGCACTTGGTGCAACTGGTTTGGGTCATCATGAGGCCGCTGCGAGACTCGACGTCATGGTTCCTGCGGCCATTCCTCCGGCTGCGAACCATGTCGAAACGGGCGGTTCAGCAGGTTCCGGGAGGCCGGTAGGGATTCCTATGCGCGTGATGCAGCTCACACAGCGATTCCCTCCTGCGATCGGTGGCGTCGAGGAACACGTGTACCATCTCGCCCTTGGCCTCTCCCAAGGCGGTCACCAGGTGGAGGTCCTCACGACCGATTTGCTTCGTAGCACTCCGTTCGCTCGAATGCGTTCGAATCCAGGATCCTTTCCGTTCCCCGTCACCCGGGCGCGCGTGTGGAAACTCTTCGAGGCGCCGCACGGGCTTGGCATCGTCGCCCCGTCACTGGTCCGGAAGACCGTGAAGGGCCGTGCCGAAATCGTCCATGCGCACGCCTATGGCTACTTCCCCACGTTCGCTGCGACCCTTGGCAGCGCCCTCGACGGCTGTACTCTCGTCATCACACCGCATTCCGATGCGGGCCGTCCTTCATGGAGCAAGTCCCTCTTCGACCGGGTGGTCCCGCCCTTGACGTTGAAGAAGGCATCGCGAGTCATCGCCGTCAGCCGGCACGAGGCTTCCCAGCTGGTAGCCCTTGGCGTCGACGGTGAGAGGGTCCGGGTGATCCCGAACGGAGTCGATGTAAGGGAGTTCGCTCGGTCGCCCCTCGCCCAGGCCCACGACACCGCGATTGTCGGGCTTTTTGTCGGGAGAATCGATCCGGATCAGAAAGGGCTCGACACCCTCGTCCGGGCGGTCGCGCTCCTCCCGGCATCTCCGCGTCTCCAGATTCGATTGGTTGGAGAGGATTGGGGAGGAACCGATCGGCTTCGTTTCCTGGCCCAAAGACTCGGCGTCGCCGATCGCCTCACATTCGTGGGAAAGCTGAGCCGCCCTGATCTGCTTCGAGAATACGCCCGGGCTCAATTCTTCGTCTTGCCCTCGATTTTCGAGCCATTCGGAATTGTCCTGCTTGAGGCGATGGCGGCAGGCTTGCCTGTGGTTGCGTCTCGCGTCGGTGGGATACCTGAGATCGTTCAGGAAGGCAGGACCGGATTGCTTGTTGACCCGGGGAATCCCGGGGCCCTTGCCGAAGCGCTGCGGCTCCTCTTGCGCGACGAAGTGCGGCGGAAGTCGATGGGCCGCGATGCTCGCGAGCGAGTGACGCGCTATGATTGGGATTTGATCGTGCCGCGAATCCTTTCCGTCTACACGGAGGCCCTCGAAGGCCGAGGAGCTTAGATGACGAAGAGCCAGCGACGCATTGAGACTTTTCTCCTTGTCGTCGGGCTCATTGCCGTGGCGCTCGTCGTGACCACCTCGTTCGCGGTCCCAGTTCCGTCGGGGACCCTCGTAGCAGGCTCCACTCCAATACAGCATGTCTTTGTGATCATGAAGGAGAATCACGCGTTCGACAACTACTTCGGGACGTTCCCCGGCGCGGATGGAATCCCGTCAGGGGCAAGTGTTCCGGATGGAAACGGCGGAACCATCGCTTCTCATTGGATTGCGTCGACATCAACCGACGACCTACCGCACAGTCGAGAATCGATGCTCGAGGCATGGAACAACGGTTCGAACGACCGCTTCGCAATCGTTGCAGAACGTTGGGGCTCCGGGCGGGGGTCCCAGTCGATGGGATACTACGACGACAGGCAACTTCCGTTCTATTGGGACTTGGCCCGGAGGTTCACGCTGGTCGATCGGTACTTCCAACCGATGTTCGGTCCGACAATCCCAAATCGGCTCTTCTCGTTCGCGGGCACCAATGCCGGACTCGAGTCGAATTTGATCGTACTTTCCAATTTCGACGGACTCACGATTTTCGATCAGTTGGCGGCGAAGGGGGTTTCGTGGCGGTACTATCACGAACCAAGTTCGTTCCACGCTCCACTGCCTCTCTACTTCAAGACGCTCGCCTCGAATCGGGCCATGCTCTCGCAGTTCGTGCCGCTGAATCGTCTTTTCACCGATGTTCAAGCGGGAGACGTCGCACAGGTCACGTATGTCGACCCCGCGGACAGTTCTACCATCAGCGAACATCCTTCGCAGAACGTGTCACTCGGAGAATCTTGGACCAAGCATCTGATCGATCTGATCATGTCGTCGGCGGTTTGGAGAACCACGGCGATTTTCCTTACTTGGGACGAGTCTGGTGGTTACTACGACCACGTGCCGCCGCCCCAGGTCGATCTGTGGGGATATGGATTCCGTGTCCCGATGATCGTGGTTTCTCCATACGCCAGGCAGGGCTTCATTGATCACGATGTGATGGATCACACGTCGATTCCCAAGTTCATCGCATTGAATTGGGGGCTTGCAATGATTACTCTGAGGGAGAGTCAGGCTAACGACATGCTCTCCGCCTTCGCCCTGGCTGAGTATAACCGGGGCGAACACGCCTCGTCCGACGGCCACTTCTTTTCGCCTCCCGGTCCCATCGTTCAGCGCCTGACGACCGCGGTCGTATCGACATCTCAACTCGCTGAATCCTCGAGTTGCAAGGAGACTTCAGATGGCAGATGAGCTGCCGAGTTTCTCCATTGTTGTCGCAACACACAACCGCCCAGCGAAGCTCAGGGCTCTACTGGAGAGCATTCGGGTTTCTCGGACTCCGAATCTCGAGACGGTGGTTGTCGTGGACGATTCCAACCCATTCCAGGATCTATCCGATGAGTTCGGAGATGTCAGGTTGAAACATGTGCATCTCCAGGAGCGGGTCTTTCTTTCCAGAGCGAGAAACATCGGCTGGCATCAATGCCCCAGCCCATTCATCTATTTCATCGACGACGACAACGTTGTGACCAAAACGACGCTTGAGGAACCCCTTCGAATTCTCGTCGAGAACCCTGGGGTGGGTGCGGTCATGCCGGCGGTGCTCTACAAAGCACGGCCCGACCTGGTATGGGTTTATGGGACACCATTGAGACCCGATCGCTGGGGACACGTGTTGATCGGAAGAAACAAACCGAGGGTGCCTGGTCTCGAAAACCGTCTCCTGACGACCGATGCCCTGCCCAACGCCTTCATTGTTCGTCGTGTCGCCCTCGAGCAACTCTCCGGCTTCGATGAGCGGTTCGTCATGAGCAGCTCGGCCGACTTTGCGATTCGTCTCAAACGGGCCGGGTGGCACGTCAGTGCGCACACAGGCGTGTTTACCCTACACGACGTCGAAGTGCCAGGCCGGACAGGATATTGGGCCAGCCATCGAGGGGTGGACCCGGAGCGGGTCTTCCACGACGTTCGGGACTGGTTCATCCTGATGCGATCTCTCCATACCGAAAACCGGTGGTTCCTACCGCGGGCGACGAGACATGCACTGGGGTTCATGGCGCCCAACGCACTGTCGTACCTCCTGAGAGGCGGTTCGCAGGGTCGCGAGTCCCTAAGGCAATTGGTCCGGGCATACGTGAGCTCTGTGAGACCCGAGAAGGAATTGTGAGAACGGATGGAGCCCGTCTCTAGGTCCGATCATCTTTCACCAGGCATCGCCGCACGAGTCGTTCATGGACGGAGATTCAAGATGGCATTCAACCGGACCATGGACTGGGTTGGCGACCTTAGTCCTGAATTCTCCTATCTACTGCGGACGAGCCTGAGGGAGGCTGCGTTTCCGATGCGCCCGGATAAGGGCGACACCTCTCCCAAGTTGCGTGACGACGTATCGGTTTATGCAGGCCTTTACCGCAACGCCACCGCAAATTTCGAGAGGATCGTGTCGCGGTACCAAGACGAAATCAGGTGGCCCACCGCCCGCGTGTACAACGGGTTCTTCGAAACCATTGATGCAGAGCTGTACTACTGCACGGTCCGTTTTTTCCGACCTAGACGGATTGTTGAAGTCGGCGCCGGAAATTCGACTTGGTTTGCACGGGACGCACTACGAGCAAACGGATCCGGCCAACTTTCCGCGATAGACCCGTCACCACGGCTCCGACTCCCAAAGGGGTGCCGACATCTCCGGCGGCTGGTCGAAGAGGTCGAAGTCTCGCTGTTCGAGGAACTCCGAGAAAATGACATTCTGTTCATAGATTCGTCTCATTCAGAACAAGAGGCGCACTACTTCGTCGATCGAATCTATCCGATCCTTCATCCCGGGGTTCTGATCCACCACCATGACATTGTGTTCCCGTATCTCGGGTACGGTTCCTTCGTTCCGGATTGGGAACACCTGGGAGAACAAGCGGTGGTTCTCGATTTCTTAGTCGCTAATCAAGTATCATACGAGGTTCTCACGAGCTCCGCATATGTGCGTTACGAGGACTCGGACTTGTTGTTGCGTCTGATACCGAGTAAGAGCGCCAGACCCTTAATCGCTGGCGGCTCGCTTTGGATTCGGAAAAGGGCCTGACCAAGACCATGTCCGTCGCCCTCCTAATGTTCAATCTGAGTGAACCCGAGGGCATACTCAGAAATCTCCGATCGATGCAAGGGGTCGTCGACGAGATTGTAATCGTCGATAGCTCTCCCCCAGCCGAGCACGAAACCCTACTGCGGCTGATGAGCCCCTACTCGGTGAGGGTTTTTCATGTCCTGCCACTCGGATTCCCAGAGCCTTTGCGGCCATTCGGCACCAGCAAGGTCGAGTCCGACTACGCCCTGGTCCTTGATGCGGACGAAGAGCCATCTGAACGCCTGAAGGCGGACTTGAGAAAATTGAATACCGACGACGCCTATGTCTTGCCTCGCTTCGAAGAACAGTTGCGATCGTACACATTCCATCTGCGCTTGTTTCGACCAACCGCGGTTCGGTACCGCAAGCGGAGTTTCGACTTCCCCGACGTTGATGGACGAATCGGACACCTCGGCAAATCACATCGCATTGTTCACCACGCAAATTATCGGGGCTATCTCGATGACAAGTCTCGTGGAGAGCGCTACTTTACGATTGAGAACATCGAACGTCCGTTTAACCGGCGATATCTGCATGACGCACTGACTCTGCGATTCTGGGGACGGTCGGTCTCCGTCCCGTTCGCGGCTCGGTTGCAGGATCGTCCCGATGCTCCTCTGTCGTCGCCGGCAACGAGAGGAGTAGTTGAGATGGAGTTCTTGCGAGACCTTCTCATGGGCAAAGGTCTCAGGGCCGCGTCATTCAACAGACGATATTCGTTCCGCAAGTGGCGGTTCTTTGTTAAGCTCCCAGACTCTGACCAATCCTTTCTCCGCGCCTTGGCGCAAGACATTCAGCACAGTGGAGGGCTGTTTGCTTACCTTGGAGTCGACAACCCTACGTATCTCGAGAAGCTAACCGGGTCGTTCCATTGGGATCTTCGCGGAATCGATGTTTACAGGAGCTTGTTACGCTACCGTCTCCTCCACCAAAGGCCCGCAGACTCCGTTCCTACGGATCAGAATGACGTCGGCTGAGTCTATTCAGTGGATATTGACTGGGTGCGGGTGGATCGATTCTGTCCAACCCGAGATCATGGAACCAACTTCCGGCGCCGTCTGATCCAGACGAGCATGAAAATCGAGAGGGCGGAAAGTCCTATGAGCAGGAATGCGACATCCATCCAGAAGGGAACAAAAAGGCCCACGTCTAGGTCTAGTGTCCAAACGAATTGAGCTCCTCGGGTGTCTTTTCCGTTGAACTGAATCCGATAGATGCCAGGTGCTCCGAACGTATGCACCGGTGAGCCCGCGTGGCTCGTTTGTCCGTCGCCGAAGTCCCAGAAGACTTGCGCTAATGCTCCCGAACCGCCAACAATTCCAGCGCTGAACGCCACCTGTTGACCGACGACCGGACTTGGAGAGGAAACGAACACGTTCCCTACGAGGGGGGGCGGATAGCGGAAGAACCATGTGTCGGCTTTGACCTCGTAGTCATCGCCGCCGCCATACAGGACCAGCACGTCGTCGAGGGGATCGTAGCCGCCAACGGCCGCCATCCGCGGGGAGGGACCTCCGGGCGTCGATACGTTCCTCCAGACCAGCTGCGTGGTGTTGAACGTCCAAATGTCTCCCAGGATGGTGCGGTTTCCAAAACCTCCGACCAACAGCAATTCGCCGAAGGCCAAGTTGGTCGCGAAAACGGCGTAATCACGTGGCATAGGCATCTGGTCCGGGAAGATCGGGGTCCAAACGTTGTCAACCCAGGTATAACGCCACATGTCGGCTGGGTGATGGAACCGGAAAAGATAGTCAGAATAGTCGTTCCCCGAGAACAAGAAAAAGGACCGATGTTGAGGGTCGTATGTCATTCGGCCGTCGGCGCGGGGCGAGGGGAGCCGGGGGCTGGGTCGATCAGTCCACGTGTCGTTGGCGAACGCGTAATACCACATGTCGCCGAGATAATGCTCTCCATCAAAGCCTCCGAAGAGGAGGGTGATTCCCTCGGCCTCATCGTAGGCGACCGCGGCATCGGAGCGCGGTGCCGGACTCGTCCGCGGGTTTCGCGGGATCCACGTGCCATTTTCCACGAAGAACGACCACGTGTCTCCAAGTCGATGATAGGAACTATTCGGGGTCTCGTACCAGCCGCCGAAGAGAAGCACAGCTTTTGCCGCTGAGTCGTACACGAGCATGGCGTCGGCTCGAGCGGGTGGGCTCACTCGAGGACGGACCTCATTCCATACCTGCGTCTTGGGATCGAGGATCCAAGTTTGGTTGAGAGGCGCTCCGTCGGATCCACCGAATAACACAAACACGTTGTTTCGCGAATCGTATGTCATCATGGAACCCGCAAGCGCGGGAGGATGAACGGGGTGCGTCGCCTTCGTCCAGCCACTTGCCAAGGGGCTCAGTGAACCTTGAAAGCCGTTCAGCCCGGAATGTCCAGGAGACTGCGATGCCGAGTACTGGAAGGTGTCAAGGGATGCGACGACGGTGACCGTCAGAAGAATGACTGCGAGTCCCCTCCAGCTGGCGTTCATTGTCGGTTCTCGCGTTCATCCCTCGAAGACCGGCTGCCATAACCCTCGGAGATGAGAGCAAGGACACGGGGAATGTCATATCCGGCCTTTGCCACAATGCGGTCTCGGGTGACGATTCGCCGAATGCCGACCAGAGGTTTCGACACAAAGACGAGGTACGAATACGTCTTCGTAGTTAGAGAGAGGAGAAGTCCGTTTCTTTCTGCAAGAATTTTTATTGTGTGCTTCTCGGAGACCACCTTCCCGTGCGTCGTTGGTTCGGCCATTGCCACTCAGAACACCTTCGAATACTTGTCCCGAAGGAGATCGTACTTTCTCGACTCGTACGCGAAGAATCCGGGTCGCATGACGGTCCGGAATCGGGCGTCCAACCTCCCGGCACGGAGGAGCCGGTGGTTCCTCCAGAGGCCCACGACCATGAGGTAGGGCGCAAGCGCTGCGAACGCGATCGCGTTCACAATCAACCAGCCTCGGCGTTCATCGTCACTCTCGGCTCGAGAAGGGATTGTCGTGGTCTTGATAGCTTGTCGGAAAAGCACCGGGAAGACTTCTTCCATCCACGCGGCCGAGGACAATAGTTCACGGTAGTAATCCCGTCCTTGCAGGATTCGAAGGCTGAGGGCCTCTCGCGCGAACAGCGGGTCACGATCGGATCGAAATGCATCCAGACATTCGTTTTCTTCCAGAATGCGGTTGAAACAGAGTTGGGGTGAATCCGAACTCCTGAGTCGATGGAATCGTGCGGAAGTCAAGGCGAACAGGAGTGTGATCCATAACCGCTTTCGACGGGTAACGAGGTAGAAATCCACATCGTCGCGTCGCCTGCTGCCCGCATATGCTGTGGATCCGGATATGGCGACGATCCGTATCCACGGACAAGTACGCACCAGCCGATCGCTGAATGCTTGAGCGGCCTGCGCCCGTTCCTCGGACAACTCCACTTGTTGGATTCGCTCACGCGCGAGCGACTCAGATCCTTTCAACGTGACCTGGCCGTCGCGCACCAAGAGTTCCTCCCTGAGGCTCGGGTCGCACGCGACAAAAGACTCCAACTCCGTCGACGAGGCAAATGCCCCTTGAGGAAGAAGCAGAACGAGTTCCGCGCTCGAGATCGAGCTTCCGTGATCGGCCGCGATGGACACGAGGGTACCTATCAAGTGCCGGATCCGAGAAATCGGATTGCCGAAGTGAACTTGGGCGGAGGTTGGGTGCTCGCTTCGCGTTCCCTCGCGGTGGGTTTGAAAGTCGAGAAGCATGGAGGCGTTTTCCCGACGAGATGTCCGGTTACCGAACATGGGGGATCCGGCCTCCCTTACCCGTGAGGATTACTATTCGAATAGTATTAAGTCTTTTCCCCGTCTGCGTCCGGACGGCGCAGAAGATCGGAAAGCAGAAGGAGCCGATTGACTCGCTCCTGCAGGGGCGGATATCGGCTGAAGATCCCGGTTCCTGACCCAAGGATGCTGAGCCCCCAGGATCCTTTCTCCTGAGGGCCCCGGCTAGCAATTTTCAACAAGGCGGACGCGAGGGTTGCCGGCTTCCCGCTGGACCTTGCCCCCATCTCATCCGCCAAATATTCGCGTTCCCGATGGACGGCGGGATCGAAGAACTTGCTGAACGGATCGAAGAACAGGATTCGCGACAAGACGCGGGAGAAGACTTTGAACTCGGCGTCGTGGTGTTTGAGGTGCATGACCTCGTGGGCCACGACCAGCTCGACTTCGTCCGGCTCCAAGAGATGGAGGAGCCCGGTAGAGACCAGGATTGTTCGGTGTTTCCCGCCCACAGCCATCGCAAGCGTTGCGGCGGTATCGACAATTCCCACACGAATCTGGCCTACTCCTTCGAACTTCGCCAGGGTTCCGACGTAGTCCTGCAACCAAGATTCGAGAGCCGAGGGGTCGCGAGGCGCGAACTTCCGCAGCACGGAGGCGTTGCCGTATCTCCAGACCACCGCAGAGATGGCGGCTGAGGCGGCGAGGCCCCCGACGAGTGCGCTGAACACCGCGAGGGGCACACCATTCTTGGCATAGGCGACCATGCGCGCCTGAGACACGCAAAGCACGAGGCTTCCGGCGATGAAGACCCAAAAGAAAATCGAGAGTGCATAGAGGCCGGTGAGAAGACTGACGCGAAGCTTTGCGTTCCGCGCGTTCGTCACGAACACATAGAGGAGCGTGCCCATGCACGCGCCGCAGACCGCCAGGACCGTCAAGGAGAGTGGGGATAGCCAATATGCCTGCAGGGCCTCCCCCACGATCTCGACGAAACTAGCCATCCCGCTTCTCCTTCGATCGCCGCTTATCCACCTGTCCGCGGAGCGCCCCGAGCTTGGCCGCGTCCGAAGGGGCAGGATTCTCGAGGATGTACGACACCGCCGCCCCGCCGAAGGTGTTCACGACGCGGTCGATCATCGAGGCCATCGTCTTCCGATAGGCGCGCCCCTCCTTGAGGCGGTAGTAGACCTTCTTCTCGCTCGCCTTCCGCATGGCAATGAGGTCCTTGTCGACCAAACGGTACAACGTGGTCGTCACGCTGGTATAGGCAACGTCCCGTGACTTGCGGACCTCTTCGTAAATCGCTCCGGATGTCGCCGAGCCGAGATTGCGGACGGCCCGGAGGACTGCGAGCTCCAGCTCTCCTAGTTCCATACGACTACTAC
>Ga0209236_1001188_pt1 | contig 15678 bp, 12 predicted proteins | sample GraSoi013_1_40cm_FD_185819 | JGI IMG/M metagenome (GOLD analysis project Ga0209236, IMG submission 185819) | Grasslands soil microbial communities from the Angelo Coastal Reserve, California, USA - Sample 09_27_2013_1_40cm (SPAdes) (version 2) | ecosystem: Environmental > Terrestrial > Soil >... | reverse complement strand
GTCGCGGGTGATCCCGGCGCGACGCAAGTGCGTCTCGAGGATCGTGCCGTGGTGGATCAGCATGATGCCTTCGCCGGCGAGCAGCTTCGCGAAGCCGCGGGACCGCAACCGCCACCAGTCGATCACCCGGTGCCAGGCGATCAGCACGGTCGCCGCGAGGAGTCCGCCCGCGAGGCTCGTGTCGGGGCCGACCATCGCGTTCTGGACGGCGTTCGCGATGATGAGGAGGAGCACCAGATCGAACGTGGACATCTGGCCCAGCTGGCGGGTGCCGGTGAGCCGCAGCCCGGCGAGGAGGGCGAGGTAGACGACGGTCGTGCGGATCGCGACGTCGAGCAGGGTGTGCCAGGGAGCCGTCACTTAGTTCCCCGTCGGCTCGGGGACGTTGGGCAGCGGGTACGCTCCCCGCAGAGCCGCGAGGTACTCGCCGTAGAGTCCCTTCAGCCCGTCGAATTCCCGCTTGACGGTGGCGCGGTACGGGGCGTCGGTGGCGTAGTGGTACAGCACCGCCGCCATCGCCTGGGCGTCGACCAGGAAGCCGTGGTGACCGACCTCGCCCAGGGCGTCCGCCTCCATCTCGAACGTGTGGTAGCCGCCGTTCGAGCTGTGCGACGTGACGCCCACGCCGGGGATCTGGGTCGCGACGGTTCCCGTTTCCTCGTACGGGACGGGGCGCCCCGGCTCCTCCTCGACCTTCGTCGCGCCGAGCCGCTTCAGGTACGCGAAGGCGACGTCATTCAGGGCCGCGACCGAGATGCCGTCCCGCGCGGCCGAGTCGACGTCGATGCGCACCTTGGTGCCCGTGGCGAGGGCCGCGCCCCGCGCCGCGTCGTTGACCCGATTCCGCACCTGGGCCAGATAGACCTCGTCGGGATAGCGGATCCAGACTTCGGCGGCGGCGCGATCGGGAACGACGTTCGGCGCTCTGCCCCCTTCGGTGATAATGCCCTGAATGCGCGCTTCGGGCCGTAAGTTCTTGCGCAAGGCGTCGATGTGGTTGAACAGCTCGATCACTCCCAGGAGCGCATCCCGCCCTTCCCACGCCTGCAGCTGATGCGCCGGCGCGCCCGCGAAGGTGTAGTGCACGACGTCGATGTTCATGCAGCAGCTCCCGAAGCCCGCGGCTGACCGCTGGGTGCCGGTCGAAGAATGCGAGCGGACGAGCACATCGGCGCCCTTGAACACGCCGGCCTCGTACATGGTCGTCTTCGCTTCCGGCGCCCCGACCTCTTCGGCAGGAGTGCCATACACCGTCACCGTCCCCGCTGTCCTGGAGCTCGACAGGAACTCCGCCACCGCGACGGCCGCCGCCATGCCGACGGGCCCCTGGGCGCTGTGCTGGTCGCCGTGGAAATCGCGGGTGGTGCCGCGCAGGGCGTCGTACTCGAGGATGACGCCCAGGTTAGGTCCCGGAGTGCCCTTCTTGTAGCGCGCCACGAAGGCCGTCTTCAGGCCCGCCACGCCGGTCTCCACGTCGAAATCGTGCGTCCTGAGGTAGTCGGTGAGGATCTTCACCGAGCGCTCCTCCTTGTGGCCCACTTCGGGGTGGCGCGTGATGTCGTCGGCCATCGCGAGGAGCTCTTGGTCCATGAGCGCTCGGGCGCGCGCGACCACCGCGTCGCGGCGGGCATCGCGTCCCGTGAGCCGCGCGACGAGCTGGGGCAGGGCGAGCGAGCGCTCCAGCTCGTTCATGCGGCGGATGACGTCGGCGGCGGCGCTGCGCTCGGTGGGGGTCTCCTGGGCGGCGGCGAGGACGGCGGTGGGAATGGTGAGCACGACGGCGGTGGCGATTCCGAGTGCGCGGCGCATCGGGGATACCCTAGGGTCTGGCTGGGAAGGGGAAGTTACCGGCCTGGGGGATGAATGCCACGGGCCCGGGGGGCGGCAACGACTTTACATGATTCAGTGATGCGACCGGAGGGACTCGAACCCCCACGGGTTGCCCCACAGGATCCTAAGAGCGCCCAGCGTCGTGCGGCATCGACCGTCATCGACCGTCATCAGCGCGAATGCAAGGAGTTACGCGGCTCGCCGGGTCGGCGTCAAGACCGATAACGCCCGATGCCGTCGAATGCGGAGGAGGTCAGCAGGCGGTCAGGCACGGCGGCTAGCGCCGCCGTTTCCGACTCTGTTTGCGCCCGGCTTGCCCTTCCACACCTGCTCCGCGCCGCTTGCGCCGTAGAGCTTCTGGGCCAGCGACACACACGCCTCCAGTTCGCGCTGCTGCTCGTCGGCGGCAGCCTTGGAGTCCTCAAGGGATGGTTCCTCCAAGTCCAGGTTGTCTTTCGTCCACGTCCCCGGGCCGTAGATTCCGGGGACGGGTGCCAGCGTAAAGGATCATCGCCATCAGGGCGACCGTCTGTTGCGGGCTCACGGTCTTGCTCCTCCCTTGTTTCACACGCTCAGGGAATGCTGCGGGAACCACGGGTTGAACCACGCGCGCCGCTCCGGGTGCAGCCGAAACCGCCGCCGTTCTAGTCGGCCAGGAAGCGATCCAGCTCGGGGCCCGCAACGAATTGGCTGAACCCGCCGTCAGACAGATCAAACTTGCCCTGTATTCCCGCAGCCACCAGGTTCTGCTGCACTCCCTGCGCTTGGTTCACGCCCCCCGCGACAATCAAGATCTTCGAGATGCTGCCGGGGACGCTGCCAGGCCGGGGCTCCTTCCAGAACTCCAGGAAGTGCGGCTCCGTCGCGCGCCAGCCGATGACAAGCAGTTTGGTGACCAGGGGAATGTCCGCCTTCAGCTGCGCCATGTGGTCGTCCGGGCACGCGAAGTTGACTTTGGTGTTGACGGGCAAGGCGAGCGCCGGAAACACGTAGCGCCCCTCAAGCTGGAGCTGGCCGGGATCGGCCATCAGGTGAAACCCCGGTGCTAGCTCGACGCGGTGGCCCAACGCGATAATCGAATGCTCGGGGTTGCCCGCCTCCACGCCCATGGTGTCGCTCAGGGTGCGCACCCAGTTCGTCGACCCGTGTGGCTTGAACACCTTGTACCCAACCCTCGGCGACATGTAGCTGCTGACCGAGCGCATTTCGATCTGCAGCGACTGACGGCAGGCGTGCTCCAAGAGGGTGTCGTAGTTGAACGTGACAAACCGCACCTCCTCGGTAGGGTGGGTGTTCTTCCAGACCCGGATGTTGCCAAGGAGTGACACGTAGTTGGTGACACCTTTGGTGTGCTGTAGCCATTCGGCACTGCATCCCCAGAGGAGCCAACGGAGGTAGTAGCGAACGGTGTTCAGCTCCACCGCACGCTGGGGCTCATGTTCAGCCTCAAGGCGGTATCGCTCCATCTCGTCCTCAAGAGTGGCACGCGTGTGCAGCCGTAGTCGCGTGACCACCGGCGTGCACTCGGGATACCTCTCTACCCACCGGTCGAAGAAGCTGCGCTGTTGGAACAGGTCGTCTGCGAGGGGCGGGCGCGATTCCTCATCTACTCCAACAGGGATGCGCGGCGGAAACGTGGCGGCGGAATCGAACGAGGCTCCCGCTCCGAAGATGACCATCAGCACAGCAGTCCGCCCTTTGGGATCGTGTTGGGCGGGAAGCTAGATGTGCTGCACGCACTGGACCAGGGCGCTCTTGCGGCACCCGACGGGCGGGAATGCGGCAGGCGCCCAGCGTCGTGCGCTACTAGGCGCCCGCTTTGTAGCCAGAGCCGCCCCAGGCCAGACCTACCCCGAGCAGGAAGCCGAAGTCGTACCAGCGCCCGGTGTTGTGCGCTTCGTAGATGCGGACGTCGGTGGTGACAAGGCTGACGAGGAACGTGAAGCCTACAATGAACCCGTGCCACAGTCCGGCCCAAAAGCCAGCGGGCGGCGCTCCTGCTACGCTGTACTGGGAACCCGGTCCGGCAACGGCGAGGAAGTTGGGCATTGGGTCACCTCCGCGGTGGTTACCGCAGGCCTAATAGAGCGCCAGCGGTCACCGGCCGCTAGGCTGTTTTTGCGGCACCGAGGGACGGGAATGCGACAGGGGCGGAGTGGCGCCCGGTTGCGCCGTGACGGTTCGGGCCGCAGCTTAAGCGCGATCCGTTAGCCGCCCGGCGGAGTGCCCACCATGCGTGCCATCGTCCTACTGCCAGCGATTGCGGCCCTCACTCTCGGCAGCGCGGGCTCCCATGGCCTTGATGCGGCTGTCAGACCCGCACGACAGGGCCAAGAGGAGCAGCGACCCGAAAGTCTCTACGCGTTCCTAGCTCAACCCGGGTGTAAAGTCCCTAAGCCTGACTCCGCGCAGGACGTCGTACGCCTCGTCGCTCAAAGCTCAAGCGAATTCCAGCCAGCGTTCTTCTGCTTTGCTCTTGATTCGACCATCTATGGTGTCGAGGCATCGGGTCGAGGAATGCGGCTCGGCCCTGGGAGTCAGCGTCGCTCTTTCCAAGTTCGCTTGGACAGCGCTTTCACGATCGAAGGTATGCTCTATCAGCGCTACAAGAGCGTTCTGTACCTCTACTACCAGATCAGCGACGGAGAAGACGGCGCGGGTCTCTTCGACGCCTTGCAGCCCCCGACCTTGCGACCGCGATGGGCGGCGCCACTACGCACTACCTTCAACATCTCCCCGGTGCTCCTCGACGATACGGTGGCCTATGTCGGCAGCTTGAACTTCGTCGCCAAAGTCAACCTCCGTAGGGGCCGGTTCATCTGGCGCCACTTTTTCTTTCACTTGAACCCTCCCGGTCGTCACTACTACGCCTTTAACACGCCGCAGCGAGTCGGTCCGTCCGTGTACTTCCCTGAGAAACCGCTCGGCCTAGCACGGCAGGCGCCCGACACTATCGTGGTGGATGACCGGACGGGCCGTGTCACAGCGCCCGCCGCTGCCGTGCATGCCGACTCAATGCCCCCCTAAGCCGGGCGCCTAACAAGCGCTCGAAGCTGGCGGCGCGCCCGCAGCTCACCAGTAGGCCCGCCCGCTCGCGTTCAACTCGCGCATGAACCGCAAGGGCGACGTCTTCGTCGCCCACCAGGCTCATGCTCAGCGGGTCGCCTCGGTCGGGTGAGCGCCCGAGCCGCTGGGCGATCTCGGCCTTGTCCACCATGGCGAGCTTCCCGCTCGGCGTAGGCTTGTACTGCGTAGAAGGACTTCGGCGACACCTGGGCCCAGGCGACGGCGGCCGCCGGAGTTCCCGACCTCCTCGTGCACGACTTGCGCCGGAGCGCCGCCAGGAACCTGATCCGGAGCGGCGTGTCGCAGACGGTGGCCATGCAGTTCACGGGCCACGTCACGCGCGAGATCTTCGACCGCTACAACATCACCGACACCGGGGACCTGGAGGCCGCCGCCCAGAAGCTCGCCGCCTACGCCGCCGCGCAACCCGCGGCCCCGCGCAAAGTGCTCGCCCTCGGCTGAAGCGGTCAGGAAGCGGTCAGCGGGGGTCTAAGCGCTCAGGGCCACTCACCGTCGAGTGGCCCTAAGTGTTGGTAGGCTCGTGCGATGCGACCGGAGGGACTCGAACCCCCACGGGTTGCCCCACAGGATCCTAAGTCCTGCGCGTCTCCCAGTTCCGCCACGGTCGCGGGGTTGCTGCGCTTCAACTTAGCTCGTCGCTCAGTTGCTCGGCAGGCGTCGATTGTGCCGTAGTTGTGCCGTAACGCCGCTGAATCCCGGCCGCCACGTCCTTCGGGTCCTTGTCACGCTCGAGAGCCAGGTTGGAGGGCCTGCTCCCAGTGCATCAGGGCCGCGTGTTGAGCCTCCGTCCATCGCCTATGCGGGAACGCATGGAGGAAGATGGCGCTCATGAATCCGACGGTGTTAACCCCGGCCACGGTGCTGGGAACGACGAGAGAGGCGAGCAACGCGAGGGCTGGGGTGCCGGCGGCGGCGTGGTCGAGGGTGGGCAAGAGCGGCTGCACAGCTTGGTCGAGGAGCGTCGGAACGGCGGCCTGGAGGTCCTCGATGGTACGGCCCATTACCCGCTCGTCGTTCGGTGCGAAGAGACGATCGAGGCTCAAGGCGATGATCCCGACCAGCCCCGCCTTGCGTAGCTGCTTGGCACCGTGCCGCACGAGCCGCGCCACATGGGCCGGCCCGCCGGGGCGTTTCGCCGCGACCCCGAGCCGCACGGCCCCCATCGTGAGAATGCCATCAGGCTCTCGGAGCAGCGTCGGGATGCCCGCGCGCTGAAACAGGGCGGCGACGTAGAGCTCGAACTGCGTGTTGCGCGCGAGTGGGTTGGCGTCCGCGCCCGGCAGCGCGGCGCCCCCGAGCACCAGGCGCAACTTCCTATGCACCACGGGATCGGCGGGCGGATGAGGTGCTAGAAGGTGCTCCACGATCACGGCGAACTCGGCGAAGTCCCGGTTCGCCTCAAGAAGCTCGTTCGCGTCCCGAAGCGGGCCCCGGCCGGCGGGGCTCAGCTCCTTGGCGGCGAAGCGTTCGGCCAGCTCGAAATACCGCGCAAGGCGCGAACCTGGCGGAATCGGGAGCTGGTGTGCAGCGAGGCGCGCCCGGACGCGCGCCACGCGCTCGCGCCTGTCGTCAGGCCGCTCACGGTGTATCGCCGGGCCGGACTCGTCGGTGTTCGGCATCCGGGAATAATCTAGAAGCGCAGTTGCTCGATGGGTGTGAGGCGTGTAACGGTGTAACGCCTCACACGCTGCGTGGGAAAGCAAAGGCCCCGGATCGCTGCGGGGCCTGTGTCGCATTCTACATGAGGCTCTTAAACTTCCGTCTGTCACTTATCCCAAAAATGAACGGCCTAGATGTCCGCTCCGCCAGGTCAAACATCTCTTCTGCTATGCTCATTACGAAGGCCACAACCTTGTAATAGCTCAGATTCCCAACAGCTGAGCCTGTAAACGCAAACGTGCCGACCCGACCCTGTATCAGGGCTTCACGCTTGGCCGGATTCCTTGTGATGCCCTGATCGAGGGTGACAAGGAACCAGCCCTCGGCGCTGGCCGTGCGGATGACGGCCTCGTCCGTTGCACCCCTTCCGAGACGGTCGTCTACGTGAATGAAAGAGTGATCCCGGGACAGTTCCGCGAGTGCGCGACCTAGCTTGGCTGGGAAAGTGGCGTCAAAGAGAAAATTCAAGCCGCAAGCGCAGGCCGCGTTTCATATTCGATCGCGGCATTCACCGAGCGTTGCGGCAGATCGAACAGCTCAGCGACAGCCCCAGGGGAATGAGCTGTGGCGAACCGCGCGATGATGGTAGTCGGTACGCGCGTGTCGGCTACGACAGGTGCCCCAAATGCGATCGCCGGGTTCAGGACGACCGGGACGCCCTTGCCATGTGGCCACCATTCTCTTGCTAGATGAGTGCGCTCATCAAACTCGACAATACGAAGAGAGTGCTTGAAAATCGGACCGGCAACCAACTGGAAGGGTTGGTGGCGACTCGACACCTCGAGCAAGCCTGAGGAGAGGTCGCTGTCCGCTGCCATGAAGATCTTCTTGCCGCCTAGGAATACGCGTTCGTCCGCGAAGGGATGGCTAGTCTGATATGCCTTGGCAGCGTTCTCCCACGCGACTCGAACAGTCTGCAGCGGGACACCTTGGGCCCGAAACTCCTTAACGATGCGAAGCTCCATGAGCTCAAGGAACGAGATGGCAAGCGACCCCTCGAAGCGCGGGATGTCCGTCTTCAGTACCGGCGGCTGGCTGCCGTGCCTGCGCTGGTTGCGCGGGCCCCATGAGTATCTGTAGCCCCGGAGCCAACTGCCGATCCGCGCGGGGGAGAGGCCAAGGAAACGTGCCGCCTCTGCCCTCGTGTAAATGCCAATACCGAGGAGGCTTACTGGGGAGCTGGTCATCGGGTCTCCGCGTCTGGGGAAAGCAACTCTAAGAGCGGCTGCCCGCGTCAGATATCATAATACAGTTCCGGGCACCCGTCGACGCTCTGTGCCGTAATTGTGCCGGACCATGACGTCATCTAGGTGGCACAGAGGCTCGAAAAAGACCGCACCCTCTTATGCGGACATGCTCCCGCACAAGGGGGTGTGAATCCTAAGTCCTGCGCGTCTCCCAGTTCCGCCACGGTCGCGGTCGTGACTCTAGAACTTAACCGCGGCCCTGGGGATCGTTACTGCCCGGCAGTCGCCTTCGCCTCCCACTGCTCCCGCGTAAGCACCCGGACCGGCTCGAGCTGCTTCGTCCCGAGCGCCGTATTGAGCCCGCCCAGCTCCTTCGCCGACCACGCGTCGAAGTCGCGCACCACGTCCGCCAGCTCGCGGGCGATCACGTCCGTGCGCTCCACCTGGGTCTGCGATGGGCGCCCGTCGTAGAAGATCACGTTGCCGTAGAGGTCGGCTAAATTCTCCCGCAGCCGCTCTTCGCCCGTGATCATCCCGCCCTCCTTCGTAGCGACGATCTTCTTGCGCAGCTCGTCCACCGCCGCCGAGGCCGCGCGCAGCCGCGCCGCGAGCGAGTCGCCCGCGCCGAGCTTCGCGGCCCGGTCGTCCAGCGCCAGGCGCACGCCGTTCATCCGCTCGACCGCGAACGTCATGTCGCCGAGCAGGTTGTAGAGCTTCGTCGCCAGGTCGAACTGCGCCTGGCGATCCGCCGCCGTGTGCCGCGCGCGCGGGTCCGGGAGGACCGACAGCTGCGTGGTGTAGACGTCCTTGTCCTTCGACATCTTCACCGTGTACGTGCCGGGCAGGAGGCGGGGACCGAACGCCGCGCCGAACGCCGCGCTCGCCGCGGGGGGCACGCGGGGCGCCGTGATGCGCATCGACCACGTCACGCGCGACAGCCCGCGCCGCTTGCTGCTCGGCACCGTGCCCACGAGCTTCCCGGCCTGATCGAACACCTCGATCTTCAGGTCCCCGAAGATGTGACGCTTCTTCTGGTAGTACGTGATCACCGCGTCGTCCGGCGGATTGGGTCCCACGAAGGCGGCGTCGCCGTTCGCCCAGCCGCCCTGGGCCGGAATGCGCTGGACCACGGGCCGCGCCTGCATGAACACCGCGTTGCTGGCCAGCGTGGCCGGCGTGAGGGCACGCAGCGGCGTGATGTCGTCCACGATCCAGATGCCCCGGCCATGAGTCGCGATCACGAGGTCGTTGTCGCGCGGGTGGATCGCGAGATCACGCACGGCGACGTTCGGCAGATCGTTGCCCTTGTAGTGCGCCCACTGCTGGCCGCCGTCCACCGATACCCACAGCCCCAGTTCGGTGCCGAGGAAGAGCAGGTCCTTGTTCACCAGGTCTTCCTTGACGACGTGCGCGTAGCCCTTGACCGGACCGTCCGGCGCCGCGAGCGCCGACCAGGTCCTGCCGAAATCGGCCGACCGGTACAGGTACGGGCGCATGTCGCCGAACGTGTGCAGGTCGAACGTGGCGTAGACCGTGCCGTCGTCGAAGTGCCCCGCCTCGAGCGAGGACACCCAGGCGTTCGCCGGCAGTCCCTTGATGTTGGTGACCACGTTCGTCCAGGTCTTACCCCCGTCCCGCGAGAGCTGCAGGTTGCCGTCGTCCGTGCCGACCCAGAGCACGTTCGGGTTCTTGGGCGACTCGGAGATGGCGTAGATCGTGGTGTGCGTCTCCGCGGACGAATTGTCGATCGTCACGCCGCCCGACTGCTCCTGCCGCTGCTTCGCCGGATCGTTGGTCGTAAGGTCGGGGGAGATGCGGTCCCACGTCTGCCCGAAGTCACGCGAGCGGAACAGGAACTGGGCGCCGATGTAGATCGTGCCCTTGCGCGTCGCACTCACGTGGATGGGCGTGTTCCAGTTGTAGCGCAGCTTGCCCTCGGCATAGCGGGGGAGGGGCTTGATGTTGCGCGATTCGTGAGTCTTGCGGTTGACCCGGCCGATCTCACCGCCCTGGTATTCGGCGTAGATGTAGTCGGGGTCCGTGGGATCGACGAACATCCAGAAGCCGTCCCCACCGTACATGTTCTCCCACCGGCTGCTCGTGATGCCGCCGGGATACTCCGACTCGCCGACCCAGGAGCTGTTGTCCTGCAGACCGCCGTACACGTGGTAGGGGCGGTCCATGTCCACGCTGACGTGGTAGAACTGCGAGACGGGAAGATTGTCGGCCTTCCACCACTTGTTGCCCGCATCGTATGAATACCACAGGCCGCCGTCGTCGCCGGCGATGAGGTGGTCGGTGCTGGTGGGATCGACCCACACGTCGTGGAAGTCGCCGTGCGAGCCGCCCCCGATGTTGCTGAAGCTCGTCCCCCCGTCGGTGCTGACGATGAGCGACAGGTCCGGCTTGTAGATCCTGTTCTCGTTCTTCGGGTCGACGATCAGGTTCGCGAAGTAGAAAGGCCGCCAGATCATGAGCTGGCTGCGATCGCGGGCTTCCCAGGTCTTGCCGCCGTCCTCGGAGCGATACAGCGCGTTCTTGGGCGGCACCGCCTCGATGAAGGCGTAGACCACGTTGGGCTTGGACGGCGCCACGGTGACCGCGACCCGCCCCCAGGGCTTCGACGGCAGTCCCCTGGCGCTGTTCTCGTCGAGCTCGGTCCACGACGCGCCGCCGTCCGTGGTCTTGAACAGGCCACTGGCGCTGGGCGCGTCCGGGCCGTCGCCCCCCGAGCGGAACGTCCATCCCTTGCGGCGGAAGTCCCACATCCCGGCAAACAGCGTCTTCGGAGTCTGCGGATCCATCGACATCATCGAGCATCCGGTGGACGCATTGGCCCCCTTCAGGACCTTGGTCCACGTCTTGCCGCCGTCCGTCGTCTTGTACACGCCGCGCTCGTCGCTGTCGCTCCAGAGCTTGCCCGGGACGCAGACGTAGACGGTGTTCGATTCGGTGGGGTCGACGAGGATCTTGGCGATGCGCTCGGACTCCCTGAGGCCGAGGTTGGTCCAGTTGTCGCCGCCGTCCGTGGACTTGTAGACGCCGTCCCCAATGGACGCGCTGTTCCGCGTCCACGCCTCACCGCTGCCGACCCAAATCACTTTGGGGTTCTTCGGGTCGATCGTGATCGCGCCGATCGACTGGACCGCCTGCTTGTCGAACACCGGCTTGAAGGTCGTGCCGCCGTTGACCGACTTCCACACGCCGCCGCTGGCGGCGCCGACGTAGACCGTGAGTCGTGGCCCTTCGTGCACGGCGGCGAGCGCCGCGATGCGGCCGCTCATCGCCGCCGACCCGATGTTGCGGGCTCCCAGGCCGGAGATGGTCGCGGAGTCCACCTTCACCGACGCACGTGGCGGCGCCGTTTGCGCGCCCGCGGCACCCGCCAGCAGGACGGTGAGCGCAGCGGCGCAGCAGCTACCCAACCGTGGAGTCATCATCGCTCAATCCCTCGCAGGCTTTTGGAAACGCCGGTCGTCGATCGGCACGTTGGCCTCGATCTTCTCGATCGTGATCTTCTGCCTGTCCTCGCTGCCCTTGCGACCGCTCTCGATCGAATACGGCAGGTACCAGCCGGCGACTTCCTTGTAGTCGCCGAGCGACGTCTCGAACTCCTGCTCCGCCCCGCGGATCATGCGCTTCTTCTCGATCTTGATGGGGACGTAGTAGTCGGTATCCATGTAGTAGTAGCGCACGTCGCCGCTCGCGAGCGTGACCTTGAGCTTGAACACGTCCGTGCCCTCGACCTGCTCCGTGCCGACCAGCTCCACCTTGTTCCCCTTCTGCTGGTAGTTGATGAGGGGCTCGTCGAAGTCGGCGTCCTCCACGATCTCCCGCATCTCCTCTTCGCTCAGCGCCTCGGCGTCCTTCTTCCCCTGCCACGGCTCGATCTTCCACCCGGTGTGGCCGTCGTAGGCGTTGACCCCCGTCAGCCCCTGCAGCGAGAACTCCTCCCGCACCTTGTTGGGCCGCTTGTTCTCCTGGAGGACCGCCGCCTCGAAGCCGCCGCCCCCCGTGAACTTCCCCGTGCGCCGCAGCGTCGTCACGGCCTGGATGCGGTCCATGCCGCCGACCGTCTTGATGTACTTCGCGATGATGTCGTCGGCGGTCTGCGCCGACAGCGGCAGGGCGAAGAGCGCCAGCCCGGCCAGCCTCAGGAGGGTATTCCGCATGGGTTCTCCTCGACGGGATACAGTCTTTGACAGCGGCACGCCGAAAATCGTTGTCTGTGGGGGCGCCGCCAGGGGGCCCTCGTCTCCTACGGCCTGTGCGTCTCCCGGTTTCCGCCACGATCGCGCGATCGTGCGGCATCAACTTAGCCGTTCCGCCGCTTCCTCGGGAGGTGGCCGCTCGGCCCTCGACGGCAAAGCGGCCTGCGCTGCGCAGGCCGCTTCCGAGCCGTCGCGGATGGACTCGGCTCAGTTCCCGTTGTCTCCCGGCGACGTAAAGGTCTTCGTATTCACGGTGATGTTGTCGAGGAACACAAACCCCGGACCGACGTCGGTGCCCTCGTCGAAGATGATCGCCAGGCTGGTGACCATTCCGCCCTCGATGTCGGTCGCCTCCGCGTCGGTAAACCCCAACAGGGTGGTGAGCTGCGCGGCGATCGTCGCCGGCGAGAACGCATCGCTGGTCCAGCCATCCAGCGGAGGGCCGGTCTGGTCAGCGTGGGAGCAGCCCAGAAACACCGTATAATCGGTTCCGCTGGCTCCGGTGACGCCGACGTTCCAGCGCGGCGCACCCGCGCCACACCAGCCGCCGTCGCGGTGCAGCCACGAAAGGCTGAGCTCCGAGAAATGCTGGCCCTCCACGCCCGTGATGACGGCGAACCCGGCCGCGACGGTCGCGGTCGCCGTCATCTTCTGAAGGTAGAGCGCAAAGTTTCCGCCTCCCTTGCTGTCCGGCAGGCCCTCCTGCGACTTCCACGCGCCGAGAGAACCCTCTCCAAAACCACCGGCGCGCAGGTTCACGCCTTGCCCGCCACCCCGGTCGAACGAGGGCCGGAGCAGCGGATCGGTAGCCGTCGTTCCGTCACAGCCGGCCAGAGCCAGTGCGACCGCGAGCGGGGCGCAAGCGAGGAGCCTCTTCATGAGACCCTCCTGTATGTGGGAGACCGGTGCTTCTCCAAAACACGAACCGAGCCACCTGTCGGCAGCTCGGCGATCTTGGGGTCCTCTGTGGCGTGGCAAGACTCGCGTCGCAGAGGAGGCGAGGACCCGTGGCTTTGCGCCCCCGGCTTTCACCGGGTTTGCCCTGGTCGATGGGGCGTTCCGTACGGCGGCGATATACCGTGCGGTCGGCGGGGCGTCAAATGTGCACATCCTGCACATTGTCACATGCCAGCCGCTCGTGCCGATGCGGCTGGTGGCCCGCGTGTCAGGGGGGTACGGGAGGGGACTTGGACACGACGATCTCCCTGCTCGCCGCCACGGCAGGCTCGTCTTCCGCCTTGACTGATAGCACCACGCGATAGCGTCCGGGCGAGAGCCCGGAGAGATCCACGGTGAGAGCGCGGGCGCCGATCCCGTCTACCCGCTCCGGGACGTCCTGCCACTCGAGCCGCACCCCCTTGCTGCGGCCGAGGCCCAGGAAGCCCTTCTTCAGGGGAATCACGCTGACCGCGGTCGTCACCATTTCGCCGCCCGCGGTGAGGCCGTACAGCTCCCAATACAGGCCGAGCGGCCGGTCGGAGGGCACGATGCCCGAGCCGCGCGCGCGCAGCGCGGCGCTCTCGAGCGTGGCGGGCAGCGAGTCGGGAGGGGGGTCGAACAGCAGCAGGTCGGACAGCGAGACCCGGCTTCCGACCGGGGCCGGCCGCCAGCCGTAGCGTGCGCGTGCCACGTGGCGGGGGTTCGCCGTCGTCACCTCGAGCGAGAGGACGAGCGGTCCCCACGGGGCCGCGGCGAGGAGCACGCCGCGCGCGGGCGCGTCATCGCGGCGCGCGACGAGGGCCGGGCTCCGCTCGTCCCGCGCGAGCACCAGCGCGGCGGCGAGCGACCCCCCCACGAACAGCGTGTCCGCGGCGAGATCGTAGGCCGCCACGACGAGGGCGGTGTCGCCGCGGCGGAACACGGCGGACTGGTGCGGCGGCGTGATGAAGGCGGTCGCGTAGCGCGGGGCGTAGAGCTCCCGGGGGTGCGGCGCTTGCGGTGCGAAGTCCGGTTCGCGCGCGGCCGCCGGATCGAGCACGGCGCGCGCCGCAGGGAGGAAATGAAAGCCGGGAGTCGTCTCGTGACCCGCGATGATCGGGTCGACGAGCAGGCCCGTGGCGCGGGGGGGCGCCTGGGTCCACCAGCGGGGCCAGCCATAGCGCAGCGTGATCTCCGTGAGATCGCCGCCCCACGACAACCCGTACGCCGTGCGCGCTTCGCGCATCAGCCGCACCACCGTGAGCCGGGCGAAATGCTCGGAGCGTCGGTCGTTACCTGTCTGCGACAAGAGCGGGCGCGCGAGCCACCAGAGCCGCGCCCCGAGCCGGTCCCGTTCCGCGCACGGCAACGCGCGGTAGCGCTTTCGGAGGTCGCCGTCCAGGAGCGAGGACAGATCGCTCCACTGGCAGCGCTCCTCCGCCGGCATGAGCGCGAGGGCGGCGTCGAACGCGCTGTCGGCGGCCGCGTATTCCCCCGCCGCGTGCAGCGCGAGCCCGCCCAGCGCCCAGCACCACCAGCCGGCGGTACGGCACGCTTCCGCCGCGCGCACCGCGTCCGCGGTCCGGCCGCTCTCCACGAGATAGCGCACGCGCTGTCCCGCGATCCATGCGTCGCCGGGGAGGAGCGCTGCGAGACTGTCGAGCTTGTCGAGCAGGGCGTCGCGCGCGCGGCCGGTCCGCTCCGGCTCGGGCGGTGGCTGGTCGCCGTCATCGCCGTGCCAATAGCAGAAGCGCCCAACCAGCTCGTCGCAGCGGCTCGCGGACGGGGCGGCGGGGAGGTGCCAGCGCCGGGTCAGCTCGAACTCCTCCTGCGCCCGGCGCGCGGCCCGAAGCAGGGCCTGGGAGTCGCGCGGCAGGAGGAGCGGCGTGGGGGACGTCGCCGATTGCGCGAGCAGGACGGCCACGAGGGCGGAGAGCGCGTGCACGGGAACGCTTCAAGAATGTACACCCCGGGCGGCCGGGCTTGCGTCCCGTGCCGCGGGGATGCTTTTTCTCCGTCCCCCCCTTTCTGGAGGCTAGTCCCGTGTCCCCTCGTCCGTTGCCGCTCGGCGTCGCGCTCCTCTGTCTCCTGCTTGGCGGCGCGCCGCGCAACGCGACCGCCCAGGCCGCCCCCTACGACTCGACCGTGTTCGCCGGCCTCAAGTGGCGGGAGATCGGGATCTTTCGGGGCGGGCGCTCGGTCGCGGTGGCCGGCTCGGCCTCCCGCCCCAACGAATTCTGGATGGGGACCACGGGCGGCGGCGTCTTCAAGACGACGGATGGCGGCGACACCTGGCTGCCGGTGACGGACAAGTACTTCGGCGGCACGATCGGGGCGTTCGGCGTGAGCGAGTCGAATCCCGACATCGTCTACGTCGGCACCGGCGAGTATCCGATCCGCGGCAACGTCTCGCACGGCGACGGCGTGTTCAAGACCACGGACGCCGGCAAGACCTGGACCTTCGTCGGGCTCGCCGAGACGCAGCAGATCTCGCGCGTGCGCGTGCACCCTGCCAATCCGGACATCGCATGGGTGGGCGCCCAGGGACATGCCTTCGGGCCGAACGCCGAGCGCGGCGTGTACAAGACGACCGACGGCGGCAAGACGTGGAACAAGGTGCTGTTCCGCAACGACTCGACGGGGATCTCGGACCTCGTCGTCGACCCGTCCAATCCCGACGTGCTGTACGCGGCCTTCTGGCAGGCGCAGCGCAAGCCGTGGCAGCTGCTGTCGGGCGGACCGGGGGGCGGGATCTTCAAGTCCACGGACGGGGGGGAGCACTGGAC
>Ga0209236_1001186_pt1 | contig 15682 bp, 15 predicted proteins | sample GraSoi013_1_40cm_FD_185819 | JGI IMG/M metagenome (GOLD analysis project Ga0209236, IMG submission 185819) | Grasslands soil microbial communities from the Angelo Coastal Reserve, California, USA - Sample 09_27_2013_1_40cm (SPAdes) (version 2) | ecosystem: Environmental > Terrestrial > Soil >... | reverse complement strand
TGATCTCGCTGACTCTGGGTCGCGAGGTCTGGATGCTCTCCTTCTCGAGAGCCTCGACCAATCGTTTTGCTATCGAGTATGACGGGTCTACTGTCCCAGATTCGATCTTTGCGATTATGGATTGACTCACTCCCGCTAGCTGAGCGAGTTTGGACTGCGTTAAGCCTAGTGCCTTGCGTTTCTTCGGGATCTCGTCGAGTGAAGGAAGCATGCTACTCTAGACTATCTACTGACTATGAGATATTCCCTTCGGAATAGAATCATGAGCGGATATGTAATTCCTATAGGAATATTGGTACAACAGAACTTATATAATTGGAATAATTGAAACTTACGAGAACATGTCCCCCAAAGCCCAGCTAGGCGGGATCTATCCGCGCTCGGAACAACTCATAGACCTAACACGATCTTACGACAGAGCAAAGATCGATCTTGATACCGTAAAGAAACAGATCGAACTCGAGACGCTGGAGCTAGTTACGCTACAGGACGACTCGGGCTTCGAAACCTTCTCCGACGGAGCCTTCGCCTGGCAAGATCAGCTCAGACCCGTTGTCGAATCTCTGGAAGGAGTTACGACCGGGACTCGTTATGATCGGTGGTTCGATACCAACACATTTTACAAAAAGCCAACTATCGCAGGGAAAATAGGCGTCCACACGTTCGAGCCCAAGAATTTCGTTCGGACAGATCTTCTCGCGAGAACCAAGGGCTGGAAAGTAACCCTCCCCGGACCCTACACTTTCTCCGAACTTTCAGAGAATCTCCACTACGCGAATCAATCCGACCTTCTCTCCGCCGTAGCAGTAGCTGAACACGACATCATCAAGCGATTGAAAGATGCTGGTGTTTCGCGATTCCAGCTATCAGAGCCATGTCTCGTCTATCGACCCTACAGAGAACAAGAATTGAGTAAGGCGGAACTCGACAACGCATTGACAGCGCTACGAAAGACAGTAGACGGCATCCCGGCAAAGTTCTCAGTCCAAACATACTTCGGCGACGCAACGACCATCCTGCCAGATCTTCTGAAACTCCCAGTCGACACAATAGGAATTGACCTGTTCGAGACAGACTATTCCAAATTGAAGATCGAGACGACGAAGAAGCTCGCCCTGGGCATCATAGACGGACGCGAGTCAAACGCGGAGAATCCAACATGGATCGCTGAAACCGCGACACGCATATCGAAACACATCGTCGGCGGAGACGTTGTTCTCGTTCCAAACTCCGACCTCAAATTCGTGCCTAGAAAGGTTGCAGATGTCAAGGCACGAGCGCTCGCCGAGGCTACCAGGCTGTTTGAGGAGAGGTGATAGATGACAAAGTTGTATCCGGTTCAAGAGATCGGAAGCCTGGCAAAGCCGCGATGGCGGACGAAAGGATTGACCCAGCCGCTCTCGAGCAAGGACCTAGTGGAGGCTGAAGAATGGGCGCAACGGCTGGGCATTCCGGACTTTCAAGACCGCGCCAAGCAACTTCTGGCCGCACAGGAGCAGAACAATCGCGTTAGAGAGCTCCTAGAGCTTTCTACAATCTATGGATTGAGGCTTTTCGAGCAGACCGGTCTCGACAATGTCGGCGTTGGAGGAGAACAACAACGGGTCGAGATGTACGAGCACGTGATCCGGGGCGTCGAGGGAATGAGAGTCCTCGGTCATGTCCAGTCGTTCGATTACAAGTACTTCAACAAGGCAGTCGCCGAGTCCAAGATTCACCGTAAACATCCGATCTATCTCCAAGAATTCCTAGACGTCAAGAAGAACGCGAATGGACAGCTGAAGGTCCCAATTACCGGACCCTACACGCTAGTCGACTGGTCCTTCAGCGGCCACTACTCCGGCGGACGAACCAGCCTGAGTCTCAAGAAGCAGAAGCAGGAGGCGAAGAGAGAATTCCTACTCGACTTCGTTCAGCAAGTTATCCGGCCAGAGATCCGTGACCTAGTCGACGCTGGAGCTGAGTGGATCCAGATCGATGAGCCAGCCATCACGACTCACCCTGAGCCCGCGGACATGGACCTGTTCGTCGAGGGCTGGAACGAGACAGTTCGAGGATTCAACTGCAAGTTCAGCGACCACACATGCTATCCCTCCGAGATAGGATACAAAGTACTCGCACAATACGCTCCAAAACTCGACAAGTGCACCCACCTCGCACTAGAATTCGCCAACAGAGACGGCACCGGTCTAGGGGTTGATGCTAAGCATCGGGAAGGATACCGGGACCTAGAGTACTTCCTCCAGAACGGTTACGACGGCGAGTTTGGCGTCGGAGTAGTCCACGTTCACGACTTCTCCGGACACGTCCCACCCGGCTCAGGGAAGGAAGCAGGACGGAACATCCTAGAATCGCCCGAACTCGTACGCGACCGACTACTCTACGCCGCGAAGGTCGTAGGAGATCCGGCGAAGATCTGGGCAAACCCAGACTGCGGACTGAGGACTAGGACCTGGGATGTGACTTTCGCGAAACTCATCAGCACCGTCAAGGGCGCAGAACTCGCCAGGGAGGCATCACGCTGAGACTCTCAGATGCGGCTAATCATCATCCCATTGTGACGGTTGAGCTAATTCCCAATCGAGTCATCCCAGCTCATCTGCCCATATTGCTGGGCCGCGTTGACGCGATCACCATTCCAGCTCTGAAGAATGGCCAGGATGATCCCAGCTATCCTGCAGGATTCAGAGTTACGCCTCAGACAAGGAGTCTCGCTTCAGCAGTCATAGTCAGGAAGACAGGTGCTGAGGCTGTTCCCTCGTTGACGTGCAGAGACTTTCGACGATCAGATCTAGCCCTAGTGCCTTCACTCTTCAAGAAAGGTCTCGACAATTTCCTCGTCGTTTTCGGGGATCCCTACCCTGGACACCGGATCGAAGATTACGATTTCAGAAAAACAGAGGACCTGATTCGAGGGGTCCTCTCAGTCTTTGACGGTCAGCGGCCCTGCATTGGGGCTGTAACCAACCAGTATGCTGAGGATCAGGAACGAGAGACTTCTCGGACGCTGCGCAAGGTGGATGCTGGAGCGGACTATGTTGTAACGAATACTGCGTTCGACGATGACCTTGTGCTAGAGCACGTTGACAGGCTTCGCTCCCAAGGCCTCAAGGTGCCAATCTTCGTCCAGGTATCTATTCCATCAGGGTTGAAGAATCTGCAATTCGTCAGTCGAAAGTTCGATATCCCGGTCCCCGAAAAAATGATTCAGACTCTCACTCGTAACCCGTTTGGAGGAGGAATCCATATCGCGGCTCAAGCATATACAGCCCTTCGCGGCGAAGTCAGCGGGATCCACTTTTCGTACCTTCATAGAAGTCACAACCCGATTCCGGCCTACGTTCACCTGCTGGATTCTATTGAGACTGATGGGCAGCTGACTGTCTCAATCCAAGCAGCCTTGAGACACTGAGAATTCTCTTATTCCAGTTCTTCACGAATCAGGTTCTAGACCTAGTGCTTGGACCAATGAGGCGACTGTTGTTGTTTGCGTCAGTGTCAGCTTTTGACCGGTTTCAGCGGTCCACCGCAGACTATGCAGCTCATGGATTGGCGATAGGTAAGTACGAGCTGTCCGCATTTGTAGCAGACCTTTGCCTGAATCTCTAGGCCTGCCTTCTTTGTAGGTAACCGCGTGAGACAGCCCTTCGACAAAGAACGATTTGCGATTACCCGAACTTAGACCTTCAAGGCTCAACGAGAGCAAATCGTGGTTACAGAAAGAGCGGGTGAACGGGAGCAATCCGCGTATAGAATTCTATATTCTTACTGACGCTAGGAAATTGTGAACGTGAAATAACGGAGCACAGTTACGATCTCCACAGTATAGTACATTCCCGCATGGAATGCGAACGCTGTTCCGTCTATGAGTATGTTGATGGAGATAGCTGCGCCCGGAGCTATGCTTGGTCCCGACCAATTGCCATTTGCATATTGGTTGCCTGAAGAGTCCTTGACGTAGTACGCAATGAATGCGACTGCAACGTTACCAGCATTCATTAGGTTCAATGTAACGTTAGTTGGGTTGTTGATCTGGTAAGAGCTCATCGTCAATGTCTGGAAGGGGCAGGGATTCTGCAAACATGGATACCAAGGATTTGGACTTGAAGAACTATCGCACGGGCAGGCGGTTGGTTGCTCAGAGAATGCGAGAATGGTCCCGAACGCAGTTACACCTATCAGAACGACTGCCAAGGGACCAAGCGTATTCTTGTTCATCGACCCTTACTGGACCAGAGGCCGCATAACTGGAATAATAGAGAAATTCAACCTAGCCAGCGCAAGTCCGGTCACAACGGTACATATCCTGACCAGGCGCACAGCTCTTTGACTTACAAAACAGTTTATTGTCTCGTATGGCGTCGTCAATCGATCGTGAGACTAGAAAGGATAGGATTCGCTCTCCGACCGGGAGTATTCTCACCTCAGGAAATCAGAGAGACATCCGTCGCACTGGATCTGAGTGATAGGGTTTCACGCATCTTTGTTCCCGACATGCGGATCGGCTATGAATCCCTAGAAATTGCATCGTCAATTCTCGCACAGACGAAAAGGGTCCACTCGGGAAGCGGGGTCATACGATTGCTGGAACATGATCCACAGCTACTGACCCGTAGGGTCCAGACGCTCCAAGCTATCTCCTCCAACCGCCTCGTCCTAGGAGTGGGAACAGGATCTCCAGGCCCTCAGCCAGGTGAGACGGTAAGCGCTCTGCTTCAACGGCTCGATGATCTCAAAAAAGCGTTTGGAGGGTTTCCTCAAGGAGTCAAGCCTCCAGAAATCTACGTTGCAACTCTCAAACAAGGAATCGCCAAACGCGCCGCCAGCATAGCGGACGGTCTCCTCCTGAATTTCTGTTCTCCCCAACATGCTTCCAAACTAGTAGAGGCGGCCAGGGTCGAGAGAAGAGAGCGAATTGATTTTGCATGCTATCTGAAGATCTTCTATTCATCGCAAGATCTTGAATCAGCTCAGAGGCTGATGTTGGAGGAGTTTCTAAACTACGACTCGACTCCTCAGTACCACGAGATGTTCCTGCAAGACGGGACCGCCAAAACGATTTCACTATTCAGATCGAACGAAGAATGGAAGAGTGGCCCCTTTGAGGTGCCAAAAGAAATGCTGAGGGTTAGTCTAGCAAATCCTCAGACGGAAGAACTGGTTCAATATGTGAAGTCTTTCAGGCAAGTGGGAGTAACACTTCCAGTACTCTACCCCTACTTCCCAAACAATGAAGACCCAAGATTCAAAGCTGAAACAGTGAAAGAGATAGTAAAGTCATTGTGAAAGAACAAGGACTAGGAGATTTTCTTTAGGTCCGCGACTATCTCACGGACGTCTCCTTCTCGAAGGTTGAGCGTCTTGGAAATGCTATCGATGTCACGGCTGTGTTGGTCCAGAATGTAGTGGAGGACTCGTTTCCGATCGGTCCGCACCTCTGTCCTCGTTACGGCTCTAGACGCTTCCCTCATCGCAGCATTACGGATGTACAACAGGACGGCCCTCTCATCTTCAAGCTGCATCATCTTCTTGTCAATCTCTTGAAGAATTCTCGCGAATGTCGCAATCTTCCCAGACTCGTCGGAGGATTCTGAGGTCTTGTCGATCCGTCCCAGCAGTGATGAAGCCGCTGAAGATTGTCCACTTGGCACCGTGTCGAAGGAGAATACTCTGGCGTTGAACAGGTTGGGCGCGAAGTCTACTGTGATAGAGATGCTCTTGGCGAGAACGTACCGTCTGCGTTTGGGTCCAGTCGGGCTCTGAGCCATTGTTGATGTGACGATCCCCGCCTTCGCCATAGCATCGAGGTGTTTCGTGACCAGCTGTTGTCCTATGCCGAGTTCTTGAGAAATCTGGAGTGGATATGCGGGCTCTTGGCTGAGGCGTTCGACAATTCTTCTTCTGACAGGATTCTCAATTATCTTGAGAACGCGGTCTAAGTCCGGTTCGGTCAATAGACTCTTTCACTCCGCAAAGGGATAAAGAAAAAAGAGGGGGGTTTGGGTCTTAGTCAGCGGAGAAGACACGTCTAGTTCTTCCCCACCGGCTTCCTAGGTTTCGTCGGCTCCCTCTTCGGGATTCGAAGTTCCAGAACCCCGTTCTTCATTGTCTGCTCGAATTTCTTCGGGTCGACTTCGTCCGGGAAGGAGAGTCGGTGCTCGAAGACGATGTCCGCTTTTTCACGATGGAGGTAGTCTGGACGTTTGTCCTCTGTCTGCTCCTTCTTCCGAGCTCTCAGGACCAGCCCGGTCCTACTAACCTGGACATCCACCATGTCTCTGCTGAAGCCAGGAAGCTCCACGGTCACCGTGTAGTAGTCGCCCCGGTCGAGAAGCTCGACGACGGGGGACCGGGTTGACCGTTCCTCAGAGACAGAGGGGAAAGTGCGTGGCTGGAAAGGTGCGAGGAGCTCGTCGAAGGAGTGCTGGAACTCGCTGAAGACGCCGTCAAGGTCTTGGGTGGTGTCCGTCCATGTAGGCCATGCAGTCAACGAGAGCGCTGACGGTGCTCTTGAGGGAACCGCGTCCTTGGTTCCTCTTCGGGTGCTCACGGTAATTCACCCTCCGTATACAACTAATAGTTGTAAACCTAAATAAATCTGACGTTATTCGCAAAATCCGCGAGCAAACGAACGGCCCCGGTTAGACATGAGACCCGCAACCAGGCGACCAAGTGCGCGTTATGTTTCCCTGCTGGCTTATGTCTCCAGAGAAGCCCAGTTCAATCACCACAAAATTTGCGAGAGGCTAGAATGAGTTGATTGAGACGAAACTCGAAATCAAAGAATATGAGCCGTCGAAGATCTCTAAACCTAACATCATAGTCGGCGTGCCAGAGGCAGGTCTCGTCGGCACCATCTCGGCATCCTACCTGATCCAGCAACTAAAGCTTCCGGAAACGGGCTACATCGACTCTGAACTGGTACCACCCGTTGTAGTTGTTCACGATTCGAAGCCGAAACGTCCCATCCGGATCTTCGGACGAGACGACGTCGTAATAATAGCATCTGAAGTGCCCCTCAACCCAAAGGCTCTCATTAGAATTCGCGGCCGAGGTTGCAAGATGGGCCAAGACAAGAAACAGCAAAATCCTCGTCGGAATTACCAGTGTCCCTTTTGAGGGAAGGTTGGAGAATGTCGAGGAGGGTAAGCCGAATGTTCTGGCTCTGGCAAGTGAGAGCAGGATCGAGGACATGTTCAAGGAGATCGGAGCTAGCCCATTTGAAGAAGGAGTACTAGTCGGGACCTACGCCAAACTACTCCAGCACTGCATCGATCTCGGACAGCCTAACCTCACACTACTCGCCGAGGCCTATCCACAGTTTCCAGACCCAGGCGCCGCAGCAGCAGCGATAGAAGTCCTCAACAAAGTCCTCCCAATCCAAGTTGATGTTGGAAACCTAATCAAACAGGCAGACGAAGTGAGACTCCGAATGAGGCAGCTCATGGCCAGGACACAAGAGAACTTGAAGCGAATGGCCGAGACCGCGCCTAGCGTGTACGGATAGGGAAATCACTATGTGGGAAGACGACGAGTCAGATCTCTTCGACGAGATAGAGAGGGAAGTAGAGGAGATCTTCGAAGAAGCATACTCTAGCTCAGAAAACTGGCTCTTCGACCTGGAAAACAAATCAGTCAAGCCACTATTCAGAGTAGACGTAGGAGACAACGAACTACTGGTGACGATTGACCTGCCGGGGGTTGACAAGAAGGACATCTCACTCTCAGCCACCCAGGACGCTCTCAGCATAGAAGCGAAGATGAAGACGCCCATCTCACTCATGGTGGGAGGCTCAGTCCAAGAACTCGTTGAGTTCGAGAAATATACGCGGAAAATCAAGCTACCGGTCAAAATCGAACCCGACAAGGCTAGAGCCAGAGTGGTAAAGGGCATCCTAGCCATAAGATTCCCGCTCGCTCACGAGGGCGCGCGTCTAACAATAGAGTAACAAACTGATATGGACGGTCGACGGAATATGCGCGTCGTCGATTGCTCTAAGAAAGCCTCGGTCGTCAGATCCCGAATCGATTGAGACTATCGAGTTTTTTCAAATCAAATATAGTTCGGAATCGGACTTCGACCAAAACTGAGGCTTGGAGACCCAGCTTTCTTGGTAGAGATTAGCCAGAACGAGGCCAGAGTCCTCGAGACCCTTGCTGATTCTGGTGGAAAGTCCACCCTCGAAGACCTCGCGAAAAAATCTGGTCTGGCAGATTCTGCAGTTGCACGTGCGGTTCTGAATCTCTCCCAGAACCAGCTTGTCAAGGAGAAGGTAGAGAAGAGGACAGAGCTGAGCCTAACAGATGAAGGACGAACATTCGCCAGAGTCGGACTCCCCGAGCGAATAATCCTTCTCGAAGTCAAGAATCGTGGTGGACGCTTGAGCCTGAAGGAGGCTCTTCAATATTCGAAGTTGGCCGAGAAGTACGGCTCGATAGCCACTGGCTGGATTAGTCGGAAGAAATGGGGGACCGTCGAAAAGTCAGGATCGGATCTTGTCATTGTGGCGCGGAGTGAGGCACCGGTAGACGATGACGAAGAGGTCCTCGCTCGCTTAAAGAAAGACGTTCTGATTCTTGAGGAACTTCCGTCTATATTGAAAGAAGCCGCTCTACGGCTGACCAAGAGGAACCTCGTCGAGTCTAGGGTGAAGAATGATCGTGAAATTGAGATTACCGAAGCAGGACGGAATATCGGGACAACCGCTCGCTCCCAGCCAGACGTGAGTTCCCTAACTGGAGACATGATTGTCTCGGGTGAGTGGGAGAAGGTAAAGCTACGCAGCTACAATGTATCGTCAGCTGTTCCGCGGACCTTTCCAGGCAAGTATCATCCCTACTTGCGGTTCTTGCGGATGGTGAAGAGGAAGCTTGTCGCGCTAGGATTCAGAGAAGCGGTGAGTCCGCTGGTCGAAACCGCGTTCATCAACTGTGACTGCCTCTACATGCCCCAGGATCATCCAGCACGCGAGATTCACGATCTCTACTATCTCAAGGACCCGTCAAGAGCCAGCCTTGAAGAATACGGCAGCTTAGTCGATAGAGTGGCGCAGACTCATGAGAACGGCTGGAAGACAGGATCGACTGGATGGCGCTACAAGTTTTCCAGAGACGACGCGTCGAAACTCATCCTCCGAAGCCACGGAACAGCATTGAGCGTCCGAACCATGTTGTCGAAGGACCTTCAGATCCCTGGAAAATACTTCGCCATCGCCAGATGCTTCCGCCCAGACATGCTGGACAAGACCCACCTCACAGAATTCAATCAGGCCGAGGGCATCGTTCTCGATCCTAGTCTGAACTTGCGGAATCTTCTAGGCATCCTAGAGATGTTCGCCAAGGAAGTGGCGGGAGCAGACAAAGTGCGGTTCAAGCCTGACTACTTTCCGTTCACAGAGCCGAGCGTCGAGTTGCAGGCGTACCGGGAGGGCTTTGGCTGGATGGAGTTTGGAGGAAGCGGAATCTTCCGGCCGGAAGTCACAGAGCCACTAGGCGTGAAGGTTCCCGTCCTAGCATGGGGTCTCGGGATTGACCGGCTCTATATGATGAGCCGGAGAATCCAAGACATTCGTCAACTGTTCACTTCGGACCTTGAATGGATTAGAGAGCAGATGGTGGGCTAGAGACGCCAAGCGTACAATTCTCGCTCATCGATCTTGAAGGTCTCCTTGGCAAGACTGTGCCACGGGACAAAGAGGGTCTCAACGAGATCTTCGCCTTCGTCAAAGGAGATGTGGAATCGCTTGAGGAGGACGCCGTCGCCATCGAAGTCAAGGACAGCAACCGTCCAGACATTTGGGCTGTCGAAGGAATCGCTAGGGCGTTGAGAGCCTACCTGGGAGTCGGTCGAACAAGAGAGATACGGGTTGCGGGGAGGTCGAATCTGAAGGTTGTTATCGACAAGCGCGTCAAGCCGATTCGTCCCTTCATCTCGACCGCGATCGTCAAGGGTCTACAGCCGACAGATGAGGCGTTGAAGAGCTGGATCAATCTTCAGGAGAAACTTGACCAGACATATGGGAGGAAGAGGAGGAGAGCTTCGATAGGATTCTACCAAGCCGACCTGATACAATCTCCACTCTCCTACACAGTCGCCAATCCGGACATAATCACCTTCGCCCCTTTAGGGTCAGAGAATAAACAGAGTCTCCGAGACATAGTCGAGAGCCACCCGAAGGGATCAGAATATGGAGAAATCATTTCCCAATTTGAAACATGGCCCATACTCGTCGACGGAGCAGACAATGTCCTCTCGCTACCTCCTGTGATCAATTCTAACGATCTCGGAAGGATAACTACAGACACGAAAAACATTCTGGTCGAAGTTACGGGGACGAACTCTGAGACTGTTCATAATACTCTGAAAATAGTGGTTTCAACTCTTACAGAGAGAGGCGGAAAAATCTACAGCTGCCTCGAAGCCTACCCTTACGGCTCCCCACGCAGAGTCGTCAGTCCAGACCTGAGACCAACACGAACAACCCTCCGCATGTCCTACATCAACACGCTTCTGGGAGCGTCGCTTACCTTGAAGGAGGCTTCGCGATTTGCTGAACGAGCAGGATACGGGGTCCGAAGAGCAACAGGCGACAATATTCAATTGGAGATTCCCGGCTATCGAACTGACATTATGCACTCTGTGGACATCATTGAAGACATCGCAATTGCTATGGACATTAACAAGTTGAAGCCCGAGTGGCCCAGGATCTGGACTGTGGGCAACCTTGCTACAGAGACAGATGAGACCCAGAGTGTAGGGGAGATCATGATCGGACTGGGTTTCCAGGAGGTTCTGACTTACGCGTTGACGTCGCCAGCAGTCGTTTCAAACAATTCGCAGTCGAGTGATGGAACGCTTGTTGAGCTCTTGAATCCAAGAATGACTACACATACCGTATTGAGAAGCTGGCTACTTCCTAGCCTTCTAGAGATTCTCTCTCATAATACACATGTTGACTATCCTCAGAGAATCTTCGAAATTGGACCATGTATCGGTCGCGGAGAAAATCAGATCCATCCAATCCGAGAAACCCGGAAACTAGCCGCGGTCACCATCCACGCAAACGCCGGATTCACCGAAATTCGCTCTTCCTTTGACGCGTTGGCAGAAAACAAAGGTCGATCATTCCAGATCAGAGAGACGGAGCATCCCAGTTTCCTATCAGGAAGGTGCGGAGCGATACTATCAGATAGAACAGAGGTTGGAATCATCGGAGAACTAAATCCACGAATCATCAAATCCTGGGGGCTGAACATTCCAGCTGCAGCATTCGAAATAGAACTGTCAGCACTATCTTTGAAGTAGCCCCTAACGAGAGCGTGACGATAATAATGGTTGACAAGAAATTCGTTGTGACCCCGTGGGAAGTCACGGGCGAAGTCGACTATGAACGTCTCATCCGCGACTTTGGAACACAGCCGATATCGGGGCCCCTTGCAACGCGGCTAGAAAGAATCCTAGGGGATGCCGCATACCTAGTCAGGCGTCAGATCTTCTTCTCCCACCGAGATCTGAACCTCGTTCTGGACGACTATGCAAGAGGCAAGGGATTCTTCCTCTACACCGGTCGAGGACCTAGCGGACCAATGCATGTCGGTCACATAGGTATCTTCTACTTCACCAAGTGGCTACAAGACAAGTTCCAAGCAAACGTCTACATTCAGATAACCGACGACGAGAAATTTCTTGAAGAGAGAAGAAACCTATCCTATGCAGAGACACAGCACTGGGCAGAAGACAATATCCTAGAGATTGCTGCGGTGGGCTTTGACCCGGAGAAGACCTTCATCCTTCAAGACACAGAGTTCGTCGGCCATGCCTATCCCCTGATCCTCAAGATCGCCCGCCGAGTCAACTACAGCACGGCTAAGTCAGTGTTCGGCTTCACTGGCGAGACGAACGTCGGATTCAGCTTCTATCCTGCGATCCAGATTCTTCCGACCCTCTTCGAGAAGAAGCACTGCCTCATACCCTCAGCCATCGACCAAGACCCCTACTGGAGAATACAGCGGGACATCGCAGAACCTCTCGGGTACCACAAAGCAGCGGCCATCCACAGCAAATTCCTCCCAGCCCTAACCGGAATCCAGGACAAGATGAGCTCGTCGAAACCTGAAACCGCCATCTATCTCAACGATGACGACAAGACCGTCCGCAACAAGATCTATCGACATGCCTTCTCTGGAGGACAAGCATCCATCGAAGAACACCGCAAACTAGGCGGCAATCCCGATATCGACGTTCCTTTTCAGTGGCTCTACATGTTCTTCGAACCCGACGACAAACGGATAGAAGAGATCCGATCCGAATACAAGGGCGGGCGAATGCTAACAGGAGACATGAAAGATATCCTGGTCGAAAAAGTCACCCAGTTTCTCAGGGAGCATCGAGAGCGGAGAGAGAAGGCGAGGGCTCAGGTACATCTATTCAAGAAAGATGGTGTCCTCGCACGAGAGATGTGGAAGCACGATTTCAGCAAATCGTAGCAACCAGGATCCTTCGACCCGTGTTTCCCAGTCCTCTAACCGGCCGTCCTCCTCTCTCAGCAGCGCGGTTTAAATCAGAACACGCCTACTCAGGGATACGCATACCCGGTGATAATATCCGCAACTCGCCTACGAGCCTCGGTCAGAAAAAGGACTAATGTACGACTGAGAGTCATCGGTTTGGCCGTTGTGGTAATAGTTACCGCTGGAGCACTAACGTATCTCCTGATCCCGCCGTTGACAATTGACGTCTCGGGCGTCGTAAGTATTCAATCGGCGTATCAAGTAAATTTTGACAGTCTTTCACAATTTCCTTATTCCGTTAGAATCGACCCTGCTGGAAGGTATTCAGTTAGTACTCCAAACCAACAGTCCTACGAAGTCTTCTTGTACTTGGAAAGTAGTTCAGGCAACGGTCTTGCAGCCCTGCTAAGATGCGGAACCATAGATCTGTACCAGACCACGAAACTCGGATCAGCCTACAACTATAACATAGTCCCGGGACAATGCTCGTGAGTCAGATAGTGAATCCTACTAACTCTCACGAGATAAGTGAAATGAGCAAAATCTCTAAACCGTCAGGCAGTTAACACAGCCCTTGTTCGACTCTCAAGCCCTTGACTCGTTCAAGAAATCAGGCGACATCGTAGCTAGGCTGCGTAAGGAAGTCCCAGGCGTTGTCAAGTACGGCAAGCCTGCCATCGAGATCTGTGAAGGACTAGAGCAGAGAATCCGAGACTTTGGCGGGAAACCCGCTTTTCCCGTCAACGTCGGGATAAATGACGTTGCAGCACACTACACTTCGCCTCCCGGTGACACCCTAACAATACCCGCCGCTTCGCTGGTGAAAGTGGACTTTGGGGTCCATGTCGACGGTTATGTAACTGACACTTCAGTCACAATCTGCCTGGACCCGAGGTTCGAGCCGTTAGCTCAGGCTGCAGACGAGGCTCTCCAGAATGCGATCCGTGCGTTCAAGCCCGGTGTCAAGCTCTCTGAGATAGGACGAATAGTCCAGACCACCATCACCCGGGTAGGCCTACGGCCCATTAGCAATTTGACCGGCCACAAGATCGAACGATACACAATACATGCAGGAAAATCCGTCCCCAGCGTCTCGGCGATGGGAATGAACGGGACAAAGATCGAAGAGGGCGAAGTCTTCGCGATCGAACCCTTCGTGACCCTAGCCAAGGCGCAGGGCGCAGTTACCAACGGATCAAGTGCCTACATCTACAGGTTCGTCAAACCCAAAGGCGCCACCTCAGAAGACTCCAAGAAGGTACTCGCCTTCATCCAAGCCAATTTCTCAACCCTACCCTTCGCGTCGAGATGGCTAGAGAAAGGATTCCCGAGAGAGGTCGGCAAGAAGGCGCTTCAAGACTTGATCCGGAACAAGTGCATAAGCGCCTACCCAGTTCTGATAGAGGCAAGCAACAACCCAGTAGCACAGTCAGAACACACCGTCCTAGTAAACCATGACAGCTGCACTATACTCACTGGACAATGACTAACATCCGACAAAACCTGTCCACTTAGGAGATAGCCCGAAAGGTTCAGCATCTATCCATGTCCTATGACCGCAGATAAACGCGGCGGCCTGGTCGTCCCCCGCAAACCGCCTGAGAATCGCCATAGAATCAGAAACCCGTCCATCTTCGCGCTAATCTCACCAAGTATCCAAGACAGCTGTCTCTTTTCTTATCTTTCTTTTTCTACTAACTATTTCTCGACCCCCCGGGGGTATGTCAAAACAAAAAAAGTCCTTCACACTTTCAGAACAAGGCTACCACCAAGGCGGGGGAAGAATCCGCGATAGGCCGGAGACCTTTATTCGGCGCTAGAAGGGGCTAGCGGCGTGTGGGTCCGTCGTAGTAAATGCCCGTTATCGAAAGGCTTGCGACCCCACACTGGGTACACATGCCCAGCTTCTTGAAGACAAAATCGCCGACAGCGAAATTCTTGATCTGCTTGAAACTGCACTGCGGACATTTCACTATCGACATGACCTTGAGTGGTGCAGGATTGGCTAACGCGTAGCCCCGTCTGACCCTAAACACTGAGAGGACGACAAAGCCGAACGATAAGACTGCGACAGTAAAGTACAAAGTTGCTAAAGTGACATCCGTACTAAATGTGCTTAGCGCGAGGTTGAGTGTGTAGAAGGCGATAATGATCAAGACTATGGAGATCAGCATTACTCCTATTGAGGGACCGCTTCGCGGTCTCGGCTGAGACACTTTAACAGTCTACTGTCCTATGCCTATCGTGTTGCCTATTCCGGCGATTATAACCGTGTCGCCGGGTTTGCTCCGTTCCACGATGAGGCTCTTAATCCTCTCGATAACCTTGTCTCCCGCCTCAAGTATCTCTTTCTTCATAGGAGTAATCGCCTCCAGAATACTCTCCTTCACGATGACGGCGTAGACCGGTATGTGCTGTTTCGTAGCTTCCTGCTCGATCTTGAAACGCTCCGTTCCAATTCCCCCGATCGCAGCACCGATGCCCTCGCTGATCTCGCCTGTGGTCTCGCCCTCGAACTTTAGAGCCGCATCCACCATCACGATCATGGAGACCTTGCCATCATTCTCCTGAAGGAGGGATTGTATGGCGTCCCCCGGTTTTCCAACATTCCCCCCTGGACCCTCGGCCTTGAGAGCAATTATCCTGCGATCCTCCAGCGTCGTCTCAGCGACCACGATATCCTTCTCGACTTTGCGCTGAGACTTGTCCTTCATCAACTTCGACGCAACAAGTGGCCCAAGCCCATCGCCTATCGGCTGTCCCTCAGCGAACGCTCGCCCCGCACCCAGGTAGGCTTCAGCCTCCTGCATAATCATGGGAAGTAGAGCCTGAAGCTGAATGATGATGAATATACTGTTCGTCTTCTTACCCAGAAGATAGAAGTGGCGTATGATTCGGAAAATAGTGTTCAAGGCCCAAGAAGCCTCGACAAGATTCTCAAGATTGTTAACCTGCGCCGAATCGGCACTAGGCGCCATCTTCTGCACATCCTCCTTGAACTTAACATCACGCACATCCAAGAGATGGTCAAACTTACTAACAATCCCCGACGGGTCCATGTCAACCGGTGTAATCAAGAACGATTCCATCAGCACGTTGAGCTGTGGTAGCGGGTCTACTGTCGGTTTACCGATCTCCTTGATCGTCTTCAAGGCCAGATCCTTCGCCTGGG
>Ga0209236_1001184_pt1 | contig 15693 bp, 14 predicted proteins | sample GraSoi013_1_40cm_FD_185819 | JGI IMG/M metagenome (GOLD analysis project Ga0209236, IMG submission 185819) | Grasslands soil microbial communities from the Angelo Coastal Reserve, California, USA - Sample 09_27_2013_1_40cm (SPAdes) (version 2) | ecosystem: Environmental > Terrestrial > Soil >... | reverse complement strand
CGTTTCCAAGGTCTTTGAAACGGGTTGCTGATTTTTCATGCCGGTCACCTATGATTAACGAGGCCCTCGTATAATCTGACATAACGCTGGGCTACCGATTCCGCGGTCAAGTTGTCCTTTGCATAGACTCTGCCTTTTGCGCCCAGCTCTTTTCTAAGATGAGAATCGCTCAATACAAGATCTAATGCTCTGAGCAGTTGTTCTCCGTCACCAGGGGCAACTAATATTCCAGCTTTGCTTTCTGCCATGATTTCTGGGGCCGCGCCGACATCCGAGCAGATCACAGGTAGCCCGGACGCAAAAGCCTCCGCAACAGACAAAGAGAAGCCCTCCGAAAGTGAAGGCAAGACAAGACAATCCGCTGTATGATAGTAAGTAACCATCTCCTCCCTCGAAATATGGTTAACCAAGATGACTGATTGTTGGATCTCGGGCGTTTTGGATATCATCTGAAGAAGAGTTTTCTTGTAGCCGAAATCTGGACCAACGAGTACAAGTTTGATTCGTGGGTACGATCCCTTAAGACGGGGGAGGACTTCTAGAAGATGGCGAAGACCCTTGTCTTTGTCAATTCTTCCTGCGTATAGCATTATAGGCTCTCCGCCAACCTCTATCGTGTTGTTCTCCGAAGCGTACTCTTGGAAGAAAATTTGAGGCACGGGCGGCGGAAGAACGACTGACCTGCTCGGTTCAAGTCCAAGGTGGCGGGAGAGCAGAAAGCATTCCTCATCAGAAGTGGCAATGACCAAATCGTACGAACGCACAGAAAAAGCCCCGAGGGTGTAATCGTACCATAGATGTAGTAGTCTCTTGAAAGACTCTGTTGGACTGTAGAAGCTGCCAAACCGCTTTGAAGCGATACCGAGTGCCTTCTGAAACCCAGCCATGCCGTGCGTAGTTAAGACCGATTTGAATTGTAATGGATAGATTCGCCTGAAAAAAGCCACAACGTCCGCATGAAACTCTCCGTAACCATGCGCATTAAAGACCAAGGGGTGTTCCTTTGTAGCTTGTACCGAGAACGAACGAATCTTCCTAATTACATTCGGCGAGAATGTGTAGAATCCTAAATGCGCAGGGGCTGGAAATGTAGTTACGGGTATCTGTTCCCAGTCAGGCCTGAGCCTAGAAATTTCATCGATTAGGCACTTCACTGCAACTTCCTTTCCACCACCCTCCAACGAACGCACTAGGTGAATTAGTCTCAAGAGAGAGACGCGCCAGTTCCTCGCAAATGAGTTTATCGCGCGACTCTGGAGCCAAAGTTCGCGTCACGATAGAGATCTTCTATCTTTGAAATTATCAGCGGCGAGGAGTAGAATCTCTCTACCTTGTCTCGTCCCAACCGGCCCATCTCCGAGCGAAGAGTTTCGTTTTCGAATAAGAGGCGCATCTTGAGAGCTAACTCATCGACATCGAACGGACTAAATGTGAAACCTTCTACTCCGTCATTCACTATCTCTTCAAGCGCGGGGATACGACTTACCAAGACCGGTCTTCCAGTTGCGAACGCTTCCAAGATAACTATGCCGAACCCTTCGATAAGACTTGGCTGGACGAGAAAATCCGAGTCTCTTAGCAAGTCCAACTTGTCAGATTGCTTCAACACTCCTGCAAGTCGTACCCGATTAGCAAGCCCAAGGCGACCAATCTCCTCCGCGAGCCAACGTCTGAGGGGACCATCCCCAACGATTACAAGTTGGGCATCCTTTACCGTGGCAGCTACATCACGGAATGCTTGCAAAAGTGTCCCCAAGTTCTTGTAGAAAACAAGGCGTCCGATGTAAATCGCTTGGGCGGATTTGCTCTTCTTGTTCACCGGCAATGGGTATTCTTCCAGATTGATTGCATTCGGCACTACAGCCACTGGGATTTTAGGTCGAACTGCCCGAAGCATGTCAGAACGGGTAGAGTGACTTACTGCATGAAACAGAGTTGGCCTGAGTCTGATAACAATCTGCTCCATTATCTGGCCCACATGGCCTCCCATTGGTCCGAGCTGAACCTGCTTTGACCACGATTCCCAAAAGTGCCCTTGCTCTTCGGTGAAGTACACGTCGTGGACTGTGATTATGTGTGGTATTCGAAACAACGAAGAACATGCTTGTCCTATTAAGGCGGGGACATATGTGTTCGAATGTATTATGTCAAACTTCTCTTCTGACAGTATTCTCGTTGCTTTAGTTGTGGCGTGAATTAGAAAGGATAGATTTGTCGATAGGTCCGACGGTAGCGTCCCGCGGAAATCGATTGGCTTACCAACTCTGAAGATTCTGACGAAACTGTTCTCTTCGTAGTCAGGTGTTCCGAGTAGCCTCTGGGTGATGACGGTGACTGAGTGGCCTCGACGAGCGAGATTTTGACAAATCGAGGAGAAGACAACCTCTCCTCCTCCGTATATTGCTGGTGCAAATAGCTGTGAAAGTATGAGAATTTTCATGGATTAGAATAGACTGCCCTACAAGAGGGTTAATGATAGAGTGCGATAATTGTTGAACGCCGGGACTAGCTCCGACAAGAAACTGGTCATTTTTCTCAGAACCGGTTTCGCGGCTCTCTTTGAGTTCCCGGCACGAAAACATGATAGGCTAACCTGCGTTTCTAACAGGCAGGGAGTTCGCCCGGTCAAGAGATGAAATTTCATCGGTCGGCGATCTGTCATTCGTGGCGATTGCGAATATGCAGCAGTCGGACGAACCTGGACATACTTTTTGAAGTCAGACGTGGGCAACAGGGATTTTCTAAGCCTAGAAAATAGCTTATTGCACAAGTGATGATCGACTCTCCTCAGGTACCAGTTCGAAGCTCGACGCTTTGCTGGATTTGTTCCCGGACTATCGACCTAACAGAATAGAGTATAACGGCAGTCGTCCCGAGAATCAGTCCCATTATTGCTGAAGCGAGAGAAATTACGGTGAGATTGACAATAAGTTTCCTCGTGGCGATATAGCTGTCAACTGCCCAGATGCCGAAGAATATCCCGTTGGCCAAGAAAAGGATAGAAGGTACACCGTAGAATTTCAAGGGGCTCTTTATTGAGAGATGCTTGAGGGTTGCGCCGACGACGTCCAGCCCTTGGACAATAGGATTGTGAGTCGACTTTGCCCCCGCATATGAAATCGGTATACCGACCTCTTTGACTCTCAATCCGGCATCAGAGGCGCGCACAAGGATTTCAGTACTTGCTCCCATGCCTGTCTCTGTCGGAAGTATCGTTGGGAGTATCTTAGTCCTGTAAGCTCTCATCCCTGATTGAGTATCGCTGAACCTTTTTCCTGAGGCGGCCAGCGTCAAACGGTTAATGCTTAGAATCGCAGCTTTCCGCCATACCGGTACTCTGGAGGTCGTTCCACCCTTGAATCTGGTTCCGACTACGACATCAGCTTCGTTAAAGACAATCGGTCTAATCATGTCGCTTATGTAGGCAGGGTCATGCTGATCGTCTCCGTCAAGCGTGACTGCAATTTCCACGCCGAGCTGACGAACTCTTGCGAAAAGCGCGGACAAGGCTGCTCCGTATCCTTGATTATGATCGTGCCTAATCACCTCAGCTCCCAGAGACCTCGCGATTTCCCCAGTCATGTCTTTGGAACCGTCATCACACACTATTACATGGTCTACGTACTTCTGGGCCTTCAGGACTACCTTGGCTATTGTTCGCTCTTCATTGACTGCGGGAATTAGAACGGCAGTCCGAACCATTCGATCTTGGACAGGTGATTCCCTAGGACCTATGAGTATTGGTTCTTCCAGCCTTTTTCCCTTCAAGAACAATGGAAAGACAAGCAGGCACGAATTTATCCATTCCTCTTTTTTGTGCAAACCATCGATCTTCGCGTCAATGGGGGGATAATCTGCCTCCCAATTCTATCCGGGGATAGATACGAGTTGAACCATTGACAGTACTGCAACGTTTGCCTCGAGGAGCACTATCGTTAGAATCAATAGAACTTGCATCTTTTCCTGCAAGTTTTGCGTAATTCTAAGAAGTCCTATTACTGCCAAGATGGGGACTGGGGTCACATAGATCACTCGCGACTGCACTATGCTATCGAAGAGTACAAATGGAAGGGCCGAGAGTGTAGTCCACAACACAAGTACGCGGGAAAATTCATTCCTCGTTCGATACAGGCTGATCATGGCAACCAACGCAAGAACAAGGTAAACAGCATTGGCCAAGTATCCATCGTAGTGTTGGAACGTGGACACGGAATTTGGCCAAGCATTGGCTATTTCAAATGGAGACGCTCGTGTCGCTATGTCATAAGCGGCTTTTTCCCCTCCGTAAGATCCTATTATCAAGATACGAGCTAGGTCTACCGATGCATCAAAGGCGGCCAGCAGTAAGATTGGTTTCAAAAGCGAAATGTTACGATTGTTGAGGTAATTCTCAGCCGCAACAAGAGTAACTAAAACGAGAACTATTGTCCAGGTCCAAGGATGTGTAAATAGAAGAATCAATGAAGCAGAGAAAATCAGCAGATATGCTTTACGAGACCGGTTCTTTGAGAACAGTAAGAAACCTGTCAACAGGGTATAAGATTCGGCAAGTGCCAGCCAGTTCGCATAATATCCAGCCCAAACTCCTACGGTAAGCTGGTAAGAACATGCTGAGAGAATGGCAGTCAGGCACGCTGCCCGTGTGTCACCAGTCCCATACCAAACGAAGAGAAATGATGCGCCGGCCAAGAGGGGAGCTAGAATTACTGGTGCCAATCTGACAACTGCGTCTGCATCGGCTCCAGAAAACGCTGCGAGGCTGTAAAGAATCAGCAGAGGTATTGGTCTGGATCCATTGTCCGCACTTATGAAGGCATATGCAATTGCGTCATAGATTGGCCGCGCGAGCATGTTACTTACCCATCCGGAGTAGATCGGTGCATCGACTCCCACTAGTGTGGCCTGAGGATTGAGGTCGCGCCTGTAGGGCAGGTAAGCGATTACCATTGAGAAAGACAACCCAGCGATCAACAAGACATACCAGCGTGAAGAGAATCTTCCGCTTTCCTTCCAGAATGAAACCCACTCCTTCTGCAACGTCAGTCCTCGAGACATCCATTTGAGAAATCTATTCAGAGGTTGGGCATAACGACTTGCAATACTGAGAAGATATCGTGTAGGCGAAGTATAGAGCACTAGCAGAAAAAGGGCAGGGCAGAATGGTGCTAGGACTGCAAACAGACCGTTGGTCAGCTGTAAGAAGAACGAGCCGTACGTCACTTGATAATTTGGAAAGAGAATTAGGTCCAAGAGGGCGATTGATTGAATGAGAATCATCGATGCAAGCATAGCCACAATGGTTATCGACCTAACTCTAGAAGGTGCGATCATTCTCAATTCGCAACGGACCTTGAAGGCATTCTCATTTACTAGGAAGTTCGGTCATTGAATTTAGGGAGATATAGTGAGGGATATGACGCTAGCCGAGGATATAGTAATTCTCACAAGGGCTGAGCTACGATGGGAAATGTTATATGGCCTCTTGCGAGGGTAAAGCGTAACTTTGAAGCTGCCGGTAGGGCGGTACGCCCCCCACATCGTACTAGCATTAGCGTTGAGTACGATGCTAGCTGCTTCATATGGCACCTCTGTCTTTGCACCGTCCAGTTCTAGTACTCCGAAGGTTACATGGTCGCCGGGTTCGGTTACGATCACATTCTCTGCCACCGTAGGCTCCAGCATTCCAGTCGGTCCAATCTCTTTCACGTGCAGCCCCGCGACAACCAGTGGTGTAGTCTTGTTGGCTAAGACGAGTCAGCCTGGCACCATTGGACTTTCACCCATGCCATCGAGCTTCCCGAGCTGTGGTAGTAGTGCGAACATGATCTTTCTCAAAGCGTCGTGCCTTGTATCTCCCGCTAGCAAGTGTGTCGGAACCTATCAGGGTTCGATAACAGTTCAATCAAACTATACAAACCTCGCCACATCCGGACTGAAAGTGACGATAGTCGTTATGCCGTAGCATGGTTCCAACTTCCTAACGGATCGGAACATACGAAGGTTCTGCAACAATACTTCACTTGTCGTTTAGCAAGGAGCCCGATCATCTCATACGGTCCCGCTCCGTCCTTCAGATCTTTCGCTATCGTCCAAACGGACGCAAGCCTCCTCGCACCATTCGAATGAAAACCCACACTATACTGTTCGGGATGGCGTTTCCTGAAGGCCGCCCTTTCCTGAGTGTATTCGAGGAAGAAGATCGAGTCAGTAATGCTTGTTTTAGCCTTCAAGTCGACCCACTTCCACAATACCGAAGGCACGTCATCAGTATTCTCCAGCTTGATGGTCCCGCTACCCGTCCCAGTTTCTATTCCTCTTGACCGGAGAAAATTGACCGTCGCGTCCGCGGACCCAATATTCAACCCAACTGCACCAGCACCTTCATACTTCTCCAAGAACGCAACCGTATCCGCCGCCTTAGTGGGATCATAGACAGACAATAACTCAAGGTACGTGTCGTCTTGAAAGCGCGCTATACTATTCTCCGTGCCACCAAGATGCTGGCCTATCCCTGAAATATCAAAGCCCAGAAGATCATGGTATTCTTTGGTTGTACTCTGAAGGTCTCTGACCAGAACCACTAGATGGTCAATCCCACGACCATCTTGCAATAATGAATTCTGTGTTTGCGACTGCAAAGTGTCGTCAGCCTCCTTGCTTTAACTGAAGTACTAAGGCTTGCCTCGAAAAATCAACCACAATCGGTTATGCTTTATAATCGCACCAAAAAAGTGAATCGAAACAATGCGAAGAACACGGACACATTTCTCAAAGGAGTTGGGGCTTCGCGATTCAGTTTTGCTCGGTGTCGGCTTCATTATCGGATCGGGAATCTTTCTCTTTCCAATTTTAATGGCAAGCATGGCCGGCACCTACTCCCTTCTCTCATGGGTGATAGGCGGCGTCTACACGATACTGACTGGACTTTGCTTCGCAGAGAACGCGGCCAGAATCCCAAGGGCCGGTGGACTATACTCGTACGCGCATCAGGAACTCGGAAACACAATCGGCTTCCTAGCGGGCTGGTCATTCTGGATAGGATATTGGCTAACGATATCGACAGAGACTAAAGCTCTCTCGCTATACTCATCATTCTTCCTACCAGTCACATACTTCAATGAACTGTCAAGACTACTCATTGCAACAGCGATAGTCATCATTCTCACAATCATCAATTACCGTGGCGTGAGAGGCGGAGGACAGACTCAGGACATATTCACCATCGGCAAAATAATTCCACTCCTCATCTTCATCCTCGTAGGCGTCTTCCTAATCCATCCTCAAAACTACTATCCTCTTCTACCCGCAAACGCAGCCCTCGCACCAGGAGTGGGCTCTGCAATAATCCTCGCACTATGGGCCTACCTTGGAGTAGAGATAATTACAGTTCCCGAAGAAGAGATCAAGGACGCTAAGCATACTGTCCCGCGGGCGATCCTAATCTCCATCTTCATAGTTATGGCAGTCTACCTTCTCGTTTCCATCACAGCTCTCGGACTAGCTCCCTGGAGCGATTACATAAAATCGAAAACTCCGCTCGCAGACATTTTTCAGAGTGCAACACAGGGCTCGATAGGAAGCCTTGGCGGAGTCCTGTTAGCTATCGGGGGACTGATATCGATCATTGGATCGATCAATGCTGTAATCCTTGGAACGGCACGTGTCTCATACGCGATGGCACGAGATGACCTATTCCCAAACTTCCTGAATCACCTGCACCCCATATTCAAAACGCCAGACAGAGCCATGCTGCTCCAATTCATTCTCGCGATGACCGTCCTATACGTCGTCTCCAACCTCTCAATGCTAGCTTCTCTCACGGTCCTCTTCACAATAATCCCTTACCTACTCAGCTGCGTAGCAACCCTTCAACTCATTCGTCGTTCAAACTGGAAGACCCAGATTCTCCGGACACGTTACACGCCCATTATCGCAATAGTCTTCTGTATTGCATTATTCTTCTTCGTCCAAGTTTCGGTGCTTCTTCTCGGGCTCGCCTTCATACTAGTAGGACTTGCAGCACATTACCTGAAGACGAAGACATCGAAACCAAGATCCAGCTCTCTCTTTGAGAGGTAGGATTCACAAGCACGGCCAAATAGCCTGCAACCCTTGGCTATACTACGATATCCAGATGGGGATTTGAAGGTTGTAAAACATGCAAGAGGGAAATTTGAATTTCGAACATGATATATACATGAATGATGGGCACTTGCTAGAACTATGTATAATTCCAAAGTTCTCCTAATCCTGCTCGCATCCCTACCGCTTCTAGCAATTGCAACTGTCCCAGCCCACGCATATGGAAGAGAGCAATGGCAGACCACATTCTCCTTCAACTGCAACGCCTCCATCTCTTTCTGCAGCGGCTTCGGTTTCTGGGGCTGGTGTGCCTTCGGAGGAAGCGCGCCTGATGGGCTCAGCGGATCGACGGGTGATTGCCAGATTACACTTTACAATTTCAATGGAAAACTAGGAGAACCCGCTTACGGTCCAACCCACCTCACCGTCGACTATTCACACTGGTTCATTACAACCGGAAGCATGGGCTTCCCCACTAGACCTGATCTCGTTAGCTTCTGGGGAACCGGAACCGTTTCAGCAGTCGGCCCAGGGACAAGCGTACTCTTTCCGGGTGTCAGCTTCCCGGTCGCGTTTGGATGCCCCTCAGGAGCCCTATTCTTCCTCTGCGACACGGGGATCCCAGCGGTGCCTGGACACTATACCTGGAGCGATATTCCATTCCTTCCATTCATCCCACCACAACCGGGACTCGAATACCACATACAAGTAACCCACATCCCCGTATAACGCGACCTACAACCCTCCTCCTCTTTTTCGGACCGCATGCTAGTCCCATCGCAGGAAGAGCCGATAAAGCTCCCAACGAAGGACACCTTCGACTATTGAATCTGAGCCTGGTATAGTCTCTCTACTATCCTCAAAGACATGTTTTGCATACCATTTTGAGCCGAAAGCGATGAAGTGCAATAGTATTGGTAGGGGTGTCTTCTCCTTCCTCCATGAGAGACCATCTTACTACCATTGGAGAATTCCGAGGCAGGAAAAGAGCGCTAGAAAAAGTTTTACAGCCATTTTTCAAATTTACCCTAAGAATTGTTATTGATCCCCACCCCCGATTATTTTTCTCCCGCCACATACAGAACTATCTTCACCTTCACACCCAACTCCTCACTAACTCGTCAACCCTCGTCGACCAACCTACAAGCCCCAGGTCCTCCAACCATCCCTAAGCTTAAACCCCAACAACTCCCCCACTCTCCAGACAGTTCCATTATGCTAGAGACCAGGTTTACCAAGCTCATCGGTTGCAAAATACCCATACAACAAGCCGGAATGGCCGCTCTCGCAAACCCTGAACTCGCCGCGGCCGTCTCCAAGGCTGGAGCACTAGGAATGGTCTCCGTCGCAGGATTCCCACCTGAAACAGTCACCCTAGAACTAGAACAGGTCAAGAAGCTAACATCAAATCCATTCGGAGCCAACTTCCTCATACCAGGAGAGGCTCACGAAGACCTCGACGAGCTACACGAGCCCGTCAAAGCCGCCTCCAAACAAGCAAGGCTAGTCGAGTTCTTCTATCGAGAACCAGACGCTTCACTAATCGAGATCGTACACGGCGAAGGAGCCTTAGCTGCCTGGCAGGTCGGCTCCAAGGAAGAGGCACAGGCTGCGGTCGATTCCGGATGCGACCTCGTGATCGCCCAAGGCATAGAAGCAGGAGGCCACATACGAGGAAAGATCGGACTCATCGCATTACTAGATCGCGTCCTATCATCAATCGACGTGCCTGTGATAGCTGCGGGTGGAATAAGCTCTGGCCGAGCCATGGCAGCCGCACTCGCAGCAGGAGCATCCGCCGTCCGAGTAGGAACACGCTTCGCTGCCTCCGAAGAAGCAGGCGCACACCCCATCTATGCAAAAGCAATGATCAATTCAGAAGCCCAGGACACGGTCTTTACAGAAGAATTCTCGACCGGCTGGCCCAACGCACCCCATCGAGTCATACGCGCCAGCCTAGAAGCCGCCAAAGCATTCCAAGGAGACGAAGTTGGACAGCGATACATGAAAGCCGAAGACAAATGGGTTCCAGTCCGTCGACTACAACCCATCGCCGTGACAAAACAAGTAAAGGGCAGCATTGAGGCGATGCCCCACTGGGCCGGAGAAGGCGTAGGCTCGATAAAGAGCATTCTGCCAGCGGCAGAGATAGTAGACCAGCTTGCAGGAGAAGCGGAGAAGCTGTTGAAACGGTGGACCTAGCACACTCAGGTCATTGGGACGCTAGCCAGAATTCACTTTGCTTTCAACTAATCTTGTTTTTAGCCTTGGTACATTTCGAGCCAAAGTCCATGGGTCCGTTCTGGTGAAACCAGAAGGCTTTGGCCATAGATCCCTTTGTAATCAATATGCTCGACCTTGTTCCTGTCAAAGAGTTGCTTAGCCGATGAAAGATTCCCGACCTCGACGCTCGCTCCAATTATACTGCCCTCTGTGCGTTGTTCGAGAAGCTTGGCCGTCTCACCATCCGTCTTCGTAGGCGAGAGTAGTAGAATTGTCCCGTGGCCGACCTGAAACTCAACGCCTTTCGCACTCACCTGGTCTAAGCTTACTTGTCGATTCACATGGAGTCCAATTGTCTCATACGGTCTCGCTCCTTCCCGAAGATCTTTCGCTATCGTCCAGATTGACGTGAGCCTCTTTGCACCATTTGGATGAGGACCTACAATGTACTTTTCCGGATGCCTTTTCCTGAAAGCCGCGCGCTCTTGTGTGTACTCGATAAAGAATATTGAGTCGCTAATGCTTGTCCTAGCCCTCAAGTCGACCCATTTCCACAATACTGACGGTGTCTCATCGATATTCTCTAGTTTGATTGTACCGCTGCCACTCCCTGTCTCTATTCCTCTCGACCGAAGGAAGTTGATCGTCGCATCTGCAGATCCGATGTTCAACCCAACCGAACCAGCACCCTCATGCTTCTCCAAGAGCGCAACCGTATCCGCGGCCTTGATGGGATCATACACGGACAATAACTCGAGGTAAGTCTCATCCTGGAATCCTGCTATGCTATTCTCTGTGCCACCAGGATGCCGACCCGCCACGGAAATATCGAAACCCAGAAGGTCACGGTATTCCTTGGTAGAGCTTTGAAGATCTCTGACCAGCACTACAAGATGATCGATTCCGCGTCCGTCTTGGAGCAGGGAATTCTGGGTTTGGGACTGCAACACGCTTCACCCTCCAAGCTACGTGTGTCGTTCTAAGGCTTGCTGTCAATCCTAATTACCCGGGCTTCGCAAAAACTGACCTGAGCGATCATTTTGCACTCACATGTTTCTCGTTGGAAAGATACGAGAACATTGAGTTGGAAGGAGGATTCGCTGGACGAAGAGTGCCTATGTTCCTTGCAAAAGCTCGTAAGAGCGATTCTCTGACTAGAGAACCATCGTTACCAACGGAATTAAGCAATTATCGAGCTCACTGGAGTGAGCCTCTCACGGCTCAGATCAATGACTGTTTAGATAGAAAAGTGAAAAAAGGGAAGTTTGCTCTTTGCTGAGCTTCTTGATCTAGCTAGTCCGTGGGACTGTCGGTAATTACGGCATAGTTGTGCTGGTTGCCCTGACTGACATCGTTCTGGCCCCTCTGAATATTGTTGGGATCAATAAGGACCAGTAGTATTCCTGTTGAAACGTACTGTCGTCCCGGTGGGCACGCTGGAAACATTCCACCGCATGGCGAGCCGTCCGCCAAGACTCCAGTTTTGCCCGTGTAGAAGTTGTTCGAGACTATGTTCCCACGGATTATTCCCACAGCGTCACGTGCGTATTCGATGCCGTTCTGAGCTATGAAGGGCACTGGTCCCAGTCCAGTAACCGTGTTATCGGTCGTGGTTACGTTGCTGTTATGATTGATCACTATCCCACCCTTCTGGTAGGCGTAGACTGTGCTGGAGGTTATGCTTCCACGGGCGACCGGCCCAGATGCGCCGCTGTCATAGATTATGCCGATGCCCGTCTGTACGCCGTTGGGATTGAAGACTGTCCCACTGTGAGCGCCTATATCATGAACTACTGTATTGGTGATCGAAACGGTGATCGAGCCTAGCTCACTGTCCACGAAGATGCCGTACCGGTTCGCATCGTGAACAACGAATCCTGAAATGGCGAGGTTCATGTCGACATAATCACCGATATCGCAACCTGTCCCATCAATGTTCCCGCTCGTATTGGGTACATTGTCGATTGCAGCGGTTGAAAGGATTCCTCGACTCGTTGTGATATAAGTGCAGAGAACGGGTGCGCTTACTCTGAAAGCCGCGACAGATATCGCGACAACGCATGCAATTAAGACGATGAGTATTTTCGCTTTCCTGGCTATTCTTTGGCTGAACATTTTGTTTCCTTTCTCTCCGAAACATCAAGTGTCAAGATTTAACGAATGTCTAGCGCGCCAATATTCTCGGAAAACTGAACATTTTGGGATTCGACATATCCCCGATCGATAACATCAGAAGCAGGATTAGCGCTCTGAGGAAGAACTATCCCGAAAAAGGGGGAACACTGATCGTGAACTGAGGTGTCTTCTTACTTGCTCTTTAGTCGGGTGAACGCAGCGGATACCGCGACGAGAACGGCAACCAGTGTCAAGGCTCCACCTATGACCAGCGATAACGCGCTCGCAATCGCTTGGTCGCCGGATGAGAGAATCCTTTGCTGGCCGAGGAAGAATTGCCCAACTGCATAGAATAGTCCTCCGACTATGAAGGATTTGAAGTGGTCGAAGACGCCTGGGAATGCTTCAGTCAATGTAGTATTCTCGCCCAGTGGTGAAACGCCGAGATAGATCGCAGCTATGAATGCGTAGCCTGCAATTACCATAGTAACCCATCCTTGCAGTGTTTGGGTTGTTGAAAGGAAGCTGTTCGCAGAAGACACCAGAAACACGTTCAGTCCGAGCAGGATGGCGCCGACGGCAAGGTTATGCCAGTTCTTGAAAGCGGTGGTCAATACGTGCCTATACATTTCTGTTGACATTTTTCTCAAAGTCGAGCGCCGCTTGGAATGCCTGCTAAAAGCATGATTCTGATCAACTAGTTGAACAGTGATATTCGCACTCTGGATACAGAAAAAGCCATTTTTCGGAGGAATAAAGCAGAATCCGTTGAATAGGTAGAAAACGGATTAACCGGAGAGAAAAATAATGCCGATTGGACAGACACCCGTTCTAGAATCTAGGATTGTGAAGTGTGTTTCGCCCTAGCTCTACCCTTCAACCTCGTCCTCCCAATGACTCCAACTGAGATCGCGATTACGACCAAGAGCGCCAACAGTTCCCAGATAATCAATGGCTGACCCAAAGGCGTAGGAGTTGTAGTCGTGCTCGACGGAGGTAATGGTAGTTGTGATCCAAAAGTATCCAGCGCTCCCGTTTTTCCAGCAGGAGCATCATTCCAGTCTCCAGCATTCCACACCATATACCCTAGACCCGCCCCATGAAGATCAGTAATCAATCTAGAAAGATACGCCACTGTCTCAGGTGCATATCCTGCTGATCCCGGCACCGTCTGGTCTGGTGGGCAGCTATTGGGCATCGCGGGATCTCCACATCCCGTATCAGCACCAAACTCTGTCCCGATGAACGGTCTACCCAAAGTGTTCTGAACATCTAGCGCTCCTTGAAACTTCGAATCTGCAAAGCTCTGGGCCTCAGAGATTGTCCATTCACCTGAATGAGGAGCATAGAAGAAGTATTCATGGAAATCATAGAAGACATGGTTTACTGAGTCAGTTACTACCGGGAAAGCAGCTAGATCAGTGCCTCCGCCTGAAGGAGTACAATCATTGTTACAACCTAACACAAACCATCTCGTGTCCCCCATGTTTCTAGCCATGTTGATGATTGCCTGGTCATCGGAGGCTAAGCTACTGCAGTGTGGCTCATTCTTTGTCTCCCAGAGCACATTTGGATACGTGGACTGAGGAGTATCTTGAAGGACTGGTTGCCAGAAGGACGTGCTGGGACAATCATACTCGTGATCATCTCCGATCACTGTGATTCCATAATGCTGGGCCAATTGGAGAGTTCGATGCCAAGCCCCAGAATTGTACGTGCCGGAGTCTGGCTGGTTCCCCGGATCGATGATCGAGACCCGTGCCCCATTGTAGCCTCGGGCTTTCAACTCTGCAAAAGTCATTTCAGTATTCGACGCAGTCTCGCCCTGAAAGACCTGGGAAGCCAGGGTTCCGGACCTGATATGATTGGACGCTGCAGCAAGAATACCTCCATAACCGCGCAGTAATGGCGGTGTACCGGACGCTGCTTTCACAAATTCAACAGAGCGTGATCCAATAGAGGTTGAGACGAGCAAAAGGCATAGTAGCAGTGGAACTTTTCCCACGTTTCCTAACTACTCCTCTGCCTCCTCCTCTTTGAGGCAGGCATGATCTTTACGGAGATAAGCACGGCCGCAGCTACGACCGCGACTATAATGAGGAGAACAGGCCAGTATTGAAGAATTCCAACAATACCGCTACCGTTGTAGCCGTTAAAGAACTCAGACATGACCGGAGCACCTGCATCATCAGATGTTAGAGTCGGAAGTCCCCAATTGTCCTCTATCGTGTGTAGATAGGAATAATGAGTGTACGCAGTGTTTGATGTGAATCCCTTCTTGGCCATCGGACCTGACCAGGACGCATAGACGCATTCCGGGCCTCCGCTCGAACACGAAACATCATTTCCCTCATCATAGACTATGAACAAAGCGGCTCGCTGAGTCTTGAATACAGTCGAGCCCAATATCTTCGGAACAATACCTGCAAGGTATGTATCGCCATATCCGATGCTCGTATCATGCGCATCATTAGAAAGGTTAGGCGTTAGCCACACATAATTCGGCCAGTTGCCCGATGCGTTAAGTGCATCTATTAGTTCCTGATCGCTTGAAGCGGTCGCACCGACAAGATTGTTACATCTCGACGGACTATTCGTTATGTCCGAGAAATATATGAATGGAAAATGGTCCGTGTCAATTCCGCCGCCTGCACAGTCACCGGTCGTAAGGTCTTCTGCAAATGCCTTCCAAGTTAACCCATCAGATTCTAGGCTATCCACAAGGTTCTGATGATTATCCTGACTACAACAGAGGCCATCGTCCTTGTTGACTCCGATCTGGCCACTGATCATTGCTGCATAGTTTGGCTCGCTCGGATGGCTTACACCGGAATATCCCTTTGCGAGAGTGTACTGTTGCGCAAGACCTGCTTGGTACTGTCCTTGGGCGAGAACGCTCGGCAGGTCATTGTTCTCCATCAAGATGGTTACGACATGGTCAAAGTATTTCCCTGATGGAGCGGAGGCATGAGCTATGAGCGTAGAAGCTTGGAATACCGATGTGAAAAGTAGGACAGCCAATAGGATGACGTGATATCGTTGCTGTCCATCTCTTCCTATCAAATGCCGACCAATCCTCTGTTGTTTTCGGAACCTGAGAAGTCCGGTTCGGCGGTCCTCAACCTGCAGACATGCCGGAGATGAGCCAACCCTTTCTACGAGAACAGGGAAGGTCTCCGGCGATACTAGTATAGACGGGTATCACAGCCATAGGTCGACCTATACCGAGATCGACTGTTCCCGGTTAGACCGATAGGCAGCTTCAATCGAAGA
>Ga0209236_1001182_pt1 | contig 15696 bp, 15 predicted proteins | sample GraSoi013_1_40cm_FD_185819 | JGI IMG/M metagenome (GOLD analysis project Ga0209236, IMG submission 185819) | Grasslands soil microbial communities from the Angelo Coastal Reserve, California, USA - Sample 09_27_2013_1_40cm (SPAdes) (version 2) | ecosystem: Environmental > Terrestrial > Soil >... | reverse complement strand
CATAGGCGAGCCCCCCAATGTGGTCGGAGAGGAACCGCCTGACCAGATGGCCGCTGCGCTTGCGCAGGCTCGCAATGCTGTCTCACTCATGTCGGAGCATCGTGCCGCGATCGCTCGAGCCGATGGTCTCGATTACCGGCGGCTGACGCCCAAACCTCTCATCGAATATGGAGCGGCTTGGGTCCGCGACAATCCATCGCCGGCGCTGGCAAATCTCCTCCAGACCGTTGACGACATCGCGCCCCCGCTGCCGGCGGATGTGCCGGCGGGTAGCGAGCTGATCTGGGTCAGGCCGGCTCCAGCGGCTGCTCGTCGATGAGCGTCGTGGCGTACGGGACGGCTTCCAGGCGCTCAACCGGGATAGGCTTGCCGGAGACCTCGCTGACCCCGTAGGTCCCCTCATCGAGACGGCGGAGCGCTCTATCGATCTGTACAAGAGTCCTCTGATCCAGGTCGTTGTCGTCGATATCGCCCTCGCGGTCGTAGAGCAGGCTTGCCTCGTCCACCGAGTCGCCGACTCCGGACTCGTCGCGAACGGTCTCCTGCTCATCGCGGCTCCTTGCTGCGAGCCGGGCCTCAACCACCTTGCGCTCAGCTTCGAGCTTCCCGCGGAAACGGCGAGCTTCTCGGGTGGTGAGCACGACAACCATCCTAACCCGGCTGAAAAACCGGATCTTGGTGCTACACATGGCGGTGCCCAGCGTGGCGCCGTCCTGGGCATGATCGGACCGTGGCGACTTCCACACGGCCCCGCCGCTACTCCGAGCTGATCCGGCGCAGGCTCTCGGTGGAAGGGACGAAGTAGTAGGCGCCCGTCAGCGGTCGCGTGTAGCGCGTGAGCGCGTCGCGAACGCCGCCGGTCACCCCGGCCATGCTCTCGAGCATCGCTTCCAGGCGCTGCTGATCGGCGCTGAAGCCGACGAACATCGTGCCGTGGTCCGTTACCGTGCCGTAAGGCATGTTGCGCCGGAAGATCTTGCCGAACGTGTCCTGGTCGTTACGCGCGACAGGGGAGTCGGCGGGCTTGTTGGAGAGCTCCGTGCTGTCGGCCTTCGCGCGCCCTATCACCTGCTCCCGTTGAGCGACCGTCAGCGATTCCCACGCAGTGACGTCGTGGTTCCACTTCTGCAGAAGATCCCGCTCTGCGGAATGGCCATCGGGCAATCATGAACCGGGCAACGAACCGATGCCGCCCATGACAATCGCGTAGACTTCCCATCCTCGGCCGGCATTAGCCGGCCCGCTCGCTCGGGTCCTCTCTCCCGTCAACGGTGACGGTGTCCTGATCGTCGCGCCACATTACGACCCTGGAGAGGATCAGGAGACGCGTTGCAGTCATTCGCAGACGCGGGTGTACGCCCGCATACCCTGGCGGCCCTGGCCGCCCTCGGAATCACCGAGCCCGTGCCCGTTCAGGCGCAAGCGATCCCTCTGCTGTTGCAAGGCAGGGATGTCGTGATCGAGGCGCCGACCGGGTCCGGTAAGACCCTCGCCTTTCTCGTCCCGATGGTGGAGCGATTGCCCCGCCGTGGCGCCGGCCCTCGCGCCCTCATCGTGACCCCGACCAGGGAGCTCGCGCTCCAGGTGGAGAAGGTTCTACGCTCGCTCGCGAGCGACCTCCGATCCGCTGTCCTGTACGGCGGCGTCGGGTACGCCACCCAGCGGCTCGCGCTCAAAAGCGGGGTCGACGTCGTGGTCGGCACGCCGGGCCGGATCCTGGACCTGGTCACGCAAGGGCGGCTGTCGCTTTCTCGCGTCGAGTATCTCGTGCTCGATGAAGCCGATGAGATGCTGGACGCTGGGTTCGCGCCTGCGGTCGAGCGACTGCTCGGCCTCACCTACGAGCCGCAAACCGTGCTCGCTTCGGCGACCATGCCCACCTGGGTGACCACCATGATCGAGAAGCACACCCACGATCACGAAGAGGTCCGCGTCGTTACCGAAAAAGAAGCGGACCTGGAGCACGGCCTCCTCCGAGTGGCCCGCGAGCACAAGCTGCAAACGCTCAGCCGGGTGCTGCATCGCCACGGTGGCTCGGCCATCGTGTTCGGCCGCACCAAGCACGGAGTGTCGAAGCTGAACGGTCATCTACGCCAGCTCGGCCACAACTCGGTCGAGCTCCAGGGCAACCTCTCACAGGCCATCCGCGACCGGGCGATGGCTTCGTTCCGCGCCGGCCGGAGCCAGGTCCTCGTCGCCACCAACGTCGCCGCGCGCGGCATCGACGTCGACAACGTGGGCCTGGTTGTCAACTTCGAGCTGCCCGATTCTGCGCACTGGCTCACGCACAGAGTCGGCCGCACCGCACGGATGGGCGTCGCCGGAAGGGCGCTCACCTTCGTCACCCCCGAGGACGAGCTGAACTGGATAAAGCTCAGCCGCCAGGGGGCTCCCAAGATCCGCGAGCTGGACACTAAGCGGTTCCTGGACGAGGGCAGCTGGCAGTACCAGGAGCATCGGCCGGCGCCAGCGCCGCGGTCGACCGCAACAGCGGCGACCGGTGCACGGCGTTATCGCGGAAGGCGCTGGTCTTCGGGAAACCGATCGGGTAGGTAGGCACACCGACTAAACTGCCTTCACACGACAGGCTGGCGTATCCTCCCGTGAACCTGCCGATCCCTTAGCCGAGAAGGAGATAGTGAGGTTCGCCTTGGACGCCACCCGTACCGCTCTGTTGGTCGACGATGACGCGCCTTCTCGCGTAGCCCATCAAACGCGCCTCGAGGGCGAGGGCTACACCGTATTCGTCGCCCAGAATCATGCCGACGCCGTCAGTCGTGCCAAGCAGACGCTGCCCAAGGTCATCTTCGTCCACCTCGCGGCCGCCGGCAACCTGGCTTTGATCCAAACCCTTCGCTCCGACGACAGCTGCAGGCATATCCCGGTCGTCGTCATCAAGGACCCGGTCTACGTCTCCAAAGTGCGCTCGAAGCTTCACGCGGTGCCGCACGACAGCTGGTAGGCACCAGCCGCTAGGAGCTCCGGTGCAGCCTCGTCTCCACGCTGCTGTCCGCCACCAGGCGGCCTTTGAACCAGACCTTCTCGGGGAGCGGCTGCAGGCGTAGAGCCTCCTCCCAAGAAGGGACTGGCAGCAGCTGGAGGTCGGCACGGGCGCCCACCTCGAGCCCGTAGTCAGTCAGTCGCCATGCCTTGGCCGGGGCGTCACTCACGGCTCGCAACGCGAAGGCCAGGTCCGAGCGAGTCGTCAGATGCGCGGCGTGAGCTGAGATGAGCGCGACCTCGAGCATCGAGCCTCGCCCGAACGGATAGAACCCGTCCTTGACACAGTCCTGCCCAAACAGCACATTCACCCCCGCCGCGCGCAGCTCGCCGATGCGCGTCGTTCCGCGACGAACCAACCCTCGGTCGCCGCGACCCTGCAGGACCAGGTTCGTGACCGGGTTCGCGGCAATCGAGATCCCAGCGCGCAGGCACTTGTCGATCACGCGCTCCGCGTAGTCGTGCGGCGCCGCCGCCAACGAGCAGACATGGCCCGCGCAAACCCGACCGAGATACCCGCGGCCCAATGCCTCATCGGCAACCATTTCCAGAGTCCGCACCCCGCCGTCGTCGGTCTCGTCGACGTGCATGTCGAGGTCGCGGTCGAAGCGCTCGGCGAGGTCGAAGCACATGTGCACGTGCTCGCGCTGAGCGGCCTCATCGGCCTCCCAGTGGGGCATGCCGCCCACCACGTCCGCGCCGGCTTCGATGGCCGCCTCCATCAACCCGTACGCGCCCGGGTCGCGAAGCAGGCCTTCCTGCGGGAAGGCGATCGTCTGCACGTCGGCGATGTCGGCGCAGTCCGCCGCGGCCGCCATCACTCCCTCGAGCGGCGTCAGGCCGCCGATCGTGTCCACGTCCACATGCGAGCGGAGGCGCGTGGTCCCGAGCTGCACCGATGATTCGATCACCGACCGCGCTCGCGCGCGCACGTCCTCCGCCGTGTAGCGCCGCTTGCGCTCGTGGGTCGCCTCGATCGCGCCGGCGAGAGTCCCATCGTGGTCGCGCAGCTCGTCACGGATGAGCACCTTGTCGAGATGGACGTGGCCATCGATGTACGCAGGCAGAAGCAGCCTGCCCCTGCCGTCGGCGGCGGCCGCTATGCGCTCAGCGACGCCTGGGCCAATGGTGGTAATGCGCTCCCCATCGACGATGACGTCGGCGACACCGCCGCCCGGCAAAAACGCATTCCGCAAAGCCCACACGGGCGGCTACCATAACGCGGGGACCCCGGCCACCGGGGACCGGGGCGCAGCGCAAAGGGGGAATTGCGTCATGGCGGTGGCATCTTCAGCGCGCGAGCGCGACATCGTCTATCCGGAGGAACGCCTGCCCTGGCCGCAGACGATCCTGATGGGCGTCCAGCACGTCATGGCCATGTTCGGGGCCACGGTGCTGGTGCCGTTGATCCTGGGCTTCAACCCGAACACAGTGATCTTCTTCAGCGGCATCGGGACCCTCATCTTCCTGGTAGTCACCGGTCGCAAGGTCCCCAGCTACCTCGGGTCCTCGTTCTCATTCATCGGCGCTGTGCTGGCGATCCAGGGTGGACCCGGCCAGCACCAGGGCCTCGCGTTCGCGGGAATCTTGATCGCCGGCGTGATCTACTTCGCCATCGGTCTCGTCGTTCACTTTGCCGGAATCAACGTGATCCGCTTCCTGATGCCACCGGTGGTCACCGGCACGGTCGTCGCCGTGATCGGGATCGCGCTGGCCAGCGTCGCGGTCAGCAATTGGCAGAAGGAGCTGGTGACCGGCACCATCACGTTCCTCGCGGCGGCATTGGCCTCCGTCTATCTGCGCGGTTTTCCGCGGCTTCTTCCTGTGCTCATCGGCGTCGTGGTCGGTTACGTGGTGGCCGGATTAGACCAGGCTGCCGGCGGCGCCTGCGCGGCCGCCGGGTCAGGCTGCCACGTCAACACCTCGGGCATCGGCAGCGCCGACTGGATCGGCTACCCGAAGTTCACGTTCCCCGACTTCGGTGACCCGGTGCGCGCGTTCAGCCTCTTCTGGTTCATCCCGATCGTGCTCGTGGCGGAGAACACAGGACACGTCTTCGCGATCGGCGGGATCATGAAGCGCGACCTTTCCGGCTTTCTGGGCCGCACCTTCATGGGCGACGGCCTCGCCACGACGGTCAGCGCGCTCTTCGGCGGCACCGGAGAGACGACCTACGCGGAGAACATCGGCGTCATGGGCATCACTCGCGTTTTCTCGATCTGGGTCTTCATCGTCGCCGCCATCACCGCCATCCTGCTGGGCTTCATCCCCAAGTTCGGCGCCCTGGTTCTGAGCATCCCGATCAGCGTCCTGGGCGGGATCGAGCTCTACCTCTTCGGGCTGATAGCGGTCATCGGAGCCAAGATCTGGGTCGACGCCAGGGTCGACTTCTCGAAGCGGGCCAACCTCGCCGTGGCGGCGATCCCGTTGATCCTCGCGGCGGGCGGGGCCGATCTGAAGATCGGCTCGTTCGAGATCAACAACCTGGGCCTGGGAGCGTTGGGCGCGATCGTCCTGTACCAGATACTCAGGCCGGGCCACATGCGCGACACCGAGTCGGAGCCGCCGGAGGTCGTCGCGCCAAGCTGACTCCAAGCTGGCCTCGGGTCAGCCGATACGCTTGACCACCTCGTCCAGAGGCCTGCGACGGCCACCTCGCAGCGCGCCTTCGGCCGGGTAGCCGAGCGAGATCGTGGTCTGCACGGTTCTGCCGCCGGGGAGGCCGAGGAGTTTCGCGGCTTGCTCGCGTGCCTCCCCAACAAACATGCCGATGCTGGAACCGATGCCGTGCACGAGGGCGGCGAGCATGATCCGCTCCGAGATCCGGCCCTCGTCGAAGGCGTTCAGCTCGTCGCTGTTCATCCGGGTCGTCGCAGCCGATGACGGGGTGATGCCGCTCACAATCACGGCTCCGGCTGCCGCGCCGCCTAAATGCTTCGCATATCCCTTCAGCTCAGAAAGGCGTCGCAAAATCGCCCTGTCCTCGATCCAGAGGACCTCGAACTCCTGTCGGTTGCTGGCGCTGCCGGACCACCGGATGACCTCTTGAATATCGCGCACCGCCTCTGTCGAAAGCGGCCTGTCGGCGAACTGACGCACCGCTCGAAGACTCTTCAGGAGTCCGATGAACTCGGTGGCGTGCGCGGTCGTCGCCATGGTGCGATCGTAGACCTCGACGTCAGAGCGCGGGAGTCATCAGCCAGTGCTCCTGCGAGGCGATGTGGCGCGCGGGATCTGGAGCAATGGCCTTGCGCTCAGGAGATCCGTAATAGTCCGCCTCGGCCTCCGCCCAGGATTTCGGGCCCGAATAATGGACGATCCACACAAAGCGATCCTCGTCATCGGTCGTCCACGCGCCGAGGACCTCGAATCCGTATCGGCGGCGTAGCGGCACGAGCTGGGTGTTCCACTCGTCGATCCACTCCTTCATCTCGCCCGGCCTGATCACATACATGCGCAGCTGGTGCTTCATGTGTTCAGCTTGCGGGCTTTCGCCCGCATGTGCATTGTTTGCGCATGGCCAGGGGGGCAGTGGGCTCGCGGGAAGACATCGAAGCGGTCCGCCGCAGCCTCCGATCCGGGATTCTGCCGGTGGAGCTGCTCCCGGGAGGAAAGGCCATCGTTCTCGGGTCGGGCGATCGCCACGTGACGCGCGACGAGCTGAGAGCCCAGGCCGAACAGGTCGCTGGCGGACTTCACGATCTGGGCGTAAAGCCCGGCGATCGTGTCGGCCTGTACTCAGCCAGCCACCTCGACTGGGTCATCGCCTACCTGGGCGCCCAGCGCGCCGGCGCCTGCGTGGTGCCGATGAACCCCGACTATCACTCGGCCGAGGTCGAGCACATCGCGGGCAATGCGGAGCCGCTGATCGTGATCGCTGACGCGGAACGCGCAAAGGTTCTGGGCGGGCTCGGTCTGCGCTCGGTCGACGTGCACGATCCGCCGCGTGGAGTTCCGCCGCCGATGCCCAACCTGACGCCCGAAAGCCCTGCCGCCATCCTCTACACGTCGGGGACGACCGGGCGGCCCAAGGGCGCGGTCCTGGACCACGGCGGGCTGCTCGCCCAGGCGCGAGGGGCGATCGAGATGTGGCGCTGGACGAATCGCGACATCCTCGTCCACGCGCTCCCCTTATTTCATCTGCACGGCCTCGGGATGGGACTGCACGGCACCCTCCTGAGCCGCGGTAGCGCGACCCTCATTCCCTTCTCGCCACAGGCGGTCGTGGCGGAGCTCACGAGGAACGACGCCAAGCGCGGCACCATGTTCTTCGGCGTGCCGGCCATGTATCAGCGCCTGTGTGACTGGCTGGACGAGAATCCGGTCGACCTCTCCCACGTGCGGCTCTTCGTTTCCGGTTCGGCGCCGCTGCCGCCGGCGCTGTTCGAGCGGTGCGAACGCCTCCTCGGCCAGCCGCCGGTCGAGCGCTACGGCATCACCGAAGGCGGGATCGTGGTCACCAACCCGTACGACGGCCCGCGCCAGCCAGGTCGCGTCGGGATCCCTTTCCCCGGCGTCGAGGTCATGCTCGGTGAGAAGGACGAGGTGCTGCTCAAAGGCGGGCAGGTGTTCAAGGGCTACTGGCGAAACGAGGCGGCGACCAAAGAGTCCTTCACGCCTGACGGCTTCTTCAAGACCGCGGACGTGGGCGAGATCGGCGATGACGGCACTCTCGCCATCCGCGGCCGTTTGAAGGAGCTGATCATCTCCGGAGGCTTCAACGTCTATCCGCGCGAGGTCGAGCTCGTCCTCGAAACGCACCCGGCTGTTGAAGAGGTGGCCGTGGCGGGCGTGCCCAGCGAAGCGTGGGGGGAGGAGGTGACTGCTTTCGTCGTGCCGGCGAAAACGCACCCGCTCGTCGAAAGTGAGCTCATCGCATTCGCCCGCGAGCGCCTAGCGACTTACAAATGTCCCCGCCGAATAGTCCTGATCGAGCAGCTGCCGAGAAACGCGATGGGTAAGGTTGAGCGATCCAGGTTGCGGACACCAGAACAGGCCTCATGAGATTCGTCGACCTCACCCAGGATTTCTCGCTGCACACGCCCGCGTTCGCCGGCTACGCCGGGCCGGCGATCCGCTGGATCAAGCGCCTGGCGTTCGACAAGGCCGGCGGTCAGGAGGTCACGATGACGATGCACGTCAGCACTCACCTGGACGCTCCGGCCCATTTTCTGTCCGGCGGCAAGTTCATCGGGGACCTCCCGCTCGACTTCCTCATCGGTCCGGCTTGCGTCGTCGATCTGGAGCGGATGGGCCTCGGCGACTACGACCTGTACGGGCCGGAACACTTCGAACGCTGGGAGAGGGACACCGGGCATCGCATCGAGCGGGGCGACATCCTCGTGATCCACACCGGGTATCACCGCCACTACCCAGAGAACTGGGCAGACCGTTCGCAGGTGGATGAGACGAGGTACTTCATCCGTCACCCGGGGCCGACCCGCGCGTTCGCCGAATGGGTTCTAAAGCGAGGCGTGCGCTGGATCGCGGTCGACGCCGGCAGCGCGGACCATCCCATGAACACGGTCATCCGTCGAATCCGCGCGGACGAGGCCGAAGATGCGGAAAGGAAGCTCGGCCGCGGGCTCGACGAGATCTTTCCGAAAGCCGACTACCAGATCATGCACACGCTGCTCTTCCCGCACGACGTGATCCACATCGAGAATCTCGGCGGGCGCATAGACGAGGTGCTCGATCAGAGAATCACATTCGGCTGCTTCCCGTGGCGATTCCAGGGCGGCGAAGCGGCACCCTGCCGCGCTGTCGCGATCGTGGAGTAGCTTGAAGCCGCCACACTTCGAGTACCACGCACCGACGTCCGTGGAGGAGGCATGCGCCCTCCTCAGCTCATTGGAGGACGCGAAGGTCCTGGCCGGCGGCCAGTCGCTGGTCCCGTTGCTCAACTTCCGACTCGCGCGGCCGGCCCATCTCGTCGACATCAACCGGATTCCGAACCTGGACCGCATCTATGAGCGGGATGGTGGCGTCGCGGTCCAGGCGCTCGCCCGCCAGGCCGATGTCGAAGATTCCCAGCTCGCCGCCCGCAGGTGCCCGCTTCTGGTCTCGGCGGTGCGTTTGGTGGCGCACCGCGTGATTCGCAACCGCGGCACCGTATGCGGCAGCCTGGCCCACGCCGACCCAGCCTCTGAGCTGCCCGCCGTGCTGCTGGCCCTGAGGGGCCACGTCGTCGCCCGCTCGACGCGCGGATCTCGAATCATTCCCGCCGGCGACTTCTTCACGGGCGTGATGGAAACCAGGCTCGCGCACGACGAGTTGCTCGTCGAGGCGTGGTTCCCGGCATCGACGGGAAGGTTCGCGATCGCCGAGGAGTCGCGCCGTCATGGCGACTTCGCACTCGCCGGCGCCGTGCGCTATGGCGACCGCCTGGCGCTGTTCGGTGTGGCACCGACGCCGGTGCTGGCCGATCGTATTGACCCAACCCACGGACTCCAGCCCAGCGGCGACCTCGAGGCATCGCCTGAATTTCGCCTGCACCTCGTGCGGGTCCTCACCGAAAAGGTCTTCGCCGCTTGAAGGTCAATGGCGTCGCACAGCCTGCGCCGGCGGATCCGAGGCGACTGCTCTCCGATCACCTGCGCCACGACCTCGGCCTGACTGGCACCCACGTGGGATGCGAACACGGCGTGTGCGGCTGCTGCACCGTGCTGTTCGATGGCGCGCCGGTCCGCTCGTGCCTCATGCTCGCGGTTCAGGCCGAAGGCCACGACGTGACGACCATCGAAGGATTGGCCGCGAGTGACGAGCCCCTTCACCCCGTGCAGCAGGCCTTCCACGAATGCCACGGACTGCAGTGCGGCTTCTGCACGCCCGGCTTTGTGATGTTGGTGGTCGGCCTCCTGCACGAGCATCCTGATCCCACACCCGAGCAGGTCGATGAGGGGATCTCCGGCAATCTCTGTCGCTGTACCGGCTACGCGTCGATCAGGCGAGCGGTGCGGCGCGCAGCCGAGCTCACTCAAAAGTGACTACACGCTGGTTCGGGGCGAAGGTGCAGCGGGTCGAGGACGATCGCCTTCTCCGCGGCAACGGCCACTTCACCGACGATATCGACGATGGGGCGCTCGAGTCGGTTCTGGTCCGCTCGCCATTCGCCCACGCGCGCATCAATTCGATCGATGTGAGCGCGGCGCGGGCGCTGCCGGGCGTGTCGGCCGTGTATCTCGCCGCCGACCTCCCATTCGGACAAACCGACCTTCCCATCCTCATCCCCCATCCCAACCTCACGCACGGGCGTACGCAGCGCTGCCTGGCTTCGGACGTAGTGCGCTATGTGGGTGAGGCGGTCGCGTTCGTGGTCGCCGAGAACCGGTACATCGCAGAGGATGCGGCCGACCTCGTCGAGGTCGACTACGAGCCGCTGCCCGTGGTGATCACTCCCGAGGCGTCGGCCGCCGCCGAACACCTCGTGCACGACGATGTGCCCGGCAATGTTGCCGCCGAGATGATCCAGGACGTGGGGGACGTGCAGTCGGCGCTGGCTGCCGCCCCTCATCGCAAGCGCCTGCACCTGCGATTCGAGCGCGGCGCCGCCAGCCCGATGGAGGCAAGAGCAGTGTGGGCGAGGTGGTCCGAGCCCGAGCACCGGCTCACCGTCTACGACTCCACGCAGTCGCCGACCTCGATCCGTGGCGGGCTCGCGGTGCTCTTCCGCCTCCCGGAATCGGACGTCGACGTCATCGCGCCCGACGTGGGGGGCGGCTTTGGGCCGAAGATAATGCTGTTCTATCCCGACGAGCTGCTGGTGCCTTTCGCGGCGATGCGGCTCGGGCGGCCGGTCAAGTGGACCGAGGACCGCCAGGAGCACTTCACCGCCGTCAATCAGGAGCGCGGCCAGGTGCACGAGGTGGAGGTCGGCTTCGATGGCGATGGGCGAGTGCTCGCGCTCGACGACGACTTCATCCACGACGCCGGCGCCTACACGCCCTACGGCATCATCCTGCCGATCATCACCGCGGCCCAGGTGCCCGGGCCCTACCGCGTGCCCAACTACCGTGTGCGCTTTCGCGACGTCTACACCAACGCCACGCCCACGTCGCCTTATCGCGGCGCCGGCCGCCCGCACGCGTGCTTCGCGATGGAGCGCACCCTCGACGCGATCGCCGCCGAGCTGGCCCTGGACCGGATTGAGGTTCGTCGCCGCAACCTCATCCAGTCCGACCAGTTCCCATACGAGGTCGGGGTCGCGTGGCAAGACGGCAACCGGGTCATCTATGACAGCGGCAACTATCCGGCCCTGGTGGAGCGGGCGCTCCAGATGCTGGGCCCCCGACCCGATGGCGATCACATCGGAATGGGGCTCAGCCCATACGTGGAGGGGACCGGAGTCGGCCCGTACGAGGGCGCGCATGTCCAGGTGCTCGTCTCGGGCAAGGTGATCGCGGCCACCGGCATTCCGAGCCAGGGCCAGGCTCACGCGACAGCCTGGGCGCAGATCGTCGCCGACCAGCTTGGAGTGGACGTGGGGGACGTCGAGGTCACCAGCGGCGACACGCGCAAATTCCAGTGGGGAGTGGGCACGTTCGCGTCGCGCGGCGCGGTCACGGCCGGCAACGCGATGGCGGTAGCGGCGGGCATGGTGGCGGAGAAGGCGAAGCATGTTGCCGCCGACTTCCTGGAGGTGGACCCCGCCGACCTCGAGCTGGTCGGCGGGGCCGTGCGCGTGAAAGGCTCGCCCGACCGCGGAATCCCGCTGGCCGCCGTCGCTGTGCTGGCCAATCCCATGCGCTACGCATTCGGCGGGGGCACCGAGGCGGCGACGCAGTTCACGGCCAGGCCCCGGCCAGGTCCGCCACTGCTCGAGGGACAGGAGCCGGGCCTAGAGGCGACCGGCTACTTCAGCCCAGTCGGATCGGCGTGGGCAGCCGGCTGTCACGCCGCGTACGTGCGTGTCGACCCCAAGACGTTCCGGCTCGAAATTCTCAAGTACGTGGTGGTCCACGACTGCGGTCGACTGATCAACCCGTTGGTGGTCGAGGGCCAGATCGAGGGCGGGGTGGCGCAGGGGATCGGCGGCGCGTTCTACGAGCGCCTCGCATACGACGCCGACGGCCAGCTGCGAAATGCCTCCTTCATGGAGTTCCTCATGCCGTACGCGACCGAGATCCCCGAGATCGAGATCGACCACATCGAGACGCCCTCGCCGCTCAACCCGCTCGGCATCAAAGGCGCGGGCGAAGCGGGGGTGATCCCGGTCGGGGCCGTGATCGCGTCAGCGGTCGAGGAGGCGCTCGGGATCCCGATCACGGAGATGCCGCTCTCGCCGCTGAAGCTGTACGAGCTAAGCCAGGCACAGACCAGCTGACCCGCGGCCATAATCCGGTCGTGATGACCGCCGAGCGTGCTCGGCTCCACAAATTCCTTCGAGCGGCCATCGTGCTGCAGGCGATTGCTCTTATTGCGGTGATCGCTCTGACCTTTCCGGATTGGCTAGACGGGCACCTCCATCCGTACGCGCCCTGCGGGCTCTGTCTCGACCTTCGCGGCCTTGCCTTCGCCATCTCAGCTGTCGTCTTGGGGCCCGTCATCGTGGTCCTTGTGGTCTTGGCCTGGCGTTGGCGCGGACGGCGTCGGTGGCCGCTGGCCATCGTCGTCGTTGTCGATGCGGCTGCAATCGTTTTGACCGCGACCCTCGTCGTCGGCTTCTTTGGCAACCGGACCGATTCGGTCCCTCCTTACGCCTCGGTCCCGCTGCTCGTGCTCCTGCCAGCGCTGGCAACGCTCGTGCTCGGCATCAACCTGGTCAGGCCGGTGTCGTTGAGGCGGATTCTCGCGGCGAGCGCTGCCGGCTCCGTGCTGCTCGCCGCGTTCTTGTGGTTCTTCGCGATCAGGCCTGTGCAGCAGAGCATCCCGGGGGAGCTCTCGCTTCCATTCAGCAAGACCGCCGTCTATGAGGGGCGTGACCTGGGCTGCCGGGATTATGTACAGGGTTGGGTCGACAAGCACGATTGCACGAGAGCGACCTTGTTGGTGTACCGGGGAACCGGCGACCCGTCGAAAGACGAAGCAACCATCGACCGCGCCATGGCGGCCCAGCTGCGACAGGTTCTTGCCGGCGCGCTCGTCAAGCCGCTGCCGGTCGATGTGGCCGTCGGCCGCACTTACAGCCCTCAGGTCGATCCCAACAATGGCGGACTCTGCCTGATCATCACGGACCGCGTCACGCCGCCGCCAAGGGGCTTCGCTTCAGGGCGGTGCGCCATGCTGACCGACTACGCGGACATCCGGTCCCATTGGCCCGGGGAGGATGCGTACGCGATCGGGATCATCTATTACTTCGATCGGCGCGACTACGTCAGCGACCATTCGGTGATGTTCCTCAACACGGCGCTTTCGGCCGAGCCGGGCCATGCCGTCACCCTTCGGGTTCGAGCCGCGCCAAGCACCCGGTGCCGCATTGCGGTTTTCGATTCGTCGGGAGAAGTGATGCAGGGACTCGTAGACAGGACCACGGATGGCGCCGGCGACGTCGCCTGGACATGGTCGGTAGACCCAACCACGAAACCAGGGCAGTGGCCAATCATCGTCATGTGCGGTTCGTCGACCGGGCGAGCTTCCTGGTATGTCTACAGCGCGTCGTCCGCCCTCACGACGGCGGCGACGATGTTTCCTCCTGGCGGCCCCTGGTGAGAGTTGCGCTCCCCGCCGCTCACGTAGTTGGTCGTGCGGCCGGTCACGGACGCGACGAGCATCCCACCCAGCGCTTTGCCGATCTGGTACGCGTCCGCGTCGTCCAGAAGTGTGATTCTCTGGCCGCGGATCTGATCGCTGCCCGGAATGACCGACTTCGCGAAGACGTGAACCAGGCGTGAGAGGTCGGATTCGGCCGGCAATCCATTGCTGAATCGGAGACCGGCAGAACGCAGGGCGTTCCGCACGCCCTCGGCGTCGATGAAGTCGCGCGTAACCGCATGGCCGATCCGCAGCGGGCTGCGCGACGTGTTCGAGTTGCCGAATACGACCACCTCGCCATGGCGCTTCTCGCCGCCCGAGGATGTCATGGCCACCTCCGAGTAGAGGTCCCAGTTGGCTCGCACCACCTCGTCCGACAAAGCCGACTCCGGAACTTCGCCCAGCGCCATCGCGACTCCGAGCGCCGCCGCGTCGTTCGCGTAGGCGCCTGCGCCTTCGGGTCCGAAAGTGAGGTCGTGGGACACCACTGTCTTTCCGCGCGACTCCGCGTCCTTGATGCTCGCGGTCGTCAGTCCAGGCACCTTGACCATGACGAGGTGCACGTCTTTGGGATCCGTCAGCCCGGCGTCCGCCATCGCCAGGTGCGTGGCCGCGGCCACCTTGCGAATCTGTCCCATGCGGCCGACTTCCTCGGGCGGCATCGGATCGGAGCCGGCTCTGCCGACGACCAGCCTCTTGTCTCGGTCTGATTCGAGGCCGACATCCGGGATCTCGACCCATTCCCGCGAGATGGCTGCGATGTGCGGAGTGATGACCCCGGGGCAACCGCCCGATAGGACGAAGATGACCTGCTTGGCTACCTCGAAAGCGGGGATGCCGAGAAACTTGCCCGTCCATTCGCGCAGCACCACGTCCGCCCACACGCGGCCCCAGTCGTCGTGCGCTCCGGTGCCTTCTGTCTTTCCGACCAGGGCGACCAGCGTGTCCGGACTGATCTTCCCCGCATCGGCCAGCCGCTGCAACCCGGACGTGTCCGCCGGCGTGGCCATCGGACAGACGAACAGTTCGACCCGTTGAGCCTTCATCCGACTACCTCCACGCGATTCTCAATCCAGGCCAGGTGGACGTTGGAAACCGAAGCCCGGCATCGCTTCCAGCTGCTCGGCAAAATCGAGCAGCTCGTACTCCTGGGCAAAGCGCCCGACAAGCTGCACGCCGACCGGCAGGCCGTCGTGGAGACCCGCCGGGATGGAGATCGCGGGCACGCGGGCGAAGCTCACCGGCAGCACGAACTGAACGTAGCGCGCCCACACATCCCCAAGAAACGGAGGCACGTTTTCGATCGACATGGGGAGTAGGCCGAGGGTGGGCGTGAGGAGGAAGTCGTATCGCGTCTGCAAAGGGACGGCGACGGCGTCGTTGGCTGCCGCGGTCGCGGACTCGAACGCGCGGAAGTAGTCCATCGCGGTCAGCCCGCGGCCCCGCTCCGCGAGCTGGCGGATGCCGGGACCGAACGTCGAGAGATCTGCGGGAAAGCTCGCCATGCCGGCACGCCGCACGACGCCGTAGCCCTCGGCTACAGGTTCGGGATTCCACTTGATCTCTTCGATCTCATGGCCGGCCGATTCGAGCGCAGCGGCGGCACGCCGGGCTGCTTCCTGGCAGGCCGGATCTGCGCCAAACGGGCTGGTATCCGCCATCCCGATGAGGAACCGCTGTCTCGGCTGCGCTCCGTCGGGATTGGTTGCGGTCAGCACCGAGAAGAGCAGCCTGGCGTCCGCGACGGTACGGGTCATCGGTCCCCGGGACTGCATCACCGTCACGTCCACCTCTTCGCTTGGCACGCGATCGGGGGTGGGGCGCAGGCCCACCACGCCGCAGCACGATGCGGGGATGCGTATCGATCCGCCGGTGTCCCCGCCCAGCGCCACGGTAGCCATGCCGGCCGCGACCGCCGCGCCGCTGCCACCGCTCGACCCGCCAGGGGTGATCCCTCCGCGCCACGGGTTCTGGGTCGGCGGGAAGAGGGTGTTCACGGTTCCGATT
>Ga0209236_1001181_pt1 | contig 15706 bp, 13 predicted proteins | sample GraSoi013_1_40cm_FD_185819 | JGI IMG/M metagenome (GOLD analysis project Ga0209236, IMG submission 185819) | Grasslands soil microbial communities from the Angelo Coastal Reserve, California, USA - Sample 09_27_2013_1_40cm (SPAdes) (version 2) | ecosystem: Environmental > Terrestrial > Soil >... | reverse complement strand
CGACGAACACGTGCCATCTGTGATGGGAGTGCGGATATAGGCCAAGGACCGGCTGAGCAGGGTCAAAAACGTATCATGCGGTACAGATCCGAGAATGCAAACAGCATCGTCGAGCTTTTCCGTCTTCAAGAAGGCTCTCATCGTTGGCATCTCGCGGTCCCATGGACCGACCATCATGAAACCGATGTCGGGATGAGAGAGGCGGAATTGGCGAATGGCTTTTGCCAGAAACTCCAGTGCGAACTCTTTACGGAAGCACACGTAACTGAAGAAAACGCCGGCATGCCGACGATAAAATTCTTCAACTTCGTCCGGCAGCGCAGCCGGTGTGAATTGTACGTAGTGAGTGGAGAAGTGCGGGATGGGACTCACCAGTTCTGGACGAATTCCTGTCGTCAACAGCGCCTGTTTAACTTTATTGCTGTTGCAATAAATCTTGTGTGGGACGCGAAACAAGAACCAGAATGCCCAAAAGCGAAATGACTTCCGAGGCGCCGGGAAAAAGCTCTGCTGATGTCCCCCTCCGTAGGTCAGCAGCGCCGGCCGGCCGAATAGACGGGCTAGTCCCAGCGCGATCAGGGCCAAAACGTACCCTTTTCTCGTCTCGCCGTTCACGCGTACATGGACCGCATACCCTCTCGCCACTAGGCCCGTGACTTTCTTCAAGTAATCCCAGCCATCCTGGACATCAATGTATTCCGGACTCCGCACCTTCCGGTTCTCGTTCAGGTTCATGACCTGGCAATCCCAGCCGCGGGCTTCCAATTCTTTGCGCAGACCGACGAGACTCATCGTCCAGCTGCACACGGGCGGAGGCCAGTTGCCGATCTGGAGAATGCGTTTGCGATGGTCGGCTGCCGTCATATGACACTTCTGACGCTCTGAGATTCCGGTTCCCAACATTTCTCTGCCAGCAACGACTGGTAAAGCTCTTCGTAGCGACGTCGAATCGTTTCCAAATTATGATGAGTGCTGGCATATGCTTTCGCCTGCTGGCCGAAACGTCCCCTCAGCTCTGGGTCAAGCAGCAAGCGTTCCAAGGCGACCGTGAAAGCACGCTCCTCCGGCTGAACCAGAAATCCCGTTTCTCCATCTTGTATCAGTTCCGCGTTGCCACCGACATCGCTGGCCACGACTGGCACGCCCGCTGCCATCGATTCGACAATCGCATTCGACGAGCTTTCTGAAGAGGATGGCAGCACAGTGATGTTCAACGAGGCCAACACTTCGCGAATATCGTGCCGGTCCCCTAGGAAGCGGACGCGAGATCCCAACTCCAGGTCCCGCGCCACGGTTTCCAGTTCAGCGCGCAACGGACCATCTCCCACCAGTACGAATTCCGCACATTCGACCTTTGCAGCCAGGCGTGCCGCAGCACGCAGAAAGACGACATGGTTTTTCGAACGATCATTCATGCGAGCGATCATACCGATTCGAACAACGCCGGGCACTGAAGGCATAGCAGGGATGGTCTCTGCAAACGCCGAGTGCGGCAATGCATTTGGAATGACCGTCACTTTTTGCTCACCCAAACCTGACTTCTGCAGCCGCGCCGTGGCGGCTCGAGAGTTGCACACAATCCGGTCGCACATGCGCAGTATGATGTTTTGCGCGCGAAACTGGAGTGGCGTGAGCAAGTCGCCTAGCTGACGATGACTGCCGATCACTACAGGAACGCCAGCCAGTCGCGCTGCAGGAATCAGCATCAGGTTGGCATAGAAATCGAAGGAGTGCGCGATGACGGTTCCTCGCCTGCGGAGATGCGATGCCAACAGCAGCCGTTGATAGAGCGAATAGGGCAGGAACAACTTTCCGCGAGGTGGAAATTCTCGGATGCCCGGCAGACTTTCCACGAATTCCCCGCGACACACGAGGCAGCCCAGCCCAACTTCGAAGTCGCACTCCGCTAAGGCCCTCGCCATGGTGACAAACTGACGCTCGGTGCCGCCTCTCTCCAGAGTGTTGACCATCATGAACAGAGCAGGCCGACGGCTATTCACGCCGTTTCCATTGTCAAAGTTGTTCATGACGCATTCTCGGCGTGGACCGCGACATTGGCGCTCACGAGCTCCGGCATGAAGATATGGGTGCTCGCTCCGCGAGCTTCCAGAAAATTCCGATGCCACAGCTCAAATACCAGCAAAAGCCAGATCACGCCTGCCCGATCGCGATAGCCTCGGAAATGCTGATCCAGCAGTGCACGGATCGCCTCTGGTTTGAAGTACCCGCGCTGCAAAGTGCGCGGCTCGGTCAGGATCGATAGCAAGCCATGCTTCAACTCGTGCCGCATCCAGTGCACCAGCGGAAGCGAAAACCCTTGCTTTCTCCGGTACAGCACTTCACGAGGAACGCCAATCCGCTCCGCCAATTTCTTCAAAATGTACTTTCGCGTTCCGGATTGAAATTTGTACTTCACCGGCAGACTTGCGACCCATTCAATGAACTCATGATCGAGAAGGGGACACCGGACCTCGAGCGATGTGGCCATGCTCATTCGATCGACCTTGGTCAGGATATCGGCGGTGAGGTAAGTCTTGGAATCGAGGTAGAGCAAGCGGCTAAGCGGATCGCTGGCAGGGGCTCGATCGTAGTACTCAGAAAACTGCCGAAAGGGATCCGCCCATTCGCGCGCATTGGCTACGAAGTCATCTGTAAACAAGCTGCGCTCGCGGTGCATGGCAGGCAGGAACGACAAGCTATCTAGATACCGCTCACGGAGAGGCAGCGAGATGTTCCAAGCCAACTTGCGCCCTCGAACATTTTGCGGAAGAACAGGGTAGACGTGTTTTCGATACAGCCGCCCCATCCATGGCGGGATGCGGCAGCGACTGCGACGCAGATTCACAACATAGCGGTCGTATCCGGCGAAAAGTTCGTCGCCTCCATCCCCCGAAAGTGCAACCGTCACGTGCTGGCGTGCCAGTTTCGAAACATAGTACGTTGGGATTACAGAAGAATCGCCGAACGGCTCTTCCATCATGTGAGACAGCATTTCCAAAGTTTCGGCGATGTTGGGTTCGACCATCAGCTCATGATGATCTGTTGCGAAGCGCTGGGCGACCGCCCGCGCATGCTTTGCTTCGTTGTAATCATCTTTGCCAAAAGCGATAGAAAAGGTCTTTACTGGGCTGGAACTTACCCGCGCCATCAAGCCCACCACAACAGACGAGTCCACGCCGCCACTGAGCAGCGCCCCGAGGGGAACATCACTGATCAGCCGGATACGCACCGCTTCCTCAAGCCTGCGCTGCAATTCTTCCAGGCACTCTTCTTCCGATCCGGGATCGTAATTGCAGTACGTCGGGATGTCCCAATACTGCCTTACGTGAATTTCACCATTTTTATATTCGGCAAGATGGCCCGGCGGCAGCTTGGCTATCTTTTGAAATGCGGAATATGGATCGGGAATGTAGGCGAAATAGAAGAACTGCAACAGGCTTTCCGGGTTGACCTCAGCCAGTTCTGGCGCAACCGCGAGCAAGGCCTTGATTTCGGAAGCGAACAATAAACGTCCCTGATGTTGCGCGTAATACAAAGGTTTCTTGCCCAATCGATCGCGTGCCAGCAGCAACACTTCCTGGCGGAAGTCGTAAAGTGCAATCGCGAACATGCCGCGCAACTTCTTAACGCAGTCGGCGCCTAGTTCTTCGTAAAGGTGAACGATTACTTCCGTATCTGTGTGGGTATAGAACTGGTGTCCTCGCGTCTCCAAATCACGGCGCAGTTCGGGAAAATTATAAATTTCCCCGTTGAACACAACCCATATGTTTTTATCTTCATTGTGTATCGGCTGACGGCCCGTAGAAAGGTCAATAATGCTCAGCCTGCGCATACCCAGTCCGACGCACCCTTGCGTGTGGATCCCTTCATCGTCAGGACCACGGTGGACAATGGTCTGACACATGGAATGCACATCAGCGGGATCGACGTATCCGCCGCTGTGTGCTACCGCGCCGGCTATCCCACACATTGTTCAACCTCCGCGGCTCCCCGCTCCCTTTGCCTTTCTGCCGAAACAGGCTTGCGTCCTTGCACTGCGATTGGCTGATCGATGACTTTCAGGTCCTCCAATCCACAGCTTTCAAACCACCGGAATACCTGCTCGTATGTGTGCTTGGATTGATACCAGGCAGAGTACCAGTCAAAAGTGTCAAGCACCCGCCATTTGGGATCGGGATTGAACGGCATGGGAATCACGTAGGCCAGGGCTCCACTGGCGGGCTTGCCAACCAGCGGGACTTTTTTTAACGCTTGGTGTACGCCGTAAAGTGGAATTACTCCGTAGCAGAGCTTGTGAAGTAAGCGCGGCGGCATGCGGCGCGTGACCTTGCGATACAAATCGCTCATCCTGTACCACCGGTTGTACCCACTGTAGAGCCAGATTGCGATTTTTCCCCCGGGTTTGAGCAGCGCTGGCAACAACTTGAACGCCCGCTCGCAATCGGGGGTATGATGCAGCACCCCGATGCTGTAGATATAATCGAAGCTCTCGGACGCGAAAGGCAGATTGAAAACATCGGCCTGGAAAAATGTTGCGGAACGGTCCGCCAGGTTGCGTGCCGCTACTTCGGCGGCCAGACTAAGATCGACGCAGACCACGTGCGCACCCCAGCGCGTGGCCACGTCAGCAAACCTTCCCATCCCACAGCCAACATCGAGCACGAGCTTGCCTGCGAGGTCCTCGGGGGAAAAGCCGGTTCTGCGCCGAAAAGCAACTTCGGAGCGGTGGCTCTGGCCGGTATCCAATTGCGTGCGCGCAAACATCTGCCACTGGAAACCAAAACTACCGGCATAATGTTGTGCGTCGACGAAGCGCGCAACTTCCTGCACGAAAGGAAAGATGCGTCCGCAACCCTCACATGCCAAGACATCGGCCCGCTGACGCAGGCTGGCTTTGCAGGAAAGGCAACGCAGAAGCGCTAACACTTCCTCAGCGATTCCAGGCGAATTCTGGTTTTCTTGCTTCATCGCGTAGCTCTCTTCGGCCAGTCTGGTCTCGCTGACTACCCCTCGGAAGGCCTTCGGCCTCTTGAATGGGTTGCGACGCCAGGCGGTAAAGCACCGAGGTGTATGCCACCATGAAATAGGGAAATAGCTGATATTCCGTGCTGGCAAATGCCGCGCCCACTACGTATGCCGCTAGGCCGGCCCACATCGCGCTGGTAAAAAGCTGGATCTCTCTGCTGCGCCTGTACTGATCAGTCTTACGCACTCTTCGCACGTTGCGAAATGCCAGCCCCAATATCACAACGAACAGGATCAATGCAGGAAACCCACCTTCAGCGCTCAGCTCAGTGTATGTATTGTGGGTTACGCGCCAGGATTCTGTGGCTGCGGGAAAGTTCCCTGGCCCCACTCCGAAAAGCGGATGTTGAAAGCTCAATCGGATGCTTTCCTTGAGCAGTTCCCGTCTAGCCTCAAGTGAGCCTTTGTCTCCGGAACCTTCGATGTTGCCTCGGAACAAACTCTCAACGCGAGTGACGTAGTTGGGGGTAGAGATCGCTACTCCTATACCGACAATCCCGATAACTCCCGCCATCATTATCATGGCAAACCGCTTCCCGCGAATCCCGAATTCCCAAAGGCAAACCAGGACAGATACGATCATCGCCATCAGGCCACTTCGAGAATAGGTTGCAACCACCGCGTACAGCATGCCTAGTAGGCAAACCAACCAAAATAGCTTCTTGCCGACGCCGCGCGTGAAGAAGAAGAAAGTCAGGCACAAGGGCCAATTGATGGCGATATTGATCGCAAGATCATTCGGGTTCCCAAAGATACCGCCCAGCACGCCTTCAAGTCGCACGTTACCGGGGTGGATGATGACGGATACGATCGTCATTACCGCCACAGCTGAGGCCTGGACTAAAATCAATTTCCGCAGTTCATCGAAGTTCTGAACGATCAATGTGACTAGCAGAGCGACAATCACTTCTTTCGAGAATTTCTCGAAGACTGTTGCGAAGGCTCCACCACGCCAAAATGCGAACGGAATCGTGATTACCAGGTGCGCAAACAGGACCAGCAGCAGCTTGAGCTCAAGAGGGAATTTTGTTTTGATTTTGTTTCCTGCCAGTCCTGCGATAACCGCCAGTAAAGCAATACCCCCGGAAATTTTGCTCCAGGGAATAAAATGTAGCCCAGGAATGATATCTTCGGGCCGGGCATAGTACAGGACAGAAAAGATAAGCAGAGCACCATAAGCCAGCCGGCCGCTGTTGGTCTTCCGGTTCTCCATAGTTGTTGCTACGCTTGCCACGTCAGCCCTCGATTTGTTCAATCGTTGCGGATCGTTCCCACGCCACCTTGCGTCCCGCAGCAAAATTCGCAAAAGCCACCGCTGCTGCGGTGTTCAGCAATACGAAAGTGCGGGCTGCATCTGCGACGCGCGCCAAAGGACCGCGTCGCAAAAAGTGCGCCAACCCCAGAAAGCTCAATGTATAAAAAGCCAGTTGCAAGATCACAGCACCGCGGTAGAAAACTCCTGGCGTCAAAAAGGATGCGAGCAGTGTTGCCAACAACGCGAAGGGAACCACCAGTCGAAGCACTTTATGGCTCACAAATTGAAATCGAAGCGGATTCGCGCTGGTCAGCAGCCAAGGCGCTAGCTGCAGCAATTGATAATTCCCGCTCAACGTTCTCACCTTGCGAGTAAATTCCCGGGCCGTTCCCTGATCCGGAGAGTCCCATGCGCGCGCCCGCGGATCGAAAATGACGCGTGCACCCCGCCGGACCACGTGCATTGGAATATAAACGTCGTCCAAAATGGCTTCATCTGGCACGTTGACGAGCAATTTTCGGCGAACCCCATAGATAGCGCCAGTCGCGCCCACAACCGAACCCACCGCAGATTCCAGTTCCCGGACCGCTTTCTCAATCCTCCAGTACATGCCCATTCCTTGTTCTGCTTCCCCTGTTTCAGGGTCTCCCAGCATTAATTCGCCACTCGCGCAGCCTATTTCGGGATCCGCGAAGTTTTCTACGAGCACGCGAATGGCATCCGGTTCAATTTGCTGCCGGGCATCTGTGAACACCACAATTTCCCCACGCACCGAGCTCATAGCGGCATTCAATCCAGCGGCTTTACCCTGTTGCTGCGGATTGAGAATTACCCGGACACGCGGATTGGCAGTGTGCTCGGAGAGAATCTGGTTCGTACTATCCGTCGAGCCATCCGATACCATGACAATTTCCAGCGACTCGTCGGGATAATTCAGATCCAAAAGGTTCCGCAACTTGCGCGGCAGCACCTTTTCCTCATTACGAACGATCATGATGATGGACAGAAAAGGGATATACGGACCGGAGCGCACTGGCTTGCGGCACCAGCGGCTTCGGATCCACAGCCATAGCGGATACCCAAGATAGGTGTAGGCAATGAACGTCGCGGACATCCAGAAGACCCACTTCATTGCGCGCCCCGGCCCAAAATCACAATCTTGATGGTATGGAACATGATGAGCAGGTCTAGACCAAGGGAAGCATTCTTGATGTAGAAGAGGTCGTATTGCAGCTTCTCTTTGGCGTCTTCCAGCGTGTTGCCATACTTGTAACGGACTTGAGCCCAACCAGTGATTCCTGGACGTACAACATTGCGCACAGGGTAGTACGGAATCTCTTTGGTGAGCCACTGGACGAATTCGGGGCGCTCCGGCCGCGGGCCGACAAACCCCATGTCACCCTTCAGCACGCACCAGAGCTGCGGAATTTCATCCAGCCGCGAACTGCGCAGGAACCGCCCAACGCGCGTGATGCGCGGATCATCGTCGGTCGCCCAGGTTGCCCCCGTGTCGGCTTCCGCGTCTTGCCGCATGGTACGAAACTTGAAGCAGAAAAATGTGTTCCCGCCCAGACCGACCCGCTTCTGCCTATATAGGATCGGCCCGGGGGAGTCCAGCTTGATGGCTAAGATGACAAACGGGATAATGGGCGAAACAATGAGCAGCAGCAGGGCGGACGCAACAATCGAGAACACCCGTCGCAAAACCATTAACCCGTTGCTGAAACGAAAGCCCTCGGCGAAAATCAGCCAGCTAGGATAGAGCTGTTCGACTTCAATTCTGCCGGACATTTTCTCGAGCCAGGATGTGGCTTCTTCGATCTTGACTCCATTGAGCCGTAGTGAGAGCAACTGCTGAACAGGAATCGTTCCTCGCCGGTCCGGCATCGCGACAATAACGCGATGCACGCTGTGCTGATTTGCCAGTTCGGTGAGATGGTCCGCAACTGCCTCCAGGGTAAACGCCCCCTCCATGGTGCCGGTCCAGCCGACCACTTCCACCCCGAGTTCCGCACGCGTGCGCAAGCCTTGCACAAGTCGTTGCGCGCGCTCGCCCGTGCCGAGCACATAAACCTTCTCGCGCAAGTAGGGCTGTTGCGACAACCAGGCATAGACGTTGCGCCACCCGAACAGCCCGAACGCCAGGATAATCAAGCCTACAAGCGATGAGTCACGCCGGGGCAGAGAACTTGGGAAGAAGGAAATAATGAGTGCCAATGCCAGCGCTACCAGGCCGAGCACCAGAAGCAAGCGGAAAGTTTGCTCCCACTTCTCGGTCATGCTCGACGGGTCGTACAGATCGAGCCAATGCGAAAACAGCAGCACAATAAGCGTCACCAGCAGAAGCTTGTAGTAACCGTACTCAAAATTCAGCTCGATATAACTGTCTTCACGGTATTGCAAGACCGTTCCCAGGACGAAGGAAATCCACACGATGATGGCTTCGCCCGCCAACAACACAAGCGTGCGAACGGGATAATAGACTTTGAAGAGCCGGATCACGCTCTACCTCCGGCCGTCTCCTTGGGAGTTGGGGTGGCCATAAGAACTGTAGTAATACTGCGTATATGACGAACCCACATCGATGCCATTCAGAACCACGCCAACCAGCGATGTATCGCGAAACTCCTGGCGAGCTTTGCGGGCAATGTCAAATGGTGTTGCATTGGAGCGCACCACAATCAGTACGCCATCGCAATAATTGGCTAGTAAGCCTGCATCCGAAACAGGAACGGCCGGCGGCGAGTCGATGATGATCCAATCGAACAGCGGCTCCACCCGGGTGAGCAAGAATTTCAGCCGGCCATTGGCGACCAGTTCCGCCGGACTCGAAACGGTGCGCCCGGAAGGAATGAAGAAAAGATTGTCCATGGGGCCGCGCTGAATGGCTCCAAACTCATCCACCTCACCTAACAGATACTCGGAGAGGCCGGGACTGGAAGCTGTTCCCAACACCTGATGCAGGCGGGGTCCGCGTAGGTCGCCATCAATCAGCAACGCCCGCCGTCCTTGCTGCCGCACCATGACCTGCGCCAGGTTCGCAGCCACGAAGCTCTTGCCCTCCTTGGGCAGCGAACTGGTCACCAGAATCTTCTTCAAGGACTGCTTCTCGCGCATCTGGTACAGACGGGACCGCAGAGTGCGGAATTCCTCCATCCCATAACCCTGCTCGTCCTCGGAATTGAAGAACAACATGGTCTTCGAATCGGGCGACCAGCGTGCTTGGGCGCAGCGCGCCAGGAGCGTGTCGAATGTAAACGGCGAGGAAAATGACGGCATCGCTGAGACTGCTGACGGCGTGTGCTCGACGGCTGGCGCGACTGCCGTTGCTGCGGGGTCATTTACCATCTCTGCGATCGGGGCCGGCTCGATACTCCCACCCTGCGATGCAGCACGCTGTTCTTCCGCTTTTTTTAATGCTTCGTGAATTCGGCTCATAATTTCCTTTCTTTGGCGAGCTCTTGGTCTGAGTGGCGCAATCGGTCAGCCAGAGTCGCCAAAGTCCTCAATGCTTCGACCAAATCGAATTTTTCCGCAGAACTCGCTTGCGGCGGCGTAGTTAAAACCTGGGATGTCGTGTTATCACCCAGGTCGAAGTCGCGGGCTACGGCATCCACCATTTCGGCGCCCACCGTGTTCTGCTGGTCCACGAACGCGCTCACCAGGCAGTGTTCGCAGATCAGGTTCACCACACGTGGAATGCCATTCGAATAACGATGGATAGCCATCAAAGCTTCAGGACCAAAAATCTGCCGTCCATTCGATCCTGCAATACGCAGCCGCTGGCTCACGTAAGCCTTGGTCTCTTCAAGCGACAGCGGATGCGTTTTGGCGCGCAGCGTCAGCCTTTGACGTAATTGCCGCAACTGGGGCTGCTTGAGTTTCTGGTCCAGTTCCGGCTGGCCGACCAGAACGATCTGCAAAAGTTTCTCCGTGAAGGTCTCCAGATTGGTCATCAAGCGAATCTCTTCCAGGACTTCATCGGAGAGGTTCTGTGCCTCGTCCACAATCAGCACCGCCGTTTCTCCGGCGCGGTAGCGGTCCAGCAACCAGTTGTAGAGCCGAAGAAGAATCTGGCTCTTGGACCTTGAGTCGCATGCAATGCCGAAATCCGCCATCATGTAATCCATGAACTGCGGCACATTCATCCGCGAGTTGAAGATGAACGCGGTCGCCACCTGTTGCAGCCGAAGCCATTCCAGGAGCTTGTTGATGAGCGTCGTCTTGCCGGTCCCCACTTCGCCGCTCAATAGGACAAAGCCCTTACGGCTCTGGATGCCATACGTCAGGCAGGCCAGCGCTTCTTCCGTGTGCCGCGTCAGAAACAGATAACGTGGGTCGGGATTGACATTGAACGGATTGGCTCGAAGTCCGAAAAATTCCTTGTACATTGAGTGTTAGACCTCTACCGTCCGCTCTTTTTCATCAGATGTTTTAGATCGAATTCTGAACCTGCCATTTCCGTTCCGCGCGACCGAGTCCGGGTTTACCCAAGGCAGGGAAACCAGCATGGGCAACTCCATCGCCGCCAAAACGTCCTGCTCGGTGCGAATCGATTTGTCACGAAGTTCCATCCACAACGCCAGAGCCAGGCCGATGGCCAGCCCGGCGCCCAATCCGCCACCGGTAAACAGCCAGCGATTGGGGAAGCTTGGGGCATCGGGCAGGTTCGCCGGGTTGAGCAGTCTCATCTGCTCACCTTGCTGGCCACGCTCCATGTCGGTCTGCATAGCGGACTGACTCTTCTTGGCCAGCAGATCGTTGTAGAACCTCTGCGCCGTGTCGTAGTCGCGCGTCACTAATTTGTATTGCTCCTCGACCGCGGGGCTCAGCGCCACTCGGCCCTGGTAGGCGCGAATCTGTTCCTGCAGCCGTTGCTGATCGCGCGTGGCCTGCGCGATGACCTGATCGTACTGATGAACCTGCAAGCGCAGTTGCCGAATCTCGGGCGGCTCCGACGCCGACGCTTTGTCATTCGCTTGTGTGTTCTGTGCCGCCGCTGAATTCATCTCATCCAGCTTGCGCTTGACTTCCGCGATGTCAGCTTTTGTCTTCACCACATCCGGATGGTCATCGGTATAACGAGCTTGCAATGTGATGAGCTGGCTTTGTAGCGAGGCTAACTGCTGCTCGAGCGTTTGCGGATTGGTCGCGCTCTGGTTTGCCTTCCACGCTGCCAACTGCTGCGCCAGCAGCGATTCGGTATAGGACTTATCCTGCTGCGCGCGGTTCAGGCTCTGAGTGTTCGCATCCAATTGCGAATTCAGACCCATCAGGATCTTCAGGTTATTTTCCTCGTCACCCGGCAACTGGCCCATGTACTGCTTCTTAAATGCGGCCAGTTTGCTGTCTTGGTCGTCGAGATCACGCTTCGCCTGCTCGAGTTGCCGGGAAAGGAAATCAGTCGTGCTCTGGGCCACCCCCTCGCGAAGCTTGAGATTTTCTTCCAGCAGCATGGACGTAAGCCCACTACAGATGTCCTGCGCCTCCTTTGGGCTGCTTGCCGTAAAGTTCACATAAAATCCCGGCACAGTGCTCGCCTGCCCGGACTTTTTTTTCTTGCTCGTGCCGCCTGCGGTTGGAGGCGTAAGATCGGTTTCCACCTGTCCAATAGATATGTTGGCGCGGATATCATCGACCACTTCATCGACGCTCTTTCCTCTCGCCAGACCTAGGCGGTCAATCATGGGTTGCAGGCGATTGCGGGTTAGAACCTGCTGCTCCATAGTGGCGATGCGCTGGCCAACGTCCTCGGTTACGACAGGCTTGACATAGCCTTCCGGAACTTTTTGCTCCTCCACCAGGATCAGCGATTGCGAAGTGTACTTTGGTGAAAAAGCAAAGGAGATCAAGAACCCAGCGAGGGGGGCCAGCAGCGCCGGAATCAGGATCACCTTCAGGCGCCGGCGTAACATCGCCAGATAATCGTCCATGCTTAGTTCGCGATTTTCAATCATGCCAATTTCCCATTCCGGCCATCCTCGAGGATGGCCTACGAATTAATCAAGCCGGATCGGATGTGGATGCCAATTCAGTCCAACAGTGCCCACATGCCGCTGCGACCTGTTCCCGCATGCAAGACTCGGCGGAGCACTCGATGGAACAGTCGGTACAGGAACAGCAGCGCAGCCAAAGTAGAGCTCGTTGAATTGATAGCTTACGTAGCCGCTGAAATCCCGCCCGATATGCCGGTGCAGAGATCCCCCCGCATACCAATAGTTGTAAGACGTTGTGTTGGAGGGAATGCTTGCCGGATTTGCAATGCCCAAAAAAAGGGGAAATACCCGGGTATTGTGCGTATAACCGATATCCACCAACATGTTCCACAGCCGGTTGATCGGCTGGGTGTAGTTTATTCGACCGACATCGCTCTTGGCGCCGGTAAAGAAACCCGAACCAGAAGTGTTGTAGTGATGGTACGAAAGGCTGACACTGCTTTTTTCAAATCGGTAGCGCAACGCCGCTCGACCGCTGGCGGAAAGCTGAGTGCTGGATTTTGTTTGCGGAGTGTTAAGCTGCGTAAATTGCGGCCCAGCTCCGAATACGAGATCCATTCGTCCCGATATTCGATGCCCATACAGCAAATGCACCAACTGAGTGTTGAAGTTCGTTCCACTGATGCCGGGATAGCGGAATGCCTGATATCCGTAAACAATTCCAACCTGGTCTCTGCGGCTTAGCAGATAGTTGTAGCCCCCTTGCGCTGTTACCTGGCGGCTGTTAACGAATCCGAAGTTGTTGTCAATGAAGTGAACCAAACCATAGGAGCCGGCGATCGTCACCGTCGAGCGCGGGCTCAACGCCTGCGTGATGTCGGCCAATGAAACATTAGTGAGGCGCGGTTGCTGTTGAAGTGTGGCGAACTGTCCGGGACCGAAGAAGTTCCCGAAACCACCGCCTAAAGAGCCGCCACCGATCCCAAGTCCTGGAAGCGCTCCGGCGCCACCATAGGACCCGAATCCGAATATCCCTTCTGGCAGATAGCTGAATGAATCTCTGATTGCCAGCTGGCCGGTGCGCCACAGAATGCGCTGATCAGCATCCAGTTGATGCTCCTGGACAGCGCCTATTGAAGAGCGAGGATAGAACGCGCCACCTCCGACGTAATCCAAACCCAAGTCATAGCGCCTCCAGAGCCTTTGCAAAGTCAAGCTTCCTAAAGCGCGCGTGATTCCGTTGATGTGGGGACCGCCACTGCCGACATTCGTGTCCAGTGATTGACTGACATGTGCGCCGGGAATAAGGAAGCTGCGCGCCGCCACGCGCGGCTCAAGAGAAGGTTGATCTAAGCCCGAAAGAGGTGGATTATCGTTCGAAACCGGGGCGGCGTTGTCTTGACCGAACGCAGGCACAGCCCCTGTGCCTGGCTGTTGCGTGTCGTCGGCAGGCTGCTGGCTGCTTCCTGGCTGCTGCTGCGAGCTGTCACTCTGCGCCCAGCCAGTTCCCAGCGCCAGTGCCATGCCGAGCAACAACATGTAAGCCCGACTTTTCATCGCAGGTGCCTTACGGTACGACAATTGTGTCTCCTGGTCTCATAAGGATGTTTTGGCCCATCGCTTCGCCCTTCACGAGTTGCTTGTAATTAATCGGAATCTTCTGTTGTCTTCCATTTTCGACGCGTAGTACATAAACGCCCTTGGCGTTGGCGAACTGTGTGAATCCTGCGCTGGCCAAAGCTTGTAATACTGTCATATTAGGCAACAAGGCCATGGCTCCAGTATGCAGCACCTCGCCGGTCACATAAATCCGCTGGCTATTCATCTGCGTAACCACCACAGTCACGCGCGGATCAGCGAGATATTTCTTTAGCTTTTCCGTAATCGAGGCCGCTAATTGCATGGGCGTGAGCCCCGCCGCCTGCACATCATTCAATAATGGCAATGAGATCATGCCGTCGGGACGCACGGGCAAGGTCACGGTGAGATCCGGCTCCTTCCAGACGTCGATATGGAGTGTGTCATCGGCGCCGATCACGTAGGTGGGGCCAGCGGTCGACGTCGTCCTCGAAGTCTCCGGCACAGAGCCCGCCTTGTCTTTCGGCTTGGCAGCGCTGCTCTGTGCCCAGGCGGAGTCCGTAACCAGCCCGAGCAGCAATGCTATTATCAATGCGGTCGTCTTCATTCTCTCTCCCGGTACTACGGCATTCCGAACTCTCCGCATCCGATTTGCTTCAATTTGTACAACAGCGCTTTGTAACTGATCTGGAGCTCCCGGGCGGCGCGGCGGCGGTTCCAGCGAGTGCGATTTAGCACTCTCAGTATCAATTCCTTTTCAGCCTGCCGCGAAGCTGCGCGCGAGGCTTGCTTCAGCGAAACTTGTCCGCCGTTGGCGAAGCGATCTGATTTCATCAGCATGGCGCGCAAGCCGCCCATGGCAACCGACTCATCTCCCAGCACCACGATAGCCTTGGCAGCATCTTCCAACTCGCGGATATTGCCGGGCCAGGAGTACTCGTTAAACAGGTTCTGGGTGGCTGCGCTCAGAACCGGTGCGGGATGGCCGAAGTCCTGGGCGTACTTAGCCAGAAAAAAATTCACGAAGCAAGGAATATCCTCTTTGCGTTGGCGCAGAGGCGGCAGTCGCAAGCACACGCCGCTGATCCGGTAATAAAGATCTTCCCGGAAGCGCCCCTCCTTGACATCCGCTTCTAGATCTCGCGCGCTTCCACAAATCAAACGTGCGCGTCGCGATCCATTCTTGTTCGTCTCCAACTGCAGCAACAAATCCAATAGCACTGCCTGGCAACCGGAACTCAAGTCGCCTATTTCCTCCAGGAATACCGTTCCGTTCCCTGACATGCCGCTGAAGTCTTGCGGAGTCACTCCGGCGCAAGCGGCAAAACAGAACGGCTCAGCGCTACGGACTGAGTTTTCGTGGATATAACGCGCAACGGTTCGCTTGCCCGCCTCGGCCAGCAGCAGCACGGTTACGTCGCTCTGAGCCAATTCGCGGATTACAGCCTCGACCGCCCTCATGCCGGCGCTCACGCCCTGCAGAAACCTGGCCTGGCCGTGATCCGAATTGGACACTCTCTCCAGGAATTTGCCTCTATCTAACGAAAATGCCGTGGCCCCCTGCTGAGCCTTTCGCGATGTCGGAGAAATGCGAATTATGACGCACGGGTGGCATGATCCTCGAAAGCACGGCTACTGCCATCCACAGCATTTCCTCAACATCTCTGCGTTTCATCGATTGAGCTCTATTTTCAGTTGCTTGTCGGACAAGGCAGCAATAGGTGAGCCCTTGTGCCGCTTCATAACCTATCGCAAAGGGCATAAAAGGGAAACTTTTTTCACACTCCGCAGTAATCAGTAGGGCATTACCTCGGCCCGGACAATCTTTAAGGAACCAGAGGCTTGCTGTGAAAGGGCCTTCCAATCCGCGTCACCCGAGGAGAGCCGGCCGTCATACTAAAAACTCTGTTTG
>Ga0209236_1001176_pt1 | contig 15734 bp, 19 predicted proteins | sample GraSoi013_1_40cm_FD_185819 | JGI IMG/M metagenome (GOLD analysis project Ga0209236, IMG submission 185819) | Grasslands soil microbial communities from the Angelo Coastal Reserve, California, USA - Sample 09_27_2013_1_40cm (SPAdes) (version 2) | ecosystem: Environmental > Terrestrial > Soil >... | reverse complement strand
AAGCACTGGGACGCTTGGAAGTCTATGTCGCCGTTGAAAGCTTTCGACATGGAAGTGCTCATGATGAGCCCGATAATGGCGATTCTCGCCTTTGTAGGATGGGCGCTCCTAGCGCTTGGAGTGAGTCACATCGGGATTCCAATCGCAGAACTTGTTCCTCTCCTAGTCGTGATGGGAGCTCTCAACATATTCTACTTCGGAACACTCCTTACCGTCGTGGTCGCACAGGCGAAAACAGGTGTAGTATCGTACATCACCCTAATTTTGGCTACCTATCCATACGCGACCCTGCTTTCAATCGCAAACTTCGTCGGCCTCATCTCAGTCCTAGTGCTAGGGCGAAGGCTCTGGCTGAAGACGGAGAAAACGGGTTACATCGACTCGCCCGCGTTGTTAGCGACTCTAACGAAAACCTATGATTAGGCACTTCGAGAATTTCGAATACCATACATGAGCGACTCGCAGGTTACTGAACGGTCAGCTGGAAAGAGTACGGAGAAGCGGGGGCCGTTGCTCCAATATCGAACTCACAATCTATTCGAAACGATGTAAGAATCGAAGCTGTGCTGTTCATGTATACTGGACCGTAGATTGTCGCGGTGCCGCCGTTCGGAGTTACGACGAGGGTCGCTTTGTAGCAACCGTTGATGTTTGTCATCAGAGTTTCGTTTACCGCAACGTCGTAGACAATGTCCTGGTTTGTGATCACAGTGTTTGCAACTGTGCCAAGTCCGAAAAAGGCCGGGTTACTGCAAGACGCCCCTGCGGCACTGGCGTTGGAACCAGCGATGAAAAAACCCTTATCGACTGCAACAAGACGGTTTGTGACGTTCAGTTCACCGCCAACCTCGGCTTGGTACGTTCTCGTGGTGAGAACAACGGACGTAGCTGAAACCGCTATGACGAGGACGGCGAGCACGATCTTGCTAGAGACGTACCAGGTTAGCGTTCGTCGGAGCCAATCGTAGAATCTCGAAACCTTCGTCATGTCTGCGCTCCCTGTTGAGTGTTTCGGAGCCTGTTTGAGTTTTGAGTCCCTTCGACCAGCACAACTGGGTAACAGCATTAGTCAACAGATCTGGGAGGAAACAGGGTTAGAGGGAACGCGCTTGGAACTCCCACTCCTGTGACGCGAAGTCGAGTCGCTAAGACCCCCCTTTTTCCCGGAAGAATACCTGTCCAGCATTGAGAATGGGCGAGACAGGCTGATCGAAGCACGATCCAGGCTTGGATCGGTTGGGAATTATCCACGTTTACAGCGCGGATTATCCCCTGTTCCAGATGTGCCTGTTCAGATCTTGATTCAGGGCTGAAAATGGGCGAATTTGCTCGGAAAAGACATTGCCAACCCGCAGACTTACTAGGTGATCCGCAATCGCGTCACGGCTTGTTCTCGAAAAAATGAGGGGCTTCCGGGATTTGCCCCGGAAATCCGGCTCGGACGCAAGAGAGTCTAGGTTATGCTAACATAGACAGTGACCGGAGAGGTTAGCGATGTAACGCCGGTGTCTACATATGCGGTAATGGTTCCGTTGCTTGAAGCATTTGGCCCTGTGAGGGTAAAGGTCGCGGTGACGAGAAGGGCACCCGAGGGTCCCGTTCCGTGCCTAACGGTGACCGTCGCGGTGTGGGCATTGTTGTCAGTTAGAGTATCGGTGAAGGTGATCTGGTCGAACCAGTGGCCAGCAATCAGGACGTTGTTGACGTCGTTATTATTACCAGACGCTGGAAACGTGGCTGAGGGGATAGCGGCCGCCCCGTTAGAGACGACACCCAGGCCGTTGTCAGTTACAGTCATTGTTCCAGAGTTGGTGTGAAGGGTACCTAGTTCGCCGGTATTGCTGACCGGAGTTACCACGATGGTAGCGGCAAGAACGCCCGCGACCATTCCTAACATGGCGACGACAACCAGTGCTAAGACTGGTACTTTCCTGTTTGTCAGTCGGCTTATCTTGGATCTTAGATTGCTCATTCTTCAGTCCTTAGTTCGACAAGCAGAATGTCGCAAACGATAAGCCACACGTTACTAGCGTGGAGACTCCACGGTAGCTTCCGTCTACCCCGCCTTGTGAGAAACTATTCCTCTTCTCTAACTGCCCTAGCTTTATACTTCGGCTTTCTCTGCCACTTCTTCAATAACCGTATAACAGGGGGAATCCTGGGACGATGACCGGACAGCTTCTTGAAAATAGACGGGTTTCCATCGTGGTCCGGGGATAGATCTTCTTCTCCAAGACTCCACGTCTTGACGGCTTTGAGACCTTGTTCATCGGATTCTTCAGTCAGAGATAGTTCTCGTCCAGTGTGTTTAAGAAGTGTTGATTCTATTTGTCGGGCCGAGTCAAACTCTACCTTCCTTTCGACCAGTTCCATGTAGACTTGGTTTAGGAGTTCTCGGTAAGGCACTGGCTCTTTGCGCTTCGAAAGTATTGAGACGGCTGACCTCAGCATGGCTCTCTCTTGTTTCGTCATTTTGCTCGGAGCCCAGCCTGGCAGGGACGTAACGGTAAGCTGCGGAGGAATGTCGGGGAGAGAGGATTCAGTCTCAATGGCCTGGGCAAGCACGAACGTCGTTTCAGGTTCTTCTTGGGCAGATTCGATGGGGATGAGGGGTTTTCTGAATCTCAGTTGCGTCTCAGGCTTGTCCGGGGCCCGATAGATAGTTCCCGCATCCTCCATCGCGAACCCTGTCCATGTAAGGAGCTTCTGGAACCGGTCGCTTATGGTAGAGGCCCATTGGGGGAGGATGATGCTGATTATTCCGCCGGGTTGGACTGTGCGATAGATCTTTCCGAACGAGGCGAGTAGCTGGTCGTCGGTTGTGTTTTCAGGGTCTTGACTTAGAGGGTTTAGATCTTTCTCGCCGGTGGATAGCCACACGTGCCGATAGGGTGGTATGAGGAAGAATTCCTTGACTCCAGGGATCGCAGCGGCTAGGAGTCCTCGCTCCTGAAGCATCTTGAGGATTGTACTTGCCCCGACGATTGTCAGGCTTAGGAGTCCAAGATAGAAGTCAAGGGTGAAGGTTGCGGCGACTGAAGGATTGAGGTACGTGTTGAGATCGATTCCCACAATTCGCGCGGGATACGACATGGTCCCGCTAGTAGGGGGATTTGTGCCGTAGGCCGTTAGTAGTGCGGTCTGACCAAGATGAACGAACAGGAGGAGGCTAAAGAATAGTTCAGTGAGACTAGCGAGACTAAGCCACGTGACGAGGGGACGCCACCAGACGGTTGGGCGAAGGGATGATGTGATCAGAGCGATAGAGGATAGGATGAGGAGAATGCGGGTGAGCGCCCCTAGTATTGAGGCGAGCGGAATGGTTGTAGGAATCCCTGTCGCTGAGATCAGAAGAGAGAACGGAGAGACTTGGATTGTAAACACGTGGCTATTTGTCGGGCTTGTGAGGGTCCACCAGGGCTCGCTGCTGAGGGCGAGGAAGCCAGCGACTAGTCCAGCGATGAAAATCGGTAGATCAATTCTCTGAAGCAGCTTCTGGTCTGAGTTCTGAGTTGCGGTCTCCGTTGTCTTTCACTAGTCTTGAGAGTCCGGGACCCTAGTGTAGATCAGGGTCCCGTTGGCTGTACTCGGGGTCGGGCGCGCATAGGCTTCCCGTAACTGTTTTGGTTTCTGAGAAGTCCTTTGAACTGTAGACGCTCCACGCTAGTGTTCGTATTATCTTGTGTGGAGCGCTCACAGCAGGGTGCATTGCATTAGATCATAAATAAAAAACCGTTGCCCGCTGAAAAGACGGGCTTTTATTGGGAGTTTAGGCTTTTGGTCTGCGTCGTAGGTAGAAGAAGCCGCCGATGCCTGCTAGGAGTCCTCCTAGTCCAAACATAGCGGTTCCCGCTCCACCCAAGATTACGCTGACGATGCTGGCGTTTTGCTGACTACCGCCTAGGTTATACTGGGTCTGGAGAGCATTGTTGACGTTTGTTTGGGAGTTCTGATAGTGAGTCTTCGCGCCTGCAAAGTCACCGTTTGTCCAGCTCTGGTCGCCGGCCTTAAGCTCAGCACTTGCCTGAGTTAGCTGGGCCACTGCAGCTTGGTTGCTGATTAGTATAATGCTGGTGCCCGGGATAACGACGCTTGATAACGCCGTTAAGGCTGCGTTTCGAGCTTGAGCCGCCGAGTACTGATCGGCCGTGAGGAAACTAATGACTCCGCCAAACGTTAGAGGAATGAAGCAATTCTTCGGATCGTTTCCGTCGCCTGGTGTGCAGTTCGAGACTGGGCCAGTGGCAGGTCCGTCCCATAGCTGTACGTTCCATGAGTGGTTGGGACTGATCGAGCTTGCGGGTGGCAGAACTATCGACAGTGTTGTGGAGCCTATTTGGCCGGCGGTCAATGTGATTATGCTAGCGTTTTGGTAGGAAGTCATCCAATCACCCTTGAACCCGATGGTGACGTTTCGCTGGTAGCTCAGAGAGCTCGGAGGCGGTGCGCTAGCTTGTATGACGACAGTGACGGTGATTGTGCTCCCCGCTTGGGCTACTGTTCCGGAACCAACGGTCGGAGAGGAAAAGCCAGTCAGCACATTGCTTATCGTGACTGTGTTGTTTCCGTTTGTGAAGGCGTGCGCTTTGTTGATGTTTGTGGTTGGAAGTGCTAGTCCGACTAGGAGTAGGGATAGGCATGCTACTGCGATTTTTCTTCGTTGCATGGCGCGGCCTTTCGGGTAGCGCTGATAAAGAATACGCTGAAACCAAGAATATTGCGAATAGGTTACAATGCTGCGGCAAGGTAAGAGGATATGGCGAATTTCGATACGTTTACTCTTTGCGCGAATCATGTTAATCGAGATGGCTTGGTGGGTTTGCCTGACGTTTTTTCAGACTCGGCGCTATCGTTTCTGGGCGACACGTCTCTCTCTCAGCGAGTTAGATCTTCCATCCGATCTGATGCCTGTTTTAGTTTTTTTTGGTTGGGTCGACTTGGTCGTTCTGGTGGTTGGTCCGAGTGTTTGGCCCAAACTTTTACAAGAATCCTCGAGTGGACTAGTGGGCTTGGGGTAGTGAGAGAGGTTGGCGCGTAATAACAAGAAGTTCATGCAGACTCTTGAGACCGAGACCTATCATACGATTGCGAAGGAGGCGTCGCAGCGGGGCGCGACGGTCCAGGAGCTTTTGAGAGCTGTGATCATTCCTGAGTGGCTGAGCGAGAACCGGAAGAAATGGAGCAAGTAACCATCAGCCTAAATCAACGTCAAGGGTAGCAGGGAAACGCGTGCGGTGCTAGCTGGGTCCTCCATTGTACTGTTTTCCGGAAATAATGTAGGTTATTTTTGCGTAGGGCCGGATTTGTCTTCTCTTACGGGGTAGTGGGACACGGCGGTGGAAAAAAGGGGGTCAACAGGTGTTGTGCGAGCCCGAAAAAAAAATTGGAGCGATGTTTCCCGGCAAGCACGATTTTCCTTTTCAACGCCGTGTTGCGCCAACTATGAATTGTTGACTGGAACTATTTGGGCGGCGCGTTTACATTGTGTTCGATTCTAACACATCCTTTGGGGAAGGCAGGCGTCGAAGGGCGAGAATCTTCCGGAGAAGCCGCTCTTGCGTCATGAGATGCTTGAAACATACCCCCCTTTTTCGCCGAGACAATTTGCTGTCTGGTAGGGTTTCCGGGCGATTCCTGCGATTCAGGGCACAATCCAGCCCATGGATGCCAGGGCAAAAAGACGGTAAATCTTGAACCAATTACGAACGATTCACGGGGCAGAGCGAAGACCACCTACCAGATTCTATATCAGGGCTGATAATGGGCGATTTCTCTCTTCCTCTACGGTTATAGCTCGGATTATCCAATGTTATTGGGTATGGCGGAGGAGGTCAGTATCGCCGGGCTTCGGGCACGCAGGGCGGCGAGGCGAGCGAGGATCGTGGCCGGCGTCCAGTCCGTGGTAATCTTTCTTTTGCTGGTTATGGTGGCTGAGGATTACAACCACAACCAGTATTTCCAGGCATGGGCGGCCGCGAACCTGGGCGGGTTCGGGTTCTTGTTGAATGGGACGCTTGCTACGTTCTATGCAGGTATACTGGTTGCTGTGTTTCTTCGGAGGCCGTCGGACGCGGCTGGTCAGGGGGTTAGGAAGATGGAGGAGGTGGTTGTAAGCGTGGAAGCGCGGTGACTATGGCTTGCGGAGCTTCGTTTTTCGTGAAGGGCGGGACTTGGGAAAATCGACCACCCCCGGGGTCACATAATTGTTAGCAGAAAAAAATGGTTGAAAGAAAAGAAAAGTTGTGGGAGAAAAGAGTTGGAGAAATGATAATGGGTGATCGGGGATGAATAGCTAGGCGTGCCTGGGAGGATCGGCGTTTCACCTATTTTTCGGTAAAAAGTATGGTTTGTCTGGTACGACCCACAGTTCAGGGTGGTAGCAGGCCTTTGAGGGAGAAGAAAAAAGAGAAGATTGGATGATTAATCTGGCGTTTTCTACTTCTTGGCGTAGACTTTAGCGGTGAACGTCTGGTCGGACTGGTTGGCTGTTCCCTCGATCCAGCCCTTGGTGTTGTTGAGCCAGGATAGGCTCGGCGATTGCGTCATGAACTTTTGCTCGCCTTCGAACGCAACATTTCCGTCAGCGGTCCTGCGGCCCTTGCCGTGGCCCGTGACGACGACCATGTCCTTGCCTGCCATCTGTATGCCTTTGCCTTCCCATTCGCTCGTACCGTCAGTTTTCATGTTGATACTGACTGTCTCCATGAAATTGCCCTGGTACTTGCCGGAGATCTGGCCTACGTCGTTGTTCTCCATCTTGACGCCGCTAGAAGTGATGTCCTTGATGCTGAAGCTGTCGGTCTTACCGCGCAGCTCGGCGATTACCTCGCCTTTAGATTGCTGTTGAGACTGCATAGTTACTCGCGCAGAGAGACTCTGAAGCCACTATATGAATAGGCGTTCCAGTATAGGAAAAACCCGACCCGACCAACAGGCGTCCAGAGCCTTAAATCTCAGACCACCAAAACTCAGGACCCATTTCTCTATTATCGGAGCCGTGGGAGGTTGAATTTTCTGTTCCCCCGGGGGGGTTTCTCTACTGAATTTGTCAGGAAATCCGACGGAACGAAAATTGATAGCTAGAGCTGTCTAGCGGGCGCGGTTCAGCCGTGCTAGCCTAGCCGAAATTTATCGTATTGAAACCGGTCTCTCGATCTGTCAGGTTATGATGTCCATGGGCATCCTCCAGCATTGTTGCAATAGTTGGGAGCTGAATTGGCAACTATGGAAAGCGTGGCGAGGTAGACTGCGGACGGAAGAAATACTATAGTGGTGATTGCGGCGAGTGTGATCATGTTCCGGATTCTTTTTCCAAACTTCGTTTTTCCACCTCCACAAAGCATGGGGGCTCGCGGCGAGCTAGAGCCTGTCTGCGTGAACTCATGCTGTTCACAGATATTAAACCACTGGTTAGATGGTAAACCCTTACAGTTTAGGCTGATAGTAGGTTCTTCCGGACGTGCGCGTTTGTTTCGGGTTTCAGCGTTATTACCGGGGATGGCGTGGGTCTTGGGTTATGGGAGATGGTCTGGATATGGATCGGCTGAAGCAGGAACAGGTTGTGAAGAGGACTCGCTGGCTGGTGTGGGCGGAGTCGTTGGTGATCCTTGGACTGCTGGTATGGGTTTCGCTGGAGTACGAGAACAATCTCTTTCTCCAGTCTTGGGCGACGGCGAACGTTGGACCGGTAAGCTTCCTGCTCAACGGTACGCTGGCGGGATTGTACGCGGGGATATTGTTGGGATACGCTGTGGCAAAGTATGCCGAAAAGAAAACGGAAGATGACAAGATATTGGAGTCAATCAGGAAACGCGCCTAGTGCGGGGCGAGACTCGAGTAGCCCCCGGGGGCCCGGAAAATTCGCAGTTACCGTTTTCAGATGGCTGTTTCAAAAAGCGGTTTTGATAACTCGTTTTCAAGTCCCGGTTCCGTAACTCGTTTCTAGTTGCTGATTCAAATAGCTGGTTTTCAAAATGATGGTTTCGAGAAAACCGGTTTCAAAAAAGTGATTCTCAAGGCTTGATTTCGGGGAAGTATTGTTTCCCGGATTGTCCCTTCGGACATATCCCATGTTCATCTTGCTGTTTAGGAAGGGCTAACCTTCCTGTAGAATTAACCTAGGCCTGTTTTGGTGCTTCTTCTGTCTTCTTGGATTTTCTCCGAAACGGATTACGCAACTTGTCATTCACCTGGGTAGAAAAGCGGGTTCGCAGGCTATAGGCGTTTCGGGGCATTATCGCTCATGTCACGCCTCTTTCGGTCCCGGACTAGCGAAGAAAGCCCATTATGGGCACGGTTCCTTTGGGGCTCTTTTCCTTTGCAACGGTAGAACGGGCTACTTGGAGGCATTCCTGAAGAGAAATCTCTTAGTTTCGGCTAGGTCATGCCTGCCGACTCGCAACCTCTTCCACAATCCCCTTCAGCTTGACAAATCGAGGGCTCTATGGGAACGAGGTCGCAATCATGACCTCGGCCAACTGCTTCGCAATCGCGTCCAAGCTGTCCTAACATGTCCATTGTAGATTTCCACGCATTGCAAGATTTCAGAAAACCTGCTCCCGACTTCAAGCATCGCGTTGACCATTAAGAAAACAAGATCTGAGAGATACCATTCCGAAAATTCTTCGGCGAAAGACCCTCATCAGGATAGAGGCCCCTAGCTCTTGAGTCCTACAAGGCTCGAAACTGCTAGGAAAAACCGTATATCAGCCCAAGAGGCCGCCTTCCCTCAGACAAACTATGGTAGCGGAAAAGATACTGAGATTTCAGGGAAGAAACAAGGACCTCGACCAGCTAACGCAACAAATTGGCCAGCAGTTAGAGTCGGAAGGCTACAAGACACAACAGCGAACGGTTCCTCTCGGGAACCTAATCCAGGCGCAAAAGGCCGGTATTCTCCGAGACATCATCGCAGCGGACCGGGCTTTCACCATCATGATCTCTGGACAGCCCAACGATTTCACCGTGCATATCGGTATCGGAAAATGGGTGCAGAACATCGCCGTGGCCGCCGTAGAAGTATTGCTGATCTCTGTACTCTTCTTGGCCGTGGACGTTCCAGAAATGCTCTGGACACAACACGTGGAACGGGGTATCGCCGAGGAAATAACCCAGCTAGTCGAAGGCACACCCCTCCAACAGACGACACAATAGATCACCAGAACGACACTGGTCGTTTCCGAGCGATTCTCGCCTTCCAAACGTACGCGTGACGAGGCTGGTTGGCGCTTTCGCTAGTTAGCCGTTCTCAGGATTACGGGGATGTCGCCTAGTCTCCGCTGGGAAGATTGAGTACAACTCCCAGGCAGAGGCCGAGGGCGATAACAGTTCCTCCGAGAGAGCCTATGACGGTGTTTACGGTTGTTGCGGTTGCGATGGTGTATGATTCCTGACCGGTACTGAAGAGAACTATGGCGATGTTGACGAGTCGTGCGATCATGATCGACCAAGTCTTGTTCTTCCAGATCGCATACGCTGATAGGAATGCGAGCAACCCGAGAACGAGGGTAATGGCTCCGAGGGCTGTGTTGATAATACCGGGGTTGAAGCCAATTAGGGCGAAGCCTCCGAAGAGAACGATTCCACCAGCTATCAACTGCAACAGCGTTAGTCCTAGCGGTCGAGATCGGACAATCTTCGAGGGTTCAGTCTCTGTTATCATCGATCTCTGGGCTGGCGAGGTTCTTTCTCCTCGTCCAGCAAAATTGCCGTAGATGATCAGGGCGACAAGGAAGCCTACTGACATAAGATATGACAGAGAATCGTTTGCGTACCCTGAGTACACGAAGGCAATGCCGGAGAAGAACGCTATGGCCATAGATGCGAAACCTGCGCTCGCAATTATGATCAGGGATCTGCGGTGGATGAACGTGGCGGCGACGAGTACTAGAAGCGCGAGGATGAACAGGACTACCGCGACGACTACGTGGAGCATCAGCGCTGGAGAACCGCCTGTGAAGACGACTGCTAACGGGTTGGGATCTGTCGACGTGGAGAAAGTGACGAACAGGTTGGCGAACATGCCCAGCAAGAACTGGACTATCAACAAAGGCATCATTATACGGGATAATATCTCGATCTGTCCAAGCCTCATAAGAGAACTTGAAGAGGCGATCTTCTAGATAAGAAGAATCCTAACTCGATTCGGGTTTTCGGACATTCTTCGATCAACTCAGTTCACTTTCGGCGGCCAGTCCGGACTGTCCACTCTTGCGACGCGAGGTCGAGTCGCTAAGATCTCCCTTTCCTAGAACACTCGCTGTCTGGCACTGACAATGAGCGAGACAGGGTGATCAAAGCCTGGTCTGGGCTTGGATCGGTCGGCGATTTTTCGCGTTTTCAGCGTGGCTCTTGCCTTGAATGTTGACTTGCTTGTTCAGATCTGATATCAGGGCTGATAATGAACGATTTCTCTTCAGGGCCAGTCTCGGGGCCACGAAGGGCGGGGCGCGAGAAAATCGACCACCCCCGGGGGTCGAGAAAAGCATGCTTATTTTTGCGAAAAGAAACTGGCTGAAAAGGTTAGGATTTGGTGGTCTTCGAAACCTGTGAATATGATGTACAATCGCTAAATGCGATCTTCGAACGCAAGCTCCATAAATCCTGCATGGTGTAAAAGATGGCTTGTGCCGCGAAGAGCAAGACCTAGGCTGCCGGAGGAATGGCATGTTCCGAATAATCCGAAAGAATGGATCACTTGGAAACGCGCCAACAAGAAGCTCACGATTGAAAAGGTGTACTGGATATCCACCGCCAGCACGGAGGGAAAGCCGCACGCAGCCCCGGTCTGGGGAATCTGGAAGAACAGCAGCTTCTACTTCGAGACAGATCCCAACTCTCCAAAGGGCAGGAACCTGGTCAAGAATCCGCGAATCGTATTCCACATTCAGGATGGCATGGACACTCACCAGATAGTGTTCAAAGAGAAGCCCAGGATCGCCCACGCCTGGAAGGCCCCGCGGATGCACAGAAGTCTTGTGAACTTCATCTTCTGACACTCCCGTTTTTCAGCTATAGCGAGGGCTCCATTCCTCCATTCCTGTGCCAGAAACGTCTCTCTCGCGCCCAACCCTTTCTCTCTTGTAAGATTGAGCTGTGTCTTGAGAACGAGTGGATGGAAGTGCGAACTTGTTGTTCTAACTGCCGAGGCCTGTGCAGGAATTAGTACCTGATCATCTCTTTCGCGGGACACAGGTTGCCCATATGACCGGACCTCTCTAGATCTGACTGAGGGTCAGACTGGACTCCTCGGGATTCGGGTAAGATTACGACCGGTGAAGAGTACGATGTTTCTGCCTGGAAGAGCATTCCCCGGTTCGCAAAGGTCCTCATCCTCCTCCAGTTTCTCGTTATCCTGTTCATGTCTTTCTGGATCTATGAGGAGTATCTGAACAACTCATACCTCCAGGCCTACCTTAACGGCAACCTGCAAGGGGTCTCCTTCACCGCGACGGTCCTGATCTCAATCGGCTTGTTCACGATCGTTGCCGTGGTTTTGTACGCGAAGTTGCGGAGCACCAGGAGGGAGCTTGAAGGGATTCTTTCAACCGAGAAGGTTGGACCTGATGGGAGAAGGATTGGTGGATCGGTTGATGCGGGTGCGGAACAGCACGTTATCGAGATGATACGGAAGACCACACCGATCATGGACTCCGGGACTGGTGGCCCGATGCCGACTCTAAGACGAGTGGACCCTAGATATAGGCCGGAAGAACAAGGGTCCAGTTAGAGAATCCGCCAAGCGAGCTATCCCAGTTATCTTGAGCCTCACCGGAACCCAGTAATGGATTATCCTGGTTCGATCGACACAAGCTGTCTTTATGACTGATTGTTTCTAGGCAAGTCTGAGGGTCGGCCCGGGCTTTGTCAGGGGCCAAGTTTACGAGCCCCGGAGATTATGGTACCTTTGTCTTGAAGATCCCTGATAGGCTCGCGAAGATCTCCCGGTTCGCAAAGATCCTCATCGCTCTCCAGACCCTGCTCAACCTGCTCCTAGCGTTGTGGATCTACGAGGAGTATGTAAACAACCGGTATTTCCGGTTATATCTTGGTTCTTCCCTTCAAGCAGGAGCCTCGGCCGCGATAGTCCTAGGCTCGAGTGGCCTCCTCATTATTGCTGCTCTGGTCTTGTATGCGAAGTTGCAGAGCTATAGGAGAGAGCTTGGAATGATTCTTTCAACGGAGACGTTCGGGCACGTGGAAGAGGGCTTGGTCTACCGGTCGATACGCAAGCTCAGGAATATTCTATCGAGACTGTTCGAAAAACGAGGCCGATCTCATGTGAAGGAATAAACGCTTATATCGATAGCTGGATCGTATTACGTAGTGAGCAACGATGGAGACGGTGAAGGTTTCCAAAAAGTACCAAGTGGTTATTCCTGAGAAGCTTCGTCAGGAAGCAGGCATCAGAGCTGGAGACAGAATGGTTGCTATTGTGAAGAACGGAATATTGCAGTACGTTCCTGTGCGCCCGTTGCGTGAGACCAAAGGTATGATTCCGGGTTTGAGCAGCAAGGACTTGCGTGATGAGCGCGACCGCGCGTGATCAGCGTCGACAGCTATGGCTGGATAGAACGGTTCACTGAGGGACCGAAAGCTTCGCAGTACAACCGCGTTATCGACGCTTCGAAGCCTGACGAGATAGTGACTTCCGTTGTAGTCATTTACGAGGTGTATCGAAGAGTCAAGAAGGTCAAGGGGGAACAAGTCGCGCTGGAGGCGGTTGCTGCCCTAAGCCAGACAAGGATTGTTGATCTGGACAAAACGTTATCTCTTGAAGCGGCAGACCTGAGCCTCGAGCACAACCTCCACTTCGCGGACGCGCTAGTCTACGCGACAGCTCGCCACTATGGAGTCGATCTTTACACCAGCGACGGGGACATGCGCGACTTGAAAGGAATCAGGTATCTCTGACATCTCCTTCAGGAGATGCGATCGCAATCATCGTTGATGTCAATCGTCTAGCACGGGAGCGTGTTTTTTCCCAGATTTTCTTCGATCAGGCTCCTTCGCAAATGAACTATATGTGAACGTGGCTGAGCGCTCGCTTCAAGGGCGTCTCAGAAGGTTATGGTGATAGTAGGTTCTTCTGGAAGCCGAGCTTGGGTCCCAGACTCTTTTTCGAAAAAATTGCTGGAGCGGCCTATCACACGCGAGGTTTTGATCGGAATAAAGACTCGCGGGTTGAGAAGGCGGGTTTGGTATGGAGCGTTGGATCGGATGGAGAGAGGATTGGTGGACCTGACCATACGATGGGTGGACAAAGTGCGAAGCGGACGGATGACGGAGACGTTGTTGCGGATACTAGCGAAGCTAGCGCAGGCACTGGAGACAGGTATGGGAAGGGTCCTGGGAAGGGGAAGAAAGCTCGCTGCTGGGGCGAGTGAGCTGGCTGTCGAATGGGGTAATCGTTCCGCCTGTTCGTGGCGGTTTGAAACGGCCTTCGCTAACGCGCTAGGCCACGGAATAACCGGATAGACCACTCTCGCGGACAAGGCTTCTGCAAAAGTTATACGAATTTTTTTTCCAGACCCTCTTCTTGTCTGGGTATGTTTTCGGGCTTGTTTTTTCGAGACGGGCGTGTTATGGGCTTGTCCCGGGTTTTTCGATCCCTGCGTATTCCCCTAGGGGATAAGCGTGGAAAAGAGGGGGCTAGAAATCGTGAGGTTGGAATCGCGATCTGGGCTGATAACGGGCGATTTCCACGGAAATTCAGGCCGCGAAGGAAGACGGGTCTGGCAAGGAGCGCTGAACGTGGGATTCTCAGCGTTTCATGAAGGGCGGGGCGCGGGAAAAACAGACCCCTCCGGGGGGTCATGATTTAGTTAGCAGAAAAAATTGTTTTAGAAAAAAGAAGAGTTATGGGAAAAAGCATTGTTAATTCCGATAAAGGCAGAGATTCTTGCCTCCTTGGGATATTTGCTACGAGCTCATGTCTTGTTGAGAGTCAAAGGGGCAAGTTTAATGGTCGGCCGGGTGAATCTCTGACTTGGGATTGACAGAAGTAGCCGACGTACTGGATCGTTATCCTGAGCTAAAGACAGAAGCCCAAATAGTCTCACTGCTCAACTTTCTCGCAATATCCAAGCAAGGGCTTCGGGAGATACTGGAACGGTAGAGTAGGCTCGCCCTTGGCGATTAAGGAACGAAATCTCCAAAGGAGCCATTCCAGGGCACCCGGCCTATGAGGACTACCTTGATGCAATCGCCTACTCCATAGATGTCAAAGCTGCGAGCGTATCTATTCGGAAGAAGGCCCATGAGTTTCTTGCCTAGCAAAATGCTTATTTGCTAAGAATCTGCAATATTTCTTAGAGAAACCATGGCCCACCTAGCAAAGATCTCCGAGAAGGGTTTGATGACACTGCCAAGCCGGATCAGAGAGAAGTACGGAATCGAAGTGGGATCAAGCGTTTACCTCATAGAACAAGAGAGCGGAGTACTCCTCGTCCCCCTCTCAGAGCTCTCCACCATATACGGAATGGGAGCCCACCACAAAGAGAAGATCCTGGAGGGCATTAGAGAGCTTGAGAAGGAGCATGACGAAGAGGCAAGAAATTGAAACGGTACCTGTACGATGCCGGCGCCTTAGGCCTCCTTCTGGCCGGAGATAACCGTCTCAAGAACATGGTCGCAGAAGTGTCCCGCGGACAAGCCAGCGCCCACGCCAGCGTCATAAACCTCGCCGAGCTCTACTACAAAACAGGCCAGAAACTCGGACTCGAAACCGCAGAAACATGGTTTCTAAGAATCATCAACTCCAAAATTCAAGTCGAAAACGCCGACACGGGCATCGCCAGAGAAGCAGGCCTCCACAAGATCCACTACAGAGACAAGCTGAGTCTTGCAGACTGCTTTGCACTCGCCGAGGCAGAAAGGCAAAAAGCCGTTCTCCTAACCACCGACGAGGACCTGGAAAGAGTCAAAGAAGTTGAAACACGATACCTCAAAGCGTGACCCTAGAGCTCGGGAAAAGCTTACCGAGGGCGCTTCCATCGAGGAAACAATGCGCCGAAAGGAGATGCGCGAGGCCTCCGAATCCATAGACAAACTTCGAGAATCGTCCAAGACACAGGGCTGGAGCGGAGCAAGAGAGATCCGAAAATGGCGGGACCGTGATCAGAGATCGAAATCGTAATCGACTCCTCCGTCGCCGTAAAATGGTTCAGCAGCGAAAATGCAACCAACGAGGCACTCGCCCCAAGAAGCGAGAACATCAACGGGACTCGCGATATGGGTAAGCGACCTCCTGTATCACGAAGTAGCCAACGCTCTCGGCTACAAACCCGAGTTCGACAAAAACAAACTCGCCATAGCCGTCCAGGACCTTTTCGGCTACCATCTCAACACTCGACCGATTGACCCAGATCTATTAAATGCGGCTTCGGCCATCGCATATCGAAGCGAAATCACAATCTACGATGCAATTCCCGTTGCTCTCGCCAAACCTCGAGGCACCGTGTGCATAACCGCTGACGAGAATACGCAGTTCAAGAGAACCAAAGCAAAAGGATACCCAGTCCAACTTCTCTCAAAAGAGACACTTTGACTCAACAGAAAAAAATTGTTTCAGGAAAGGGAAGAGTTACGCGAAGGGGGAACGGATATGCTCAGAGCACGACCTCGATGGTCTTGGGCTTCTTTTCTGAAGCCATGGCTGTGTAGTCGGATTCATCCAGATGATAGAACTCGTAGACTCTAGCCGGAGCCTCGACAGCAAAATGCCCGTTCTCAAG
>Ga0209236_1001174_pt1 | contig 15736 bp, 15 predicted proteins | sample GraSoi013_1_40cm_FD_185819 | JGI IMG/M metagenome (GOLD analysis project Ga0209236, IMG submission 185819) | Grasslands soil microbial communities from the Angelo Coastal Reserve, California, USA - Sample 09_27_2013_1_40cm (SPAdes) (version 2) | ecosystem: Environmental > Terrestrial > Soil >... | reverse complement strand
GTTTTCGGCTCTGATCTCGATTCTGGAAAGCCTCAACAGGCTCTCCCGAAATTCGTTCGGGATCGACGTCTTCTCTGCCAGGCCAGCCGAGCCAGAATTACGCCCTGAATCGCCAGACTCGCCCAGAATCAACACCGGACAGGAAATGGTTTTTGGAAAATAGGGGGTCTTGGCGACCCATCCTCGCGTCGCAAAGGCAGCTTTGCTGGCGTCCTGAACGGGTACTTTGAACCTGGAGGAACTGAGATTGTTCTAGAAGTCTTCGTCGCCGCCAGGCGGCTTGAAGTCCTTACCGCCGCCCGCGCCCTTATCGACTCCTTTGGAGGCTATTACATCGTCGATTCTCAGTATCATCGATGCGGCTTCAGAGGCCGATTTTATCACCTGTTGCTTCACTCGTAACGGCTCCAGAACGTTCTGTTTCCTCATATCCTTCACATCACCCGAAAAGACGTCGATTCCAAACCAGGGACTCCCAGCTCTTTCATGCTTTGATCGCAATTCGACCAGAACGTCAATCGGGTCAAGCCCAGCGTTCTCCGCCAGTGTGGTCGGCACTATTTCCAGCGACTCTGCGAACGCCTCTATAGCCAGCTGTTCTCTACCACCTACTTTTACAGCGTATTCTCGCAGTCGCTTGGCCAGCTCCGCCTCGGGCGCGCCGCCTCCCGCAACTATCTTGCCGTCCTCCAAAGCGTTCCTTACAACACATAACGCGTCATGAAGTGACCTGTCCGCCTCGTCCACCACGTGTTCTGTTCCGCCTCGGATAACGATCGTGACAGCCTTCGGGTTCTTGGCGTCCCGAACATACAAGAGCTTGTCGTCACCGATCTTCGCCTCCTCTATCGATTTTGCCTCTCCTAACGCGTCTTTTGCAAGATCCTTGACGCTAGCAACCACCCTCGCACCGGTTGCCTTTGACAACTTCTCAAGGTCACCACTGCTCACGTTCTTGACCGCGCCAATTCCCTTCTTGGCCAGATAGTGCAAAGCGACATCGTCTATCCCCTTCTCGCTGAATACGATGTTCGCGCCAGTCTTCTCGATCTGATTAACCATGTCCACCAGCATCTTCTCCTCCTCCTCAATGAACAAGTGCATCTGGTCAGGATTGTTGATGTTGATCTTCGCATCGAACTCTGTCTTCTCAACTTCAAGTTTAGCATTGAGAAGAGCTATTCGCGCACCAGTGATCGTCTTCGGCATCTGCGCGTGCGCCAGCTCTTTGTCGATAACGATACCCTTGACGAGCTCAGTTTCCTCCAGGCTCTTTCCGTGCTTTTTCAAAATCTTGATCAGATCAATATCGGCCCGCAACTTACCATCGGTCCTCTCAGCAACCTGCTTGACTGCCTTGACCGCGATGTCGGCAAAATGTTCCTTAGCGACTGCTATGCCCTTGCTGTACATGGATGTTGTTGCGACTTGTCGGAGGATAACATCATCTTTCTCCGCGATAGGGATCGATAGTTTGTCGAGAATCTCGATCGCTTTTTCCGCGGCCTTCTGGTAACCGTCGACGATAACAGTTGGATGAACATCCTTGTCCAAGAGCTTCTCCGCCTTCTCGAGAAGTTCGCCAGATAGGATTACAGCGGTCGTGGTTCCATCTCCAACCTCGTTATCCTGTGTCTTCGAGACTTCAACAAGCATTTTTGCCGCCGGATGTTGGACATCAAGTTCTTTCATAATAGTAGCACCATCGTTGGTAATTGTTACGTCTCCAATGGAGCTGACAAGCATCTTGTCCATTCCTCGGGGTCCTAGGGTCGAGCGGACAGTTTCCGCCACGACTTTTGCGGCAGTTATGTTATTCCTCTGAGCTTCCTTGCCTGTGGATCGCCCGGTTCCTTCCTTTAGAATGAGTACAGGCACTCCTTGGGTTCCTTGTGCAGACATTTCTCTCATACCTCTTTTTGAATCCGAAATCCAAAACAAGGGGGAAACGGGATTTCTTAAGGTTTACCCGCTTGACAACTTTCAAACCGCTAATTGCTGACGTGATCTCGCCCGCCGGAGGATTGAACCATCAGACCGTGAGTGATGTGGATCATGCACTTGTCAGGCCTAGTAGAAAGAGACCTTTTCCAGACGCAGGGCCATTTTCTAGAACTTGGAGGGTTCAAGACTGGTACCAATCTCTTCTTTCAAAGGCCGCCCCGAAGGTAGGTCATGGCCTCATCGGGGAATCCAATGGCGTACCTGCTGGAATATGGCCTTCGAAGGGTGGAAACCGAGAGGCCGGAGCTAGGGAACGACTCGAAGTACCTGGAGCTAAAGGAACAGTTGCTCCGAGATGCAGAAGGGCATTTCCGGGAAATACAAGCCACCTACGCTACGGTTTTGAAGACCCAGTGCCATTGCGGAGGCCAATTGGAGCCGGTTGATCATGATTTCGGCATGTCAGGAGGAACCATATACGACAGCGTCATCGCGAAATGCAAGTCGTGTGGACAGGCACAAGCCTTTCAGTTTCCCAAGGAGGGGTTCATCTCAGAAGCACGTTCGGCGATGTCTTTGAGAGATTACCTTCAGACGACATACGGGATAGATTACGCCTCGGCTGTGAAGAGCGATCTCCAGAGCCGCGCTGGAAGTCGCTAGCCTCGGTAAGTAGGTGGACCTTAGGTGCCGATAGTCTTCTCGTACATCTTCCGAAATGTCCAGCGGACAGCGTTCTTGATCTCGCTGAGACGAGTATCGTCGCCATAGTTCTTCACATGCAACTGCTTTAGCAGATTGCCCTGTTGGTCGAGGTCGAATGAGAGAACTCGATCCGGTGACAATCCTCCTTTTCGCACCGCTTCTTCGTCTTTCTTCTGCATTGGTTCAAGCACCTTGCCCAGTAGGAATGGCCGGAATGGCGGAGTGTTAGTGTCGAATTTCATTCCTTCACCGGGGACAACTCGGAGATTTGGTCCGTTAACGTACATGTCGGCAAGTACTACTCCACTGATTGTCCTAATGCTCTGCGGAGGGGCTTCCTGTTTCTCGCCAGTCTCGGGCATTATTTTCGGAACTTCGACTTTTCGATAGCTTCGTTCAGTGAGTAATAGATCAATTACTTCGAGGAAGGATCTGAGTATCCTAATTTCTTCCTCGTCTTCTACGACTTTCTTGTCGAGATAGGCTTTCAGTTCGGCCAGTTTCTTTGTAGACCGCTCTCTCAGCTCTGACATATCTTACCATCGCTAGGTTGCATTGGGATTCTTAAATAATCCGAGGGTAGTCAGACCTTGAGTTTTGCAGGGTCTGGGGATGCAGCAAGTCGTCACTGTAAGAGAAATTCTGCGCGGTACCCTTGACGCAAAGCAGGTTCGCGTGCGAGGATGGCTTCAGAACAAGCGTACCGGGGGTGGAATAATCTTTCTCCTATTGCGTGACGGCTCAGGAGTGGTTCAGTGTACGTTACGAAAGGGGAAGGTTGACGAGAAGACCTTCGAGGAGTTCCAGTCCGCTCGGATAGAATCGAGTGTCGAGTTACGTGGCGAGGTGAAAGCTGATCCTCGAGCGCCCGGCAGGCGAGAGATTCAGGTAGATGAGGGGCGAGTTGTGCATCCGGCTCTCGAAGAGTTTCCGATCGCGAAGCAGTTCCATGGTCCTGAGTTTCTATTGGACCAGAGGCATCTGTTCGTTCGGAGCGACAAGATGCGCTCGATTCTGAGAGTACGTGCAGTCGTCCTCTCCGCGGTTCGTGATTGGTTTGACAAGCATGATTTCACCGAGGTTCATGTTCCAAGTCTCACCTCCGCTGCGGTGGAGGGCGGTGCGACTTTGTTCGAGGTGAAATATTTCGACCAGAAAGCCTACCTGACCCAGAGCTGGCAGTTGTACGCTGAAGCGTTGATCGCGAGTGTTGGCCGAATCTACACCGTTGCTCCATCTTTCAGAGCAGAAAAATCACGGACCAGGCGGCACTTGACAGAGTACTGGCACGTGGAAGCTGAAGCGCCTTGGTGCGACCTGAATTGTATCATCGAGGTTGAAGAGCAATTGCTGAGCCATATAGTTGCGACTCTGGTAGAAAGGTGTAGGCCCGAACTCGCACTGTTCGAGCGGAAAATAGAGGATCTAGAGAAGGTGAAGCTACCGTTCGAAAGAGTCACCTATGATAAGGCGTTCAAGATGATCGGGGAGGAGAGAGCCGGGATAAAGTGGGGCGACGATCTCGGATACGAACAAGAGAAACTGTTGACTGTGAAATTTGATCGTCCCTTCTTTGTCACTCACTATCCGAAGAAGGCGAAGGCGTTCTATCACATGCCGGATCCCGCGAACCCGGAGGTTACGTTGTCTGTGGACTGTCTGGCTCCTGAAGGTTATGGGGAGATTACTGGTGGAGGGCAAAGGATTGAGGATTATGATGCTTTGCTCGCGAGGATTCGTGAAGAGGGATTAGACCAGAAAAGCTACGAATGGTATTTGGATCTAAGAAAGTTTGGCAGCGTCACCCATTCAGGCTTCGGACTCGGCCTCGAACGAGTTGTTTCCTGGGTCTGCAAACTCGACCATATACGGGACGCGATAGCGTTCCCGCGGTTGATTAATCGAATCTACCCATAATAGCGGGTTGTCTTCGAGACGCCGCGGTTTGGAGTCGCGAGAATCTGATACTTTCACAAGGGTCCGAGAGAGCCACTTATGCGACGCGAGGATGGGTCGCTAAGACCCCCTATTTTCCAAAAACCATTTCCTGTCTGGCAGTGATAATGGGTGAGACGAGCGGTTCAGGGCACAATTCTGGCTAGGATGGTATTGGATAGATGGCGACAATTCCGAACGAATTTCGGGAGAGTCACCGAAGGCTTTCCAGAATCGACATCAGAGCTGATAATAGGCGATTTGCAAAACGAAGTGTTTCCTCAACACTCTTGCGTCGCGAGGTGCTCTGCTCTTATCCCACCTCCCGTTTTCTGGAAGAGATTTTCTGTCCGGCGTTGGTAATGGGCGAGACAGGCTGATCAGGGCACAATCTAGTTTTAGTTGATAACGGAAGATACGGGAAATCAAGGGCTGCTTCCAAACGATTTTGATGGATTTACTAGGGGGTTCCCAGATTCGAGATCGGGCAGAAAATAGGCGATTCCGGCGACTAATCGAATGCTCTCCCCGGCCCCCATACTGAAGCCAAAGAGATTCGGAGACTATTCATTCCTAGCGCGAGAGCCTTTTTTCTTGGATTACTCCTCTACGGATTAGCGACTAGATTTCGGTGAGTCTTTTCCTCACGTGATGCAGTATGTTCGGGGGGGTCCATACTGAGAACACTCTTACGTATCTAGGAGATGCTGCAGCTCGTATCGTGCTCGCGCTTCCTTGCTCCCGATAGCCCTTGATGAAAGCATCCACATATCCCGCAAGCGTCTTGTTGAACGAAAGCCAATAGTGACCTGAATAGAAAAGGAATTCTGCCAAATCCCAGGAATAATCCCCCCTGTAACGCGCTTGTTCAAGATCGACTAGCGTCACTTCGCCTTTCTTCTCGACCAGAAAGTTCTCTGGCTTCGTATCTCCTAGCGCAGCTTCAAGCCCGTGGGCCCCAGCCATCAATTTTCCAGCTTGGTACGCTGCCTCCCGTTCTCTCTGACCGACTTGAGATGCTTCGGCCAACCTTGGAAGAAGACTTGACAATTGATCCCCGGAGACATAAGAGAACAGAATTGTCCGCGATTTCTGGTCGGCCCCCAGAATAGATGGCACAGGTATTCCACGTCGCGAAAGAAGGTCGTTGAAAGCGTATTCAGCCTCCATCCTTCTCTTTCCCGATATTGAGAAATGAACCGACCCAAGCCCGAAGAGACTTAGCGTCACCCATTTCAAAGACACCCAGTTCGTGTAACGCTTAGCCACCAGCTTCTCGCTGTCAACCTTCACCAGGAAAACATCGTTGACGAAACTGCCGATCCGTCGAATCGAAACCCGGCCGTCAGGACGATACCTCCTAACGATCTTCAAAATGAGATCCATTTCTTCAGGCAAGAGAACTTCTCCGTTAACTTGCCAATCGTGGCCCTAGGACCAGTTTTCCTAAATATCGTCCAACAACCCATCGTCCCACTCTGACAATATTGTCTACCGACAGAGGAAGCACACGCAACCGTCGAAACTTTCTCATATGCTCCGTTGGTACCTTCGCTCTCTTCCTCATCGGCTCATCGACAGCGCTACTGCTTCTTGAATCGACGAGCAGAGTACTACCCAGGAATGCCCAAGTAGGAATCCTCACACTGGCTTTGAGCGCCACACTCTCGGTCGTAATCTCTCTCATTGGGATTCCCATAGGGTTCGCTTACTTGTACTTCTTCGGGGGTGTCGTATCAACGAAGGCGATTAAGCTCTATCTCCTCATAACGAAGGGAACTCATGTCATCAGTTCTAAGACGTCGGAACTCGCAGCGGTCCAAACTTCTCGAGGCTTGAAACTGAGACTTCGCAGGCAGATCATGTACTTCGGGTTCATTCTCGCTGAAGTAGTGCCTTTTGCAACCTACGAAGCCAAACACAAAGACATCCCGTTCTTCTCGCCTCTGGCCCGAACGACCGACATAGTGACTTTGATCACCCAAGATTTCATAACACTCACAATGACCGCGTCGCTAATGCTTCCACTGGTTGCACTTGCTCTCCCGTACTTCGGAGGGCTGAGACTTCGAAGCATCGATGTCGGCCCATTTCACACCACGGTCCTCTCCATGGTAGTGGGTGCATCAGGCGGTTTCACGCTCCTCTATACTGCCTTGACACAGCCGATCATCAGCGTGCTCGGGTACATTTTCTTTCTCTTGATTGGGGTATGCTGGTGCTTCGCGCTCGGCTGCAACCTAGCAGCGGACCCAGCAAGCCGACATATCGCCCTTATTGTAATAGCCGGGAAGGTGAGCTCCAGAGTCGTTTCCTCGAAGATATGGCTGGAAAACCCAGCTGGAAAATTCCGAGAAGTCTAGAGATGAATTCGAAATACTATTTTTATACATTGATAATCAACCAACTATCGAATATCGTTGGATAGGGTTCCCACAGGAATCAAAGGGCTAGACGAGCTTCTGGGAGGAGGCTTCCCGGAAGGCAAATGCATTCTCGTAGTGGGCAGCCCGGGTTCCGGAAAGACAACATTCGCGATCCAATATCTCTACAGCGGAGCCCTTCAGGGCGAGACAGGACTCTATGTTACTCTCGATGAATACCCCGACGCGATAAAGCAGAACTTCCAATCTTACAACTGGGACTTGGACAGCGTAGAAAAGAAGGGCAGACTCCTCTTCCTAGACGCAAGCGGTCTCCGAAGAACGAGAGTCAAGAGCAATGGTCCTCACGCGCTGTACTCCTCCGACTCAGGCGAAGGAGTCGGCTTCACCGACGTCCTGAAAACTCTTACAAAATTGGTAGAAGGCGAAAATGTCGAACGAATTGCGCTTGATCCTATCACATCGGTCATGTTGAGATATGGAGAGGAACTGAAGAGAAGAAGGGCCACCGTCGAATTCTTTGACGCTCTAGCGGACACCGGTTGCACCTCACTAGTGACTAGTGAGCTTAAGACATCGCTATTGGACCGAAGATTCCAACTTGAGGAATTCCTTTCCCATGGAGTAGTTGTCCTCCACACTCTCATGCATCAGGGGAACTTTGTTCGGGCAGTCCAGGTGGAGAAAATGCGTGGAATATCCCATGACACACAGATTCGACCTTACCAATTCGGAACCTCGGGAATAGAAGTCTTCCCGCGCGACAAAGTTTTCTAAGTCTTAGGCTTCTTAGAGTAGAAGATGATACCCTTACCGTCTTCGATCGCAAAAACATTCCAGCCTTCCTGATGCCTCCTCGCCCTGAGCTTTGCAATCTTTAGTCGTCGACGGCGGACTCCACGTTCTTCGAACGCTTCCATCTGGACAACGCAATCAGACATATCCTCTAACTGTTTCTGTACTATCGGATCGACACTAGGGCCGAGAGTGAAGACTGCCTTTCCTCCGATCCCTTTCATTTTCGCGCCAATTGACTGAACGAACGAGACTATGCTCTCCGGTTTCGTCTTGGATGCAAGAGGGACCAGGGAGTCAAAATAGAGACTTGTGCCCTTGGACTGGTGCGGAGGCAGGGATGATGAGATCTTTATGCCTAGCGTGGTTAAATCGCCAATAGACGGGACTGAGAATTTCTCAGTCGATTCCTGTCCAGCCTCAGCTGAATATCCGTCCACAAACGTCAATAGTCCATTCTGTTCGTAGCCCTTCACGTCGAGCCCCATTGACTTCATCCCCGATCTTACGTTAGAAGGAAAGTCACTCGTCGAGACAAAGATGCATGGCCTGCCTCGCTTGAGATCCTCAAACATGAGCTGCTCAGAGAGGATGGTCTTCCCCGACCCCGTATTACCCTCGATGGCTACCGTTCCTCCCTCTAGTTCGCCCGCGGTCAGAGTGTTGAAGTGCCCGAATGGGGCGAGGTAACTTTTGCTCCGCCTGCGATAGTAGAATACGCCTCCAATTGCCCCTATTCCTCCAACACCGGCTGCAACGAAGTACGGGAGAAGATTGTAAGGGAATGGAACGAAGCCGGGGGGCACTAATCCGAAGGTTCCGCTAGGTCCTTGGCCCTGAAAGCGGTAAACGACGTTACCTTGACTGTCAACCATGTCAATGTAAACCACATACGTTCCTTGAGTCGAATTGCTAAGATAACGCCAGGACCCGATGAGTTCGTATGGACTAGTGAGAGTTGCAAGGCTCATCGTCTCATTTGTTGCTCCCCTGACCGGGAGACCGCTGGAGGAATAAATGGTCATGTTAATCCTGCCTTGCTGTATCTCAGCGATTCCAAGAGCTGAAACTACGAACACTTTGACGACAACGTAGTTGTTCGGAGGAAGGACGTCGAGGTAGAAGTATTGCTGCGCGGTACCAGACCTATCCAAGACGCTAACAGTGTTAGCGGGAAATAGGCCTTCATAATCGGACATCGGCACGATGACTCGAGATTGAGCCGTGCTTGAGCCCCATTGCAGCTCGATTGCAGCATTTCGAGGGACGGAGGTGGCAACGAGTTCAATGGCAACTGAGGATGATTCAATTAGCGGAGTCGCTGACATTGGGACTGCAATAGTGATGTTTGCGGGTCCCGGGGAGATTCTTTGCGGAGGAGTAGAATTCGTGTTGGTCCAGCTGCCCTGTCCAGGAAACCGATAGCTGAAAGCCACGCCGATAGTGACAGGAACGGCATTCGAACTATTGCCCTTCCAATCTATCATTAGAGAGAAGATTATGGGACCATTTATGGTTGCGACACTTTGCAGAGCGGTCGGAAGCGAAAAGGTAGTAGGCGTTGCGGTAATGTTCGTCACGCAAGTAGCGCATGCGCTGGAGGGACGCAGCGGGCTAAGCGTGCCGGCAGGCGCGAGGTAGAATACGCGCTGAGGCGTCGTGGAAACTCCCGTCGCCATCGGGGTACCGCTTGAAGCCACGAAGACCACTAGTACGAGCATTAAGCCGGAGATGGCCTTGCTCACGATTCTCTCGTAGAGGTGCTTGTCGATTCCAGTTAAAAGGTTCTGCGAACTCCAAAATAACGGATTTGAAAAATATTAGGGGAAAGAGTGATGCTTCGCAGGAGGGGTCAACCCTTTCCAATTCGGAAGACTGAGGTTCCGCAGTTGGGGCAGGTGCCCTTGACCGCAGCCTTTCCGTTCTTGAGCGTGACGTTCTGAGGGTTCTTTATCTCGATGTTCGCTTTGCATTTGACGCAATATGCTTGTGGCATTTCTATTCAGCTGAGCGTGCACTGGAGCGTGGTAGTATTTGAAACTCACGTAGAACACGGAGATACCCACGAAGGACAACAGTGAAAAGGAGCAAGAATACGAGTGTTTTACTCTAAAAGAGTTCGAAAAAGTACCTGTTAGCCTGCTCTGACCGTTTACGGCACTGGAATATCCATTACGGTAGGAAACTTGCCTATTGTTTTCTCTAACGCTGGGAGCGGAAAAATTCCGTTCAAAACGGGCCTTAGAACCTCTTCGAGAGTGTTTCATAGGCATCTTTCAGAAGTTTCTTCGTTGAATAGTTGAGGAGCTTCTGAGCCCAAGTACGCTCGAAGAGGTCTCTCATGCTCAGGTTCTTCAATCGGTCACGGTCAACTTGTTTGCTTGCTTCCATTAGGCCAGTAGCCATGGTCGAGAATGTTTCGAAGCTGGGAAGTTTCCCTGGCTCGCCACGAGCAACCGCTTGCTTTCTGAGCTCGTTGTAAAATCTAAGCGTGGCCCTCACAGATTTTTCTATGGCAATGTCCACCTTCTGGTCAAACTGAAACTGCGTTTTATAATCCACCTCGACTTGAGCGTGAAAGTATAATCCTAGTCGGCCGCCTCTTCGACTAGCCTTTGACTCGTCCTCATCAGTTGCTCTTCCATGCTCCTCCAACCTTTCGGCGGTGGAAGCGTTTCAAGCGTTGAGCAAGCTCTTGCCGATTCTCGCTATGGTTCTAATACTATGATAGTCTTGACGGCAATCTGGGAGATCCGAGCGTGCTCGATCGCCTTTGGAGCATCTCGTAAGGCAAATCGGTCAGTAATCATCGAGCGAAGATCTATTTCCCCTTTAGCCAGAAAGTCGAGGGCGCGGTGAATATCCGATTCTACACAAGAATAGCTTGTCACAATTGAGATCTGCCGACTGAACAGAGCGCCGACATCGAGATTGATCGTTGCGCCTTGAGCTGGGGCACCGAATAGGAGTAGTTTTCCACCCTTTCGGACGGAGGCGAGAGCTGGCTGTATCGCTTTCGGGTTCCCTGTAGACACAATTGCTACATCGACTCCGACACGGGTCGACTTTGAAATGAATTCGGGAACGCTCATGGAGGACGAGTTGATTGCCTCGTTGGCGCCTAGCTTTCGAGCCATTTCGAGCCGGTGAGAGAGAATATCTGCGCCGATGATGACCGCCGCGCCCCTCTTCCTGAGTAATTGTATCTGTGTCAAGCCTGTTGGTCCCAGACCTACCACAAGAACGTTGTCTCCAGGTTTTACCTCTGCCTTGTCCAAGGCTCTAACGCAGCAGGCAGTTGGTTCTATCATAGACCCTTCTTCGAAGCTTGTATCAGGAGACAAGCGCACGACGCCTCCTCGTGCGACGTTAGCCTCTGGAACTCTGAAGTATTCTGCGAGCCCGCAGGGATCGAAATTTGTCTCCTTGAAAAGATCGCACATCGTGTGATCCCCTTGTTGGCAGTAGTGGCAATTGTAGCATGGTACATGGTGGTGTGCGATGACTCTGTCTGATTTTCTTAGATCGGTTACGCCTTCGCCGAGGCTCGCGATGGTTCCACTGACTTCGTGACCTAGGATTCCTCCTAGTCCGTAAGCGCCGTGGACCTTTTCGATGTCTGTCCCGCAAATTCCCGCGGATGCCAGCTTGATCAAGACTTCACCCGGCTGGAGTCTGGGGGAGGGAACCTCTCTCATCTCCGCGTCCCCTTGTCCATTGATTAGACAGGCCAGCATGGGTAGTGCGACGCGGCCTTGTGATTTAACGAATTTCCTAAACCTGAGGGGGATCTTGTGGTTTCTGAATTAGAGCTTATTTCATAAGAAGAGTAGATGAGCCATGAATAGTAGTGGTCTACCTTTGTCCCTATGCCAGTATCGAGAACTCGGGGCACCAAGGACTCCGTCAAGTTCATGCAAGTACTTGACCGGGCGGTCTATCTGAGGCTCAAACAGCTAGCGCATCAGAGAGGGGTTACTGTTCAGGAACTTATCCGGGTTCTCCTGATTCCTGACTGGCTGCATGGCGCAGAGGAAAAGCGCTTGAGAGCCGAGTTGGAGACCCGTCATCGTAGAGCTACTCAGAAAAGGCTCTTTCGGACTTCCCTTCAGAAGCCACTGGTTTCCAGCAGAAGGAACTAGTTTCAGGCAACCTATTGAACGGTTGCATGTGGGCGACCGTTCCCAATCATAATATAGTATTCTCGCCTGGTATCATCAAGGCATCTTCTTGATTAAAGATCTCGACGTGGAGATGGAAAAGAGAAATGTCGGTTCCATCATAGTCTTCGGAGATTCGACTGTCGGAAACCCGGACCTTCGATACGCAGCTGGAACATCTCTGCCGAGGGGCGGGTTATTCCTAAAACGAACATCGAACGATCCGACACTTATCGTCAGCAATATCGATGTAGGCAGTGCGCGCCAAGGAAAAGTTCGCAATATCAAGACATATTCTGACTTTGGCTACGAACGCATAGCAAGCAAGTTCGACCGTGACGAGGCGCGGATCCTGTTTTATCAAAAGATCATGAAGGACGAGGGATTTCACGGTCCTACGATTCTGGCGGGAAGAAACGACGTATCAAATACTTTGCATTTGATCGATGCGCTCCGTCGTAAAGGTGTGAAGATTATTGGCGAGAAGTCGCCGACGATCGTTGAGACCGCGCGCGAAACAAAGGACCGCTGGGAGATCGAGCGCCTGAGAGTTCTTGGAAAGAAGACCATACGAGTTGTGGAGGACACTCTTCGGTTTCTGAGAGGGGCAAGAGTCAATGGAAAAAGGGTATCTTACAAGTCAAGACCATTGAGTGTTGGAATGGTCAAGAGAGTTATTGGAAGGTCGCTCTCCGAGCAGAACCTTGTTGCTCCGGAGGATACTATATTCGCGCCGGGAAGAGGGTCGAGTGATCCTCACTATAGGGGTGAGGATGAGGATGTCGTCCGGGCCGGTGAGCCGATTGTCTTTGACATATTCCCCTCCGAGCCAGACGGATACTGGCACGATTGTACAAGGACCTACTTGTTCGGTTCGGCGCCGAGGAAAGTTAAGGAGATGTATGATGCAGTCCTCGAAGTCCAAACTTTCGCGCTGGACATGGTGAAGGAGCAGATTCCCTGCAAAGAGATGATGGCGAGCGCTTGCAAGATCTTTGAGAGGAAAGGATACCCGACTGCACGGCAGCTGGTTAAAGGGAACAAGGAGGCGCGTACTCGCGGGTTTATGCATGGGCTCGGTCACGGCGTTGGATTGACCATTGGAGAGAGACCCTACCTCTCGCTGTACGGGAAGGATCACCTTCGTAAAGGGTCCGTGGTGACGATTGAGCCGGGCCTCTACGAGCCTAGGTGGGGCGGCGTGAGGATAGAGGATATTGTGGTTGTTGGTTCTCCCTCGGAAAACATCACGCCTTTGGCGAAAGATATCGAATTATAGTGCGTAGCCTAGGTTGTATCCATGTACGGGGGCGGGATGCAGCCCAGACAAAGGGTCCGGGTTACATCCGCGGGCGGGGTCGTCTATCGCTGGGATGGCGATAAGCCGCTTTTTCTGGCGCTAGCCAGTAACAAGAGAGGAGTTTGGTGTTTGCCGAAGGGGCTGATCGAGGAGGGCGAGGATGAGGTTACGACGGCTATGCGTGAGGTGCGGGAGGAGACTGGTGTGAGCAGGGTGAAGTTGCATGGGAAGCTTGGGGCGATCAAGTACCAGTTCGGGTTCCGTGCGAAAACTTACGACAAGACTGTCCATTTCTTCCTGTTTGAAACTGATCAGGCTGATGCGAAGGTCGGGACTGAGCATGACGCTATGGAGTGGATGCCCTACGAGAAGGCGCTTCAGACACTGTCTTATCCGAACGAGAAGGAGATGCTCTCGAAAGCGTGGAATATAATCCAATCGGAAAAGGCTCACTCCGCAGATGCCAAGCTGGGGCAGAGTAAGCTTCCAACTGGCTAGTCAGTTATAGAGGACTATTGTTCGTAAGACCACTTTGAGGCTTTCGCGGTAATGGATCCGTCTTCTTCTGAGCTTCGGGTCTACAATACGTTGACGCGGAGGCAGGACACGTTCGTGCCTATCCGTCCTAACAGGGTGAACATGTTTGTTTGCGGTCCTACGGTCTGGGATGTCTCCCACATTGGGCATGGAAAGACCTACGTCGCCTATGACATTATTGCGCGGTATTTGCGGAGGAAGGGCTTCAGCGTCTTCTTCCTACTCAATATTACAGATGTTGATGATAAGATCATCAACAAGGCTCATGATCTAGGCGAGCAACCGCTAGTACTTGCAAAGGGTCTGGCGAAATCCTTCTTCAAAGACATGAAAGATCTCCATGTGGAAAGCGTCAACTTGTACGCGAATGCTTCTGATCACATTCCCGAGATCATCGATCAGGTCGCAGGACTTCTTAAGAAGGGTTTGGCTTACAGGGTTGGCGGTGATGTCTACTTTGATATTTCCAAGTTTCCAGGCTACGGGAAACTTTCTCACCAGAAGCTTGAGGACCTGACGGTTCACAGGGTGGATCCTGATCCGCGGAAAAAGCATCCTGGCGATTTTGCGTTGTGGAAGGGCCAGAAGCCTGGCGAGATATTCTGGGATAGCCCCTGGGGAAGAGGACGGCCTGGCTGGCACGTGGAGGATACCGCGATCACGCTGACGTATTTCGGGCCAACGTATGATGTTCATGGTGGTGGCACGGAGCTGATCTTTCCACATCACGAGGCCGAGATTGCTCAAGCGGAGGGCTTGACAGGAAAGGAGCCATTGGCGCGTTATTGGCTCCACACTGGCTTGTTGAGTATTAAGGGAGAGGAAATGCACAAGTCACTAGGGAATTTCATCACGATCCAAGATATGATCCGGAAAGTTGGTACTCCGAGCTTGCGAGTGTTCTACGCGGGGACACACTACAGGAGTCCGTTAGACTTTACTGATCAGGCGCTGGAGCAAGCTGTTAGCCTTGCTAGACGGTTTAGGCGGGCCTATGACCAGCTGCTTCTCGCTCGTACTAAGATGGGTGATGAGAGGACTGAGCCAACCGTGGTCTTGAAGCGGCTCGATGAGGCGCGGGATGACTTCTTCAAGGCGATGGACGATGATTTCAACACTCCGGGAGCACTCGCCGCCTACATCAGAATAATCGGATTGGCAGAGGAAGAAGCGAGGAACCCTCAAAACAAATCCGCAAGCGCGATAATCGATGCTTTAGAGGATCTGGGTTCAATCTTAGGGGTCTTAGAGACAGAGACCGTCCCGCAGGACAGAGTTTCGGAACTGGTGAACTTTGTTTTGGAGCTAAGGAATGAGCTTAGGAATAAGCGCGACTTTCAATCGGCTGATCGCATTCGCGATCGGATGGCCAAACTTGGCTTCGTGGTAGAGGATTCGGCTGAGGAAACGCGCTGGATAACCTAGTCCTGCTTGGAAGCGTTCTTTGTCTGGCTTTTGCTTTGAGTCTTTAGGATCTTCTTTACTTCATCGAGCTGCTTGAAAGAGCCAATATCATGATGTGGTTCCGGGGTGAGGTAGCCGTAGACTCGTTCTCCCTTCGCAACTAGCGTGGGTATGACGTTTGCGGCAATGTCGGATCCGCTTGAACAGTATTTCAGAACCGCGGGTTCGCAGAGGCAGACGCCGATGCTGACAGGGTATTCCTTGATGACGGGTTTCTCCTCAAAATATTCTATTCTCCCGTCTTTGTCGACTCGTCCGACGCCATAGTCGATTCGGACGCCGGTGCTGAGAGCGACTGTGCAAGTTGCTTTCTTTTCTTTGTGGAACCGGATCATGCCTGTTAGATCAAGGCTTGTGAGAACGTCGCCGTAGTATACGAGGAATGTTGAATCGATGTGGCCGCTGGCTTCCTTGAGCGCGTTCGCCGTACCTGTTCGTGGGCTGATACTGTAGCCAATGTTGACGCCATACTTTGACCCATCATCAAGGTGGTTGCGGTAGACTTCGCTATC
>Ga0209236_1001173_pt1 | contig 15739 bp, 16 predicted proteins | sample GraSoi013_1_40cm_FD_185819 | JGI IMG/M metagenome (GOLD analysis project Ga0209236, IMG submission 185819) | Grasslands soil microbial communities from the Angelo Coastal Reserve, California, USA - Sample 09_27_2013_1_40cm (SPAdes) (version 2) | ecosystem: Environmental > Terrestrial > Soil >... | reverse complement strand
GCCTACGCCAGCGACCCTGAAGCCACTCGCTACATGAGCTGGCTCGTTCACCGCAGCATCGAGGACACGCGCGGCTTCATCTCCTTTGCCAATCAGGAGTGGAATGAGTGCGGCGTCGGGGCCTACCGAGACACCCCGACGCCGGAGCAGACCTGCGACGCGGTTCGTGAGTGCCGATGGAATCTGATCCATCGCGAAACTGGCCTCATCCCTTTCGACAGCGAGAAGGAATTCCTCGCCAGCCGCGCTGCGCAGGCCCTCCGGCGTCAAGGCGATCGCTCGCGCATGCTATACGCGCCACCCATGCTCCTCCCGATCTCGATCGCCCTGATGGTGGCCGCCGTGCCCGAGAAGTCTCCGCTGCCCGACGCGCTGGCGCTGAAGAAGATGACCGCCAGGCTCGCGCCGGTGGATCTCGAAGTCGACATCTCCAAGCTGCCCCAGCCCGAGCGCGCCGCGCTGGCCAAGATGGTGGAGGCGGCGCAGATCATGGATCCGCTCTTTCTGCGCCAGAGCTGGTCGGGTAACGAGACGCTCTTCTTCACGCTCGCGCAGGACAAGTCGCCCCTCGGCCAGGAGCGGCTGCATGCGTTCTTCCAGAACAAGGGCCCGTGGGACCGCATCGACCTGAACCGGCCGTTCATCCCTGGTGTTCCCGAGGAAAAGCCGCCCTCGGGCAACTTCTACCCCGCGGGCGCGACCAAGGCCGACGTGGAGAAGTGGATGAAGTCGCTGCCCGAGGCGCGGCGGCAGCAGGCGGCCGGGTTCTTCACCACCATCCGCCGCGACGCGGCGGGCAAGTTTCACATCGTCCCGTACTCGGTGGAGTACCAGGGCGAGCTGGCGCGCGCGGCGTCGCTCCTGCGCGAGGCGGCGCAGCTCGCCGACGAGCCGACGCTGCGCGACTTCTTGAGCAAGCGCGCCGACGCGTTCCTCTCGAACGACTACTACGCCAGCGACGTCGCCTGGATGAAGCTCGACGCATCGATCGAGCCGACCATCGGTCCCTACGAGGTCTACGAGGACGAGTGGTTCAACGCCAAGGCGGGCTTCGAGGCGTTCATCGCCGTGCGCGATGACGCCGAGACGGCGAAGTTGGCCAGGTTCTCCTCGGAGCTGCAAGAGATCGAGAACAACCTCCCGATCGATCCGAAGTTCCGCAACCCCAAGCTGGGAGCGCTGGCGCCGATCCGGGTGGTCAACTCGATGTTCTCCAGCGGCGACGGCAACCGCGGCGTGCAGACCGCCGCGTACAATCTCCCGAACGACGAGAAGATCGTCAAGGAGATGGGCAGCAAGCGCACCATGCTGAAGAACGTGCAGGAGCTGAAGTTCCAAAAGGTCCTGCAGCCGATTGCCAGCGTCGCGCTGGCGCCCGCTGATCAGAAGAACGTCTCCTTCGACGCTTTCTTCACCCACATCTTGATGCACGAGCTGATGCACGGCCTGGGGCCGCACGAGGTGGCCGCGGGCGGCAAGAAAGTCACCGTGCGCGAGAAACTTCAAGACACGTACAGCGCCCTGGAAGAGGCCAAGGCCGACATCAGCGGGCTGTTCGCCATGCAGCGGCTGATCGACAAGGGCGTGCTCGACAAGTCGTTCGAGCAGGCGATGTACACCACGTTCCTGGCCAGCAGTTTCCGCTCGATTCGCTTCGGCCTCACGGAGGCGCACGGCAAGGGCGTGGCGCTGCAGATCAACTGGCTGCTCGACAAGGGCGCCTACAAAGTCGCGCCGGACGGGACGTTCAGCGTCGATGCCGCCAAGGTCAAAGAGGGAGTCGCCAGCCTGACTACCGAGATCATGACCATCCAGGCCACCGGCGATAAGGCCAGGGCCGCCAACCTGATCGCGAAGATGGCGATCGCCCGCCCCGAGGTGAAGCGGATGCTCGACAAGCTCTCCGACGTGCCGGTGGACATCGAGCCGCACTTCGTCACCGCGGAGAAGTTGCTCGCCGAGGCCCGTGCCGGCCAGAGCGGCGCAGCGAGGTAGGAGTCGAGCACTCAATTGTTCTATAGGTAGCGGCGCACGCGGGACTTGTACTGCGAGTAGGTTTCGCCGAACTGCTCCTGCAAATACCGCTCCTCGGGCAACACGGCGGTGAAGTGCACGACGACGAGCGCGGCGAGCGCGAGGAGCATCACCGCGCCGCGGTCACAGGCGAGACCGATTCCGCAAGCGATCACCACCATGCTGACGTACATGGGATTGCGCGAGAAACGATAGAGGCCGTGGAAGATCAACTCCGGCGACGGCATCCAGGGGCGGAGATCCTGGCCTGTCTTGCGGAACAGCCCGACGGCGGAAATCCCCACGGCAAAGCCAGCGATGACGATGATTCCGCCAAGCAGAAGGCGCGGCGCTAGCGGTAGGCCGAGGCGCGGCGGCAGGAAGACGCCTGTCGCGATCGCCGCTGCGAAGACGAGCGGTGGTGGCAACCGCACGCGGGCGCCACCCTGCCTGCTTCGCACGTCGCTCATCGTCGAGACCCTCCAAGGCGCGACTCAGTACGAACGCACCAGCCAGCACCCGACGCTACTCCCCCGAGCGAGAGAAGTCCGCCAGGGATTCCTTTTCCTTTGCTGCTCCGGGCACCAGTGGGGCTCCCTGACGCGCCTGTCCTGGTTCACACGCGGAGCTACCCCTTTCTATTGCGAAAGGACTTGAATCCTGGACCATTTCGCCGCGGCACGGAAGCTGCTCGCCGGACGGGGCGTGCGCGATACGATTCGAGAGTTGCGCGCAGCGAGGAATTTGCACCGGTGGCTCCGGCGGGCGGCGCTCTCGGCGATCCCGCTCGCCGGCCTTGCCGGGTGCGGAAAGCAGTGCGACAGGCCGGATTACGACACGAGCGCACAGGTCGACGGCGGCGTGCCCTGGGCATCCGGCTCGCAACACTCACCGGCTGAATGCGCTCCGTACTGTGGTCCGGGCATGCACGACATCTGTTACACGATCGACCTCACCGGCTGCGTGGCGTCCACCCCGTCGACGGTCACCTGCCACTATTCGTGGACTTTTTGTTACCAGGGCTCTTGTGGCCGGTTGCCCGCGGGTTTGCAGCAAAGCGCACCTGCAGACCAGCCTTCGGTCGTCGCCGCCTACCTTGCCGACGCCGCGCGACTGGAGGGAGCGGCAGTGCTGGCGTTCCAAGCCCTCGAGCGGGAGTTGATCGCGCACGGCGCGCCCGCACACCTGGTGGCACGAGCGAGGTCCGCGCAGCGGGACGAGGCTCGCCACCACGCGGCGATGTCGAACCTGGCAGCGCGTTTCGGCGCACAGGTTCCCGCGGTGGAGGTCGAAGCCCTCGCGGTCCGGACGCTGATCGAGTTCGCGGTCGAAAACGCCGTCGAGGGCTGCGTCCGGGAGACCTTCGGCGCCGCCGTCGCCGCCTACCAGGGCGAGTGGGCGGGAAATCGGGCGGTCCTCGGAGCGATGAGGTCGATCGCGGTCGACGAGGCGGAGCACGCTTCGCTCGGCTGGGACGTCGACGCCTGGGCACGCACCCGGCTCCGGCCCGGGGAACTCGCACGATTGGACACCGCGCGACGGGACGCGCACGAACGGCTCGTTGCACGAACGCTGGAGCCCATCGCGCCGGAGTTGAGCGCCGTGCTGGGGCTTCCCGATGCGCCGGCCTCGACTCGACTCATGACGGCACTTGCGCCGCTCTGGTCCTAGCCGTCGCCGCGCAGGTTCTTCTTGAAGAACTCCATGGTGCGCTGCCAGGCGAGGGTCGCCGCGGCCTTGTCGTAGCGCGGAGTGGTGTCGTTGTTGAAGCCGTGCTGCGTGCCAGGATAGGTGAACATCTCGTATCTCACGTGGTTGGCCTTGAGGGCGGCCTCGAACGCCGGGATGCCGGCGTCGATGCGCTCGTCGTTCTCCGCGTAGTGGATGAGAAGCGGCGCCTTGATCTTCGCCACGTCCTCTGCCGGCGGTTGGGGGCCATAGAACGGCACCGCAGCGCTGAGGTCGGGGATGCGGGTGGCCAACATGTTCGTGATGCCGCCGCCCCAGCAAAACCCCACCACGCCGACCTTGCCGGTGCATTCGGGGCGCGCCTTCAGCCATGCCACTGCGGCCACGAAGTCCTCGCGGGTCTTGCTCTGGTCCAGTTTTGCGAAGAGCTCGCGCGCCTTGTCCTCGTCTCCGGGATAACCACCGAGCGGGGTCAGCGCGTCGGGGGCGAACGCGACGTATTGCTCCAAGGCAATGCGCCTGGCGATGTCCTCGATGTGCGGATTGAGCCCGCGGTTTTCATGGACTACCAGGATGCCCGGCAGCCGTCCCGACCGGTTCTTGGGCAGCGCCAGGTAGCCGCGCACCCTCCCCGTTCCCCTGGGCGAGTCGTATTCCACATGGCTCGTCGCCAGCCGCCGATCGTCCTGGGCAATCTGCTGCGCCTCGGCGAAACGGGGGTTCAACGAATCGAGGAGCATCACGGCCGTCACGCCGCCCGCGGCGAACCGGGCCGCTTTCTCGAGGAACCCTCGGCGATCGATCAAGCCGTGAACGTATTGATCGAAGAGCCTCAAGACCTCTGGATGGAAATCCGACGCCTGCTTCCGCTCCATGCGCTCACCTCGCTCTGATGATCGGACACGATATCAGCTGCGCAACGCAACGTCGGCCGTTTGGGCGCGCCCCAAGCGCCGCTCCACTTCCGCCCATTGGACGTTCTTGAAGAACGCGTCGATGTACTCCGGCAACATGCAAGATTTGCTCCGCAACAATGCCGCGTCCCTGCTGCCCGAGCGTTCAAGTCGACAACGAAGGTTGTGCGGTCGTCGGACATCCACTGCTCGAATTCCGGCAGCTCGAATCGCCCATCCAGTGCTCGACGTGCTTTCTCCAATCGCTCGCTTCCGGAGTCAGTCGAGCCCTTCCGTCGCGCCAGGCGGGAGTCGCCTTCGCCTCAGGTGGAGGGGCGCGCAACCTGTACGTTGCAAGGGATCTACCAGCCCTTCCCCAGGCCGGACGTCCGGTTCGCTTGCCTGCGCGGCGGCGTGCGTTACGTTGCTGGTGTCATGGGGCGTAACTACGCGAAGACAGCGTTGCTCATGGGCGGCCTCATCGGGCTGCTCGTCGCGATCGGCAACTACTTGGGCGGTCCCCAGGGGATGCTCCTCTGGGGAAGCATCGGCCTCCTCTTCAATCTGGGCGCCTACTGGTTCAGCGACCGTGTCGCGCTGATGGTGAACCGCGCTCAGCCCGTATCGCGCGACGAGTTGCCCGTGGTTCATGAGATCGTCGAGGAGTTGGTGGGCAGAGCGGGGATGCCCATGCCGGGGATCTATCTGATCCCCTCGGAGTCCCCCAACGCGTTCGCCACGGGGCGCAATCCGCACCATTCTGCGGTCGCGGTCACGGAAGGAATCCTGCGCATTCTCAATCGCCGCCAGCTCCGCGCCGTCCTCGCGCACGAGCTATCGCACGTTCGCAATCGAGACATCCTCATCGCCACCGTAGCGGCCGCCGTTGCCGGGCTGGTGAGTGCGGTCGCCTCCATGCTGCGGTGGGGAATCCTGCTCGGCACCGGTTCGGACCGGGAGGACCGGCGCGGGTCGGCACTGGGCGATCTCGTGATCGCGCTGATCGCGCCGCTGGTCGCGGTGATCATCCAACTGGCGATCTCGCGCAGCCGCGAGTACGCTGCTGACTCGAGCGGGGGCGTGCTTTCCGACGACCCCGAAGCCCTCGCGGAGGCCTTGGAGCGGATCGAGATGGTCGCGCATGCGCGACCGTACCCATTTGCGGGGCCCGCCACCGCGCATCTGTTCATCGTCAACCCGTTCACTGGGAGGGCGCTGGCGCGCCTCTTCTCGACGCACCCGCCTGTCGAAGAGCGCGTCGCGCGGCTTCGAGCTCTAGCGGCGCGCCTTCACGGCGGTGGCGCCGGTCTTGACCTCCGCTAGCTCTCTCGGCCGGCTGTCCTGTTCCGGTCTCTGCCCCGCTCACGGGTCACGGCTGCAAGCCATTTCCCCAAAGCCGAGGCCTCACGCTGACGTCCGAGATGATCGTGAAGGTTTCATGAACGGCCCTTGCAGTTCGCGCGCGTTTCGTACATGCGCGCACCTGCCTATCCTCGGGCTCGGTCGCTGACCCTGCACGGCTGAACGGGAGGAGAGCAATGCAGAAACGAAAACTGGGGAAGAGCAATCTCGAGATCTCGGCCATCGGTCTCGGCTGCATGGGAATGAGCTTTGGCTACGGTCCGCCTGCGGACAGGAAGGAGATGATCGCGCTGATCCGCTCAGCGGTCGAACGCGGCGTCACATTCTTCGACACCGCCGAGATCTACGGCCCGCTCACGAACGAAGAGCTCCTGGGCGAGGCCCTCGTTCCCTTCCGCAGGCGCGTGACGATCGCCACCAAGTTCGGCTTCGGGCCCGCGTTCGCAAGCGAAGCGCACTGGACCCGCCTGGACAGCCGGCCCGCGCACATCAAGCATGCCGCCGAAGGCTCACTGAAGCGGCTCAACGTCGAGGCGATCGACCTCTATTATCAACACCGCGTCGATCCGGACGTGCCGATCGAGGACGTCGCTGGAGCGGTGAAGGATCTGATTCGTGAAGGCAAGGTCAAGCACTTCGGCCTCTCTGAAGCGGGAGTGCAGACCATCCGCCGTGCACACAAGGTCCAGCCGGTCACGGCGGTCCAGAGCGAATACTCGCTGTGGTGGAGAAACCCTGAAGCGGAAGTGCTGCCCGCGCTCGAGGAACTGGGAATCGGATTCGTTCCGTTCAGCCCTCTCGGCAAGGGCTTCCTCACGGGAAAGATCGACGAAAAGACCACCTTCGACAGCTCCGACTTCCGCAACATCGTCCCCCGCTTTGCGCCCGAGGCTCGAAAGGCCAATCAGGCGCTGGTCGACTTGCTTGGGAAGATTGCTAAACGGAAGAACGCGACCCCTGCTCAGATCGCTCTCGCCTGGGTGCTGGCGCAGAAGCCGTGGATCGTGCCCATTCCGGGAACCACGAAGCTGCACCGCCTGGAGGAGAATCTCGGAGCAACCAACGTCGCACTGACGCCTGACGACCTCGGCGAGATCGAGAGCACCGCTTCGAAGATCACGGTGCAGGGAGCTCGTTATCCGGAGCACCTCGAGAAAAGGACCGGTCGCTGAAGCAAGGAGAGTCGCATGCGAGTCGGCATTCTGGGTTCGGGATTGATGGGCGGAAAGCTCGGAACGATTTTCGCGCGGGCCGGGCATGAAGTCGTCTTCAGCTATTCGCGGAGCGAGAAGAAGCTGAGCACCCTCGCACGCGAGGCCGGCGCAAACGCGCGCGCAGGCACGCCCAGCGAGGCAGCACGGGACGCGGACGCGATCCTGCTCGGCGTGCACTGGTCGCGAATGGACGATGTGTTGAGCCAGGCCGGCGACCTGTCCGGCATGGTCATCGTCACCTGCTCGCTCCCGATGAACGACGGCAACACCGGCCTCGTCGTCGGCCTCACGTCGTCTGGCGCGGAGGAACTGGCGAAGAAAGCGCGAGGCGCGCAGGTCGTCTGCGCGTTCAACACCGTGCCGAGCGAGGTGCTGTTCAACGTCTTCGAGGCGCGCAGCAGCTCGCCGCGGCCCAGCCTGGTGTACTGCGGCGACGAGGCGCGCGGAAAGAAGGTGGCCGCAACGCTCATCCGCGACGTCGGCTTCGAACCGGTGGATGCAGGCCCCTTGCGGATCGCCCGCTATACAGAGCCGTTCGGGCTCCTCATCGGAGAGCTTGCTTACGGAGGCCGCGCCGGCCCTGAGCTCGCGTACCGATTCGTACGATTTCGCGAACAGGGGTGAGGTGCAGACACAAGGAGGAACGACCATGGACGTCAAGCAACCTGCAACCGCCGCACAGAAGGCCATCGGCAACTTCGCGCCGAAGCTGGTCGAGCTCAGCGACAAGGTGCTGTTTGGCGACATCTGGGAGCGGCCCCAGCTCTCGAGGCGCGACCGCAGCCTGATCACCTGCGCGGCCCTCGTGGCGATGGGGAAGACCGAGCAGATGACCTTCCACTTCCCGCGCGCGATCGAGAACGGCGTGACGCAAGAGGAGCTCGTCGAGCTCATCACCCACCTCGCCTTCTATGCCGGCTGGCCGAACGCCATGTCGGCCGTGACACGCGCGAAGGAGTTGTTTGCCTCCGAATCGAAAGGCCGGACATGAAGCTGCTCGCCGCGACGGTCATCTCGCTTTCCGTGCTCGGGGCGGCATCGGCGGATTCGAATCAGGCATCGATCCTTGAACGGCAAGGTCGTCGACTGGATGGAGAAGGTGAGCGACGAGCAGTACGGCGCGCCGACGTCCATCTCCCGGTGAGCCGTCGTGAAGATGTTCTGAACCGGCCATGCAATCGCCATATGTTTCCTGACGCTGGTCGATTGCGTATGTTGTCCGTCGTCGGAGCTCGAAAGGAAGGGACGTCATGCTGAAGAAACGGAAGCTCGGAAAGCAGGGACTCGAGGTCTCGGAGCTGGGCCTCGGTTGCATGGGGATGAGCCAGTCGTACGGCACCCGCAACGATCCGGAATCGATCGCTACCCTCCAGCGCGCCGTCGAGCTGGGGGTGACGTTCTTCGACACCGCCGAGGCCTACGGCGTCGGGCACAACGAGGAGCTTCTCGGACGCGCTCTCGAGGGCAAGCGCGAACAGGTGATCATCGCCACCAAGTTCGGCTTCCGGTTCGACGACGGGAAGATCGTTGGCCTCGACAGCCGCCCGCAGCACATCCGCGAGGTGGTGGAAGCCTCCTTGCGCAGGCTCCAGACCGACTACATCGACCTCCTCTACCAGCACCGCGTCGACAAGCAGGTGCCGATCGAGGACGTGGTGGGCGCGATGGCCGATCTCGTTCGGCAGGGAAAGGTCCGTTACCTCGGCCTGTCCGAGGCGGGCGAGGAGACCATCCGGCGCGCGCACAAGGTGCATCCGATCTCGGCGCTCCAGAGCGAGTACTCGCTCTGGGAACGGAACCTCGAGCCGCGGATCATCCCGCTCCTGCGTCAGCTCGGCATCGGGCTCGTCGCGTTCGCTCCACTCGGACGCGGCTTCCTCAGCGGAACCGTCCAGCGCGCCGAGAGTTTCCCGGAGGGCGACTTCCGCCGGAACGACCCGCGGCTCCAGGGCGCGAACTTCGATGCGAACGTGCGCATCGCTTCCACGGTGCAGGAGATGGCGAAGCGGAAAGGCGCGACGCCGGCTCAGATCGCGCTGGTGTGGCTGCTGAGGCGGGGCGAAGACATCGTGCCCATTCCGGGAACCAAGCGCCGCAAGTACCTCGAGGAGAACGTCGCCGCGGCGGACGTGGTGCTCACCGCCGCCGACCTGGCGCAGCTCGAGGCGGCGCTGCCGCCGACGGCGGGGCCGCGCTACAGCGAACGGCAGATGGCGGAAATCGACCGTTGAGTGCTGCCGCTCCTTTCCATCGCCCTGGGTGCCTTCGCCATCGGCACCGAAGGCGAGCCTCTTGCGCTGGTCGGGCCGCGGCGGGCGCCGGAGGTGGCGCCCGGGTCCGAGCTCGTGTAGGAAATCTTCACGGTGGCCTTCACGCCCCTCAACACCCTGAATGCCTATCTCGAGGTCGCGCGGCGCCGGAGCTTCGCAGGCGCTGCGAGGGAGCTCGGCGTGTCGCCCTCGGCGCTGAGTCAGTCGGTCCGCCAGCTCGAAGCGCGCCTCGGAGTGACGCTGTTGACGCGGACGTCGCGGAGCGTGGCGCTCACCGATGCAGGGCAGCGACTGCTCGAGCATGCGGGGCCAGCAGTGGAGCAGGCCCTCGAGTCCCTGAAGACCGTGTCGGCCCGGCCCGGTGAAGTCACGGGCCGCGTCCGGCTCTCGGTGCCGACCGCGGCGGTCGTGCTCGTCCTCGCTCGTCTTCTGCCGCGGTTCAACGAACGGTATCCGAAGATCGAGGTCGAAGTGCGCGTCGAAGATCGGTTCGCGGACATCGTCGCCGAGGGACTCGACGCGGGCATCCGCCTCACCGACGAACGATCGACAGCTCATGCGGGTGGTGGCGAAGGCGGGAGTCGGCCTGCTCTATACATTCGAGCCTTTGATCGCAGACGAGCTGCGCAGCGGGACGCTATGTCTCGTCCTGGAGCAGTACGCGCCGCTCGTGCCAGGGTTGTTCTTGTACTTCCCGAGCCGGGCGCAGGTGTCACCGGCACTCAGGGCGTTCGTGGGCGTCGCGCGAGAACTGGCTGAAGAATCGAGGCCGTTGCCACGCTAATGGTGGAGCGGACGACCTCACTCCTCAATGACCTCCACAGGGACGCAAACCAGATGACCCAACCTGCCCTCGAGACCACCGATCGCTGACACGTTCCCGCGCTGCTTGGCGACGCACGCGCAGTGCCGCATCGCGAGCTCGGAACTGGCGCGAGGTCCTGCCGCTCAGTTGGTCGCGTGGAGGCCGCGTGAACAACGTCAGAAAGGACATCTAGCAGAGGATGGCGGGGATGTGCTACGCGCTGCCCTGCACGGATCGAGGTGACTGTGCGGCGGCTGAGCGCGCCGCCGGGGGGGGAGCCCGTGCGTACCGCAGTCCCAGTGGTGGTTCGATGAGCGTCACCGTCTGCATGGCGCCGGCGAATACGATCGCCTACCCGAACGGCGGCGGGCACCTCTGGGTCTACCTCCAGTGGGCGCTGAGCCTCCGTGCGCTGGGTTGCCGCGTGATCTGGCTGGAGGGCGTCGATCTCGATGATCGGGACACCTCGGCAGCGGCGCGCCGCCGCCGGCGCGGTGGCGACGCGCGGACGTGCGCCGCCAAACTCAAGGCACGCCTTACGCCCTTCGGCCTGGGGGACGCGCTGGCCCTCTTCGCCATGAACGGGGAGGCGCTTCCCGACGACCTGGCCTCCCGTTATCTCGATCTGGACGCTGCCGCGAGCGCCGACCTGCTCCTGAATCTCTGGCACTCCCAGCCCGCGGCGGTGGTGAACCGGTTCCGCCGCGCTGCGCTGATCGACACCGACCCCGCCCTCTCCCAGGTGTGGGTGACCACACGCGAGATCCCTCTAGCGCGCCACGACATCTACTTCACCATCGGCGAGACCGTCGGCACGCCCTCGGCCCGCTTTCCTGACTGCGGCCTCCGGTGGCATTACACCGCCCCGCCCGTGTTCCTTCCGGAGTGGCCCGAAGTCCGCGCTGGCCCCGCCAGGCCGTACACGACGGTCACGCACTGGTGGGGAGGGACGTTCGAGTTCCATGGGGAGACATTCTCGAACGAGAAGAACGTGGCATTTCTCGAATACGCGGCCCTCCCGTCGCGGACCCCCGCGAAGCTCGAGCTGGCCGTGTGCCTGGGCGAGCACTACCCGGAGTGGCAAGCGCGCCTCGAGCCTCTCGGGTGGAAGCTTCGCGAGGCATGGGATGTCAGCGCGACCCCAGAGCAGTACCGCGCCTACATCCAGGGATCGCGAGGGGAGTTCAGCTGCGTGAAGCCCTACTGCATCCAGTTCGCCAACGCATGGATCAGCGATCGCACGCTCTGCTATCTCGCCAGCGGAAAGCCTGCGGTCGTCCAGCACACCGGGGCGAGCCGCTTTCTGCCCGACGCCGAGGGCCTCTTCCGGTTCCGCTCCATGGACGAAGCAGTGCAGGCGCTGGCCGCCGTCGAGGCGGACTACGAGCGGCACTGTCGATCGGCGCGGTCGCTGGCCGAGCAATACTTCGATGGCCGCAGCGTCGTCGCGCGGGTGCTGGAGAGAGCGCTGGAGTGATCATGAAGGGCGCCAACCAGGCAGGCATGGAGGTGGGGGAAATGCCCGGTGTGACGAGCAGGGCCATCCATTTGCGCGAGCGACTGGAGCGCTCGCTCGGGGAGATGCAGGAACCCGGCGCGGCGGAGATCTGCGAGCTGCTGTGGGAGACGATGCGCCCCAGCCTCGACGCCGAGGCGTCGATCCGGCTCGAGATGCTGAAGAGGGAAGTGTACAGGCTGCGCCTGGGATCCGGGCAGAGCCTCGTGCTCAAGCGCCTCGAACCCGCGACCGCACAGACGGACCGCCTCGTCGCGGAGCGCTGGCTGCCCGCGCTCGGCTTCGGGGACCGTTGCCCGCAGCTGCTGGGAGCCGCGGCGCCACGGGACGGGTGCTGGGTCTGGCACGTTTACGAGGATCTCGGCCACGAAACGCTCGCCACAAACCGGCAGCCAGAACGTCTGGCGGCCGCGATCGATTTCATCGCCGAGCTCCACACGCGTGCGGCGGGCCACCCGCTCCTGCCCGAGGTGCGCTGGCGTGCGCGCGACCAGGGAGCGCACTTCTTCACGGCGAATCTCCGGGATGCCATCGCCGCGCTCGAAGCCCTGGTGACCCCGCCTCGCGTGGCGCCGCCGGAGTTCGCCGGAGCCCGGGAGCGCCTGCTGCACCATTTGTACGACCTACGCGAGGACGCGCCCCGGCGCGTCCGGGCGATGGAGGAGGCGGGCCCGGAGACGCTGCTGCACGGCGACCTCTGGCCCAAGAACGTCTTCGTGTGCACGGCCAACGGCGCCCCGCGCGCGCGGCTCATCGACTGGGACCACGTCGGTGCCGGTCCCTTCAGCTACGACCTCTCCACCTTCCTGTACCGGTCGGCTGCGGAGGAGCGGCCGTGGCTGCTCGAGCGCTATCGCGCCGCCGCGGAGCGCGCGGGCCGCCCTCTGCCTGGAACCGCAGAGCTGAACCTGCTCTTCCACACCGCGGAGAGCGCTCGTTGCGCCCACTGCATCCTGTTCGACGCGATGGCGGTCCTGAACGATGGCGCCGCGTGGGCGATCGGGGAGATCATGGATTACGAGCGCTGGCTCGAAAAGCTCCGCCCGCCGCTAGCAGAGTGAGGGCTCCATGAAATGGCTCATCGTCACAGGAGACGACTTCGGGATCAGCCGAGGGATCAACCGCGGCATCGTCGAGGCACATCGCAGCGGTGTCGTGACGAGCACGAGCTTGATGGTGGACCGGCCGGCGTGCGCGGAGGCGGTCGCGCTCGCGCGCGGGTGCCCGGCGCTGAGCCTTGGACTGCATCTGGAGCTCGACGCGGTCGAGCCCGAGCGCGTTCCCGCGGAGATCGGGCGCCAGCACACGCGGTTCGTGGAGCTCGTCGGCTCCGCGCCCACGCACGTCGATACACACCACGACGTGCATCGCGACCCCCGAGTCCTCTCTCGACTGCTCCCGTGGGGCCGGCGCGTCGGAGTGCCAGTGAGGGGCCACTCCGGTGTTCGGCATTTTCCGAAGTTCTACGGTCAGTGGGGCGGCGAGACTCATCTCGAGCAGATCGGCGTCGAGGGGCTCCTGCGGCTCCTGGATGCGGACGTCGGGGAGGGTATCATCGAGCTCAATTGCCACCCCGGCTATGTGGAACCGGGGTTCCCCTCGAGTTACGCGGCCGAACGAGAGGTGGAATTGCGAACGTTGTGCGAACCCGGAGTGCGTCGGGCGTTCCTGGAGAGGGGCATCCGCCTGATCGGGTTCCGCGACCTGCCGACGCTCGCTGCCTCCGCCGCCGCCACGCCAGTATCGGGGGATGCGGCGTGATCACGGTGGTAATCTCAGTCTACAAGGTCGCCAACTTTCCCGATGGCGGCGGCCACTTCTGGGTGTACATGCAATACGCTCAGGGATTGCGTCGCCTCGGCTGCGAGGTCTACTGGCTGGAGCAGTTCCGCCCGCCACCAGATCCCGCTCAGGAGGCGACTCTCCTTTCCAGGTTCTTCGAGCGGATGAGGCGCTTCGGTCTCGAAGGAAAGGCGCTCCTCTATTCAGCCAATCGAGGGAGAGCGGAGGGTCCGGAGTCTTTCCGGTTCGTCGGCTGCGAGTCGTCCGAAGTGGAGGGCGTGCTGCGACGGGCCGACCTCTTGTTGAACTTCCACTACGCGATCCACCCCGGTCTGCTCGCCCGCGCCCGGCGGACCGCCCTCGTCGACATCGACCCGGGACTGCTTCAGTTCTGGATGAGCACGGGCCAACTCGCGGTGCCGGCCCACGACTGCTACCTGACGACCGGTGAAACCGTGGGTACGCCGGCCGCCCGCTTCTCCGACTGCGGCCTGCGCTGGCAGCGCATCCGGCCGCCCGTGTGCCTCGAGCTGTGGCCGTTCACCTACGACCCGCAGGCGGAGGCCTTTACCACCGTCTCGAGCTGGTCCACGACCGATTGGCTGAAGGTCACCGAGAACGGCAAGACCGTCCTGCGCGAGAACACCAAACGGGTGGCGTTTCTCCCGTACGCAGAGCTGCCGCGCCACACGAGCCAGCCTCTCGAACTGGCCCTCTACACCGATGATCGCGACGCACAGGACCTGGCGCGCCTCGTTCAAAACGGCTGGCGGGTGCGGCACTCGGCGCAGGTCGCGGCGAGCCCCGAGGCCTACCGCTCGTACATCCAGCGGTCGCGCGGCGAGTTCAGCTGCGCGAAAGCGGCGTACATGGAATTTCAGAACGCGTGGGTCAGCGACCGGACCGTGTGCTATCTCGCCAGCGGGAAGCCGGTCGTCGTGCAAGACACCGGTCCGAGCTCTTACCTGCCCAACGGGGACGGGATGTTCCGCTTCGCCTCACTCGACGATGCCGCTGCCGCATTGGAACGGATCAATGCCGACTATGAGCACCACTGTCGGGCGGCGAGAGCGATCGCCGAGACGCATTTCGACTCCAAGCGGGTGCTCGAGGCCGCGCTGAACGCCGCCCTTGCCGGGGGCGTGCGCACCTCAGACGGGCCTCGAATTCGCTAACCGCTGCGGCCGGCAGCTTTGCGGCTACTGCTGAACGCGATCATTTCTCGGCTTGGGTGATGAGATGCGTTCTACGGTTAACGAACCCACCCTGCCGCGCGAAGGACGTTGGCGAGGTCGGCATCGTAGAACCTCATCTCCTGGACCGCCACCGCGGGCCATTCCGTCTCGAGACGGCACGCCGCCCAGCGGATGGCCGCCACCGCCCGGAAGATCGTGCCGCACTGCGCGACCCTCTGGATCGTCCTGCGCTCCACCCTCCGGTTTCGGGAGCGCATGACGGATTCGTAGATCTCGAGATCGGGGATCGCGCACAGCCCGCTCGCGGGCAGCGACGACTGCGCCAGGTCGACAGCCGGCACGCCGAAAGACGACTCTCCCCAGTCGAAGGCGACGAGCGCCGGGCCGTCGCGGCCGCTCCGGACCCGCAAGTTGGCTCCTTTGAAGTCGCCGTGGACGATGGCCGCCGGAAGACCTTCGCACGCCTCCTCCACGCGGCCCCAGATCGCCTCGAGCTCGTCGAGCCGCCCGACGAGGAGCTCGAGGAAGCCCACCTCGTCCGCGCCGAGGGCCAGGTTCGCGCGATGGCGCAGGATCCGATCCCGCGCCTCTCGCAGGTGCGCGAGATGGCGCGCGGGCCGTTCGTCCGGGAGACGAGCACGGACGGCGGCGCTCAACGCGGTGGTGTGGAGCAGCGCAAGCCATCGCGCGGCGAGCGCGCGATGGAGCGGGACCAGGCGCGAGTATTTCTCTCCTTCGACATACTCGAGGAAGAGCCAGAAGCCGCCGGACCCCGGGTCCTCGACCAACCCGTAGCAGCGGGGCGCTTCCAGCGGCATTTCCGGCAGGATCTCTTCGTACATCACGCGCTCGGCGCGGCCGCCCTCGGCGCTGCACCATTTCGCGATCACCGGCCTTCCATCTTCGCCGACGCCCTCGAGGCGGTAGAGGGGCCAGCTCTGCATGGATGCCGGATGTTTCCTCCCCGGCAGGACGCGCACCGGCTCGAGGCGCTCGTGG
>Ga0209236_1001169_pt1 | contig 15789 bp, 16 predicted proteins | sample GraSoi013_1_40cm_FD_185819 | JGI IMG/M metagenome (GOLD analysis project Ga0209236, IMG submission 185819) | Grasslands soil microbial communities from the Angelo Coastal Reserve, California, USA - Sample 09_27_2013_1_40cm (SPAdes) (version 2) | ecosystem: Environmental > Terrestrial > Soil >... | reverse complement strand
GCGTGCCATACCCAGCCGACAGGAAACTGCCAAGGCGTTTCCTTCCACCGAGGCGTGGCGCCGCTCCTTCCCGGCGACCACGTGCGGCAATGACGGCGCGGCGATCCAGTCGAGCACGGTTTTCGCTGCCGCACGTGCTCTGGTGTCGGTTGGCGGGATTCCGAGCTCGACAAGCGAGACGAGCCTCCAGTGGGCGCCTGTCCATTTGCCGTAGGGGTGGACGCCAAACCCGCCATCTTGCCGCTGCCCACGAAGAAGGCCCGCGATCATCCTCTTGCGCCAGCCCTGGTTCAGCTCGAGGTTGAGAGGCCCTACTCCCACTCGATGGTGCCGGGCGGCTTCGACGTGATGTCGAAGACGACGCGGTTGACGCCCTTGACCTCGTTGACGATGCGGTTGCTGATCCGTGCAAGCACCTCGTATGGGACCCGCGCCCAATCCGCCGTCATCGCGTCCTCGCTGGTGACAACTCTGATCGCGACGACATTCGCATAAGTGCGATAGTCCCCCATCACCCCCACGGTTGACAGCGGTGTCAGAACCGCAAACGACTGCCACACCTGGCGGTAGAGCCCAAACCGCTTGATCTCATCCACCACCACCCAGTCGGCGTTCCGCAAGATCTCGAGGCGCTCGGCGGTGACTTCGCCCAGGCAGCGTATCGACAGGCCCGGTCCCGGGAACGGCTGGCGGTACACCATCTCCTCCGGCATCCCAAGCTCGATCCCCACCGCGCGCACCTCGTCCTTGAACAGGTAGCGAAGCGGCTCTATGAGCTGGAATCGAAGTCCAGGTGGCAGACCGCCGACGTTGTGGTGCGTCTTGATCTTCGCCGCTGTCGCCGCGACGTCGGGCGCGGTCGACTCGATGACATCCGGATACAACGTCCCCTGGGCCAGGAAGTCGATGTGCCCGAGGCTGGAAGCCTCGGCTTCGAAGACAGAGATGAACTCCCGGCCGACGATGCGCCTCTTCTCCTCGGGGTCGGTGACACCGCTCAGCGCATTCAGGAATCGCGCCGTGGCGTCGACGTAGCGGATGTTCATGTCGAGGTTGCCCCGCATCACCGCGAGGACGCGCTCGGGCTCCTCTTTGCGCAGCAGGCCGTTGTTTACGAAGACGCATGTCAGCTGCTCTCCGATCGCGCGGTGGACAATGGTCGCCGCGACCGCGGAGTCCACGCCACCGGAGAGCGCGCAGATCACGCGGCCGCTGCCGACCTGGGCGCGGATGCTCTCGACCGCCTCGGCGATGAAAGACCCGGCAGTCCACGACGGCTCGCAATGGCACACCCGATACAGGAAGTTGCGCAGCACCTCACGCCCGCTCGGTGTATGGACCACTTCGGGGTGGAACTGGATGCCGAAGACACCGTTGCCGTCGGTGAAAGCCGCCACCGGCGCGTTACCGCTGGAAGCGAGGGCGCGGAAGCCGGGCGGCATCTCGGTGACCGCGTCGCCATGGCTCATCCACACGGGCAGCTCTCCGTTGAGGCCTTCGAACAACGCCGCCGGCTCGCGCACGGCGAGCAGCGCCGGACCATACTCGTGGGCGCGGCCGGGATCGACCTTGCCACCGAGGTGGTGGGCTATGAGCTGCATGCCGTAGCAGATGCCCAGGACTGGCACGCCCGCGCGAAGCGCGTCAGGGTCGACCTGCGGCGCGCCTTGTTCGTAGACGCTCGACGGGCCACCACTGAGGATGAGCCCGGCGGGCTCGCGCTCCTTGAGCTCGGACCAGGGCGTTGTCCCGGGCACCAGCTCGCAGTAGACCTTGGCCTCGCGCACCCGGCGCGCGATCAGCTGGCTGAACTGGGATCCGAAATCGAGGATTAGCACGGTCTGTTCGGCCACGCGCTTGGCCTCCTCACGGCGACGTGGTGCCGTGGCAGACCGGCTCAACTCAGCCTTTGCCCATGCCCACGTGCTGTGACTGCTGAAGCGCTTTGCCTTCCGACGTGATCGATGGTGCGATGACCATCTCGACGTGCTGGAACTCGGCTATGTCGTGCGCGCCGCAAACCCCCAACGCCGACCTCAGGGCGCCGGCGAAGTTCTGGCTCCCGTCATCGACCCGAGCCGGGCCCAGGAGGATCTCTTTGAGGGTCGCTTTCGTGCCCACGTGGACGCGGGTCCCGCGAGGAAGGTTCGGATCCGGAGTGGCCATGCCCCAGTTGTAGCCCCTTGACGCCGATTCCTCGGCGCCGGCCAGCGGGGTTCCGATCATCACTGCGTCCGCGCCCGACGCGAATGCCTTGCAAACATCGGCCCCGATGCGCATGCCACCATCAGTGATCACCGCCACGCGCATGCCGCCCCGGCGCATGTGCTCGTCGCGCGCCGCCGCGACGTCGGCCGTGGCGGTGACCTGCGGCACGCCCACCCCCAGCACCCCACGAGTGGTGCATGCGGCCCCGGGTCCTACGCCGACCAGGATCCCGGCGATGCCGGTCTCCATCAGCTCCAGCGCCGTCTCGTAATGGACGCAGTTGCCCACGACCACCGGGATGTCGCACGCGCGGACGAGGTCTTCGAACGCGAGCTGGTGATACGACCTCGATGAATGGCGCGCCGTGAGCACGGTGCCCTGGACGACGAACACGTCCGCGCCCGCCTTCTGGGCCTGCTCGGCGCGCTCCTCGGCGTGGGCAGGCACGGTCGAAACCGCGCAGTAGACGCCCGCTGCCTTGATCGCCTTGATTCGATTCGAGATGAGCTGCGGCTTAACGGGTTCGCGATACACCTCTTTGAGGACCGCGTTGACGGTAGCCTTGTCCGCGGCGGCTACGCGATCGATGATCGGCTTCGAATCTGCATATCGCGTGTGGACCCCGTCGAGGTTGAGCACAGCCACACCGCCGAGCTTGCCCATCGCGATGGCGAAGTCGACGTCGACCACTCCGTCCATCGCCGCGCCCCAGATCGGGATGTTCAGCCGGAAACGATCGCCGAGGGCAAAAGAGACGTCGACCTCGTCGGGATTGAGCGTGACGCCGCCGGGGACGAGCGCGACCTCGTCGAAACCGTAAGCGCGTCGAGCGCGCCGCCCGATCCCGATCTCGAGGCCAGACTGCTCCCCGGTAAACGTGTCACGGGTTGCGAGCCGGCTCTGATTCAGGGTGTGTTTACTCCAATGGCGGCGGGGTTCGGTGAATTATAGGAGATGCCGGGGCCGCGACGGGGAAACGACACGGGCCGCATATCCTTATATGTGATGTACCGGACGCTCGAATACTTGCGGGGCATCTCCGACTCCGATGTGCGCAGGCTCCGCGCTGTCGGAATCAATCACACCAATCAGCTCCTGCACAAGACCTCGCTAAACGTCGACCGGCAGCGCCTGTCGAGACGCACCGGGATAACGACCGAGCGGCTGCTGGGTTTCGCGCACCAGTGCACGCTCATGGAGGTGTCCGGGATGGAGCACCATCTCCCGACTGTTCGCCGCTTCGGGATCGAGGCCATGACGGACCTCCGCGCACAAGACGCGGACGAGCTGCACAAGAAGCTGGTCGACGCAATCGGGCTCGCGGGCGCCCCAAGCCACTCGGACGTGCAGTACTGGATCAGCCAGGCCACGGCGCTGGACATCATCGAAGAGCCGGAGCCCAGCCCACCGCTTCCGGTGGTGAACTAGGCGGTTCGACCGATCGCGTTGGTCGGCGGCTCGTCCTCGCGAAACGTGAGGTCGGCAGCTGCGGCGCCTGACCGGGTTGGCGGGTACGGTCGGGCCGGTACTGGCGCTCCCTGAGGGCCTGGATTGTCAGCCGGCCCTACCACGACCAGCTGCCACTTCGTCGAGCGCTGGAAGAAACGGAATCGAGGCCTAAGCCGACCGAATCGCTGTCGGTCCGACGCCAGGACCAGCCGCACACTGCGCGCATCGGTCGTGACTTTCGAGCGACGATAGATCGCCTTCACGATCTGGTGCTCGGTCATCGGGCGACCACCATGCATCGCATCCGCGACCAGTTCGGTGAGCCTGTGGAATCCCGCCTCCGAGGTCATCGATTTCGAGTCTAGTCCCAGCCCACACGATCCCGCAGCCATTCCAGTGCGATCTTTCCTTGGGCGGCCTGGAAAGCGCGGACAGTCGGAATGCCTGGCGGCGGCGGCCTCATGGAGTGGCCAAGGAAGTATCCGGCCAGCGACGCGATGACCGCGTTGATGGCATCGTCCGTGACCGCGCCAAGCGGCACTCGTTGCATCAGGTCCTCTGGCTTCGGACCGCCTTGCATGTAGACCGATGGCGCCAACCCAAGCCATTCCACGAACGGAGCGCCGATGCGCGCCCACGGCCAGTCCACGAAGAAGACCCTCTCGCCTGCGATCAGGATGTTGTCTGCACGAACGTCGAAATTCAACAGGGTTCGGCCCGAGACGACGGCTGGAGCTCTCGCTTCAAGCTGAACCAGCCGGTCGAGGTTCCTTCTCGACCACGATTCCAGGGCATCGACATGCGACTCCCGTAGCTCCTCCCAGCCATTGAGGAGCGTGGCGAAAGCATGCGAAGCGCTCTCAGCCACGATGGGCGATGGCGTGAGCGCCTCATGCATCCGGTGCAGGCCCGCGATGACCATTCGCAGCTCGTCGCCGCGCCACGGTTGGACGGGCGTGTGGCCTTCCACGTCCTCGAAACCCAGCGCGATCCAGTCGCCTTCGTCGTAGCTCCACAGCAAGCGGGGCACAGGCGCCTCGGCAGGGAGCGCCGCCACCACAGCCGCCTCACGACGATGGAGGCTTGGCGTGTCCGGGTTTGCCTGCACGCTCACGGCCTTGACAAAGCAACGGCGACCATTGCCGGTGCGCAGCCGCGCCGCGAGGCCCGGCGAGAAACCGCCGGGCTGCGTAATCGCCTCCACCACGCGGCCGCCGATGCGTTCCTCGATCGCACTCCTCACCGCCTGCGGCAGTTGCTCCCAGTGGACGCGAACCCCCTCAGCCGGCGGTGGGCTAAACGAAGGCATCTCTTGCAGCGACCTTCAACAAGTCCCATCGATATACCGGAATGGGAGCAGCGCCCACCTTACGGGGTCCCCGCGCCGTGGTTGCGCGGGGGCAGCGCGCGATAAGGGAAACCCATCTGGGTTTTCCCTCATGTGTCTAAACGAACACACCTCGCCGAAGCTTCAGGTTGTCGTAGATGCCTTTCTGAATCGTGTTGCGCACTTCGTCCGCGACGGTCATCACCAGATGCTGGTCGTCAGCCGACGCGGGCTGAAACAGCTCGGTGCGAACCGGTGGGTGGAACTGAATGCGCCACTTGCTCGGCAGCGGAATCATCCCGAGGATGCCCAGCCATGGCCATGTCGGCGTGATCGGGAAGTAGGGCAGACCGAAGAACTTCGCGACCGGCGTCGCGTCCGCGATCATCGGATAGATCTCTTCAGAGCCGACCACGGAGACGGGGATGATGGGAGCCCCGGCCCTAATGGCGGTCGCCACGAATCCTCCGCGGCCGAACCGGCGCAGGCGGTAGCGGTCCTTGAACGCCTTGCCCGTTCCTTTCACGCCTTCTGGAAAGACGAGGACGAGCTCATCACGCTCCAGTAAGCGCCGCGTGTCGTCGGGATGGCCCACCGTTTGGCCAGTCCGGCGCAGAAACCAGCTGAGCACCGGCATGCCCATGAACAGGCTGGCGACCAGGGCTCGGACATGTCGCGGGTGCGGGTGTTCGGCAAAGATTGCCGTCTTGATCATCGTTCCATCCCAGGGCAGAACGCCGGAGTGGTTGGCGACGAGCAGCGCACGCCCGGTGGCCGGAACGTTCTCGATCCCCGTCGTCTCCACCCGCCAGTAATCGCGGTACATGGCCTTAAACAGGGGCAGCAACGATTCCGTCCACTGCGCGTCAAAACCGAAATCGTCGACGGCATAGTCAGGACCGCGTCGCGCGAGCTCGCGCTGCTGGTACAGGAACTGGATGATCTCCACGACGCGAGCCATGTCGATGACCTCGCGACCGGTCGCCTCGCGCAGGCGCGTGGACAAACCGCTGATCCCCTGGATCGCGTACACCGGCGCCTGGCGCTGCAGCCGGCGGATAGGTCTGGGCAGCCGGAGGCGAGGGCTGGGCGGCGTGACGACCTTGGCCTTGCGGCTGCGTCGTCGCAGCTCCCTGCTGTCGAGAACGGTGGCGGGCTCGGCGGTCAACGCTGCACCGTCAGGGTGGTGCCGGCGTGCCCGTTTCCTTGTCGCCTGCGGCGGCGCTGGAGGTAAACCTGCAGCTCGTACTCCTGAGGGGGCGACGGGGATTCGATCACCTCGACGTCTTTGCCACGAGCCAGGCTGTCCATAACGGCCCGCGTGTTGTAGGCGGGCTTCCATCCGAAAGTGGACGACAGGCGGGTGCAGTCGGCGACAGCGCCGTACGCAAGCACGTCCACCAGATGTCCTGGTAGGTCGACGCCGGCGGCACGCAGGGCCAGTCGTCCCAGCCATCGACCATACGGCGGCAACACCGGCAGAGCCTTACCGCCCATGATCCCGATCGCCTGGCTCAACAGCACGACGCCATCCGCGGCGACGTTGAACACGCCCTCGTGCCCCAGCATGGCCGCGCGCACGACCGCCTCGGCGGCATCGTCCTCGTGCAGCAGCTGCAGGCGTGGATCGAAACCCGCGAACGTGGGCACGATTGGGAGCGACAGATAACGGCCGAGAGTCGTGCCCTCACTGACGCGATAGCCGAGGCGGAGCACCGAGACGCGGCATTCGGGTGTGCGCAGCGAAAACTCCTGAGTGAGCTGCTCCATCTCGAACAGGTCTCGCTTCAGACCGTAGGCCGGCCGGTCCAAACCCGCCCCCTCTTCGGTCAGGAACGATGGATCACCGGGCGCGGCACCGTAGACGGCCTGGCTCGACTTCACAACCAGCCGCCTGACCGGGCTCGATGGCCCAGCGCAGCCTGCAAGCACGTTCATCGTCCCGATGACGTTGGTCTCGTGCGCAGCGCGGTCTTCGCCCGCGGAGTCGACCGTCACCGCCATGTGAACCACCGTGTCGATTCGGAGCTGGCGCACCAGCTTGCCGATCACGGATTGGCGCGTATCCGCGTGGACGAAGTCCATCTCTTCGAGCGCGCTTGCGGGGTCTGCCACGTCGCAGCCGAAAAGGGACGGAACCTGAGAGGCGAGCCTCCGAGCCACTTCGGCCGCGAGGGGATTTGAGACGCCGGTGATGAGGACGCGCCGAGGAAGGGCTGGGGTCACACCCCGATTATGGATATATCCCGCGAACCATTGTTGCGTTGGCTACTCGCTGCACGGCGATGGCGTACGCGGCAAGCCGCATGTCGATGCGCTTGTTGACCGACGTGTGGAGGATGTCGTAGAAGGCGCGCGTGATGACGTGGTGGAGCTTGGTGTTGATCTCCTCCTCCTCCCAGAAGAAGGCCTGGAGGTCCTGCACCCATTCGAAGTACGAGACGATCACACCGCCGGCGTTGGCGATGATGTCGGGGATCAGGAAGATCCCCCGGTCGTGCAAGATGGGGTCGGCCTCGGGCGCCACCGCGGCGTTCGCACCCTCGGTGATCAGGCGTGCGCGGATCCTCGTGGCGTTGTCGGCCGTGATGACGTCCTGCACAGCGGCCGGCACCAGAACCGTCACCGGGAGCTCGAGCAGCTCCGCGTTGGTGATGGCCTCCGCCTTCTTGAACCCGGTGACGCCGCCGCGGACCTGCCGGTGCTCGTCGAGAGCCGCCAGGTCGAGGCCGCTCGGGTTGTACACGCCGCCCTTGGAGTCGCTGACGGCGACGATTTTGAGACCGGCCTCCGTCAGCAGGCGCGCAGCCGACCTGCCAACCTGGCCATAGCCCTGGATCGCAACCGTCGGCGGGTCGTCCTCGATGTGCAGGTACTTGAGCGCCTCGAGGGTCAGGTAGGTGGCGCCCCGGCCTGGAGCGTCGATCCGTCCCTCCGATCCGCCGATGTCCACGGGCTTGCCGGTCACCGCCGCCGGCACCGAGTGTCCCGAGTGCATCGAGATCGTGTCCATGATCCACGCCATCACCTGTGGGTTCGTGCCCATGTCCGGCGCGGGGATGTCCTTCTCGGGACCGATGAGGATCGCGATCTCGGTCGCGTAGCGCCGGGTGAGGTGTTCGAGCTCGCTCAGGGACAGCTTCGCCGGGTCGACCGCGACCGCCCCCTTGGAGCCGCCATACGGCAGGCCGACCACCGAGCACTTCCACGTCATCAGCATCGCCAGCGCCTTCACCAGGTCGAGGGTTATGTCGGGGTGGTATCGGATCCCGCCCTTGGCGGGCCCGCGACTGATGTTGTGCTGCACACGCCAGCCGGTGAACACGTGAACCGAGCCGTCGTCCATGTGGACCGGGAAGTGGACCGTGAGCTCCCGCTTGACCTCGCGCAGGCCCCGGCGAGTGTCGTCGGAGAGGCCGATCACGTCGGCTGCCGCGTCAAAACGACGCTGGGCGGTCTGGAAAGCGGAAACGCGCGTTTCGACCGCCATGCGGATTTCGATACTACTCCGGACATCGCCGTCCGCAACCCGCATGAGGTCGTCTAGGACAATTGCGTCATGGCGCACAACCGAGTCCTGGCCATCCTGGTCATGGCGGCCGTCGCGCTTGCCACAGGCTTCCTGGTTGCCGGCCAGGTCAAGGCCAAGCTGCTGACCGCCGAGACGAATCGCTTGCGGGCGATCGAAGGGTTGGTCCCGGTCCACGGGCCGGGAGTCGTAATGTCATCGACGCCTCAGGGCTGAGGGCGCTCGACCTTCAGGACGCCGTCAACAACCTCGCTGCTGCCGGGGCGGAGGGAATCGCGGTCAACAATCGCCGGGTCGCGGCCGGCGTTCCGATCCGGCAGACGTCGGGCGGGAGATCCGCGCGGTCATCAAGGCGCGGCCATTCATTTACGCGGTCGGCTCTTAAAGCGCAAGGGAGGGCAGCTGCCCTCCCTTACGGAAACCCTCCCCTCCTCGGCCACGCATGGTGGCGTTTGGTAGGTGCACGTCGGGGACGGCCGGAATGAATCCGGCCTGAAGCCCCACTGGGAATTGTTTAATTCGTCAGGGGCGTGGTTTACGCGGTGGGGACTTAGCGTGGCCGTCTGAGTCCAGCCTCCGCAGCTGCGCCGACAGCTGGTCCATCCGCTCATTGAGGTGGTCGATGTCGTGCCGGCTGGGAATGCGAAGCCTGCGCAGTGCGCGTTCGATGGCATCGTCGACCATCGCCTCGAGGTCACTGCGGCGCCGCTCGACCTGGTTGACGAGGTCGCCTGGAACGTTGAGCGTCTTACGGACATAGTCGAGCAGCGCTTGGCCGCGCTCCTGAATCGCGTCAGCGCCGGCGTCCACCAGGCGCCCTGGACCGCGCTTCTCTTCAGAGAGGACGATCTGAGAGAGGATGACCTGCGTGATGTCCTGGCCCCCGTCGCGATCGACGACCTGGATCTCATGGCCGTCGCGCACCAGGTCCGCGATTCCCTCAAGCGTTATGTAGCGGCTCGTTTGCGTGTCGTAGAGCTTGCGATTTGCGTACTTCTTGATAAGGTGTCGCTCGGGGGCAACCGTCACTTCGGACCAATACTAATGCGGCGCGTTATGGCCGGCGGCAGGCTGTCACAAGGGGAGGTTGGGCATGGCACCCAGGAAGCGCGCGTCATCACAATCGAGGTTGTTGAATCGAGCGGTCAAGGCCGGCCGGTCGTATCTGCGCCAGGCCGAGAGACGCCTACCGCCTGACGTCCGCAAGCAGATCGACCGCGGGATCAAGGACGGCCAGAAGACGCTCGACAGCGCCGTCAAGCAGCTCCGCACCCGCCTCGACCGCACCGCGAGCCAGGTCGACCTCGAGAAGGCGTTGAAGCGTCTCGATGCATTGAGCAAGCAGGTGCAGAACATCGCGCGGTCGGCGTCGTCACGCCCCGCGACCCGCCAGACAGCTCGCCGGCCCGCCACGCGCAAGGCGACTGCGAAAGCGCCCGCGCCGAAGCCGGCGGCGCGACGGGCGGCACCGCGGCGCCGTGCCGCAGTCCGCACAGTCGTCACGCCGCCGACGGTCGAGTCGCCTTCGATGGCGATCCCGGACCCTTCGCCGCGCGAGCCGGAGGGGTAAGGGGCACACCGAAGACCGTCACCCCTCCCAGCAGCACGGTTCTGGGGCGGACCCGGTCCCACGAATCTCGGGGCATCGCCAGCGGATCGTGGTCGTAGATTTGCAGGTCGGCGAGCATCCCCGGCTCGAGCGTGCCTTTGACCCTCTCCTCGAAGCTCGAGTAAGCCCCTGCGGATGTATACGCTCTGAGCGCCGACAGCTCGTTGATGCCGTTGATCCGATCCTCGACCGCCGCGCGGATCCCGGGCCACGGGTTGGGGTCCGGCACTACAGGTAGGTCGGAGCTGAAGGCTACGGGCACGCCCGCCCTCATGAGCGGGCCGTGCGCTGCGAGGTGCCACCGGTCGTGCGCCCCAAATGGAGAGGACGGCTCTTGCGCGAATCGCGCGGCCATAGGCTGCATCACGGCGACCATGCCGAGGCGGGCGATACGGCGCTGAAGGTCCGGTGGGCAAACGGTGCAGTGCTCGACGCGATGGCGGAGCCCGGGCACGCCGGCTGACTCCACGGCGTCGCACATCGCGGCGATCGCACTGTCGCCGATCGCATGCGCGGCCACCTGGAGCCCCGCGCGAGATGCTGTCGCGACCAGCTCGCGCAGCTCGGCCGGCGTCGTCCGCCATACAGACTTGCCGGAACGCATGGCGACCCGCTCCGCTCCGCCGTCGACGAAGACCTTGATCGGGCCTGCTCGCAGCTGCACCCCGCCGAACCCGGCGCGAACGCCTAGGCCCGAGGCCGCCTGCATCAGCTCCCACGACAGGAACTCGTTGACGCGAATCTTCAACCTGCCGCGCTCTGCCAGCGTCTGATATGCGCGGAGGTCGTCGGCGAATCCGCGATTGACTGCGGCGCCGACCGACGTCACGCCGCGTGAAAGGAGAAGTCGCTGAGCCTTCAGGATCCCCTGCATGCGACGGCGCAGGGGCGCGTGTGGCTGCACGTCCGCGACCAGCCTCATCGCCGTCTCCAGCAAAAGGCCGTTGGGTGTGCCGTCCTTGTCGCGACCGATGCGTCCGCCGGGTGGGTCTTTGGTGGCATCCGTGATGCCCGCGGCCTCGAGCGCGGCTGAGTTTGCGACGCGAGCGTGCCCGCCGCGCTCGTCTATGAACGCAGGACGCTGCCGCGTTGCGCGGTCCAGCTCCAGACGGTGGGGCGCGCGCTGCTCGGCCAGTTCCGCCGCGCGGTAGCCCATCCCCTGCTGCCACTCGCCTGGATTCAACCCGCGCCCATGCTCGCGCAGGCGGTCCACGATCTGGGCCACGCTGCGTGTGCCGCTGAGGTCGGCACCGTATCGGGTGAGTCCGTAATAGACGACGTGCGCGTGCGCGTCATTGAACCCGGGAAGTACAGCCGCCCCCGCGAGGTCGATCACGCTGGTGCGCGGCCCGCGGAGGGCCATCACCTCGGATCCGCCGGCCGCCATCACTAATCCCGCGGACGTTGCCAGGTGGCTGTGCAGCGCCAGGCCGCTGCGCCCGAGCGTTCGCACACGGCCGTTGGCGAGAATCAGATCGGCATGCACGCAGGGCTAGAGTAAGGAACGTGGGCGACCTGAGGCTGTCCGATGACGGCCTGTACTACTGGGATGGTCAGAAGTGGGTGAGCACACTTTCACCAGACGGCCGCTTTCGCTGGAACGGGACCGCGTGGGTTCCCGTCGCCGGCATCTCGACACCTGGGTACACGCAATATCACCAGCCCAGTTCCGTGCGCGTCCCGACCAGCTGGACACAGCCGATGCAGGTCGCGGTCGTCGCCTGGTACGTGCTCTCCGCGATTTACGCGTTGAGCATCCCGTTCTGGCTGTCGGACACCATGTCGCAGGCCATGAATCAGAGCTTTCAGCGCCAGGTGCAGCTCAACCCTGGTGCAACGCCGCCTCCGCCGGAGTTCGTCAACGCCATGACCTCGATGATGTCCGGCGTGCTGTGGGTGAGCGCCATCGTCGGCGTCGCCATCTGCGCGGTCGCGGTGATCGGGGCCTTGAAGCGTTGGACCTGGATTTTCTGGGCGATCCTGGTTCTGATGGGCCTGGGCGCGCTCAGCCTTCCGTTCAACCTCGTCAGCGCGTTAGTGGGAACGAGGTTTTCGGGATCGTATGGAGTGCCCTCCTGGACCGTGTGGCTCTCCGTTGTCTACGGCATTCCTGGGGCCGCGCTGTTCGTGTGGATGCTGATAGCCCTCATCCGGTTCGGGCCGTGGGCCATGACAAAGAAGTTCGACGTTGCGGCAGCCGGAACGGCGCCGGCTAGCTGAGCAGGGTCGCCAGCAGCTTGGGGTCGATGTTGCCGCCGCTGACCACGGCCACGGTTGTCGGCCCGGGCGGCAGCTGCTCGAGCGCTGCGTAGGCGAGGGCGCCCGCCCCCTCCGCAACCACCTTCCCCGCGACCGCCAGCTCGGGGATCGCCGCCCGCAGCCTTGGCTCAGGCACCGTGAGCCAACGATCTACGACTTCTCTCATCAGCCCGAGCATGCGGGCGTCGAACGGCGCCGTCGTGCCGTCGGCGATCGTGTCGGGCGTGATCGAGACCGGACCACCCGCCTCCAGCACCTGGGTCCACATCGAGTAGCCGTCCGACTGCACCCCGATCACCTCGACGTCCGGACGGAGGCTCTTGATGGCGGACGCGGTGCCGCCGATCAATCCTCCGCCACCGACGGGGATGAGGACGCGCGCGAGGTCGGGCGCGTCCTCGACCAGCTCGAGGCCGAGGCCGCCATGACCCGCCATCACCTCAACGTCTGCGAACGGATGGATGAACGCCTCAGGCTCCGACTCCCAACCCGCGTTGGCGAGCCAGTCGAGGAGCGCCGGCCGAGGCATGAGCAACGGCTTGCCGCCCCACCGCTTGACACCTTCGATCTTGGTCGCGGGCGCCGTGTCGTACATGACGACTCGGCACGGCACTCCAAGGGTGTGTGCCGCATAAGCGCAGGCCTGCGCGGCGTTGCCGGCGCTGACGGTGATCAAGCCGTGGCGTCGCTTCTCGTCCGGCAGCGACAGCGCGGCGGCGAAGAAACCGCGCACTTTGAAGCTCCCTGTCGGCTGGAGACATTCGAGCTTGAGCAGCGCAGCGTCGACCGGGATCAGCGGTGTGCGATAGACATGCGGGCGTGCGCGCTCGGCGGCCGCGCGGATGCGCTCCAGCTCGATCACGACGAAAATGTAGGGGATGCCGATCTACGAGTACCGCTGCGACGCCTGCGGCAAGCGATCGTCGGCTCTCCTGCCGAGCTTCTCATCGCCTGACCCCGTATGCCCGCACTGCGGGGAGCCCGCCCTGAAACGCCTCGTGTCGACCTTCGCGACCGCGCGTTCGGGCGAAGACGCCGGCGACGACTTCGGCGGTGACGACCTCGGCGGTGGCGGCGGCGACTTCGGCGGCGAGGACGACTCGGGTGGCGGGTTCGACGGCGGCGAAGACGACTATTAGCTGCCGAGAACCTCGTTGGCCGCTCTGATCAGTTCACGGCTGTGCGCCGCGTCCCGCGCGAAGATCCGGAACAGGGTCATGCGAACAGGCAGGCGCCGGAACAGATCGAGCACCCGGCTCTGCTGGTAGCGATCTTCGAGCGGGTCGTAAACCAGGATGTCGGCGGTCTCATTCATCGGATTGAAAGCCCGCGACTCCTGAGCTGCCACATCGACCTCGAACTCTATGTCGCGCACCTTGGCCGGCAGCCTGTCGCGGAGCATTGACGCGAACTGGTCCCGGGTGACGCTGAGCGCCGGACTGGTTACGTCCGGAGCGTCGGAATGGCCCTGGTAGATGAGCCGCCACTTCAGCTTGCGGGCCACGACGTCGGCCCAGGCCTTGCCGAGCTCACGCCGCCGAGCGTCGCCCTCGCCGAGCGCCCAGCGGTTGACCTCCGAAAGGAGGGCCCACTCCGTGAACATCAGGTAGCTGTCGAGCCGCTCGAGCGGGTTGCCGCCCAGGAGCAGCTCGACGGTGGGGCGGAAGACCTCGCGCAGCTGCAGATCGATGCGCCGAACGGTGCGATGGAAATACACCTGGTGATAGAGGTAGAGCCGCGCGCTCAGGAACATGTAGAGGGCTTCTGCGGCGTGCGCGTGGAGCGTCAGGCCCCGCTCAGAGATAAAGGAATAGTGGAGGATGCGCTGGATGTCCACCGGCCCGGCGGACACACCACATATATAGGAATCGCGAGGGACGTAGTCCATGTTGTCCGCCGAGTAGGCGCCGACCAGGGCGGGCTTCAGGGCGGCGAGCCAGGCAGGCGGGACAAAACCGTCGAGCTCGCCGCCGGCGATGAGGTAGGCCACCCAGCGCGGATCGATCCGCTCGCCGTGCTCGAAGTCGGCGATTGGGGAGGCGGCCAGCCCGCCGACCAGGTCGCCCAGCGGTCCGGTGATCAGGGCGCGCCCGATGACCTCGTGGTCGATGCGCCAGGTGTCCAGGTAGTTCTCGTCGAAGAAATGACCGAACGGGCCGTGACCGACGTCGTGCAGCAAGCCCGCCATCCGCATGGTCTCTTCGACCAGGGCGACCGACGGCGTACCAGCGCAAGCGGTCATGAGCGTCGGATGCAGGTGGCGTGCCCACTTCCCGGCGAGGTGCATGGCGCCCAGGGCGTGCTGAAACCGGGAGTGCTCCGCGGTCGCGAAAACCCACCACGCACTCTGCAGCTGGTGAATGCGGCGGAGCCGCTGCAGCCAGGCGCTGTCGACCAGGTCCTGCTCCGCCGAGGTCCCAGGCACGCCGCCCGGCCCACCCTTTGTGATGCGAAGGTATCGGTAGATCGGATCGCTCGACAGGTTGACCCGGGAATACTCGGGAGGCAGCTCGGCCATCAGGCGATTATCGGCATGACCAGCTCCGGCCACCCTCGCTCGTCCATCGCCTCGAGGTAGCCGTCAACCGATCTCACGAGCGGCGCGAGGCTGATGCCTCGATGCACGGGGAGATAAGGCCGCAGATAGTCTGCGCCGCTTCGCCACTTGTTGACGGCGCCGCGCCGGTTGTGCCGCGTGTAGTGCAGGCAACCGGCAGCCACCTGGATCAGGCCTTTGTAGAAACCTGACTCCAGCCCCTTGCGATCCGGCATCCACTCGTGCTCCCAGACTTCGTGGGCGTCCCAGTAGCGCCCGCCGTTGAACAGCTCGACCCCGCGCCTCAGGCCAGGGGTCACGAGTAGGGAGGGAAGCGCCGACCGGCCGCGGATTCGATCAAGCCTCCGTGGCCGAGCCGGAGCAGGTCCTTGGCGTCGGCTCGACCGTAAGCGAAGACGAAGGGCAGCAATAGATCAAGGGAGCTCGATCGCCCAAAGCCCGCACACGAGGCCACGCCGACGACCGCCGCGCCGTCCAGCCGAGCCAGCCACAGCATGCTGCCCGGGTGCATCGGCGCGCCGAGCTGGAGAAGCTGCCCTCCGGCATTCGTCAGCTCCGCGTAGGCGGGATCCAATGGATCGATCGCCGACGCGCCCGCGAACAGGATCAGCTCGGCCTCCATGTCCGCGGCTTCGCGGTATGCCCGCGCGACTGCGTCCGAGGTTCGCGCGACCTCGCGCACGGCGAGCACCTCAGCCCCATACCAGCCGAGCTTTGCGGTGACCGCGGCACGGAACAGGTCCCGCGCCTTCGGCTTGAGACGTTCGGTCGCGACGACGAATGTGCGTAGTGGTCGGAAAGGCAACAGCTCGAGGATCGGGCCTTGCTCGCGCGCTATCCGCTCGGCGTCC
>Ga0209236_1001166_pt1 | contig 15793 bp, 16 predicted proteins | sample GraSoi013_1_40cm_FD_185819 | JGI IMG/M metagenome (GOLD analysis project Ga0209236, IMG submission 185819) | Grasslands soil microbial communities from the Angelo Coastal Reserve, California, USA - Sample 09_27_2013_1_40cm (SPAdes) (version 2) | ecosystem: Environmental > Terrestrial > Soil >... | reverse complement strand
GCTTGTGATAGGTGGGAAGATTAAGCCAGACGGGTCCCTCCGGTTCACGGAGAGAGATGCGGTGAAAGGGTCATTGGGGACTTTGAAAAAGGGCAGAATGCTTCTAGAGCGTCTGAGGCAGGTTGCTTCGTAGATTCGTTTAACCGATGACGATTCCCAGTAGCTGTCGGATTAGAGTTCCGGCTATGTAGAGGGCGAGAGTTGCTGCTAGTATGATTCCGGCGATTTCCGCGAATTGTCTCTTGAATTTTCTCGCTGATATTACAGTATCGTAGTAGGTCATCATGGCGACGAGCGCTACTCCGACGATGAGTGATGTTCCGAGCGCGGTGGCCATTGAGCTTGTGAGGAAGTATGGTAAGGCGAGGAAGATCGCCGTGAACATGTATGATACCCCGGTGTAGATTGCGCTCCATTTGGCTGATCCCTCGAAACCCTGTTTGGCTTGGGCGTAGGCGGCGGACGCCATAGCTACGGATGCGGCCATTCCGGCGACAACGCCTGCTATTCCTGCGAGCTCTGTCCGGTTGTATATTCCGAGGGAGCCTGCGTGTATTCCGGATATCTCGACGACCGCGTCGGCGAGGCCGAGGACGATGAAGCTCATGTACTTGACTCGTCCCTCGTGGACTTCGCCCATCAAGTAGCTTTCTTGGTGTTCCTCTTCTTCCATCATGGCTTCGAACCGTGCCTTGTCTGCTGGTGGGATATTCTTCAGCATCTGCCGATATCGTTCGTGGAGAGCGTCCTCATGCCTCTCCAGGAATTTCATGGTGAAGGTTAGGCCGAGGGTGAGGCGAAGGAGGAGGGTGAAATAGATCTTCAGCCTGTTTGTCTTGATCGCCGTGTCGTGCGTGTATGCTTTCCAGAATTCGTAGTGGGATTGCTCGCCGCGGGCGAGATCTTCAAGGGCTTTCTTGAACGACTGGTTCTTCTCATGCCGGCTGAGCATCTGGTAGACAGCGCCGTCCGTGTGTTCGTCCCTTGCGGACTTGGCTGCTAGCTTGACCAGGTCGGGGCTAAGGGTCTCTTGCAACTGTGAGCGCATCATACGGCAGGTTGGCTCTGGTATTTAGTTAGCCCTACGGGAGGAACGGCGGCCACGAAGGGCGGTGCGCAGGAAAATCGACCACCCCCGGGGGTCGAGAAAAGCATGCTTATTTTTGGAAAGAGAATCGTTACGGAAAGGTAGTTTCCCGGGAAAAGAGTTGTTGGGAATTCTCCTGTTTCCTTTGACATCCACGAACGGTTGAGCCGATTTTGGCGCTTGAAGGGTAGGGAAAGGGTTGAAATCGAATCAGATGGTTTCAATGAGGCATTCAAATAGGATGATTTCGCAAGAAATGATTGGCCTCGAAGGAAGAGACTGGATTCGCCAAGTGCAAGATTTCAGAAAGGGCAAAGACGAGTTCTTCGCAACCAGTCATGAATCTCCACCTGCGCATGGTAAGACGCACTTGCTCAAGATGCTGAGGTACTTCCCGCCAGACCCGAAGTACAGGTTCACACGAGGCTGCACAAGTATGATAATCCGGAAAAAGTCTCGATGACCACGAGCAAGGGAACGAGGCAACAGTTCCGTCGGCTCGGATACTTTGAGTTCGAGATCGAGGGAAGGAAGCTAAATCTTCAAGCCTACAAGTCTGCGGAACGGGAGAGCAACGAGCTTTTCATTCCTTTCAAAGATTGGACTTCAGGAAAGGAGAGCTACAGTGCTGCGAGATATCTCGACATCGAAGAAACCGCTGATGATAACTATGTGATCGACTTCAACTACGCTTACAACCCGTATTGTGCGTACAGTGACGACTACGTCTGTCCTCTCCCTCCAAAAGAGAACTGGCTAGAAGTAAAGGTACTTGCCGGAGAGATGACTATCATGGTTGATGCGTATTGTCGGACGTGGCTGCTGCTTGGCGGCCGGGACGATTCTTTGCGAGAGGTTCTCCTATTCTCTTAAGCAGTTGCTATTTCGACGGTCTTGGCCATAGCCAGGATTTGCTCCCGGTTCGGCTCGTTCTTGTGCATTTCATGGGCATGTTGTTTGAAGTGAGTCACTAGTTCATCGTCCGTGTCGGCACGTACTCGGAAGGAACATACGCTGCAAGCGATTTCCTTCGCCATACCTACCGGGTTTCAAAAAGAGAGTTATCAATTTAACATTTTTCACTCAGCTTTTTCAGGCATTAGTGTCCGAAAAATGGCTATGCAACATGACCGTCGCTCGAGGCACGTTTCTGGGATTAACTCCAGTATGCCCAGTGGCTATTGTTCTTCTGCTGTCCGCCCGGCCGAGTTTCCAGGGAAGCCTAACGAGTAAGCTTCGCCATGTACTGTGGAGCCTTTTCCCTGTTTGACCTTCTCGCCGTCAACCGGTTGTGATAATCCTCAACTGATGCGACTAAGCCCTTCTTACCTGAATACCCTGCGATCCACTTCTGGATACACTCTTTCCTGTCGAAGATATGCGTTGATTCACATTCTATCCAGATCCTGCCCGATTTTGTGGGCATTTCAACAACGTGAATTATGGCATCTTGAGGGTCCAAGCTGTCAATTTTGCCATTAGCGATCACGAGCTGCGTTCGGTTCTGGCAGATGGGACACTGCGCCTCCCCTTCCAAATTGGCCTCAAGTCCGTTGAGCAAGATGTCAGCTCCACAGTGAACGTATTCCTCGATCCCTCCCTCCCAGTGTAACTTGCATAGAGTGGGAGTTGGGGAGAAGCCAACAGTCACAGGCCTATTGTCAGAATTTTTCGTCGGCACTCTTAGCTTACCTCTCCAGAGTCTGACGCCTGCTTCGGTGTCGTCGCGTCTTCTCTTCCTACTCGGAGCAGCAGCTGAGCTTGTCGAGATTTTTCCTGAAGGATAAGGCTACCAGCTTTGTTGACTCGGCTAAGGTTGGGAATACGTGAACTGTATCAATGAGGTCGTCGATTGTCAGTCTGTATTTGACCGCTAGAACCCCTTCATGAATTATGTCTGCCGCGTTGTCCGCTAGAATGTGAACTCCCAAGACTCTTCCGGTTCTTGCCTCGGCGACCATTTTGATCAATCCTCTCGTCTCTCTGATGGTTATGGCCTTTGGGACCTTCGACATCTCAACTGTCCTGCACGCACACTCGTACCCTCCTTCCTCAGCCTCCTTCTCTGTAAGGCCTACCGATGCAACTTGGGGAGAAGTAAAAACTGCTCTTGGAACCGGGAGGAAGTCTATCTTTCTGTGTGTTCCTTGCAAAGCATTCTCTGCTGCCGTGGCTCCTTCTTTTGCCGCGATGGTCTCCAACATCGGTTCGCCTATCACATCTCCGGCAGCCCAGACATTGTTAGAAGTCGTGTGCATCTCTCGATTCACCTTTACGGCACCGTCCTGGCTGAGTTTCACGCCAACGACTTCCAGTCCTAGGTCCCTAGTGTTGGGCGCTCTACCGGTTGCCATTAGAAGCTCATCCCCGTGCACCTCGAACTCTTTCCCACTAGCCTCGGCGACTACAATCTTTTCTCCATTCTTCCCACCAACTCGTTTCACCTGAACGCCTGTCTTGATCTTGATCCCTTCCTTTTCCAAGTATTGGCGTAGAGCATCGGATATTGATGGCTCCTCTTCAGGAATTATTCGATCGCTACGCTGAAGGACAGTCACCTTCGTGCCCATGTGGACGTACATCTGCGCAAACTCGAGGCCTAAAGCACGACCCCCGAGTATCACCATAGAGTCGGGTCTATCTCTGAGACTGAGCGCCTCCACGCTCGTCAGGTATTCTACACTGTCGATTCCCGGTATCTGGGGGATTCGTGGTGAGGAGCCGGAGGCTACTATGAACTTCCTCCCGTCAACACTTATTCCATCAACTTTGACCCGAGTCTTTGAGACGAACCTCGCCTTTCCACGAAAGAGTTTGGTGGATGGCAGTGACCTCAGAACGTCTGAATATTTTTCTTTCCTGAGGCCTCTCACGATCTGGTCTTTCTGCTCTATGACCTTTCTGAATTCTAGAGTTGTTCGTCCCGGTCTAATCCCTGGGAAGTCGCGGTTAGTGTCGTAGTATCGAAGCTCTCCCGCGCGAAGAAGGTTCTTGCTGGGGACGCAGCCCACGTTTACGCAGGTCCCGCCTATCGTTCCCTTTTCGACCATTGCGACTTTAGAGTCATGTTCTCCTGCTTTGAGAGCGGCGGCGAATGCCGCGGACCCGCTCCCAATTATGACAAGGTCAAACATCGAGCTACTCTTCTCCGAGGATTCTGCATGCGACGAGATGATGCTTGTACCGTTCCACGTGTTTCTCCATTAGCTGTAGCATCGGACGAACGGTCTTGTCGTCTAGAGCGTAGATTCTGTTCCTTCCGTCCTGCTCCCCGTTGACGAAGCCGCAGTCCGCAAGGCACTTCAGGTTGTGGGATACACGGCTCTGTTCGAACCCTAGTTTCTCGCAGATCTCTCCCACGGAGAAAGGCTTCTCTTTGAGGAGAGAAATGATCGCAAACCTCGTCTCATTTGCTATGGCCCGAAGCAACAATTTGTGTGACACGTAATCAGCCTCGGTGCTTCCAATTGTGACAAGCTTGGTCCTCGACATCTTAGATTCGATCCTAATATGATAGACTCGTCATATGTCAATCTTGTCATGTTTGTACCCGACGAAACATCCGTCTCGTTAAACACCTGACTATCGCTAAATCGAGACTTTAACAAGTCATAGGGAAATGTGCAACTCGAAAGGAACAGTCTCTCTATTCAACAAGCAAAAATAACAAGCATGTTGCCCTCTCATGTTTGGAGTGGGGCAAACGTGACAGGAGCGAATAAGCCCGCGGAACCGAATGCTCGGCTACTGGACGGGAAGGGGAGCCGAAACTGGGTGGTTAGGAATGTTAGTTGGCTAAAGTCGTTCATCAGGGTTATTCTGGGAATCGTCTGGTTGATCGATGGCTACCTCAAGTTCTCGCCGGGACTGGTCGACTCGTTCCCCGCTCTGATCAAGTCAGAGGGCCAACCGGCTTGGCTTCAGCCCTGGTTCAACTTTTGGTCCAGTGTCACATCAGCCAACGCGGCCCCGTTCGTTTACATTATCGGGACGTTGGAGGTGGCTCTTGGCGCGGCCTTAGTCTTGGGTTTCATGCGAAAGATCGTCTACCTCAGCGGAATGTTTTTCAGTCTACTGATCTGGGCGATTCCCGAAGGCTTCGGAGGACCATACGGCCCAGCATCCACCGATATAGGAACAGGAGTCATCTACAGTTTCCTATTCCTTTCGCTAATTATCATAAACACAATTTCCGGCCCTAGCAAATACTCCCTCGACTTCTTACTAGAACAGAAAATTCCATTCTGGAAACGAGTTGCTGAATTCGGTTAGGGAGAAAGACACACGGCCTGGGGCATGTACGATGTTGACCACAATCAGAAACCAATCTTTCAAGATCAATTATGACATAAGTTATAACATGGGCGTCAATCGTCCCGTACCTCGTGCCATGGAATGATTGACTACGCACAGCTCCTACTGCTAGGCGCCATAGCAGGCTTTACAATCTTTCTCGGCCTCCCCCTAGCAATTCTCCAAAATGTGAGCCCTCGCAAGAAAGGCTTCCTCAACGCCTTATCCATCGGCATCCTACTGTTCCTCGTCATCGATGTCTTCAGCCACGCCTGGAACACTGCGACATGTGTTGCATCGAGCGCTTTTACAGGAAACGCCGCATCATGCGTCGCGTCAAGCACGGTAGCGGTAAATTGGTCCGTTGCTGACGCCGCGACCGATCTAATTGCTGTCTTCGGTGGACTGGCCTTGGGACTCTTGGGGCTCGTCGCCTATGAAGCGAGGTACATGGCCAAGGCCCCTCCTATCGTCAAGGCGCGTTTGGAGAATGGCCCCGGGATATCTCAGCTGAGTGCGACCGAACAGGCTCAACAGATCCGGATTCTTCAGGAACATCATCCATACAGGCTTGCGATGATGATCGCGATCGGCATAGGGGCCCACAATTTCAGCGAAGGGCTAGCAGTCGGCCAGTCGTACGCCGCGGGATCCGTTGGGCTAGCTTTACTCCTCATAGTTGGTTTTGGCGCTCACAACACTACGGAGGGTTTCGGGATAGCGGGTCCATTATCCGGACTCATTAAACGGCCTACAGCGCGTTTCTTGGCCGTGGCGGGGCTAGTAGGTGGAGGCCCCACATTCGTCGGCACTGTGGTAGGGAGTCTTTGGACCTCCGTTTTCACGTACGTGCTCTTCCTAAGCCTCGCTGGGGGCGCGATTCTTTACGTTTCAATGCTGATGTATAACTCGGGAAGAAAACAGACAACAAACCAGATCCTCATGATAGGAATTTTCGTCGGGTTGTGCGCCGGCTTTCTTACCGATTTGATAGTGACCCTAGGCGGAGCCTAGAGCTTCATGATTCCTCGTGCCTAGTCTTCATCAATCGGCACGCCAATTATCCTTGCGGGGGCCCCGTCTCCATTTTGGAGCTTGATGGGCATGCATATCAACAGAATTCTCTTCCGAACAAACTGTTTAGTCGCCCGGCTGAGAGATTCTATTATGAAGATGCCGTGGCCAAGAAGGGTCTTGTGGGCCACCGGGTCCGGTGCATGGAATCTTTCTACGCTGAGAAAATCGATACCTAACGTGCGGATTTTTTTTGAGACTAGGTACTCGGCAGCATCCCCGGTAAGATACGTATAGTTCGATCTTATCGATTCCTCTCCCCAGTGTTCGCTGCATCCGGTGTAGACGATCACGATGTCGTCCTCTGCTACCTTTCCTTCGAGAATCTCGCGTAGATCTCGACCCGTAACTCCGCTCCCAATCGGTTTAATCGATAGGTCGGCTACGTACGCTTCTCCAACTAGCTTGCTTGCTGGAATCTGGTCTACACCGATTCCCTTTGGAATGAAATGTCGGGGAGCGTCGATATGGGTGCCGGTGTGTGAGCCGAGGGTCAATTTGGTTAGGTTAACTCCGTTCTTCTCCAGTGTAGCGTAGCTGACGAAGCTTGGGAATGGATCTCCGGGATAGATCGGCATGCCATTGTGAAGTTCGTGCGTCAGGTCAACTGCTTTTTCAAAGATGTACCGCATACGAAGCCTTCACTCTGCAACTCCTAATATGTCGAGGGTACATGTCAGTGTTTGAACTCTCTCGCTACCACCCTCCGGTCGCGCGGAGAGCGAGGCGTGGAATGGTTTGGTAGACTAGAAAAAAAGGGGGAAAGTGTGAGAAAGCTTAGACTTTGTTGAGGAGGGCCTTTACGACGTCTTCCGGGCCCTTGTAGTTACTCTCAGGGAGAGACTTGGCGACAAAGTCCTTGTCGATCGACGGGACGTCCGACATGTTATTGCAGGCTGCGATGACCTGTGTCTTGTTCGCCGGGTACTTGATGTGGTGCTTGATGTGTTCCAGTTCTGTTTTCAGATTACTCATGGAGCCCGTCCTGCTGCGAGAGGGATAAGAACCTTCTTCGTGAGTCCTCTCATTCCTGAATTCTCCGGGTTTGTGATGAGTGCGATCATCGAGAGGCTTGTAGACTCTAGAGTGCTACTTGATAGCGTCACGCCGATGAACATTTCGACTTGACAAAGATGAGCGCGCAATCGAAGACTTTCGATTTCGTCAAGCTGGTCGAGCTGAACCCGAAGCCGAGGGACAAAGGAGTGATCGAGATCCGGGGACCGTACTATACCTCTGTGAGCTACGGGTACCTGAAAGATCTCCTTGACGACTGGAGCGAGTACGTAGACGGCTACAAATTTGCAGGAGGCTCGATGAGATTGCTGCCGAAGGAAACTACCAGGAAGATTATCAGCCTCTGTCATGACTATGGCGTATATGTCTCCACTGGTGGTTTTGTGGAGCGGGTCATTGTTGAAGGTTCGGATATCGTAGACAGGTATCTCGAAGAATGCAAGGCGTTGGAGTTTGACATGGTCGAAGTCTCCAGCGGGTTCGCACCTATGAAACTGGAGGACAAGGTGGCCATTGTGCGCCGGGTTCAGAAACTGGGCATGAAGGCAAAACCCGAGGTTTCCATGATGATAGGAGCGGGAGGCGGGACCCACGTCGTAGGCTACAAGACTAAGATGAGGACCTTCCAAGATGTGGCAAAGGAGACGCAGGCTCACCTTGACGTGGGCGCGAAGAACCTAATGCTCGAATCCGAGGGGATTACAGAAGACCTACCAGCATCGAAGTGGAGAAAAGATGTGGTGAAGAAGCTCGTTGACAGGTTCGGCTACGAGACATGGATGTTCGAGGCATCCGATCCGCCGGTTTTCAAGTGGTACCTGAAATCCTTCGGGAAAGACGTGAACCTGTTCATCGACCACTCCCAGATCGTGGAATTCACCGCGTGGAAGCTAGGGCTGTGGGGAGACGGGGACATCTGGAACGGAAAGAAGATCAGCTACGTTCCAAGGTAGGCCTGCAAGCGCGTCTCTGACAATGCGTTCGTGAAGGGTGGTGGGACGCGGGAAACTCGACCACCCAGGGGGTCGAGAAAAGCATGCTTATTTTCTTGAAGAGAATGTCGAGGAAAAGTCCTTGCATACACGGCAAGAATCACTCCACGACTAGCGCGGAGAATAGTCTTGACACGTCGCTCACTTTTTCCATGGTCCAGAGCATGTCTAGGGCTCGCTTTGCCTGACTCTTGCTGAGCTGTCTCTTCGTCAGGATCCTGAACTTTTTCTCCACATCCTGATCGCTCATAGGATTCTTTGGATGCCCCTTGTGATAGTTCACCTGTTTGGAAATGACCTTTCCAGGTGAGAGTTTCACCGTGACTCTGTTCGCCACAGCCTCAGGATACATGGCGGTGAGATCCTTGTCCTCAACAACAGTTACTTTCTTCAAAAAATTCAGGGTCTTGGGATCCATGAACTTCTTGGGCGAGTATGATGAATTGTCTATCTTGCCTGTTAGGAGAGCCATAGCGACAATGTATGGTAAGCTGTGGTCCGCCGTCTCTTTTGTCGCTGGGGTCCACTTCTCAGGATCCCTGCCCAAGATTGTATAGCCAGCTTCATGAGAAGCAATTTCTACCGATGCGATCTCGTTAAGATCTCCAATCTCCTTCCTCGCCTCTAGCGCAGCCCAGATCGCTGTTTGTGAGTGAATCTCTGCGGGGAAATATTTCAGATAAGTCTCACCGATCTTGAAACTGCCCTTTCTTCCGCCGAAGTCATCCGTGTTGATCTGGAAGGGTCCGGATACTTGTTTGAAGAAGCCCATCTCGCCCTCGAAGATCGGCGAAGGACCAGTCATTCCTTCTCTTGCCAGGAGGGCTGAGAAGACGCCGTTTCGGCCTGCGTTGGCGAAAGAGCAACCCTTCCACATGGAGAGCTCCCCCGCCCTCACCTGGCGCATTGTTATGTGAGAGTTCAAGGCCAGGTTCACAGCCTGGGTCATCTCTTCAGAATTGAGACCCATGAGCCATCCTGATGCGAGGGCTGTGGAGGCGAGGCCGTAACAGACATGGTCCCATCCTCTGTGGCGAATGTCCGCTGCGTCACAGAGTCTGCATTGAATCTCGAAGGCAAGAGCGACTGATAGCAGGAGGTCCTTTCCATTCGCACTTTCCGAGTTGGCAACGGAGAGGCAGGCGCCGAGGTTGTCGCTAGGATGCGCGGGCTCTCTAGACAGGTAAGTGTCGTTGTAATCGAAATACCGGACCATTATGCCATTGACAAAAGAAGCCAGGTCAGGCGTGCTCTTCCTTCTGGTTCCGAGAAGAGTTGATCCATCGTTGACCTCGGCACTTTCAGCGATCTTTCTCGAGAACTTGACAGGTTCAGCATTGAACGCCCCGATCCCACACCCTAGAGCATCAATAATCCTCTTCTTAGACTCGTGAACAATATTATCCGGAATGTCGCTGTACTTCAAGGAGTAAACGTAATGACTGAGCTCTTCTGCTAGCGTCATCTCCGTGGGCCTCGAAGTTGTGCGGCTTTGATCCTTTGGTTATACGTTTCTTCGCTGTGTACCTAATGCCCGACAGGTGACTGCTTGAAAACCCGTCAGTCGATGTCGGTACGCCGTTGTTCCTGGGCGGAGGGAGACCCGCTCCTCCTTGCGTACCACGATGAGGAATGGGGCGTGCCAGAACACGACAGCCAGAAGCTCTGGGAGACGCTTATGCTCGAAGGATTCCAGGCAGGCCTGTCCTGGACCATCATCCTTCGCAAGCGCGAAGCGTTTCGCAAGGCGTTCAAGAACTTCGATCCAGAACTGGTAGCGCGTTTTCGCAAGGCGGATGTGGCGCGGCTTCTTGAAGACCCTGGTATCGTCCGATCTCGGGCTAAGATCGAGGGGACAATCGGTGGCGCTCGCGCTTATCTTGCGATGCGGGTTTCGGGGAATGATTTCTCGCCCTTCATCTGGGAGCTCGTCGGCGGAAAGCCGATTCAGAATACAGGTCAGATACCTGCTAAGACTCCACTCTCTGAGGAGCTATCCAAAGTGTTGAAGAAGCGAGGATTCAAATTCGTAGGTCCTGTCATCGTCTATGCGTGGATGCAAGCGACCGGCATCGTCAACGATCACTCTGCAGACTGCTTCCGTCGTGGCATAATCCGAAAAATGGGCTGACAATAATGCTGATTCAAGAGACATTGAAGGTCGCGAGTGTCGGCGCTCACTCTTAATAGCGTGAAAGCGGCCCTTCTGGCTTGGGGAAGAGAGCGTTGGCTATGAGCACCTTAGGAAAGCAGACTCCTAGACATGAATCAGGCTTACGATTCCAGAGAATATTGGTAGCTGTTGATGGCTCTGAAGGCTCGACCAGAGCCTCCGAGGTCGCCGTGGATTTAGCGGAGAAGTATGATGCTCAATTATTCGTACTGAACGTATTTCGAGGCTACCCCGAGTACGTCACCGCATTTCCTTCCATTCCAGCTCCGTCTGGGAAGGCTTTCGAGGACTACGAGGCGTACGCAAGAAAGGCCGCAGTGGAGGTAGTGGGGCGAGCTGTCTCAATTGCTGAGAAAAAAGGTGTGAAAGCTAAGCCCAAAACCAGCGAGACAATCGGTTCGGTCGTTCAAACAATAACCGATTACGCGGTCACGGAGAAGATTGACCTAATCGTCATGGGGACAAGGGGAATGGGGGGTTTCAAGAAAATGCTCCTCGGAAGCGTCTCAAGCGGTGTTGTCACACACGCTTACTGTACAGTCCTCGTTGTGAGGTGAGGCCTCGCACTTGCAGCCAACAACCGAAATCTCAACTCCACTGCCGGTATACATTGTAGGGCTTGACGATCAAGATATTGAATCGTCTTTAGCGAAGTCAAAATTCCAGAAGTCTATCGAGTCTCTCAGCCGCGTCTACCATGATATCGGCGAAGCCCGAGCCACGGTGAAGACATTCTCCAATCAAAAAGAGAGGAAGCATTTCGAGGTTCACGTACTGATAAGAATGCCCAAGCACCAAGTCGAGTTCATAGAAGAAGGCTGGTCCATCGAAGAGGTCTTCGAAAACATAGGGTCGAAAATCAAGAGACTAATGACCAAACCCCGAGACAGCCCGTCCCGACGTCGCTTTCCGGCAAGGGCCGTAACGGCCGCCGCCCGGTTTTAGACATCTAATCGCATGACCAGGACGCCTTACCGAAACTCTATCTTCTTACCCCTCTTACTTCAGATTCGTTCCAATGCCCTCCAGCCAAAATGCTCGCCGGGATAATCGAACCGGGAACGATCAAGGCCTAATGAGAGCGCTGAATCTAAAGGAATTCTATCCTTCCCGATCTAACAATGCGCGCAAAGGCGACTTTGGTCGGGTCGTCGTTTGTGGTGGCAGCGACCGGTACGCGGGCTGTCTAGCCTTCAATTCACTAGCCGCACTGCGAGCCGGAGCGGATCTAGCAATAATTGTAGCCCCTCGACGGGCCGCAGATATCGTCGCCGGATATTCCCCAGATCTCATAACAGTGCCCTGCAATTCACCCTATCCAGACCCGAATACTGCGATTGAGTTGCTCGAAAACGCCGATTCACTAGTCCTCGGCTGCGGCGTTACCAGGAACTTGGAGTCGCACAAGGCACTCATAGATATTATCCAGAGATGCAAGACACCGATGGTTCTGGACGCTGAAGCTCTCCATGCCTTAGCTGCTAACCCGGAATCAATCAAAGGAAAAAAAACGCTCTTGTCACCGAACGCCGGAGAATACCAAGTTCTCTCAGGAAAACCATGGCCTACAACTCTTGACGCCAAGAGAGTTGCGGTCGAAACGTTAGCGAGGCAATACAACGCAACGGTCATCGTAAAGGGAGCTCCAGACTTGATTTCCGATGGAGAACAGACTCTCGAGGATCTTCAAGGGTCTCCCTACCTAACGAAAGGAGGGTACGGTGACCTCCTCGCGGGAGCTGCAGGTGCATATCTCGCCAGGGGTAGGACACCCTTTGATGCAGCACGAGTAGCGGCCTTCGTCGTTGGACGCGCGGGAGAACTCGCCTCAGGCAAATTTGGCGAGAGCACCTTGGCCTCCGATGTCTTGCTGTTCTTTTCCTCGGTAATCCGTTCTGATTGAAGGAAGTCTCTACAATTTCAACATCAGGCAAATATTGACTTGCTATTCTCGCCCAGGTCCATCGCTGTTATCGGCGCATCGAGTGGTAGAGGTTAAGAACATGCGCCCTCGTGCGGACTTGAAAAGTGGTCATGACTATGAACGTGACTGACTCTCATTCGTTCTCGTCAACAAGTACAGTGTCTCAATGGCAGGAGTGTCACCAAAATTGAGCCAGCCAACACAAGGTTCCACCAATCCGGTGCTCCGTGTCCGACTCGTTTTCTTCTTGGTGCTTGTTGCCTTTTTCATGGATATAATCGACGCCTCGATAGTAACGGTTGCTCTTCCTTCCATTCGGACCGAGTTCGCAGCTTCGATCCCAGACAGCCAGTGGATCTATGGGGCCTACGCGATTACCCTCGCGGGTTTCCTGTTGTTAATGGGAAGAGCGGGAGACACTTACGGCCAGAAGAAAATCTTCGTTGGTGGGCTGATCATTTTCACGATCGCATCGTTCACGGGCGGCATAGCTCCATCCCTTTTGTCGCTTGTTGTTTCGAGATCGATTCAGGGCATAGGAGCAGCGATGACAACGGTAACCGCTTTCGCGATCTTCATCAGGATTTTTGCGGAAGGGCCTGAAAGGAACAAAGCCCTCGGATATCTCGTAGCCACCCTTTCAGGAGGGTTTGCCGCGGGAGCCGTCGCTGGGGGGGCCTTGACGACGTTCTTGGGTTGGAGGTGGGTGATGTTCATCAATGTGCCGATCGGGATCGTTGCGGCGCTTCTCTGCCAGAGATACTTACCGGGAGGTGGCGGCTGGCTGAAAAATCAACATCTGGATATTCCGGGAGCACTTACCAGCACCACCGGGATCATTCTGCTTGTCTTTGGGCTGACAAATGCCGCAGGCGTTGGATTCGCGTCGGAGTGGACCTTCATTCCTCTCGCGGCATCGGTCCTGGTTCTGGGACTGTTTCTGTTCATTGAATCCCGGTCGAAGGCTCCCTTAGTGCCTCTAGCCTTCGTCCGGAGAGGATCGGTTCTCACGGCCAATGCTTTGGCTCTAGTGTTGACCTCGATTGTTGGTGGGATCGGGTTCATCGTTCCAGTATATTTCCAGAACGTCCTAGGCTACTCGGCGTTTTTCTCAGGTCTGCTGACTTTGCCCCCCGCGCTCATCTTTTTCGTAGTGGGGGGTTGGGGAGCCTCTCGTCTGGTGAACAGGTTCGGCGCCAAGCGCACCCTCTTGCTCTCAAGCGGGCTAGTCTCAATCGGGACTATCCTTCTAACCTCAATGTCGCCCAACGGTAGCGCTTTTGTGTTGATGCCTGGTCTTCTTGTCTGGGCGCTTGGGGCAAGCATAGGGTTTCCCGCGGTTAACATGGCCGCTGTCGCCGGGACTCGGCCTGGTGAGGAGGGCCTGGCCTCGGGCCTGGTCAGCACCTCGTCCCGTGTCGGATTCCCTGTGGGGCTTGCGATACTTCTTACGATCGCCGGTGCCTTTGACCCGCCTGCAGCCGGGTCGACCGGCGCCTCGATTTCAGCGGCTGGAGTAGTTGCAGGGTTCCAGGTCGCCGAAATAGCCGCATCGCTCATAGGGGTCCTTGGGTTCTTAATTGCTCTACGCTTGAAAGATGTGAAGCCATCGTGGGCGTCGGCTAATTGGAAGCCTAGCGAACCAGTTCCTCAGTAAACTCGAGTCTATGACAAGCCTAAGAAAGGGATCTATCCATCTAGCCAGGGACAGCTAGTGTCCCTCAATATCGGGAGAATAATTGGGATTCCCGTCAGAATCCATTACACCCTCTGGCTCGTCCTCCTTCTGATCGCGTGGTCTCTTGCCGAAGGCTACATGCCCCAACACTACCCCGGCCTAGGCCCAACCACCTATTGGGCAATCGGAATTGTTTCCGCAATCATCCTTTTCGTCTCGGTCTTTCTCCACGAACTCTCCCACTCGTATATTGCCAAGAAGAACGGCTTGCCCATCGCTAGGATCACGCTGTTCTTCTTTGGAGGCGTCTCAGAGATGAGCGCGGAGCCGAAGGATGCTGCGCTAGAAGTTCGCATGGCAGTCGCAGGACCCCTAGCAAGCTTTCTGATCGCAATCGTCCTCGGTGCGTTCTGGTATCTGACAGTCCTGGTAAATGGACCAGTCCCAATTATCGCAACGCTCTACTACGCTGCGTTCCTCAACGGAGTTCTCGGTGCATTCAACCTAATTCCAGCCTTCCCCTTGGATGGGGGCAGAGTCCTGCGCGGAAGCCTTTGGGGACGATCGAAGAATCTACTAGGCGCCACCGCGAATGCGACGCGAATTAGCGAAGCTATTTCCTTACTGATGATGGCAGTTGGTTTGTTCTTCGTCGTCTTCGGTGATTTCATCAATGGATTATGGATCATCTTCCTAGGCTGGTTCATCAGATCCGGAGCAGAGACAAGCTTGAGACAAACCAGATTGACAGAGTCTCTTGCCGGTGTCAGGGTTGGAGACATCATGACCAGAGATCTTCTCTCCGTCTCTCCTGACGCAACTGTCCAACAGGTCGTCTCCGACTACTTCCTCGTCCATCCTCATGGAGGCTACCCGGTCATCTCAAACGGGAAACTGCTCGGAGTTGTCACAATGTCGTCGGTCCGGTTGATTCCTCGTGAGAAGAGAGAGATCGAGAGGGTTAGCGAGGCAATGGTCCCTTACCAAAGAACGGTCACTGTGAGTCCGACAACCTTGGCTATCGACGCTTTGCAACTAATGGCCAAGAACGGGGTAGGCAGGCTGGTAGTAATGGATGGCGACAGGATTGCGGGGATGGTGACTCGCGGAGATCTGATGAAGACTATGAAGGCAAGGCAGGACCTTGGACTTTGGGATCACACTCATGTGTGACTGGGTAATTGTCATTGACTGATAGCGTTCAGATTACTTGACGCGTGCGATCGGGCGGAGTTTCTCTTCCCGAATCTTTTCCGCGCCTGGAATGTCTTCTTTGTCCCACTTTTTCACCCATTCAGCGAGGTCGCCGAGGAGAGCACGTAGTTCCATCCCCTTCTTGGTGAGGGAGTATTCCACTCTGGGTGGAGTTTCGGGGTAGACTTTTCGCTCGATGATCTTTCTCTGGTCAAGCTCATTCAGCCTCTCAGCGAGGCTCGTGGCACTAATCCCCTGTATTCTCCTCTTGAGCTCGTTGAATCTTGCCGGCTCCTTGAGCCCTAGAGCATGGATTACCGGAAGGGTCCAGACCTTAGTCAGATCGTTCCAGGCAGAATGC
>Ga0209236_1001163_pt1 | contig 15797 bp, 13 predicted proteins | sample GraSoi013_1_40cm_FD_185819 | JGI IMG/M metagenome (GOLD analysis project Ga0209236, IMG submission 185819) | Grasslands soil microbial communities from the Angelo Coastal Reserve, California, USA - Sample 09_27_2013_1_40cm (SPAdes) (version 2) | ecosystem: Environmental > Terrestrial > Soil >... | reverse complement strand
GGTGCTCCGCGTGCAGGTGCATGCGCGTCAGCGGGAAGTGGCGGTAGACGAAGCGCAGGTCCTCACCCATGCTGCGCTGGATCCTTTTCACAATGGGGTAGGCCCGGCCGCAGTGGGGACACTCGAAATCGCCATACTCGACTAGCGTGACCGGCGCGTTCGCCGGACCCTGGACGTGATCGCGCGGGCCGACGGGCAGCACCAGTCCGCTCATCGAGCGGTGCCCGCGGGCTGAGACAGTTCTTCGAGCGCCGCGAGCACACCATCCGCGCCGGGATTTTCCCCGACGTCGGACAGATAACTCCAGCGAATCACCCCAGCGGCATCGATCACGAACAGCGATCGCTCGGAGAAACCGTCTTTGGCTCGATACGAGTCGTATTTCCGGCTGACTTCCCCCTTCGGTTCAAAATCGGCGAGCAACGGGAAGTCCAGGTTGCGGGATTTGGCGTACGCCTTGTGACACCAGACGCCATCGACCGATATGCCGACGACCTGCGCGTCGTAGCGTTGGAATTCCGGGAGCACCTCGTTGAACAGCGCGAGCTCATCGCCGCACACGGGACTCCAGTCCGCGGGATAGAACACGAGAATCACCGGCCGGCCACGCAGGTCCGACAGGCTGAGTTTTGCGTCAGGCGCCTTGTTGAGGGTGAAATCGGGCGCTTTGGTGCCGGGGGACAAGACCATGGAAGCCTCCTTGCTTCTCACCGTAGAACCTCATCGCTTTCGCGCGCGTGCGACTCCATCTGTCGGCGCACCATTTCGTAGTACACTCCGCGCGCCCGCATGAGTTCGTCATGCGTCCCGCGCTCGATCACCGCGCCGTTTTCCATCAGGAGGATGAGATCGGCCCGGTGAATCGTCGAGAGCCGGTGCGCAATCACAAATGTGGTGCGACCGGCCAGCAAATCAGCCATCGACGCCTGAATCAGCTGCTCGCTCTCCGTGTCGAGATTGCTGGTCGCCTCATCGAGAATGAGGATTTGCGGTGACGCGAGGATCGCCCGCGCGATCGCGAGCCGCTGCTGTTGGCCGCCCGACAGCTTCACGCCGCGCTCCCCGATGAACGTCTCGTACCCCTGCGGCAATCGCACGATGAACTCGTGCGCATTGGCCCGCCGTGCCGCGTCCTCGATCTCGGCGTCAGTCGCGTCGTGCCGCCCGTACGCGATGTTGTCACGCACCGAGCCGTCGAACAGGAACACGTCCTGTTGCACGAGGGCCAACAGGTCTCGATAGCTGCGCAGCTTGAGGTCGCGAATGTCGGTTCCGTTGAGCACCAAGCGGCCGCGCGTCGGATCGTGGAAGCGGGCGACGAGGTCGGTCACGGTGGTCTTCCCCGCTCCGCTCCGGCCCACGAGCGCGACCACCGATCCTCCCGGGACCGCGACGTTGAAGTCCTTCACCACCGGTTGGCCTTCACGGTACTCGAACGACACGTTCTCGAACCTGATTTCGCGCACCACATGGGGCGCCTCGCGCGCGCCGGGGCGATCGGGCTTGTCGTGCTCCATCGCCAGCACTTCGAAGACCCGCTCCATCGCGGCGAGCGAGCGCTGCAACTCGGAGAACGAGTTCACGATGTTCCAGACGGGGTTGAGCAGCAGGAACATGTACCACTGAAACGCCATGATGTCGCCCACTGACGCTCGACCCACGATGTTCAGGTAGCCGCCGAACCAGACGATCACGACGCTGATGCCGGCCTCGAGCAGGCCCCAGGAGGTCCAGAGCAGCAGTTCGCGGCGGTGCGCGAACAGCTCCTTCCGCAGCACCGTGTGTCGGCCGAGCATGTAACTGAGCAGCTCCTGGATCTCCTGCCGGAATGCCCGCACCACCCGGATGCCCGAGAACGTCTCCCCAACTCGTCCATCCACGATCTCCACGTCTTTGCGCACCGAGCGATAAATCGGCCGGATCCGCCGCGCGAAGATGAGACTCAGCACCATCACGCCGGGAATGATGGCGAGCGCGGTGAGCGCCAGCTGCCAATTCAGAATGACGAGGATGACGATGGCGATGACGAGCCGGATCACGGAAATCGCCGGCGACACGATCGCCATCTGCAAGAGGCCGGTCGTGGTCTCGACGTCGCCCGTGAGGCGCGAGAGGATGCCGCCCGTCTTCATTTCCCAGAGCCGCGGCAGCGGCAGATGCAGCAGGCGCTCATACAGCGAACGCCGCAGCGAGAGCATGACCCGGACGTTGAGGATGCGCTGCCGGTAGTCTTTGAATCCGCCGCCCACATGAGACAGCATGATCACGCCGAGGAACACGATTCCAGTCAGGTTGAGGCGCGTGAGGCGGGAGCTCAGGTCCAGAGTTTTGTTGAGGATGACGCGGTCCACGATGAACCGCATGAACAGCGGCTCGATCATCTGCAGGCCCGCCACGGCGAGGGCGAGCAGAAACACCGCGGTCAACTCATAGCGGTGCGGGCGCAACCAATGGAGGTATTCGCGGAGATGTGCGCGGCGTGCCCCTGGACGACGCGGTGTTGCGGGGGATGCAGGGCTGCCCCCGTCCTCACTCTTTTCATCGAGGCGGTGGTGCTTATAGTCGTCGACGAATTCCTGGTAACGCTTCCGCGAAGAACGAGCGGGGCTCACGAAACAACGTGAACCCCGCTCGTGCTCTTAGTCAATGCCGCGGGACGTTATTTGCCCAAATCCGTGACCGCAGCGATCAACAGCCTGACCTTGGCCTGATCGGACGAGCCTTGGGCATCGCCGTTCAGCTGCGTCACGAGCTGCGCGAGCGCATCGCGCCGTGGTTGACCGCTCAGTCTCTCTGCGCGGTCCAGCGCGTCGCGCGTCGCCGCAAGCCGGGCCGACGCCAGCCCGCCCGAGCGCGCCAATTGGTCGACATACGCGCGGGCCACGACGAAGCTCGCGGGCCAGACCAGCTTCTGCTGATCCTGGGCGTTCAGATAGTCGAAGTGGATGAGCTTCGCGGCATCGATCTCGTTCTGCGAGAGCAGGGCGCTCGGCTGGAGCTCGAGGATGTCGAGCCCGCGCGAGATCTCGGAGCTCACGATGTAGCCGTTGTACCAGTACGCCGACCACGAGCCGGCGCCGACGAGCTTCGTCGAGTCCATCGGCCCACGGTCGAAGAACGCGATTTCCTTCGGATGCGACGGATCGGTCCAGTCGAACACCGAGATGCCGCCCTGATACCAACCCTGCGCCATGATGTCCCGGCCGGGCACGGGAATCAGCGAGCCATTGTGCGCGACGCAGTTTTCATTCGCCGTCTGCGCCACGGGCAGCTTGTAATAACTCTTGAACGTCAGCGTGGTGCCCGAGAGCGTGAAGATCGCGTCCGCGCCCCACTCCGGTTTGTCGGTCGGGCGGCAGCGCGGCTGTAGCCCGCCACCCCACTCATCGGTGAAGAGAACCCTCGTCCCGTCGCTGTTGAACGTCGCCGAATGCCAGAACGAGAAGTTCGAGTCGGAGACGGCGGCGATGCGCGTCGGGTTCGCTGCGTCGCGAATGTCGAGCAGCAGTCCGTAGCCGCCGCAGGCGCCGCCGGCCAACCCAATCGCGGGATACACGGTGATGTCATGGCACTGTGTCGGCCCCGGACGCGGGGTTCCGGCCGGTCGCGGCGGGCCCTCCACGATCCGGTCGACCATGGCCTGCATGTTGGCGCGCAGGGTGGCGCTGTCGGCCCCGGTCGGTGCCCCGGTACCGCCGCGTGCCTTCACGATGCTGTCCAGACGCGTCCGCACGAAGTTCGGCCCCAGGACGATGTCCTGGCCACGGATCGTCGCAGTGAACCCGCCCGCTGCCCGCGCAGAATCGGCAGAATGCTTCGCGCGCGCGAGGTCTTCGGCCGCTTCAGCGTGAGTCTTCGCTTCGGTGAGGTCCTGGAAGATGCGCGGCGAGCTGACGATATGGGCCTGCTCCGGATGCGCGAGCGGCACCTGAATCACTTCGATGCGGAACAGCGCCGTGTTGGGATTCGAGTCGGGCTGCGCCGCCGAGCAGCCCGCAAGCTCATTGGGCGAGCGGACCGGCGCCGAGCCTGAGACGTAAATGTAGACGTTCGCCGTGTCGGTCGGCGACGTCACAACGGTGTGTGTGTGGGAGCCGCGGCACGTCTGCACGTCGGTGATGTGCCGCGGATTGGCGAGATCGGTCGCATCGAAGATGCGGATGCCACGCAACCGCTCGTGGCTCACCGTGTCGGTGACCCCCTGCGTGCCGCAGTCGGTCCGACCGTTCAGCGCCTCGCCTGAGACGAACAGGAGGTTGCGATAGACCGACACGTCACTCTGCGACCCGGGACAAACGAACGCTTTATAGAGCTTCGGGCTCTTGGGATTACTGATGTCCCACATCTGCAATCCGTTGAAATTCCCCTGGATGACGTAGTTCCCGCGAATCGTCAGGTCCGAATTGATCATCCGGAAATCGCCCGGCGTGGTCCGATTGATGAAATCGGGCGACGGTTCGGTCGCCGAAACGAGGCGTATGTTCCAGAATGCTTCCTGAGCATCCATCCAGCCGGCCCGCAGTCCGATGCGTGGATCGGGACTCGGCGGCGTGGTAGACGAGCTATAGCTCGCGTGCGAGCCCGAGGAAGCGCACGCCGCGAACGCGAATGCGAGAAGTGGAAGGGCAAATGGAAAACGCGATTTCACTGAGAGCTCCGTTTGAGGTCGTCCAGCATGAGAGTCATACGATTGATTTCGGTCGTTTGATCGGCATTGACGTCGGACGCAAAGCGAAAGACGGGGCCGTCCTGCGCGGCGCCGGGCGTCGCGAGCAGCTGTTGCACCATCGTGATCGCGCCTTGATGGTGCATGATCATGTACTGGAGGAACAACCGGTCGAACTCGCGCCCCCGCGCCGAATCGAGCTGCGCCATCTGCTGCGGCGTGAGCATCCCGGGCATCAGCATCGGCATGTCCGACCCCTGCATGATGTGGCCACGCGGATCGGCGGGCGGCACGTATTCGCTGCGCTCGCGCAGCCAGCGTTGCGCGAACGCGATTTCGTCTTTCTGCGCGACGACGATCCGCTCGCACAGCGGGCGCAGTGACGGACTCGCATCGTGCGACGCACACCAGCCAGCCATCTGAATCGCCTGCGCGTGATGCCCGATCATCCCCGCGATGAAGTGCACGTCCGCGGGTGTGTATGGGGGATGACCGCTGTCATTTCGGGCTTGTTGCGCTGGAGACACCGCTGCTGTGGCTGAGGTGCTACTCTGGGAGGTGTGTCTGCTCGACCCGCATGCGGCCGCAACCACTGCCGCGAGCGCCGAGACAGCAGCGATTCGATGTTTCATGCGGCATAAAGCTACCTGGAATGCGAAGGCTGACGAGTCCGGTTGAGAAATGAAACACCGTTTTGTAGTGTCATGAATTCGTCAAGTTCGTTCACGGGGTCCGAGCGGTCTACTTTTACGCCATGCCACGAACTGCGCCGTTGGCGGTTGCCCCGCCGGTCGAGCCGATGCTCGCGAAACTCACCGACGATCTGCCGCGCGATGGTGACTTCCTGTTCGAGCCCAAATGGGACGGCTTTCGCGCGATCGTGTTTCGCGGGCCCGCGAAAGACGACGTCTTTATCCAGAGTCGCGATCTCCGGCCGCTGGATCGGTACTTCCCCGAGCTGCATGAGATCTTTCTCGAGCAACTGCCTAGCGGCGCCGTCGTCGATGGCGAGATCGTCATGCCGACGCCGCACGGCCTCGATTTCACCGGCTTGCAAATGCGCCTCCATCCCGCCGCGTCCCGCGTGGCGAAGCTCGCCAAGGCGACGCCCGCCGAATTCGTCGCCTTCGATCTCCTCGCCGTGGGGGGCAAGAATTTGATGGACGCGCCACAACAAGAGCGGCGCAAGCAGCTCGAGAAATTGTTCGCGCACGCGCGTCGCCCGCTCCACCTCACGCCGATGACCCGCGATCGCAAGCTGGCAGTGGACTGGTTGCAGCGTTTCGAAGGCGCGGGACTCGACGGCGTGGTTGCGAAGCCGGCGACGGGCGCCTATCAACCCGGCAAGCGGGCGATGTTCAAGATCAAGCACGCCCGCACCGCGGACTGCGTGGTTGCCGGATTCCGCTGGCACAAGAGCGGGAAAAACGCCGTCGGCTCGCTTCTCCTCGGCCTCTATGACGACGAAGGGACGCTGCAGCATGTCGGCGTCACGTCGTCATTCACGATGGCAATGCGCAAGCAGCTCGTGAAGGAACTGGCGCCGCTACGAAAGAACGCGTTGCAGGCTCATCCGTGGCGCGAGTGGGCGGGCGTCGAGGCAGAATCCAGCCGCATGCCGGGCTCGCAGAGCCGCTGGAGCGCTGGCAAGGACATGTCGTGGGAGCCGCTGCGCATCGAGCGCGTCGCAGAAGTGAGGTACGATCACCTCCAAGGTGATCGGTTCCGGCATGCCACGGTATTCCAAAGGTGGCGGCCTGATAAAAAGCCCAGCGACTGCCGCTACGATCAGCTCGAGGTCACGCCGGCCTACGAGTTGGAGAAGGTGTTCGGGGCCTGAGCTTTTCGGGGACGTGTTGTAGGTTGATGCGAATGCGGTACCATGCCGATGAGCGTCCACGCATTTGATCCACGAGCACATCGGCAGGCTCGAGAAGTTTCACGACGCGGGGATGGCGCTTTTTCCATTTCGAGAGACCCGCCAGCGCTTCCTTCTTATTCTTCCCGCGACTGACCTCGATCAACGGATACTTCTCCGCCCGCGCTCGAGCCTTGGACGGCTGCACGCGTGGCGGCTCGCCCGGCTGCTTGCGATAGTGGGGCGGCCATGGCGCGTCGCCCTGCCCCTCACGCTCCTGCCTCGCCGACAACTCCAGGAGCCCGTCGAGGGAGCCCGGTTTCGCGTCGATGTCGGCATGACGGTCGCCGATCTTCGCGAAACGTTTCGGCATCGTGCCGAGAGTGAAGTCTTCTGGATCGGCGCGATCGACTTCGTCCCAGCTCAGTGGCGCCGAAACGCGCGCGTCAGGCGTCGGCCGGACCGAGTACGCCGACGCCACGGTACGGTCCTTGGCGTTCTGGTTGTAGTCCACGAACACACCTTGCCGCTCTTCTTTCCACCACTTGCTGGTCGCGAGCTTCGGTGCGCGCCGTTCCACTTCCCGAGCCAGGGCCAGCGCCGCCCGGCGCACCTCGTCAAAGCCCCACCGCCGCTCGATGCGCACGAAGAGATGCATGCCGCGCGAGCCTGAGGTCTTCGGCCAGCCGACCAGCCCGCAGTCCTCGAGGACCGCGCGCGCGACCTGCGCGACCACGCGCACCTGCGGCCATTTGATACCTGGTACCGGGTCCAGATCCACGCGCAGCTCATCGGGGTGATCGAGATCTTCGGCGCGCACCGGATGCGGATGCAGCTCGAGACAAGCGAGGTTCGCGAGCCAGGCAAGCGACGCGGCATCCCGCGGCACGACTTCATCGGCGGTGCGGCCTGAAGGGAAGCGTAGCGTTACGACCTCGATCCAGGCCGGCCGCGCCTCGGGCGCGCGTTTCTGATAGAAGGATTGGCTGCCGATGCCGTTAGGAAACCGGACCAGCATGTTCGGCCGCCCACCCGCCCCTCGCAACGCGCCGTCCGCAACGGCCAGGTAATAGTCGACGAGGTCGAGCTTGGTGTACTTCGGCTTCGGAAAGAGAATCTTCTCGGGATTCGAGATCGTGACCTCGTGTCCCGCGATGGTGCGCGTCGTAGCATTTCCGATGTCGGTGCGTGTCGCCATGTTTTATCGAACGAGGGCTTAATACCTCACCGCGCTGCCATCCAGTTGATGTAGGTGTATGAGACTTCGCGTCCTGACCGATCGCCACATCGACGATGTTGCAGCGGCGCAGCACCCCGAAGTGCGCAGACGGGCGTGCGCGACGTACCGTGGAGCGGCATGCAAACTGCATGAAGGGATGGTCCATGTCACTAGGGGCTGCGGTTTCGACGGAGAAAGCGCAACGCCGGGTCGACGGTTACTTCGCCATGCGGGTGAGTGCCTGGACCGAGATCTACAGGTCGGCGGGCCTCGTACCGTCTATCTATCAGCAGCGCCTCGCGGTCTCGCTCCGATGGATTGAGGAACTAGCGCTCGCGCCCCGCGAGCGCGTGCTCGATGTCGGCTGCGGAGCGGGGCTCGCAGCCGTGATATTGGCGCAGCGCGGTCTCGTCGTCGACGCCGTCGATACGGTAGATGACATGGTCCGGCGCACGCGCCAAGCTGCGGCAGAGGCTGGCCTCGCTCAACAGGTGAACAGCGCCGTGGAGGACGTGCACTGCCTCACCTTTCCGGACGCCACGTTCCAGGTAGTGCTGGCCCTGGGCGTCCTTCCGTGGGTGCCCGCTCCCCGACAGGCGTTGGGCGAAATGGCACGGGTTGTGAGGCCTAATGGCTATGTTCTCGTCAGCGCCGACAATCGCTGGCGGCTGACTGATGTCCTCGATCCCTGGCGGTCTCCGCCGCTCGACGCGATAAAGGGGGCCGCCGGGGCCGTGCTGCGGCAGCTCGGCCTGCGGCGCCCGCCGGCGTGCCGTGAGCCATCCCCGCAGGCCGTATCGAACGCAGAGCTTGACCGGTGGCTCGGGTCGGTAGGACTCAGAAAGGTGAAGAGTACGACGCTCGGTTTCGCGCACTTCACGTTCTTCGGGCGCAACCTCTTCACGACCGCGGCCAGTGTGAGACTCCACTGCGCTTTGCAGATGTTGGCCGACCGGAACGTTCCGGTGTTTCGTCGGCTTGGGAACCAACATATCGTGCTAGCCCAGAAGATCTCGAATGGCTGTCTGAAATGACGGCGCCCCCATGTTCCCGCAACCTGGACACGGCGAACCCGCCAGTGAACCGCCGGGGGGCTGATACGCTGCTGTGCGTGGCGAACTTCCCGACGAACACCGGTTATGCCTGGGACTATATCGAACGTGTGTACGCGAGGATCGCCGATCACCTTGCCACCCACGGAATACGGACCTTGGTGGCATACCCGAACATCGTGGAGCCACCGCGAACCCTTGCGGGAAGCGCCGCCAAGCCAGTCGTGCTCAGCGTAGCGTTCGACGAGCCGTCCGCAGTCCGGGCCGCAGAGGATTTTATCCGGCGGGAAGGTGTTCGCGCGCTCTACTTGACGGACTACCCTGTCCGGAGCCGCATCTATCGTCGACTACGACGGGCTGGCGCCCGCTGGATTCTCGTGCACGATCGCTCCTCGGGAGAGCGGACCCGTCCTCGGGGCCTGAAGCGCGCAACGAAGTGGTTGCTTGCTCGTCTTCCAGGCGCCACGGCCGACGTCGTGGTCGCCGTGAGTAACTACGTCGCTCGACGTCAGGTTGACGTCGGCCTCGTACCCGCAAGCCGCGTGGTACGCGTGTGGAACGGTATGTCCGTGTCTCCGGCAGAACACTCGTCCGGAGTGCGCACCAGAGCACGCTCGGGGTTAGGCGTCGCCGCCGATCGTCTTGTGGTTGCATGCGCTTGCCGCGCTGCTCCTGAAAAGGGGGTCCATCACCTGCTGCGAGCCTTCGATCGTGTGACGAGGGATAAGCGCGTGAAGGATCGCCACCCTCTCCTGCTCTACGCCGGGGACGGTCCGCAAATGGGGGAGCTCTTGGAGCTGCGCCAGCGGCTCGGAGCGAGGGAGGACATCCGCCTTATCGGATACCACCCCAACGCAGTGGCTCTGCTGGCGGACGCGGATCTGTGTGTCGTGCCCTCTGTGTGGCAGGACGCATTCCCTAATGCGGTGCTCGAAACCATGGCGCTTGGAAAAGCCGTGATTGCCACATCCGTTGGTGGAATTCCCGACATGATCGAAGACGGTGTGTCCGGGCTTCTGGTGCCGCCGGGTGACGAAGCGGCCCTGACGGCGGCGATCGTGGCCTTGCTCAGCGACCCTGCTCGGCGGAGCGCGCTCGGGGAAGCCGCACGCGAGCGCGTTGCTGCCCACTTCACCCTCGGCGAGCAAGCCTCGCGGCTGACGGCATTGATCGAGGAGGGCTTCGGGGCGCCTTGCGGAACGGTGACGCATCGGACGAGCGCCCGGGAGCAAAGGACAGACTGAGCGCCGGAACCACCGCCAGGCCCTGTGAGAAATCCAGGGTTTCGCCGACCGCCCTAGGCACCAGCTCTATTTCGCGCGCGTAAGATCGGCCCGGAAAAACGGTTTCTTGAGATCGTCTTCGTGGCCGACGCCCTCCGTCGGAAGCACAGCGATCATCCATCCGTGCCACTGCCGCCCCTCGATTGGCGCGATCAGCGCGGAGATCGATTGCGTCTTGCCATCGACCAGCTGATCGCGTTCCCCTTCCCATCCCCGACCCTCGGCGAATGCAAGGGGAAAGTCCTGAACGCTGATCCCCGGCGTGCTCTTCACCGACACTACGTAGGCCTGCGTGGCCGAGTCGTGTCGCAAGCGAAACGAATACTCACTCCCATTATCGCAAGCGGCAGCGAACGACAGCGCTCCATCGGAGGCAGGAGCCAGAGTGACGGAGGGCATGCGCCGTCCGGCGGCGCTCTTGCCACACCGAAGAGTGCCGAACTGGCCGGCGCCGATCATGAAGACGGTCAAGTCCCAATCTCCAACCAGCCGAGTGAGCGGATCGCCATTGCTACCGGTGTCGGATGGGGGTGTCGCGGCCTGCCGCGCCGGGAACGGTTGGGTCGTGCCGTTGCCGAGCTGACCTCGCTGATTACCGCCCCAACAATCGAGTGCGCCTGCAAGCGTGATACCGCAGGTCATGCCGGTGCCGGCGGACACCGCGGTAAAGCGCTTGTCGGCCCTGACGGGCGTAGGGCGAGACCGGTCAATCGCGGTCCCGTCGCCGAGCATGCCGCCACCATTGGGGCCCCAACAGTAAGCAGCGCCTTCCTTCGCGATGCCGCAGGTATGGATGCTGACAGTCAATGCGACGAAGGTCATGCCACCCGTGACGCGTACCGGGCTGCTCCGGTCACTGGTGGTCCCGTCGCCGAGCTGGCCAAACTTGTTGCCTCCCCAACAGTACGCGACGCCCTCTGCGCTCAAGCCGCAGGTGTGAGACCCGGCGCTGACAGAGGCGAAGCTTAGGCCACCGGTCACTCGCACCGGGCTGGTCCGTGTCGTCGTCGTTCCGTCGCCAAGATTTCCGCTGTAGTTGGCTCCCCAGCAATACGCCGCGCCTGCGGCCGCGACCCCGCAGGTGTGCATCAGTGCGGTACTGATCGCGGTGAAACTTAGGCCACCCTGCACGCGCACCGGACGCAGGCGGCTGGTCCTGGTGCCATCGCCGAGCTCACCAAAATTGTTGTCGCCCCAGCAATAGGCCGTGCCGCCCGTCGTGACTCCGCAGGTCTGCTCTCCGCCGGCGCTCAACACCGAGAAACGCAGCCCGCCCACCACGGCCACGGGACTCGACCGCTGTTTTTCCGTCCCGTCGCCGAGCTGTCCTTGCTCATTCAAACCCCAACAATAGGCTGTGCCTTCCGCGGTGAGTCCGCAGGTGTGGAAGTCGCCGGTGCTCAACGACGCGAAGCGCACGGTGCCCAGCACACGCACCGGGCTCGACCGGTCGGTGGTGGTCCCGTCGCCGAGTTGGCCTCTGTCGTTGGCACCCCAGCAATAGGCCGCCCCCGCGACCGTGAGTCCGCACGCGAACTCGCCGGACGCGCTCACGGCAGTGAACTTCAGCGAGTCGGACTGGGCCGCGACTATCGCCGCGGGGGCGACGTGCGGCAGGATCGCGACTGCGATAGCGAAGCATCGATTGAGCATAGACCTCCCGTACCTCAGCGCGATTCCTCAACTCGCCTGCGCGACATCGCGAAAAGCCACCACCAAGGCGTAACGACGAGCAGCAGCAAAGAACCGAAACCGATGATCGAATAGAAGGCGATCGTGGTGCGCGAAAAGCGATCGCCTCCCGCGATACGGTCGAGCGTTACCAGCTGTGCAGTAAACACATTGGGATCACTTCTCACTGGAAGCCATCAGCAGCACATGAAGGCGCCCGCTAGGGAGCGCAGTAAGGAGAAGAAGAGGTCGCTGACGATCGGCGCCAAGACGTAAAGAACCGCCAGCACAGCCAGCGCCACGGTGAACCTGGTCAACAGCCGCCAGTTTCGCTCACCGAGATACCGAGCTGCGCTTACTTCTCCCCTCCAGAGACGACGAACAAGAGATCCTTGCGGGGGCGGTGCGGGCGCGTCGAGTACGAGGGGCGTTGGGGAGAGCGGCAGTCCGCGGCGCACAGCCTCGGCTTGAATGACGGCGAAGTACTCGAGATGCGCGTAACCAGCTGGTCCTTTGTCGAGCTCCTCCAGCAGAAACTCGTCTCGCCAAAGACTGCACTTGCGAGTGAAGTCGTCGAGGGCGTTCATGAAATCGATCTGCGCACGCTACGGCCGCGGAGGCAGCGCCGTGAGTCGCCTTTGAACCGCTGGAATCCAGGGAGACTTCTTGTACCGGTCCGCGACGATGGTCAAAGCCTCCGCTTCGCGAGCGGGGTCGCGATCCCATTCGTAGGTGTACGCGAACCCACGCCGCCCGATCGCGCTGTGTCCCGTCACCGTCAGACGCCCGACATAGACGATCTGGCCCGCCGCGACATTGATCGGTCCGATCACGGAGTCAACGGGGGCGACCAGATGGTGCTCGAAATTCCCTGATCGGAACGACCCGCGCACCGCGACCATGCGATAGGTCGCCGGCCGCAGCTGGAAAAGGACGAGGTCCTTCACCGACCCTTCCTGAATCGCGAGCTCTGTGTCGGCGCGGACCACCACCGCACCGTCGAGCGAGATGGAGCCCCCGATGCCAAAGCTGAGCGACCCCTTGTGCCGCATGGGGGCATCCACAATGAGGAGCCCAGCCGTGTCGGGCGACGAATCGAGGTGGCTCGGCGACGAGCCGCCGAAGGATTGGAATCCCTCTTTCAGTTTTGCGCAGCCCGACAGCAGTCCAACGCAGGTGATTACCAGCGAAGCGAGCGCGACGCGCATGAGAACCTCCTACTTCGCCCCGAACCGCAGGCCCACCCTGATTGGGACCGCGACGTAATAGATGCCGTTCACCGTGACGTTGGTGACCTTGCCTTCCAGGAAGAGGCGCGTGCTCCCGCTGCTCACTCGGTAGGCCACACCTGCGCCGCCCCCGAAACCGGCTTTGGTCTCGGACGAAGGGGCCAACCCGGGGGCCGAGAGCCTCCAGTTGTACAACCCGACGCCCGCGACCAGGTACGGCCGAATTTGATCCGCTGTCTTCCCAAATGCGTACACGACATCGACCAATCCGCCGGCAATCGCGATCGTGTGATCGGAGAGACAACACGCGCCTTGCTTCTGGCCCGTCCGGCTGTAGCTGCCCTCTGCGCGGATCGCGACGGAGGCTGAGGCGAGCCAGTATGTGACGTCGGCACCGACGATCCATCCCGTCTTGTCGATCGAGTGATAGTCGCCCACCGGCAACAGCAGGCCGGCACCCACGCCATATCGCACGCTCTGGGCCATGGCCGTGGCCACGCCGAGGAGCATCGCGCCTATCACCGCAAGCCCGATTAGCTTCATTCCTCAATCTCCCGCGCCATCCACCTCGCGCTCCCAACCAGCGTGACGTGCGTCTATTGTGAGCGTCCGGCGCGCGCGCGACCGCTCGCCCGCTCGACCAGGACCGTAGCGAGCAACTGGGTAGGTGGCAACAGAATAGCCGTGAGCACCACACCTGTGCCGTCGCTGCCATCAGCGAATGAGCGCATCAGGCCATATCCGGCGAATGAATGCCAGGCTGGGCCGAGACCTGGACCGGAGCGGAGACCACGCGAGCAGTATCGTCGTAGACCACGAGGAACGTGCGCGGTAGCTGCTGACTCAACGCCGCTCTGGTGACGAGTAGCAGCGTTAACCCGCTGAGGGCAAACGAGTGCATTACCAGTCTGTGGATTGGCTCACTGTGCATCGAAACTCCGCAGAAGATGAATGGGTTTCAATATGCACCGCGACTAGCCTGCCACAAGACCGCCGCTAGAGCAGAGACTTGGCGTCGGCAAGCGACAACCCGAACGCCTCAGCAACTCCCGGATAAACGACTCGTCCCTCAACAATATTGAGGCCGAGGAAGAGGCTGGGATCCTTCCGGCAGGCGTCCTTCCACCCCTGCCGGGCCAGCTTCTTGGCGTAGGGGAAAGTCGCGTTCGTGAGCGCCAGCGTGGACGTGCGCGGCACGCCGCCCGGCATGTTCGCCACAGCGTAGTGGATGATGCCGTCCACAACGTACGTCGGCTGGTCATGCGTCGTCGGCTTTGTGGTCTCGATGCACCCGCCTTGGTCGACCGCGACGTCGACGATCACCGACCCCGGCTTCATCAGCTTCAAATCGCCGCGCTTCACGAGCTTCGGCGCCTTGGCGCCGGTGAGCAGCACCGCACCGATGACGACATCGGCCTTCGCGAGCTGTTCGAGCACGTTGTGCCGATTGGAGTACAAGAGATCAACATTTGCGGCGAGGACATCGGAGAGATAGCGGAGCCGGTCGAGCGAAATATCCAGCAGCGTGACGTGGGCGCCGAGGCCGGCGGCCATCTTGGCGGCGTTCGTGCCGACCACCCCGCCGCCAAGAATGACCACTTCGGCGGGCAGCACGCCCGGCACGCCGCCGAGCAGAATGCCGCTGCCGCCGAACACCTTCTCGAGGTACTTCGCGCCTTCCTGCACGGCCATGCGACCGGCCACTTCGCTCATCGGCGTCAGCAGAGGAAGCTCTTTCGTCGGCAGCTCCACCGTTTCGTAGGCGATGGCAATGGAGCCGGACTTGATGATGGCCTTCGTAAGTGCTTCGGACGCCGCAAAATGGAAATAGGTGAAGACGACCTGCCCTTTGCGAATCCCCGACCACTCGGGCTCGATGGGTTCCTTCACCTTCATGATCATCTCGGCCTTCGCCCAAACCGCATCGGCTGAGGGCGCGATCTCCGCACCCGCCGCGCGATAGGCGTCGTCCCCGAATCCTGAACCCAGGCCGGCGCCCTGCTCCACGAGCACGCTGTGGCCGTCGCTTGCGAGCGACTCGGCGCCCGCGGGTACGAGCGCGACGCGATTCTCCGCGGTCTTGATTTCCTTCGGGACGCCGACGATCACGTTGCGGTTCCTCCCCCCCCGTCCCCCCGGCGTGCCCCGTTGGGTCCGAGCGAGACAATCGTCTGTCGCTCGGGTGCGAAGAATTCGGCCGCCAGGTCCGACACTTCGTCTGCCGTCAACGCTGCGACGGTCTGCAGCACGTCATCGAGACTGCGATATGGCTCGTTGTAGACCGCCGAGCCGGCCAAACGATACATCCGGGACGTAGGACTCTCCAGCGAGAGCATCAGCTGGCCCAACGTCTGCTGCTTCGCGTCTTCCAGCGCATCACCGCGCAGCCCTTCTCGCGCCAGCCGCGCAAACTCATCGCGAATTGCGGCCGTCGCCTTCTCCGCACGCGCGGGCTGCGTGCCGACGTACACGCCCCCCATGCCCACCGCCCGGTAGAACGACGTGAAGCTGTAGATCGCGTAGGCGAGTCCCAGCTCTTCCCGAATGCGTTGGAACAGCCGGCTCGACATGCCGCCGCCGAACACGTTCGAGACCACGAGCATCGAGTACTTGCGGCGATCGGCGTAGGGGATCGTGTCGGTCGCGAACACGATGTGCGTCTGAGCGGTGTCCTTCTCCGCCGAGCGTGTCCTCCCGCGGACGGCGGGCGGCACGGGCGGTACGGGAGGAGCGACGGCCGGAGTGCCTTTCCCATCGCTGTCAAACCACCCCTGTCGCTCGACTTCAGCGAGGAGCGCCTCGTGCGTGAGGTTGCCCGC
>Ga0209236_1001161_pt1 | contig 15807 bp, 6 predicted proteins | sample GraSoi013_1_40cm_FD_185819 | JGI IMG/M metagenome (GOLD analysis project Ga0209236, IMG submission 185819) | Grasslands soil microbial communities from the Angelo Coastal Reserve, California, USA - Sample 09_27_2013_1_40cm (SPAdes) (version 2) | ecosystem: Environmental > Terrestrial > Soil >... | reverse complement strand
CCCCCACCCCCCGCGAACTCGGCGTCGAACGCCGATTATATCGCCACGCCACCCTTCCTCAGCACGTTCGTCACGCCGAACGTGCTCATCATGCTGGACAACTCCGGCAGCATGGGGTACCGGGCGGTCTGCGACGGCACCGACAACGGCAGCACGCCTTACACTGCATGTCCGACGTCTCCTCAGATCTATGGTCCGGGCGCGCCAGCCGGTGCGCCTTTCATGGAGACCGCCGCCTTTATCGGCACGTTCGATTCGCTGAGCTGCTATACCTATGATGCCACGGCCGGCAACACCCGGTTCGTGGTGACCACCACGAAGGCGACGATCAGCTCGCCTTGCGCGGCGACGGACTGGGACGGGAATTTCCTCAATTGGGCCACGTTCCGGCGGCACGACGCGCTGATCAAGGCCTTGATCGGGGGGGCGTGCGCGACCGCCCGGTTGACGGACGCGTCGTGCCCACCGATCGGGTCCCCGGCCCTCATCACGATGAAGGTTGCGGACGCCGGACTCTCATCCTGTTGTGCCAACGCCTCGACCTTTCCGACCCCGCCGGGAGCCTGCGTAGTGCCGCCCGCAACTGTGTCATGCGCCAATGGGCGGATCCCGACCGCGGTCCAGAGCTTGGTCACGACTGCTTGCCCCACGTGCAAGATCGTCATTCATACCATAAGCGCGTCGGCAGGGTCGCTGGTCGCAGGGGGCTTCTGCGTGGGCCGAGACGACACCGCTCGCCCGGGGAGCGGTAACTGTGGCATCACTGGGGCTCCGACGCCTGGTACCACCGGCGAATACCTCGGTCATGTCGCCGTCGACGTCGAGCCACCGGGCGTGATTCAGGACCTCGGAGACAAGGTCCGGATGGGCCTCCTGGAGTTCAGAAACTCCGGGGACGGGGGCAAGGTGCTGGTCCCCATCGGCTGGACCCTGGCCACGACGTACAACTTGACCCCCGTGACGGCCTACAGCTCCAACAAACAAGCGATGGTCGCCGCGATCGAGCAGACCGCTGCCGCCACGGGCACCCCGCTCGCCGAGACCCTGTACACGGGGATACGGTACATTGCCCAGTTGCCGCAGCCGTTCAGCTCCACGGTCTATTACTATCCGTGCGCGTTCTCGGGCTGTGGCCCGGCGTTTCCATCCTCCACTACGACGGCCGGGTCCCTGGGGCCGATCACCGCGCCCGCCGCGGCTTCAGAGCCCACCCAGTTGGTCACCGGCGACGCCTGTCCGACGACACTCGGCTATGTCGCCGGCGCCTGCGGACGGGACCCCTATTATTTCGGAAGCAATCCAAGCTGGGCCAATCCTTCGTCGCAGATCGTCTGCTGCAACTCCTTCATCATGTTCCTCACGGATGGCGAGGCGAACCAGGACACCAGCATCCCGGCGGCCCTCCAGGACTATGCGCACGTGGCGCACGGCTCCCATTGCGCGGGGTCATGGGCAGGCCCTCCTGCTGACAACCCGACGGCTACTGATTACGGCGCGACGACCACGTGTTTCAACAGCAATACCAACGCCATTGCGCCGGCGGTCCTCCTGCAAAAGCACAAGGTGGATTATTCTGGTGGCTCCCTTGCGTCTCCGTCCGTCAACCACACCCTAGACGACGTCGCCTACTGGGGACACGTCAACGACCTCCGGCAGGCAACAGTTCCCGTCGTCAATGAAACGGGGCACGATCTGGCCGGCTTCCAGAACGTGACGATCTATCCGATCTTTGCGTTCGGGAACATCAACGGGCGTGAACTGCTCATGCAAGCAGCCAAACAGGGCGGATTCACCGACCAGGACAATGACACCCTGGGTCCTGGCGGAGTCCATTCTCCCAACCTGCAGGCCGAATGGGACGCCGTGGACAATGTGACCGGCCTGCTGGTGCCGGATGGCATTCCCGACACCTACTTCGAGTCCCAGAACGCCAACCAGATGAGGGACAAGATCCTGGCGGCCTTCATCAGCATCCTCCAGCAGTCGGCGTCCGGGACCACGGTCTCGGTGCTGGCGACGTCCTCCACCGGCGAGGGCGCGATCTACCACGCGTATTTTTTCCCGACCACGTTCGTGAACCTCGGCACCGGCACGAATATCGTGGCCTGGACGGGGTTTACGGAGGGGCTGTTCATCGACAAGTTCGGGAACATCCGCGAGGACTATTCCGCCCCGGGCTGTACGGGTCCCCCCGACGGCAAAATGGTGCTCACCCACGACTGCATCATCCGGGTCCGACTTGAGACGGACCCCACGAGTTCCAATTTTGAGAGCGTCGTGATAGACCGCTTCAAGGACGACGGGAGCTGTGTCCCGACGACCAGTTGTGTCGCCGGGGACGGCCTCGCCGACACGGCGACCCCCTTCCAGACCGTGGCCGTGACCACGGGCGGGCAGAGCAACGTGCAGCCCATTTGGGAGGCCGGGCGGCGGCTGGCCCTGCTCAGTCCCGGGGCCACCTGCGAGTCTTCGAACACCTGGCCCAAGGCCGGTAACCTGACCGAAAGCGGACGCAACTGCCGGCGCATTCTGACCTGGGCGGACATCAACAACGACGGTCTCGTCGGCGGTACCGAGAGGCTTGAGTTCACCAACGCCGGAACGAATACCTTTACCCTGTGCCCCTACCTGGGTGCCAAGACCGTTGTGTACTGCAACAGCACAAATGCTGCTGCCATCGTTGCCGCTGATATTACTACCGATCCCAACCTGACTGGCTGTCTCGGCCTGACGAGGAAGACCTGCGCGCAGAACGAGGCCACCAGCATCATCAACTGGATCCGAGGCTCATCGGTGACCGGTCTGCGAGACCGCACGTTTAATGTGGTGAACGACAGCGGCGGCCTCGCGCAGGCTCAGTGGAAGCTGGGGGACGTGGTCAATGCCACGCCGACGGCCGTCGGAGCGCCGATCACGCGGTACGACGTCCTGTACGGCGATGCGACCTACGCCCAATTCTTCAAGCGGTACAAGGACCGCCGACAGGTGGTCTACGTGGGCGCCAACGACGGCATGCTCCACGCGTTCAACGCGGGCTTCTTCACTAATGACGACCGGCAGATTGATGGAACCGGTCCCATCGTGCAGGCCCGGTTCTCGGCCACCCCGAAGCAGATCGGCACATCGACCGATTGTGCGGCGTTGCCCTGCGACGGCAGTGTCACGACCTACAATTTCCGCTCCGATGCCCCGCCGCTGGGCGCGGAGCTCTGGAGCTTCATTCCGCAGGACCTCTTGCCCCAGCTCAGGTGGTTGACGTTGAGAAGCTATGGCCATGTGTATTACGTGGACCTGACGCCGAAGGTGACGGACGCGCGGATCTTTCCGGTGGACGCCGATCACCCCGGCGGCTGGGGCACCATCCTGATCGGGGGATTCCGGCTCGGCGGGAGTTGCAACAACTGCACCTCCGGCAAGGGCACGGCGCGGGTGGTACAATCGGATTTCAATTACAATGGGACCACCACCGATACCGGGAATGGGACCAGCGGCAGCGATTATCGGGTGTTCCTCTCCTCGTATTTCGTGCTGGACATCACGAACCCGGAAAAGGAGCCGACGCTGCTGTGGGTCTTCCGCGATGATGATCTGGGGCTGACCACAGTCCAGCCGTCGATCGTGCGGACCAACCCCTCGACCGACGCTACGACGTCCAGCACGAACGAGCGATGGTTCGCCATCTTCGGCTCAGGCCCCACGCACTATGACTACTTCAGCACCCAGGCTGCGCAGTACTACGCGATAGACCTGAAGCTGGGGCCGAGCTACGCCGATGTTAATAGGACACTAGGCAGCAAAGGCAAAGGCAAAAAGGCAGGCCAAGCCTGCCCGGCCGCCTTACCCTGCATGGCTGTCGATCAGAATGTGGCGGGCGGCGCCGTCCGGGCCTTTGATACAGTCCTGACCGGGGGCTTGATGGTAGATAGTGTCACCATCGACTACAACTTGGATTTCCGGGTGGATTCCGTTTACGGCGGATACGTGGTCTGCAATGGCACCACGACAAGCTCGGGCTGCGGTGGGTCCAATCCTATATGGATAGGCGCGATGTTGCGTCTGACCACCAATGGCGGGAACCCCGATCCGGATACCTGGGGAATCGCTTGTTCAGGAGGGGGATGCTCAAACAACCTCCGTCTTCCCACGGCGGTGATCTCCTCGTTCCCCTATACGACACCGCAGGCCACGACCTGCGTCATAGCGTCGCCGTGCACTGTCGGACCGATCACGGCGGCGCCGACGCTGACACAGGATGATAATCGAAACCTCTGGATCTTCTTCGGGACTGGTCGGTTCTTTACCTCCATCGACAAGACCAGTACGGACATCCAGCACTTCTTCGGGGTGAAGGATCCATGCATTGTCTCCGGCGGATGTGCGAGCCAGCTCACTCAACGCAACAACCTCTTCAATTCCTCCAACATCGTGACCTGCACGAGTTGCGTAGATGGCACGAACGTGAGCACGACGGGCAGCACGGCCAGCTTTACCACCGGGTATAGTTCCGGCAGCGGAAACCTGGTGAATAATATCCAGAATATGGACGGCTGGTTCACGACCTTCAACGACCCGACAGCTCCGCTGCAAACACCTTCTCGCAGCGCCACGACTCCAGGGGAACGGAATCTCTCCCCGGCCACGCTGCTCGGCGGGACCGTGTTCTTCACGACCTTCGTCCCCACCACCGATATCTGTAAGGCCAGAGGAACAGGGTATCTCTATGCGGTGTACTACCTGACCGGTGGTCCTTATACAGCCTCTGCCATTGGGACTGTGACATCGGGCACCAATACGCTCGCGGCCAAGTCCCTCTCACTGGGTCAGGGGTTGCCAACACAGATGCAGATCCATATTGGAGCCGAGTTGCCGACCAGCTATGTACCACCGACCCCGGGGGATTGTGCTGGCAGCCGTACCATCGGGATTACCCAGACCAGCACTGGTGCGGCGGCTTTGACCTGCCTCAAGCCAGCGAAGACATTCTATAGTCGGATGGTGTCCTGGAGAGACTTGTAGGGGCGGTTCAAACTTGTGGAAAAAGGCGGGTGGGGGTACAGTACGGGGCTGATGACAGAGACGCACCCCCATCCAAGCCCTCTTCTCGTGGTTGCAGCGCTTTCCGTCCTCCCGTTCCTGTGGAGCTGCACGGCGGAGCCTCCAGCCACACCTGCCGCTCCCACGGCCGGTCCTTCCGGCAACCATCCTCCCTCTGTCCTGTCAGCCAGGATCAATCCCGCAGACGTGACACTCGATACGGAACTCCGTGTTGACATCCAGGGCGAGGATGCGGACGGCGACGGGGTCACCTACCGGTACCAGTGGGTCGTCAACGGGGTCCCGGCCCCCGGCGCGACCGCGCCGGTGTTCAAGCCGGAACGGCTGAAGAAAGGGGATCAGGTCACAACCGAGATCGTGCCCACCGACGGGAAGGCGGACGGCGCGGTCTTCACGACCGGTCCCGTGACGATTGGAAACACGGCACCCAGCATCGTCGAAATTCACCTGGAACCCGTGCCGCTGCACCGAGGCGAGACCCTTAAAGTAAAGGTCGTCGTGGCAGATCCCGACGGCGATCCGGTCACTCTGACCTACAAGTGGTTTCGCAACAACAAGGAGATCGCCGGCGCGAAGACCGACACGCTGGACACCAAGGAGTTTCAGAAGAAAGATGTCCTGGAGGTCTTGGTGACGCCGTCGGATGGAAAATCCACGCGCGAGGGGCAGGGCCTGCCGGTGACGATCGCGAATTCGCCCCCCCGGTTCACCTCGACGCCTCCGACGGAGATCAAGGACGGCCAGTACCTGTATCAAGTCGCCGTGACGGATCCAGACGAGGATCCCGTCACGCTCGAACTCAAGCAGGGCCCCCCGGGTATGACGCTCGACCCCGCCACCAAGCAACTCTCATGGAAGCTCACCCCGGAGAATCTGGGGAAACACCACGTGGTTCTTGTGGCGAAGGATAATGATAATGGGGCCACCCAGGTGGAGTTCGATCTCGACGCGCTGCCCCCGAAGCCATAAGTCCCACCATCCACGATACCTCTCGGGCGCTTCTAGGTAGAACATTTCCGTTAATCCGCGAACCTATTACCTGAGGTTCCACTTGGCTATCTTTATCCATACATCGCCCCGCTTCCAGCATGCGACAAGGGGTGCCCAAGTGTCCCCATTTTGGTCAAAATGTGGACAGGTTTTTGAGCATGGCACACCGCTTGGCATGAAAGAGAGCGGTACCAATATTGCCTCTTCATTTAGGTATGTTACTGCGCGCCGACGATGTCGAGGCAGAAGCGCTATCTCGAAGCCACGGGCGAGTCGTTTCGGCGAAAGATCTAGGAAAGGAGGCCAGGCCATGACAGGGAAGATCGCTCGCACGAGCATGCTGGGGGCCTCCTGCGTCGGGATCCTGCTAGGAGCGGCGGCGCTGCTGTGGACCCCGGTAGCCTGGGGGGAGGGCGCTTCTTCAGGCCTGCAAGTCGAGCCCCGCTCGATGGACCGCAGCCTTGAGGGAATACGGAAGGGAGTGCTCACGAAGGCCCAGGACGGGACTGTCTGGATCGACGGGAAGGCCTACGCCCTTGCCTTCGACGCGTTGGTTGAAAACAGAACCGGAAGACGTCTTCAGGTAAGAGGTCTCAGACTGGATGATGTCCAGTTCAGCGTGGAGTATTGGCTGGATGGTAACCAAATCACCCAGACGGTCATCAACTTCCCGGAATGAAGGCCTAGAGGAGAAGGAGTCGCGACTATGAAACGGTTAGGTTTCTTGTTGATCCCGTCATTTGTTGTGTTGGTCGCGATCGGACTTGTTTTCTGGTCGGACTCGGCGACGGCCGTCGTCTCGAATGCCGATTACTCCGGCATGCCTCCCTTCATCTCCACCATCGTCACGCCGAACGTGCTCATCATGCTGGACAACTCCGGAAGCATGGGATACCGGGCGGTCTGCGACAACACGACGAACCAGTTCTTTGCGCTCACCTCGATCAGGAAGGGTGGATCGGGGAATCTAACCGCGACGGTGACGTACGCTAGCCAGCATGGGTTTACCGCGGCCGACGTGGGGGTGACCCAAATCACCATCTCCGGTGTGACGACGACGATCGCCAGCAACGCGAACTACAACGGGACGTTTACGATCGCTTCTGTGCCCTCGGCCACCACACTTACTTATCAAATGGCCGCTCAGCCAGGAACCACTCCCGCGCCTGGCAACCCTCAACTTGTCATCGCAGGACCTCCAGGCAACCCGCGCGTGGGCCTTCCTGCTCCCAACGTCTATGGCCAGTGTCCGACCTCCACGGCGTTGTATCCCGCTGGCACGCCGGACGGCGCCCCGTTCAGGGAAACGGTGACCTTCTCGGGCAATTTCGATTTGTTGAGTTGCTATACCTATGACAGCACCAATACCCGCTTCGATCCGTCCTCGACGAAGGCGGCGATCAGTTCGGCCTGCGGAGCGACTGAATGGGACGGAAATTTTCTGAACTGGGCCACCTTCCGGCGGCAGGACGCGCTGAAAAAGGCGCTGATAGGGGGGCAATGTGTGGTCGCCCGCGCGGCGGACGGCACCTGTCCGGCGAGCGGGTCTCCGGCCAAGATCACGATCAAGGGGGCGGACGGCGCACTCAGCTTCTGTTGCGCGAACGAGGCGACCGCGCCTATCGCGTTGGGGGCCGGGCCCAACGGGGCCAATGGGCGGGTGCCGACCGCAATTCAGACGCTGGTGAGTGCGGCGGCGGGATCCCCTACCAGTCTGGTCCTCCATCTCATGGCTAGCACTGCCATGACGTCGGGCGGGTTCTGCGTCGGCGCAAGTAATGTGGCGGAACCGTCTTCCGGAGCCACCGCCTGTGGGATTGTTGGGGCTGCAACCCCGCCTACGACTGGGGAGTTTATGATCCAGGTGTCCGCCGCGACCGAACCGACGGGCGTGATCCAGGACCTTGGCGACAAGGCCCGGTTCGGCCTGATCGAGTTCAGGAACTCCGGCGACGGCGGCAAAGTCCTCGTGCCGATCGGCTCGACCCAGGGGATCCCCTACAACTCGACCACCATCACGACCTATACGTCCAATAAGGCGGCGATGCTCGGCCAGATCCAAAGCACGTTTGCGGCCACCGGCACGCCGCTCTCCGAGACGCTCTACACCGGCATCAGGTACATTGCCCAGTTGCCCCAGCCGTTCGGGGCCACGACGACGTTCCTCTATCCCTGCGCGTTCTCGGCGTGCGGGCCGGCGTTCGGATCCTCCCAGACCGCGGGAGGGTTAGGGACGGGAGAAAGCGTCTCGCTGGTGTCGGGTGAGACCTGTCCGTCCGGGTATCAAGGCTCGTCGTTTTCCAACTGTACGGCCGGCCGGGACCCGTATTTCTTTAGCAGCGCCAACCCCGTCTGGGCGTCCTCTTCGAAGGTGGTCCCCTGCTGCAAAACCTTCATCATGTTCCTGACGGACGGCGAGCCGAACATAGACGACAACACCGAACTGGATAGGTTCATCTACCCCTCAACCACCGCCACCGCCATCCACGGCACCACCTGCACGGGCGATTATACTGGCACGCCGGCCTCCCTCACCGGATCAGCCGCGGACCAGGCCGCTTACGTGGCTCAGAGCGGGTGCTTCGACACCGTCAGTGTCGATCCCACCAACAGCGGTGCGACCAATACAATCGCGCCGGCCACCCTCCTGGAAAAGCACAAGACGGATTACCCCTTTAGCACGAGGAACCACTACCTCGACGAGATTGCCTACTGGGGCCACACGACCGACCTGCGGCAGGCCACGGTCACGTATCCCAACGGCGCCACCGAGACCGGGCATGACCTGACCGGCTTCCAGAACGTGACGATCTATCCGGTCTTCGCGTTCGGGAACATATCCGGGCGCGAGATCCTGATGCAGGCCGGCAAGAATGGCGGGTTCATCGACCAGAACGGGAACAACGTGCCTGACCTCCAGTCCGAATGGGACCAGGTGGACAATGTGACTGGTCTGCTGGTCCCCGACGGTGTTCCCGACACCTATTTCGAGTCGCAGAATGCCAACGACATGAAGGACAAGATGCTGGCTGCTCTCGTCAGCATGCTCCAGAAGACATCGTCCGGGACCTCGGTCTCAGTGCTGGCGACGTCATCCACCGGTGATGGCGCGATCTACCAGGCCTATTTCTTTCCCGTCACGTTCGTCAACATTGCATCCAACACTAACCAGGTGCTGTGGACGGGGTTCACGCAGGGGCTGTTCCTCGACAAATTCGGGAACCTTCGTGAGGACTACTCCGCCCCGGGCTGTGCGGGACCTCCGGACGGCAAACTAGTGCTCATTCACGACTGTATTATCAAAGTCCGACTCGAGACGGACCCCTCAAGTCCCAATTTTAACAGCGTCGTGGTGGACCGCTTCAAGGATGATGGAACGGCGCCCGGCAGCACGGCGGGGGACGGCGTGGCCGACACGACAACCCCGTTCCAGACTGTGGCCCTGAGCACAGGTGGGGTGAGTAATGTGCAACCGCTTTGGGAAGGCGGACGGCGGCTGGCTCTGCTGAGTCCCGGGACGACCTGTGAGAGTTCGACCACGTGGCCTATAGCAGGCAACATGTCACAGGGCGGGAATACCTGTCGGCGCATCCTGACCTGGGCGGACGTGAGCAACGGCGGCGGCATCGGAGGCGGCGCCGGCAACGAGACGCTCGAGTTCAGCACCGCCAATGCGTTTACCCTGTGTCCCTTCCTGGGCGGCAAAGCCGTGCTGTACTGCAACGGTGATAACGTCGCCGCCATAACCCCCGCCGATATCAGCACCGATCCGAATCTGGCAGGCTGTCTCGGCATCACTCGCCGGCAATGCGCCCAGAACGAGGCGACCAGTATCATCACCTGGAGCCGTGGCTCAGCCGTGTCAGGCCTACGGGACCGGACCTTCAACGTGGTGAACGACGCTGGCGCCATCGTCCAAGCTCAGTGGAAGCTGGGGGACGTGATCAACTCCTCACCGGTGATCGTCGGCGCACCGCGCGAGCGGTACGACGTGCTGTACGGCGATACGACCTACGCGCAATTCTTCCAGCGGTACAAGGACCGCCGGCAGGTGGCCTACATGGGCGCCAATGACGGCATGCTGCACGCGTTCAACGCGGGATTCTTCAAGACAGACGAGTCACCGATCGATGGGACCGGCCCCACGGTGCAGGTCCGGTTCACGACCACACCGAAGCAGCTCCATGGTTCTACGGAGTGCGCGGGTCTGCCGTGCGACGCGGCCGTGACGCAGTATGCGTTCCGGACCGACGCGCCGCTCCTGGGGGCCGAGCTCTGGGCGTTTATTCCGCAGGACCTCCTGCCTCAGCTCCGGTGGTTGACGGTGCCAAACTATGACCACGCCTATTACGTGGACCTGACGCCCAAGGTCACGGATGCGCGGATTTTCACTGCGGATGCCGATCACCCCGGTGGTTGGGGGACCATCCTGATCGGGGGATTCCGGCTCGGCGGGAGCTGCACCAATTGCACGTCCGGCAAGGGTACGCCGCGGGTGGTGCAGGCCGACTTCAACTATAACGGGACCACCACCGATACCGGCAATGGAACAAGTGGTAGTGATTATCGCGTGTTCCTCTCTTCTTATTTCGTGATGGACATCACGAACCCGGAAAAGGAGCCGAGGCTGCTTTGGGTCTTCCGTGACAAGGATCTGGGGCTGACCACGGCCAAGCCCGCTGTCTTGCGGGTCAATCCCTCGACCGACGCCAAGACCTCCAGTACGAACGAGAAATGGTACGTGGTCTTCGGCACCGGCCCCACGCACCACGATGCCTTCAGCACCCAGACCGCGCAGATGTTTGTGGTGGATCTGAAGCAGGGCCCGGCCTACGCCGACATTAATAAGACGAGCGGTACCTCCGGCAGCACGAGCTGCTCGACGACCAACCCTTGTATTGCGACCAACAAGAGTGCGGCAAGTGGCCAGTTGCGTGCCTATTCGACAGGGGTGACCGGCGCCTTTATGGCGGATGCGGTCACGCTCGATTTCGAGCTGGATTTCCGAACGGATGTGATCTACGCCGGGAGCGCCATCTGTAATGGCTCCACGACAAGTACGGGCTGTACCGGCACCGGGCCTGTGTGGAGAGGCGCGATGTGGCGCCTGACTACGAACGGAGGCAGCACCAATCCGGATAACTGGGGAGTCGTGGCAGGGGGGATTCCCTCATGCGCGGCAGGGGGCCTGCGTTGTCCCTCGTCGCTGATCAGCACGTTCGCGTACACCTCGCCGCAGGCGACCACCTGTCCCAGCCCGTCTCCCTGCAATGTCGGACCGATCACGACGGCACCGGCGCTGACGCAGGATGATACCCAGAACACCTGGCTCTTCTTCGGTTCCGGCCGGTACTATTCTACCGGCGACAAGAGCAATGTGGACACCCAGCACTTCTTCGGGGTGAAGGACTGCATTATCAACGGGTCGTGCACGAACCAGGGCGTCGAACGGAACAACCTGTTCAATTCCTCCAACGTCGTGACCTGCACAAGCTGCGCGTCAGGCAGCAACGTGAGCACGACGGGCAGCACGTCTAGCTTTACCATCGGGTTTAGTTCCGGAGGCGGCAACCTAGTGAATAATATCCAGAATATGGACGGCTGGTTCACGACCTTCAACGACCCGACCAAGGGGCTATTACCCAGTCCACCAGCAGGATGTCCGCCTACGTGCCTGACCACCGGAGAACGGAACGTCTCATCGGCCACGCTGCTCGGCGGGAGCGTATTCTTCACGACCTTCGTCCCATCCACTGATATCTGCCAGGCTACAGGGACAGGACAGCTCTATGCGGTGTATTACCTGACCGGCGGCCCGTACACAGCCTCGGCCGTCGGGGCTGTCCCATCGGGGACTAATGTGCTCGCAAGCAAGGCCATCTCGCTGGGCCAGGGGTTACCGTCGCAGATGGCAGTTCAGATCGGCGCTCAAGGGAGCGGTACGTCAGGGTCCGCGAGCAGTGCGGGGTGCACCGGACGGATTACCGGCTTCATCCAGGCCAGCACCGGCGTGTTGGGCCAGATCTGCGGCACATCGGCGGGCTCGGTCTGGAGCCATCTGATCTCGTGGCGTGACTTGTAACACGGACATTCGGCTTGTGGAGCAGGCCGGGTGAGGGTACACTACGAGGCAGATGCCAGGAAGTTACCCTCACCCGCGTTCACGCCCAGTCTCACTGCATCGTGCCTCGCAGTGGATACTCCGAGGGAGTGGCACGGCGATACACAAAACCGTGGGAAGCGCACGACCCTTCCTACCCGTCGTGGTCCTTATCATCGCCTCCGCTCTGTGCAGTTGCACGGCGGAACCGCCTGCGACGCCTGCCGGCTCGCAGGCCACCGCGACACCGGTCGCTCCCGCGGCCGGACCTCCTGGTAACCATCCTCCCTCCGTCCTGTCAGCCAGGATCTACCCCGAAGACGTGACACTCGATACAGAACTCCGCGTTGACCTCCACGGTGAAGACCTGGACGGCGACCGGATCACCTACCGCTACCAATGGGTCGTCAACGAGGTCCCTGCGGCGGGCGCGACGGTGCCGGTGTTCAGGCCCGAACGGCTGAAGAAGGGGGATCGGGTCACAGCCGAAATCGTGCCCACCGATGGGAAGGCGGACGGCGAGGTCTTCACGACCGGTCCCGTGACGATTGGAAACACGGCGCCCAGCATCCGCGAAATTTACGTGGAGCCCTTGCCACTGCAACGAGGCAAGCTGATTAAAGTCAGGGTCGTCGCGTCAGATCCCGACGGCGATCCGGTCTCCCTGACCTACAAGTGGTTTCGCAACAACAAGGCGATCCCAGATGCGAAGAGCGACACGCTGGACACCAAGGAGTTTCAGAAGAAAGATATCCTGGAGGTCCTGGTAACGCCGTCGGATGGAAAATCCACGCGCGAGGGGCAAGGCGTGCAGATGCTGATCGAGAATTCGCCCCCCCGGTTCACCTCGACGCCGCCGACGGAGATCAAGGACGGCCAGTATCTCTATCAAGTCGCCGTGACGGATCCAGACGAGGATCCTGTCACGCTCGAACTCAAGCAGGGCCCTCCGGGTATGACGCTCGACCCGGCCACCAAGCAACTCTCATGGAAGCTCACCCCGGAAAATCTGGGGAAACACCAGGTGGTTCTTGTGGCGAAGGATAATGATAATGGGGCCACCCAGCAGGAGTTCGAGCTCAATGCGCAGCCTCCCGCCCAGGCCACTCAGCCATAACCTGCCCTTGTCTCTTTCGCCCCCTGCTTGCTACAATGCGTCACGGCGTTGCCTCGTTAACCGTTATAGGTTAAACGTGGCAACGATCCACGATTAACGTATAACGATTAACGTTTAACGTCTGACGGGTTAACGTTTTCACGTCCTCAGCAAGGAGTCAGTCGGCGCGCTTGTCCAAGGTGGCTCTCCTCAAAGTCAAACTCCAAGAAGGCATCGATACCTCCAACCTTTTCGGCAGCCGGGACGTTCATCTGAAAATGATCGAGGATGCGTTTGGCATCCGAGTGTCGGCCCGCGGGGAGGAAGTCCTTCTCGAAGGGCCGATTGAGGGTGTGCGCGGAGGGGAGCGTCTCATCGGTGGGCTGACCTCTCTGATGAAAGAAGGGATGGTGCTGCGCCCCGACGATGTCGAGTTTGCGATCCGGACCTTCCAGGGAGGGGAAGGCGCCTACGCCTCGAAGGACAGCGTGCGCGGGAACTTCGAGATCAATACGTCCAAGCGGGTCATCGTCCCGAAGTCTCCCATGCAGAAACAGTATCTTGAGGCCATCCGCGCGCACGACCTGGTCTTGGCCATCGGCCCGGCGGGGACCGGCAAGACGTATCTGGCCATGGCGATGGCGGTGGCCAGCCTGTGCCGGCGCGAGGTGAGCCGGATCATCCTGGCGCGGCCCGCCGTGGAGGCGGGCGAGAAGCTCGGATACCTCCCCGGCGACATGATCGCGAAGGTCAATCCCTACCTGCGGCCCCTCTACGATGCGCTCTACGACATGTTGGACCTCGAGCGGGCCAATCGCTTGATCGAGCGCGGCGAGATCGAAATCGCCCCGCTGGCGTTCATGCGGGGGCGCACGCTCAACGATTCATTCGTGATCCTGGACGAAGCCCAGAACGCCACCTCGGAACAGATGAAGATGTTCCTCACCCGGTTGGGGTTCAACTCGAAGGCCGTGGTGACCGGCGACATCACGCAGGTGGACCTGCCGCGCGACCGGGTCTCGGGCTTGATCGAAGTGCGGGACATCCTCGCGGAGATCCCCGGCATTGCCTTCGTCTACTTCACGGAGAAGGACGTAGTGCGACACCGGCTGGTGCAGGATATCATCAAGGCCTACGAACGCCATTCTGAGAAGAGCTCCCGCCCGAAGACGTCCCGCCGCGTTCCCTGATCGCCGTGCCCGTCGTCCTGCAGAACCGGCAACGCGTGGTGGCGCTCGATCGGGTGTGGCTGCGCCGGACAGCCGAGGCCGTCCTGTCGGCCGCGCGAGCTGACGACGCGGAGCTTAGCCTGGTGCTGGTTTCCGATCGGCGCATGCGCGCCCTCAATCGCCGGTATCGGAAGAAGGACCGACCCACGGACGTGCTCGCCTTTCCGCTAAACGAACGCCGCTCCGCCGAGACGTCGCGATGTCTCACCCGCCCGCCCCGGACGCCCCAAGACGCGTCCAAGACCCGAGGTCAGCCGCAGGCGCGACCGAGCGATGTTGGAGATGGACCTCCGATGCTTTTGGGCGATGTGGTCATCTCGGTGCCGACGGCCAGGCGTCAGGCGGCTGAACTTGGGCACGGGCTTCGCGAGGAACTCCGGCGCCTTCTGGTCCATGCAGTCCTTCACCTGATGGGTTACGATCACGAACGGGGCCCTCGCGACGCGGCCCTCATGGCGCGGAAGGAGCAGGCAATCCTGAAGGCGCTCGGGGGAAGGGTGCGGGTGGGGGTACAAGAGTAACGATGGGTATTTTGAGCCAACTGGGGCTGGCAAAGACCCGTGAAGGGTTGCTGGGATCGCTCCGCCGTCTTCTGCCCGGTAGCCGCAAGCTCACGCCGGAGCTGTACGAGGAATTGGAAAGCACGTTACTGGCCGCCGACGTGGGGATCGCGGCGGCGACGGCCCTGATGGATGCGGTGCGGGACTTGGTGCGGCAATCGGGCGAAGCGGATGCCGACTCCGTCCGGGCGGTCCTCAAGAAGGCAATGATAGAACGTTTACGGACCGACGGGAAGGCAGCACCGGCCCTGAATTCGCCCCATGTGACCCTGCTGGCGGGCGTCAACGGCGTCGGCAAGACCGCCACAGCCGGCAAGCTGGCGGGCCTGTACGGCCAGCAGGGCAAGCGCGTCGTGCTGGTGGCGGCCGACACCTTCCGGGCGGCCGCCGGCGAGCAACTGGCTCTCTGGGGACGGCGCGTCGGCGCGGAGGTCGTCAGACAGCAAGGGGGCGGCGATCCGGCAGCCGTCGCCTACGACGGCGTCGCGGCGGCGCGGGCGCGCAAGGCCGATGTGGTGCTGGTGGACACCGCCGGCCGCCTGCACACGAAGTCCAATCTCATGGACGAGCTGCGCAAGGTCAAGCGCACGCTGGGCAAGGTGATGCCGGGCGCGCCGCATGACGTCTGGCTGATCCTGGACGCGACGGTCGGCCAGAACGGACTGGCGCAGGCGCGGCAGTTCCACGAGGCGCTCGGCGTGACCGGGGTGATCCTGACCAAGCTGGACGGGACGGCGAAGGGCGGCATTGTCCTGGCGGTGGCCGGAGAGCTCGGCC
>Ga0209236_1001159_pt1 | contig 15817 bp, 15 predicted proteins | sample GraSoi013_1_40cm_FD_185819 | JGI IMG/M metagenome (GOLD analysis project Ga0209236, IMG submission 185819) | Grasslands soil microbial communities from the Angelo Coastal Reserve, California, USA - Sample 09_27_2013_1_40cm (SPAdes) (version 2) | ecosystem: Environmental > Terrestrial > Soil >... | reverse complement strand
GCGGCGGCCTCCTCTACGTGACCGCGATCTTCGCATCCCTTCACATCTTCTTCCTGAACGGGGTCGACCTCGTGTTCGTGTTCGCGGTGGGACTGTTCTACGGACTCATCGTCCTCAAGACGCGGAATCTTTGGGGCGTCATCCTGAGCCACAGCCTCGGGAATGTCATCCTGTATCTGGTCGCGCCGTTCCTCTAGAGCGCGAATCGCCCTTCGGACGGCCTTTTTGAGCAACGCCAAGATCGTCAGCCCATCCGCAAGCCGTACCGCACATCCGTCGTGTGGCGCTCCCCGGAAGGCCGCTCTGCGAGGATCGATTCGGCATTCGAGAACCGTCCAGTTTCATTGATATCCCGGCTCTTGCTAACTGCAAGTTCCATGCGAGCCAACAGGCGCGCCGAAGGGGTATGTCATCGCTTGCCGAGCGCCTGGTTGACCCTCATCCTCGCGGGTCTCGTCGTCCTCTCGGTCCCATTCGCGACCGCGTCCCTCCAACGCGCGACGGCTCCGCCTCCGGTCCCCTCGTCTCCCCATCGAGCCCTCACCATGAATGCGGCCTTCCTCCGAGGCGTCACCGGATCGTTCACTGAAAACCGAGGCCAGTTGCGCGACGGCGACGTCCGGTACACGTTCGCCGCCGGCGGCCTCCGCGTCGGGATGGTCCCATCCGGTCTCCTGATCGGCATCCTCGCCGACGGGGCCGGAACGTCGGCCGCCTCCTCCCGCTCGCCCTCGGACTCCGCTCGAGACGACCGAGGCGACGCAACGGCTGGTGGCTCGTCGGTGGTCCGAATCGCGTTCGACGGATCGAATCGCGTCGCGCCTCGGGGACGCGGGGAGCTCCCCGCCCGGAGCAACTACTTTGCGGGCAGCGATCCCTCTAGATGGCGAGTAGGCGTCACGAGTTATCGCGAGGTCGTGTACGAGGATCTGTACGATGGGATCGACCTCGTGTACGGGCCGGACGGGGCCGGCCTGAAGTACGAGTTCGTCGTTCGCCCCGGCGCCGACCCGGACCGGATTCGCTGGTCCTATGAGGGAGTCACGGGCCTCGAGACTACCGCGGGGGCGCTCGTTGTCCGAACGGACGTCGGCGCATTCGAGGACGCGGCGCCGATCGCGTTCCAGGGAGATCGGGAAGTGCGTTGCGGTTACTCCCTCGAGAGTCTGTCCGTCGCCCTCCGGTGCGGCTCCTGGGATCCCACGCAGGCCCTCACGATCGATCCCCTCCTTTACTCGACGTTCCTCGGTGGGACCACGGACACCCGAGGCCTGGCCCTCGCCGTCGACGCCTCCGGGAATGCCTACGTCACGGGCTACACGATGTCCCCCGACTTCCCCACGACGCCCGGCGCGTATCGGACCTCGATCGGGGGAGCCGGGACCTGGGACGCGTTCGTGGTGAAGTTGAACCCCTCGGGGACCGCGCCCGTGTATTCCACGTTCCTGGGCGGCTCGAACAACGATCGGGGATTCGCGATCGCCGTCGACGGAGCAGGCGACGCGTACGTGGCCGGATACACGAACTCGAGCGATTTCCCCACGACGCCGGGAGCGTTGCGCACGTCCTTCGCGAGCGGCGGCATGGAAGGGTTCGTCACCAAACTGAACGCCGCGGGGAACTCCCTGCTGTATTCCACGTTCCTCGGGGGCACCGCGGACGATCGCATCTACGCGATCGCCCTGGATGCGAACGGCGAAGCCTTCGTCACCGGGCGAACGAAGTCCCCCGATTTCCCCATCACGGCGGGAGCGTTCGATCCCACCTTCCAGAACACGATCTGCGGGCCCGTCCTATGCGCCCACGGCTTCGTCTCGAAGCTCGATGCGAACGGGAGTGCGATGGCCTATTCCTCATACCTCGGCGGGCGGAGCAGCGACCGCGGGCTCGGGATCGCGGTCGCTGCGTCCGGGGACGCCTACGTCGCCGGCTACACGAACTCGTCCGACTTCCCCGTCACGCCGGGAGCGTTCGGGACCGCATTCCACGCGGGAGCGTGCGGGTCCTTCACCTGCAGCGAGGGGTTCGTGGCCAAAGTGAACCCGACCGGAACGGCCTTGGCCTATTCGACCTTCCTAGGCGGTTCGAAGACGGACCTGGCCCACGAGGTCGCGATTGACTCGGGCGGGGCCGCGTACGTCACCGGAGAGACGAATTCGACGGACTTCCCGGTGACCCCGGGAGCGTACGAGAGCACATATGCGGGGGCGGGCAACCGACATGCGTTCGTCACGAAACTCGACGCCACGGGGAGCACCTTGGGCTACTCCACTTTCTTGGAAGGGAGCAACACTGACCAAGGACATGCGATTACCATCGACAGCTCGAGCAACGCCTATGTCGTCGGCCGGACCAACTCCTCGGACTTCCCGATCACCCCCGGCGCGGTCGATACGACGTTCGGCGGCGGGGCGACGAACGACGTGTTCGTCTCGGAACTCGGCGCCGCGGGCACGCAACTCCTCTACTCCACCTTCCTCGGTGGCGGTGCGGACGATTGGGGCAACGCGATTACCCTCGATGCGGCCGCCAACGTGTACGTGACCGGTCACACCCGCTCGTCCAATTTCCCCACGACCCCGGGCGCGTTCCGGACCGCGTACTCGGGCTTCGCAGAGTCCTTCGTCGCGAAACTGACGGTCGTGCTCGCGCCGGCCGTAAAGATCACATCCCCCTCGTCCGGTGCGGTCGCGAACACCTCGGCCACGGTCACCGGCACCTCGTTGCGTGCCACGCTCGTCCAAGTCCGTGTCGGGAGTGCCGTTTGGACGAACGCAACGGGCGTCGCGTCGTGGACCGTCACCTTCGACCTCTCTCCGTTTCCAAATGGACCCATCGTCTTCGAGGCTCGCGCGTTCAACGGCACCGTCGAATCGGCGCACGACTCGATCACAATCCAGAAAGCGCCCGCAGCGCTCGCCTTGGACCGGTGCACGGTGCGCCCCGACGTTGCGGCGATCCAGGTCGGCGGGACTCAGGCGTTTGCGGCGAGTGGCTGGAACGGGACCACGGAGATCGCGGGCGTCTCCGCGGCTTGGTCCGTCACCGGCAACATCGGGAGCATCACTCCCGGCGGCGTCTTCACGGCGACGACATCGGGGACAGGCTCCGTCGTCGCCTCGGTGACCTACTCCGGTCGATCCGCGTCATGTTCCTCGAGCGTCGCGGTCACGGCGGGACCGCCTCCGACGGTGGCGATCTCGTCTCCCTCGAGCGGCTCCAATGTGACGACGAACCTCATCATCGTCCGGGGAACGTCGACCCACGCGGACGCCGTGCAGGTCCGTCCCGGAACCGGATCGTGGTCTGCTGTGGCCGGCAGCCTCGACGGGTGGAGCGCACAGCTCGACCTCTCCGCATTCGCGAACATGCAGGCCGTCGCGATCGAGGCGCGCGCGTTCAACGGGAGTGCGGAGTCGACGCACGACCAAATCTACGTCGTCAAGGTCTTGCCTCTCGAGGTCCTGATCTCGTCTCCTGCGGAGCGAGCCCAAGTCTCCGGTACGTTGACGGTGACGGGGACGACGACGGCGGGATCGACAGTCCAGATCCGCTTCGATGCTGGCATGTGGGTGAGCGCCTCGACCACGGGCTCCGCGTGGAGCTACACGATCGACACGACCACGACCTTCGACGGGGACCATTTGATCGAGGCACGGGCGGTGTGGGGATCCGCGGCTTCACCCGTTGTCGCGAGGAATGTGGTCGTGAACAATAGCAAGCCGCCGCCGTGGCTGGCCCTGCCTCAGCCATTGCTCTGCGGACTCGCGGTCGCCATTCCGCTCGCAGGGTTGGTGCTCGTCCTGTTCTTGGTCCGCCGGCGGCGCCGGAGACGCTTGGTCGCGGACGCCATGCGTCGTCGACCGCCCCCGGTCCCGATCTCATCCCCGCAGAATCTCGAGAGGCGATAGGCCAGATCCGGTCAATGTCCGATTTCGAAATTCGTCCAAGATGCTTGATACCCCCGCGAGCGTGTCGCCGCCTCGGACGAACAATGCACCTAGTCCGAGGATCCCCGCATCGGGAAGAACTCGGCGGCCCGTTGCACGAGGCAGGCCCGGTCCGAGACCCGGCCGAATCTCCCCTCCCTGTCCCCGATCCTCCCGCTTCGCTCGCTCCGGCGGCGAGCCTCGAGTCGCACGTGCTGAACGTGAACTCGTCGGGCACGGGGCGAGGCCCTTCGAAGGTACCGCGTCCGACCCTTCCCCGGGAATTCTATCGAGGCCAGGCCCGAGCCCGGAGGGCCGCCCTCCTGGCCGCCTTCCTCGTGGTGGGCGCCTTCGCGGGCCTGGCCGCCGCGGGCCTCGTGGATCCAGCCACGTTCTTCGGTCCGCATGTCGCCCGGTCCGATTGGGCCTTTGCGATGACTGGCGCGCGGGACCTGAACGCGCGGGGCCTCACCGGGAGCGGGGTCACGGTCTGCCTGGTGGACAGCGGGATCGACCTCCTCCATCCGGACTTCGCCCACCTGCGCCTCGTCGCCTGGAAGGATTTCGTGAACCTCCGCCCCGACCCATATGATGACAACGGCCACGGGACCGCGATGGCGGGACTCATCGTCGCGAACGGTAGTCTGCACGGCGTCGCGCCGGATGTGTCCTTGATCGTCGCCAAGGTGATCAACTCCGCCGGGTTCGGAAGTTCCGCCGCCGTCGCGGACGGCATCCGGATGTGCGCGGACCCGTTCGGGGACGGCACGCGGGGCGCGGACATCATCTCGGTATCGCTGGGTTCCAAGGCGCCCCTGTTCGTGGCCACGGACGTCACCGTGGCGGCCCAGTGGGCGCTCGACCGCGGCGTGTTCCTCGTCGGGTCCGCCGGGAACGACGGGGGCATGTTCGACGACGGCGATGTGGAGAACCCCGCTGTGGTCTCGCTCGCGATCGCGGTAGGCGCGGTGGACGCGTCGAGCCGCATCGCGCCGTTCTCGTCGATCGGCTCGAGCGTGAACCGGACCGATCCGAACCTCAAACCGGAGGTCACGGCCCCCGGGGTCCAGCTCATCTCCACGGCTCCTGGCGCCCACTACGTGACCACGACCGGGACGAGCGGCGCGACCGCGGTCGCGACCGGCATCGTCGCTCTGCTCCTGCAAGCCCACCCCGAGCTGCGTCCAGGCCGGTCCGTCGGCAGCGCGAACGTCCTCACCCTCAAGTGGGCGCTCGCTCGATCCGCCTCCACGGCGCCGGGCCAGGCAATCCCCCACGATTCGTACTACGGGTACGGCGTGATCGACGGACTCAGGGCCCTATCGTACCTCTAGATTCCGTTGGGCGCGCCGGCGGACCCTCACGTCGGTTCGCTCGCCGGCGACGTCGGCGGGGCGGGACGCGAGGGCCTCAGGCCCCAATGGTCTTTGTCGAATTGTCTGACAATGAGGAGGCGTTCCTCGAGCGAGACGTTCCCATCGCGGAGGGCCTCGATCATGCGGAGGCGTCGGAGGAGACCCGCGGCATTCGCGTTCTGAATCTCCAACCCGGGCCGCCGGTTCACCTCCATGACGACGGGCCCGTTCCGCGCATCCAACGAGATGTCGACCCCGGCGAACCCGAGGCCGGAGAGGCGCTGCGCTTCCGCCGCGATCTCGAGGATCTCGTCCCAGGAGGGGACAGCCTTCCCGAGGAGCGCCACGTCCGTGTCGGGATGGTTCGGCTGGGGCTGGCCTCGCCACACACAATGGACAATCGTCCCCGTGGACAGGCGGACGCCCGCGGCGACCGCTCCGAGATGGAGGTTCGCCTTGCCACCGGACGCCTGCGTCGGGATGCGCATCATCGCCATGACGGGGTAGCCGCGGAAGCTGATCACGCGGACGTCCGCAAGGCCGATGGGCGAGAGTTCTTTCAGGGCGGGATGGGGCTCGAGGAGTTCCTCGAGGACGGCCGCGTCCTGGTGGTCCCCGCCGTATTCGCCGGCCAGGATCGCGAGGGCCTGCACCTCGACCTGGGCCTCCGTGAGCGGTCCCATGCTCGTGTCGTACGCGGCCCCGGCCTTGCCGCGGACAAGCAGGATCCCCTCGCCTCCGTGGCCCGACGCCGGCTTGAGCACGAACCGGTCGTGCGTCGCCATCCAGGGGCGCATCGCCGCGACATCCGCGCGGGTGCGCAGGATTCCGTAGGTCTTCGCCATGGGGATGCCGAGTGGGATGAGGATGCGCTTGGCCTCGTCCTTTCCAAGCTTGCCCATCGTCTCGGAGGGATTGTACTTCGCCACGAACTCGCGGTTTCGCACGTTCATCGTGAGGATGTCGTCGCCGAAGTCCCCTCGGATCGGCCCGTCGCTCATCGCATGCCCGGAGACGCCGCCGAAGCGGAAGCGCTCGGAGAGGCGGAAGCGGACCCGTGTCCCGAGAAACCAGTTGATCAGGACGAGGAGGACCCAGGTCAACGGGTTGAGCATCACGAAGTTGACGAGGGGGTCTTGCGTGATCACGACGAAGGAGACGACGATCGCGACGAGGGTCCAGATGAGCGCCGCGGTCGGCTTGTCCCAGCCGACACGGACGACCTGCTCGACGTATCGCTCCGCCATCCATGCGCTGATGAGGACCGGGAACAAGACGGCGAAGAACAGGTTGTGCTGTCCCGCCTCCAGGCCCACAATCGCAATCGATGAGATCGTCACGCTCACGATCGTCACAAGGATCGCCACGCGGTGGGCCTCCTGGACCCGCTCGCGGACGAGGGCGCCGCGTGCGACGAGCACCACCCCGAGGATGAAGCCGAATACCGCGAGGCCGAGGACGAGGCCCGTCGCCAGGAACGCCAGGGCAATGATCACGGAGGCGAACATCCCGAGGGTCCTCACGCCGACGAGATTGCGGATCGATGCGATGACCACGGCAGCGATCGCGACCTGAAAGAAGATGCGGACCAGGTACAGACGGCTCAAGACGTCCGCCAGGTAGAACTGCAGATAGGCGCAGTACACGGTGAACGCCGCAATGAATGCGAGGAAGGGCAGGTGTCGCCGGACGGATGCCGCGCGCGGACTGGAGGGACGCGCACCTCGCCGGTTCGGGGCTTCCATCCACTCCCTCAGGGCCATGGAGGTGGCGGGAGATCGCCGGCCGTCGCGGGCGGCGAGTTTGCTCTGGCCCCTGACGGGCGGAATCCCCAATAGACTTCGACCGCGCCCAGGACGAGGAGGGCGGCCCCCGCGACGATCGCGAGGACGTCCACGGAGGTGTAGGTCCGCTGGAAGTTCACGGTCTGGGTCACGTTGAGGTATCCGGTCCCGTGGAGGAAGAGCATGTAGTACGTGTCCGGCACGCTCGATGTGAAGTCGACCTGACCCGTCGCCGTCTCCGGAAGGGAGTACAGGCTCGCGGTGCCGGTCCGCGTCTGGTACGCAGCGAACTGCGTGCTGCTCATGACCTTGAACTCGAGGGGTCGCCCCGATGTCTCTTGGAACCCGCCCGTAATTCGGGTCTGGTCGCGGAGGTTCGCGCCGATCTTGAAGAACTTCCCCGGGAGGAGATTGAACGTCGACTGGTAGGCGTGGACCGGGTTGTAGTTGTACAGCGTGTAGCCGCCGATCAGGAGCAAGATAAGTCCGGCGGCAATCAGGCCGCGCTTCCGGGGCGCCATTCGCCGGGGAGGTACCCAGGGGCCCGCATGAAGCTTTTCTGACGGTTATCGAACCCCGATTTCAGGTGGCTCTCGGGGACAGGAGAGCGGCTCCATCAGCAATGCCGACACGCAGACTGCTATCTCGTGAATGATGATCTTCACGGAGCCCGGTAGGTTCGGCTTCGCGGCCGGACGACTCGGCCCACCCAGTAAGAGATGAGCGGCAGATACCATATGTACAGCCGCACCGGGACACCGAACAGGGTCCATTCCCAGAATGGAGGGGCGACCGAAATCAGGGTCACAAACGACAGAATCGTCATGCGGTTCCTCCCGTTGCGGAATAGCTGCGCGAGTTTCGGTGCGACGATTTTCTTTTCCTCCAGGCTAATGACATGTGCGAAGGCCGCCAGGATGAGGAGGATCCCCGAGAGGTCCAGGGTGAAGAGGGTGGACGCGTACGCACCGATCGCAGATGCTTCGGCAGGGCTCAACAAGGGACTGGCCAGTTCCACGCTGTTCAACAAGTACGGAATCAGCGCGACCAGCAGGAGGAGGGCCACGTTGAGGAAGGTGACCGCCTTCAACTCTCCCGGGAGGACGGACATGTAGGTCGTGTAAATGATCCACGCGGTGATGAGGACCAAGAACGTGAAGCCGAACGCGTAGATGTGGCTGTTGATCTCGCCTTGGCTCGTCGGCGAACTGGCGATGAGGCCGATGGCGCCGATCGAGAGCGACAGGCCGAAGACCAGGTCAGCGAGCGTCTCGATCCGGGGCCGCGGACGCCTCTCGCCAAGCTGCGACTGAATCGACATGCCGATCTCCATTAGTCGGAGCGGACGTGGTCCAAGAAATCTCGAAGGACTTCGATGTAATGGGACCGCTCCTCCCACATCGCCAAGTGAGCGCTCTTCTCGAAACGCACGAGCTTGGATCCCTGGATTCCCCGATGAATGCTCTCGGCGACGCGGGGTGTGACTTCGTCGTACCGACCCACCGTGACCAAGGTCGGGACATGGATGGTCGGGAGTCGGTCCGTCACGTCCCAATCCTTGATCGTGCCGATGATCGTGAATTCGTTGGGTCCGTTCATCGTGAAGTAGACGGGCCCGCTCAGATGCTCGAAGCTGTATGTGACCTCGCGGGGCCATACCGGGAGGCGACACACATACCTCCGGTAGAACACGTCGACCGCGGCGAGGTACTTGGGGTTCCGGTAGTCCTCGAGGGCCTCGTATTTCGCGATCGTCGCCCGGACCTTCGGGGGCAGTCGATTCACAAGACGCCTCATCTCGCGGACCGTCAGGGGAACGCTCGCGAGGCCTCCTGTCACGATCAGGCTTCGCAGGTTTCGCTGATACTTCAACGCGGTCGCAATCGCCAGCGCGCCTCCGTAGCTCGATCCCATCAGATGGACCTTCCCGAGGCGAAGCGCGGTGCGAATGCCTTCGACCTCCTCGACGTTGTGGGCGATCGTGTAGAGGCTCGTGCCGCGAGGGCGGTCGGACTTCCCGCAACCAAGTTGGTCGATGAGCACGACCCGATACCCAAATTGGGCCAGGTCCTCGAGAGACAGAAGATAGTCGTGGGTGGCACCGGGTCCGCCATGCAGGCAGAGGACGGTGCCTTTCGTCGGCCTTCCGTATGTGCGATAGAAAAGGTTGAATCCGAGAATCTTGGCGTAGCCTTCGATCGGTTCCATCGTTGCAGCGCTCGCCGCGGGATACGAACGTTGCCGGATGACTGTTTAGGTCCTGGGCGGCGAAGAGCTCTCTCGCCTTGGGATCCGACTCAGGTGACGGTGTTCCGCCTGAACATCTATCGAAGGCCCCAACTTCAAGTATAACGCCGTTATCAAAGGGACCTCCGGGGTACCTCCCCATGCGCGAAACGTACACAGCCCCCAACGTCTCCGATGCTGATCTCAGTCCCCGGTTCGTTCGAGACGAACTCCTCCGATGCTTCGAGAGCGCGAACCAACAGTTCTTCGACCTCCTGGGGCAGCCCGTGACAGACGAGCAGCTCCGCGCGCAGGTCCGAGAATTCGTGACCGGTGTCTTCCAAGAGTGCGGCCTTCCGTTCGAGACGCCGACGAAAGCGGGAATCCGGGCCGCGATCAACCGGTGCAAGGCGAACGCGGAAGGCATGATGGGCGACAAGGGCGCGGACATCATCCGCCATCACTACGCGGAGATGACCAAACTCGTGGATCGGCTGCCGGACTCGACGACGAGCGGGTAGGCCTCACGCAGGCGCAACATCCTGAACTCGGTCGCCTTCGGGGCCGAGCTCTTCGAGCTTCACCGTCCTCTGAGTTGAGTTTCGAGAACCGATCGCGCGGTCATGACTCAGTGCCATCCTCCGATTCGTCGGAACCGCTCCGGACTCCAATATTCGTCGTGGGGATTACGGTAGAAATCACTCGACGGGGAAGCCGTCCTCGTCGGTCAACAGCTCGCCCTCAGCGTTGAAGTCGTACCGGAGAGTGTCCAATCGAAGCGCGACATCCGTGAGGCAGAATTCGCCCGTCACCATGGCGAGCGCCGCGTCCTCGATTTCGATTCGCTTCACGGTTGCGATGGGCGGGACTTTCTTGACGCGATAGTAGTCGAGCAGGGCCTGGAGGACGGCGACGGCGCGCTTCATTCGGGCATCGAAAACCTGATCGACGCCGACTTCCTCAGCCTCTTGGTCGTCCATGCGGAGCATCCAATCGACGGCCCGCCGAACCCGGTGAATCCACTTATAGCATGAAGGCCCGCTTATCGAGGAGGATTCTCAACGACGATTTTCAAAACAGATTATCAACCGTGGTTCGCAGTCCGACGGTACACGCCGCGTCATCGTCGAGCCGGGCATCACGGCCCGTGCGAAACTCGACCTGCCCAAATCGGCGCTCCCGCGAACGCGGTTCGAGTGAGTTGAGAAATCCGACACCCTTGGCCGATATGGTCCACTTTTTGTCAATCGCAGGGCGATGGGCCCCGGAAGGTTAAAGGTACATCAAAGAATCGGTTCGAGTCATGCGGGGGAGCGTACTCGGACTACCTTTATGGCTCATCATGGCCGTCTGCGTCGTGCCGCCGATTGCCTATTCCCTGTCGCGGGCCGCGGCCGTCCCGGTTGAACTGATCCTTCCGACCGCGGTCGCGATGGAAGTCGTCTTCCTCACGCAGACCGTCCAGCAGGCCCTGCGTCGGGCCGAGGTCCGCAGGCATTTCGGCTTTGCCCTCTGGGAACTCCACCAAGAGCTGTCCCAGCATCTCGAAAGCCTCGACCGACGGATGACGCTCGTGCGCCAGGGGGTCACCTCGGAGCCGAATCTGGATTCGTTGCGCACGTGGGCCTCTTCCGTCGATGCATTCCCGGTGGATGCATGGGATCGGTTCCTCGCGATCGGCGGACTCCACCGCCTCCTGGACAGCGCACCCGACCAAGTCGCCTCGAACCTGTACCGGTACTACCATGGCGTCGGGACCTTCAACAATGAGGCCGCCCTTCGGGAGCGGCTGCTCCAGAAGCTCTTCAACGTGACCGGCCCCGCGACGACGGGCATTTTCAAGAATGTGAAGTCCAGCGACAAGCGGCTGGAGTCGTGGCTCACGGAGGTGCCCTCCCGATTGGCCGTGCTGATGCGGGACATCCAGTACGTGCTGGGAGAGCTCGGTCACATGCCCGAGGTGATCAGCTCCCGCGACGACGAAACGAGACTGGCCATCGTCGACCGTCGAGACACCGAGGCGTACAACCGATGGCGGGAACGGCATGGCGATGTGCTCGCGCCTTCAAACAAGACCCATCGGGATTGGTCGATCCATGACGACCCGGTACGATGAGGGCCGCGATCCCGGGAGAGCCAGTCCATCGCGGGACAGGCCAAGCCGTTTGCATGCGGGACGAAACTAGGCCTTTGTGGCACGTGCGATGGCCCTTGTACACGTATCGTCCTTGACCTTCGGCTGGCTATGTCGCGACAAGGCGAGGCCTGTCAGAGGGGCTCGATCGTCGCGTCGCCTCGTGCAGACGTCGCGTATTGGAGCGTCGACCGAACGACACGGAGGCGAAATCCGTCATCCGCTGGGGACTCCTCCCCGGTCCGGCAGACGGGAGGCTCGCGCGAGCAATCCCGTGGAAACCCCCGGAGCGAACGAAGTCGAGGCGCGGCCGACCGGGCCGTCGAACGTTTCCTGGGGCCGACAGTCGAGAAGATTACGCGGGTCGTGCTGGCATCCCGGACCGGACTGAGCAGCGACACGCCCTGGCCGGAGATCCTCGACGCCCTGGAACGGTTAGAGGGGCGCCATGGATTCGATGCGGGGCTCGTCGCGACCCTGCGTTGGCTCGCGCAGTCTCCATCCGAATCGAGCCCGCGGTCGGCAACGGCCCGTCCGCCCTCCAGGTCGGAGAGCGGCTCGAGCAAGTAGATTTCGCATCAACGAAAGCCCGAAGCGGAGAGAATCTCGAACCGTGCGAATTACAACACTTCGAGGACCTTCACCGCGACGATGAAGGCGAAGACGACGAGGAGCGGGCTGATCGGCACCAGGAGCGTGTGCGACAGAACCTTCGACCGCATGCTGCCCGATTCCTCTGCGTGGGCACTCGTTAGCTCTCGCATGATCAGGAACAGAATGAGGGCGGCGACCGCGGCGGCGCCGAAGCTGCCCGCGAGGAACGTCGACGTGACAGTGACGACGGTCGTGATCATGCGGTGCCCCTTTTCGTTCAATAAGTTCGTAGGATGGTTGCTCTATATAAATACATCCCCGACGGGTGCTCGTTTCGAACATCAGTCGTGAGAATCGTCAAATCGGCCCGCGTTTACTTCCGCTTCCCCTTCCCGCCGCCCCGGCTGACGAGGGCCGCGACCGTCGCCGCGACGTACGCGCCGATTCCGATCCAACTGTAGCTGATGCCCAGGATGAGCGCGGCGTTCAGGATGAATTGGCTTTGCGCGAAGCCGTCGGCGCCGGGGAGCATCATGCCGGACACGCCAAGGATGAAGGCCGACGCCGCGGCGGGTCCGATGACGAAGCGTCCGAGGAGCCTCTGCCGTTGGATGAGTCGCGTCCGGCGCACGGCGATCTCACGGTCCGTCGCCTCGATCGTCGGGACGTCCGGGATGCCGCCCGGCTCCATCTCCATCGCCCGCGCGTCCCGAGCGGCGCTCGCTTCGACCTCGCTGAGGCTTTCGAGCAACTCGTCGATGTCCCGATCGACATGGTCTCGGCTCGAGGTCGTGTCCGGAAGCGGCGGCGGCAATGCGTCATAGCCCGGATTGGACGAGCCTCGCTGGAGCCTTCCCTCGAGTTCGCGGATCTGCCGGGCGAACGAACGGCGGATGCTGAGGGAGAGCCCGCCCAGCCCGACGAGGAAGATGGCCGCCACGAGCATGTACGTCGTGTAGATCCACCGAGTGATGCTTTTGTCGAACCATCCCGGCGCGGGCAGCGTGGCCGCGAAGGTCCATGAGAAGTAGCCGACGACCGCGAAGAAGGCGCCGAAGATGATCGCAAGGGTCCTCGGTCTCATCGATTCGCCACCGACGCGCACCACTCCTACCGGGGAATCGGATATACTTCATCCCCTCCTTCTCATTTTTGATATCCGCTCGCCGTCCGTCCAAAGGTATATCCCGCCCGGAGCCGTGCGTCGTGCCGAGGAGGGCCGGATTCCTTGCGAAGGTCGGCCCGGTCGGAGGGAATCCGTTGACAGACTTCCGGACCCGCGAGCGACGCTCGGCGGCACGCGAACTTGCGATCGTCAGCCTGGCCGGCGTCGCATCGTTCCTCTTCATGAATCATGAGAACCTGTATCTGAGCGGACCGTTCGCCCTCTCGAACGCGCCCCTCGAGGCCTACTTCCTCGCGACGATCGTAATCTACCTGTTCCTCCGGATGCTCATCATCGCCGCAGGGATGCGCCCGACCCGAGCGCGTTCCGGATCCGTGCGATGCCCGGAGTGCGGTCAGCGCCTCGACACCCTGACAGCCTCGGGACGCGAAGCCCACCTCCGGATCGAGCTGACGCTGAAGCCTAAGGAGAGAGAAGTCGTCTCCGCGGTGACCCTCCGCAAGGCCGTCGACGCAGCCCATTTCTCGGCCCGCGCATCGAAGGCAGTTTCTCGAGAGGACATCGCAACGCCGACTCGGGACCTGGAGAACGTCTCGAGCCGGGACCTCGTCGCGGCCATCGATGATCCGGATCTCCTCGAGCGGCTCCTCCACGGCCCGAGCCCGTCGCGGGATCCGCGCCTCAAGCGCTGAGCCCGACGAAGATGAGCAGCTCCTCGAGAATCCGATACGTGAAGCCCCAGATGAGTCGTCCCTCGTAGGCAAAGGCGGGGACGATCAACTCTCCGAGGATCGTCGTGACGGTCGAGGTGCCGTGGGTCGCCGGCAAGGCCTCGAGGGGCACCCAGAACACGGAGGCCATCTCGGGCCCCGGGGTCGCCACGATGGGCTCCGTGGCCAGCGCGACGTAAGGGACGACGAGCACCTCCGGCTTGTTGCCGGGTGCCCGAGGCGGCATGTGACCGAGGATCTCGGCCCGACCCTCGAGGTCGATTCCGACTTCCTCTTTCGTCTCCCGGAGGGCGGTCGCGAGCATCGTCGGATCCTCGTCACGATGGCGTCCGCCCGGAAGGCCGATCTGCCCGGACCACGGATCGCCTTCGCGTTTCGTCCGCTCGCCCAGGAGCACCTCGAGACCGCGAGGACCGTCGCGAAGGATGGCCATCACGGCCGCGGCCGGTTTCGCCTTGAGCTCCGCTTCGGCGAGCTCGAGGGGGAGCAGAAACTTCCGCAGGCGTTCGAGGGAGGCTTCGGACACCCGAGCGCGGCCTATGCCCTGCCTGAATATAATGGGATTCATCCTCCGGTCGATAATGTTGCCATACGTGTGTTTACATCAGCACAGACATCCCTGTGAAAACGGTCACTCTATCCGAGGACGCATACGCCGCGCTGGCCCGACTCAAAAAAGAGGGCGAGAGCTCTAGTGACGTCGTCCGCCGGCTCGCCCGCGGGAGCCGGTCGCTTCTGGAATTCGCGGGAGACTGGAAAGATTTCCCGGAGGAGAAGATGACTGCTTATCTATCCTTCCTCAAGGCTGATGATCGGATCTCGAAAGCAAAAGTCCGCCGAGAACTCGGCGCCGCCGGAAGCGAGTGGACTGGTCAGGGTAGAGGCGTCGTTGCTCGTTGTTCTCTTGAGCAAAGACCCACCGCAGTCGCACGCACCCATGCTCTGGAAACCTCGGGCGAGCCGAAATGCGTAACGGCACCGATGGCCGCAAAGACCCTGATTGGCGCTGCGCTCCGCGGCGGGCGAGCGGTCCTCACTCGGGACCAAGCCTTCGCGCGAATCCGAGGCCTTACCGCAGAGACATACTAGCTTCAAATCGCGCACCTTGGCGGAAGGGTAACATGCATTGATGCGTATGCATGTATACAAGATGACGACCCTCCGTCTCTCTCCCGAGCAAAAGGAAACGGTTCGAAAAGCCGCCGCGATCCTTGAGAAAAGCTTGGGACGCCGTCTCTCCCAGGGGGAGGCCGTCGCAGCCCTCGCTGAATTCGCCCTCCAGAACCGCGCGGACCTTGCGAACGCGTTCGCCTCCGAGACGATGGATCTCGCCGAGGACCCGTTCTACGATACGTCGCTGGTCTTCGATGCCGGCCCCACGGACGGGCGGAGCCTGGACCGCCTCCTGTACGGACGGCGGTAGATGCCGGAGTACGCCTTCGCAGACTCGAGCTTCCTCGTGGCACGGTTCAACGTGCGCGACCGGGACCACCGTGCCGCCATCGAATTCCTCGAGGCGCAAAAGGGAGCGGGTCCGGACGCCTTCCGTTTGGTCTTCAGCGACTACGTCTTCGACGAGACTGTGACGGCCCTCGTCGTGAGGTCGAAGCGCCACGATCTCGCCTCGGCCGCGGGCCGAGCAATCCTGGAGTCGAAGAACCTGCGCCTCGTTAGGATCGAGCCGCCCGTCTTCGCGGCGGCCTGGAAGCTCTTCGTCCGGCGCTCCGAGAAGCGTTGGTCCTTCACGGACTGCACGTCGCTCGTATTGATGGAGAACCTGGACCTTCCCAAGGCGCTCGCCTTCGATCGAAACTTCGTCGAGGCGGGCTTCGCGATGATTCCCTAGCTGGGGTGTTGTTCGGCAGCGTCGTTAGGGAAGTCCCTTCCCCAGCAAGGGGGCCGCTGCTGCTGCGCGCGCGACGAGGCCCGCCGTGGAAG
>Ga0209236_1001158_pt1 | contig 15825 bp, 11 predicted proteins | sample GraSoi013_1_40cm_FD_185819 | JGI IMG/M metagenome (GOLD analysis project Ga0209236, IMG submission 185819) | Grasslands soil microbial communities from the Angelo Coastal Reserve, California, USA - Sample 09_27_2013_1_40cm (SPAdes) (version 2) | ecosystem: Environmental > Terrestrial > Soil >... | reverse complement strand
GCTCGACCGCCACTACCGTCGCCACCGTCAACAATTCCGGCGTCGCGACCGGCGTCAGCGTCGGCTCGGCGTCCATCATCGCGTCAAGCGGCGGGCAGAGCGACACGTCCGCCCTGACGGTCATCCTCGTCCCTGTCGCGTCCCTGACGCTGACGCCCGCGACTGCGTCGATCAACGTCGGCGCAACGCAGGCCTTCACGGCGACGTTGCGTGATTCCGCCGGCGGCATCATCACCGGCCGGGCGGTCACCTGGACCTCGACAGCCACCGCCGTTGCGACCGTCAATAATTCCGGCGTCGCGACCGGCGTGAGCGCCGGCTCGACGTCCATCATCGCGGCGAGCGGAGGCCGCGCCGATACGTCGGCACTCACCGTGACGACGCCGCCGCCACCACCCCCGCCGCCGCCGCCGCCACCGCCGCCCCCGCCGGGCGGGGCACCGGACCCGACGCTGTTGCCGGTGGCGAATCGGCAGGCGCCAAATCCGACGGCGTACAACGCATTGAACGTCCGCGCGCAGCCGGCGGGCTTCTCGTACAACGATCCGGTGACGGGCGTGAAGATCTGGAAGGTTACCAGCGCCACCGTCCCCGCGGCGAACGGCAGCGCCGGCCACGACTACTCGGACGGCGGCAACGAAGTCAGCCTCGGCTGGGGCTCGAACAACAACACCCACACGATCCTCATCGGGACCGGGGCCTCGAGCTACTACCTCGTGGACTTCACCACCGGGGTGGGCTTCGCCAATTACCGCGCTCTGCCGGCCGCGGCGCAGCCGGATCGGGACCTGTGCTCGTCGTTCTCGAACATCGATCCGTTCATCCTGTACGTCGTGAGCGGCAACGTGCTGAAGCGGTTCAACACGCAGACGATGCAGATCGAGAACACGGGGTTCTTCCCGCGCTCAATTCCGAACCATTTCGCGTGGCTGCACCACGACAAGAACGACACGTGGTTCGTGGGCGTGGAGAACGGCAACACGACCTCCTGGGCATTCAACAGTCAGACGGGTCAGTTCCTCACCCACACCGAAACGTGGTCGGATGAGATCCGGCTCGAGCGCGATGGCCGCTATGCGGTCATGAGCACGGGGAGTATCGTGCGTCTCTGGGACCTGTCCACCAACACGTTCGGCCCGGTCCAGAACGAAGGCAGCAACTTCTGGTTCGCGCACGTGGCCAGTCTCCGCGGCCAGTGGGTGACCGAAGACGCGAACGCAAACTTCCCAGGCGCGGAAGATCGGTATTACGTCAGCGGCGGACAGGTCGTCAAGACGAATATCCTGAACAACAGTCTGGGTAGTCTCGGCCATAACTCAGGGAACTGGGTGCAATCCGACGCCGAGCTGGGGGGCAATCTCAATAAGCAGTGGTCGTTCGCGAGCGGCTATGGGGCCGACGACCCCGCGTACCTGTGGCGTAACGCGGTCGGTCTGCAGCGCAGCGACGGCAGCGATCAGCGACTGCTGCTGCATCACTATTCGATCAATCCAGTGTATTTCGCCATTCCGTGGGGCAAGCCCAGCCCCGACGGCAAGGTCGTCATCTTCAATTCGAACATGAACGGGTCGGCACGCTATGACCTGTTCGTCGCCGAGATGCCGCTGCGCTGAGCGGGGCGGTTTCGCAGGACGCATGGGGGACCCGGGAGCACAACGAGCCCGGGCCCCCCATTCTGTTGCACCGGCACGACACTCCGCGCCAGGCTGCGGATGCCGCTGCGCCCATGTAGGCGGTATAGGCCTTGCACCCTCGACACGGACTCAAGACCTTGGCAGGGTCTCCAACTGAGGTCTCCATGGTCGTTCCGGGAGCGAGAGGATCGAGTGTTCACTATCGCGTCGCCGTCTTGGCGGGCGCGTGCCTTGTGGTGCTTCACTGCCAACGAGCCAGCACGGCCCCACCGCCGCCTCCGCCGCCCGGCGCGATACCGGATCCGACCCAGCTCCCAATGGCGAGCCATCAGGCGCCAAATCCGACGGCGTACAACGCGCTCAACGTCGCCGGCCAGCCGGCCGGGTTTTCGTACAACGATCCGGTGACGGGCGTGAAGATCTGGAAGGTCACCAGCGCCACCGTCCCGGCCGCGAACGGCAGCGCCGGCCACGACTACTCGGACGGCGGCAACGAAGTCAGCCTCGGCTGGGGCCCGAACAACAACACGCACACGATCCTCATCGGGACCGGGGGCTCCAACTACTACCTCGTGGACTTCACCACCGGGGTGGGCTTCGCCAATTACCGCGCTCTGCCGGCCAACGCGCAGCCGGACCGGGATCTGTGCTTTTCGTTCTCGAACCTCTTCACCCAACCGCGCATCGCCTACATCGTCTCCAACGAGGTCCTGATTCGTTTCAACACGCAGACGATGCAGATCGAGAACACCGGGCACTTCCCGCAGACGATTACGAACCATTTCGCGTGGCTGCACCACGACAGGGATGACAACTGGTTCGTGGGCGTGCTCAACGGCAACACGACCTCCTGGGCCTGGAACCGCCAGTCGGGCCAGTTCCGCACCCACACCGAAACGTGGTCGGACGAGATCCGGCTCGAGCGCGATGGCCGCTATGCGGTCATGAGCACGGGGGATATCGTGCGTCTCTGGGACCTGTCCACCAACACGTTCGGCCCGGTCCAAAACGAAGGCACCAACTTCTGGTTTGCGCACCTGGCCAATCTCCGCGGCCAGTGGGTGACCGCAGATGCCAATGCGCTCTTCCCCGGCGCGGAAGACCGCTATTCGATCAGCGGCGGACAAGTCGTCAAGAGCAATATCCTGAATAACAGTCTGGGCAACCTCGGCCATCACTCGGGGAACTGGGTGCAAACCGATGCCGAGCTGGGGGGCGATCTCAACAAGCAGTGGTCATTCGCGAGCGGTTATGGGGCCGACGACCCCGCGTTCCTCTGGCGTGACGCGGTCGGCATGCAGCGCAGCGACGGCAGCGATCAGCGGCTGCTGCTGCATCATTACTCGGTCAATCCAGTGTATTTCGCCATTCCGTGGGGCAAGCCCAGCCCCGACGGCAAGGTCGTCATCTTCAATTCGAACATGAACGGGTCAGGACGCTACGACCTGTTCGTCGCCGAAATGCCCCTGAAAGCGCCGTGACGGACGGGCCCGCGATTCGGCTCGCGTTCTGCCTGGACAATTTTCAGATCGGTGGTACGGAGCTGAACGCGGTCCGATGGGCGGAACGGCTCGATCCGGCTCAGTTCCAGTTGACCCTGATTCATTTTCAGGCCGATGGTCCGTTGCGCAGCCGCTACGAGCGCGCCGGTGTCCGCCTGGTACGCGTGCCGCTGCGCAACCTCTACGGCGCGGGCGCGATGCGGCAGGGCATCCGGCTGGCGCGGTTTCTCGCGCGCGAGCGCATCCAGGTACTCCACACGCACGACATCTACAGCAACATCTTCGCCGTGCCGTGGGCGCGGCTCGCCGGCGTGCCCGCCGTCGTCGCGAGCCGCCGGTGGTGGCAGCTCAGCCCGCGGGCGGTGCACCGCATCGCCAACCGCTGGGCGTCACGGGCGGCACACCGGGTGGTGGCCAACAGTCCCAGCGTCGCCGCGCTGCTGACGCGGGAGGACGGCATCGCTCCGGCGAAGATCGTCTGCATCCCGAACTGCCTCGCCGACGACGCATTCTTGCCGCTGCCCGGCGCCGACCGCGCCCGCTGGCGCGAGCGGCTCGGCCTTCCCGCCGGCGCCACGGCAATCGGCATCGTTGCGCGCCTCGCCGCGGTGAAGGACCACGCCACGCTGCTGCGCGCGTTTACCCTCCTCACCCGCTCCGGCGAATTGCCGGACGTTCACCTCGTGTGTGTCGGCGACGGACCGGAGCGCCCGGCGCTGACCGCGCAAGCGCGGGCCCTGGGCGTCATCGACCGCGTGCACTTCCCCGGCACGCTCACGCCCCCGTTCAACGTGCAGGGACTGTTCGACATCTCGGTCCTCTGCTCGATGACCGAAGGCTCGCCCAACGCCGTGCTCGAGGCGATGGCGGCGGCCCGGCCGGTCGTCGCGACCCGCGTCGGCGGCGTTCCCGACGCCGTGCATGACGGCGACACGGGAATGCTCGTTCCGGCCGGCGATGCGGACGCGGTCGCAACCGCGCTGCGCGCGCTGTTGCTTGCGCCGACCCGTGCGCGGGCGCTCGGCGCGGCGGCACAGACGCTCGCGCGCGCGGAGTATCACGAGAGCCGTGTCATCCCGCGCCTGGCCGACTGGTACACCGCGCTCGTGGGGGGGGGGACTTCGTAACCGATGTGCGGCATCGCGGGATTCGCGGGTTGGACGCCGGATGGCGGCATCGCCGGGGCCTCGAAAACCGTCCGCGCCATGTGCGACGCGATCGCGCACCGCGGACCCGACGACGACGGCTACTTCGTCGCGCCCGGAATCGCCCTCGGCATGCGGCGGTTGTCCATCATCGACGTCAGCGGCGGGCAGCAGCCCATCGCCAACGAAGACGGGACGGTCCAGGTCGTCTTCAATGGCGAGATCTACAATCACCACGAGCTGCGGCGCGAGCTCGTGGCCCGCGGCCATTCCTTCCGGACCCGCAGCGACACCGAAACGATCGTCCATCTGTATGAAGAGTGCGGCGTGGATTTCGTCCGCCGGTTGCGGGGCATGTTCGCCATCGCGCTCTGGGACGCCCAGCAGCGGCGCCTGGTGCTGGCGCGCGACCGGGCCGGCATCAAGCCGTTGAGCTATTGGCAGACTGCAGACGGTCTCGCGTTCGGTTCCGAGCTCCGCTCGCTCCTCACCCTGCCCCGGTTCCACCGCCGGCTCGACGAGCGTGGGATCGCCGCGTTCCTGAGTCTCGGATACGTGCCCGATCCCCTGACCGCGTTCGACGGCGTGGCGAAGCTGCCGCCCGGACATGTGCTGGTCTGGTCCGCCGACCGGCCCGGGGACGCCGCCGTAGGGCGCTACTGGCATCCCGTTGCCGCCGAATCCACGGCGCTCACCGAGACCGACGCTGCCGACCAGCTGCGCGTGCTGCTGGCCGATGCCGTGACCAGCCACCTCGAGTCCGAAGTACCGCTGGGGGCGTTCCTGTCGGGCGGGCTCGATTCGTCCACCGTCGTGGCGCTGATGCGCGAGGCGGCGATCGTCCCGCGGACGTTCGCCATCGGGTTCGGCGAGTCGGCCTTCAACGAGGCGCCCCACGCGCGTCGCGTCGCCGAGTCGCTGGGTGCGAGCCACACCGACCTGGTGGTGTCGCCCGCCGCGGACCGCCTGGTAGACGGGCTCGTCAGCATCTTCGACGAACCGTTCGCCGATGCATCCGCGCTCCCGACCTATTACGTGTCGCAGCTGGCGCGGCGGCAGGTCACCGTCAGTCTGTCGGGCGACGGCGGCGACGAGCTGTTCGGCGGCTACACGCGTTACCTCGACGTCCTCCGGCGGCCGCGCGTGCCGGCGTGGAGCCGGCCGGTGTTGCGCGCAGTCGGTCGCGCGCTGCCGCACATCGCCCCGGGCCGCGGCCGGCTGCTCGATCTCGCGCGCGCACGCCACGCCGCCTACGCGGGCACGGTGTCGTTGCCACTCGCGCCTGCGGATGGCGGCATGGCGGCCGCCGCCCTCGTGCCGCGCGACGGCCAATTCGGTGATCTGCTCGCCGATGCGTTCGCGGAGGCCGGCGCGCGCGACTTCGTCTCCCAGATGATGCTGGTGGACGTGGCGACCTACCTGCCGGGCGACATCCTGACCAAGGTGGACCGGGCGAGCATGGCCGTGTCGCTCGAGGCCCGCGTCCCGCTGCTCGATCATCCGCTCGTGGAGTTCGCCCTGTCGCTGCCGGCCGCGTTCAAGATCCGCGACGGAACGGGCAAGCGCGTCTTTCGCCGCGCGATCCGCGAACTGGTCCCGCCACCGGTGCTCGACTACCCGAAGCTCGGGTTCGCCGTGCCGCTCGCCGCGTGGTTCCGCGGGCCGCTGCGGCACCGGCTCGATCAGCTCGCGCGCGCCGAGCGACTGTACACGTACATCGACCGGCGCGCGCTGCAGCGGCTCGCGCGCGAGCATGTGCTCCGGCGCCGCGACCACAGCTTGGCGTTGTGGCGTGCGCTGGTGCTGGAGCTCTGGCTGGGACATCTCGACTCAGGCCGGCTCGCGCGTCCGATCAGCCGGTCGCTGGTGGACGCGTGAAGGAGCGGGCCGCGCGGATCTGGACGCCCACGTTCGTCGTGTTCCTGGCGTACGTGTTCATCATCGTCACCTACAAGCTGGGCGTCGGCACGGCCGCGATGGCGCTCGCGCTCGTCACGCTCTGCTTCATCCGCCAGCCGCTGCGCGCACCCCGGTTCCTCTGGTTCTTCGCCGCCTGGACGGTGTGGGCGGCGATCGGTTACGCGGTCACACCCTACCGCGACGAGGTGTGGGCCGCTCTGGTCCAGCAAGGCAAGCTGCTCCTGGTAGCACTCGTGGCCGTCAACGCGCTGCGCACCCGCAACCAAGTCACCTACTTCATCCTGTTTGTGCTCGTCAGCTACCTCTTGTTTCCCATCCGCGCCACGTTGGTGAACTATGTCACCGGCTACAGGAATCTGGGCCGCGCGGTGGGACCGTTCATCTACGAGAACGCGAATGATCTCGCAGCGATCACGATCCTCATGCTCGCGCTGGCCCTGGCGCTGTTCGCCGGGGAGCAGCGCCGGACGCTCGTCCGTTGGGTCGGGCTCGTCTGTGCGGTACCGTTCGTCATCACAATCCTGCTCACGCAATCGCGCGGCGCGTTCCTCGCGCTCGTCGCGTTCGCATTGCCCTCCGGGATCGCGCTCGCGCGGCGCCGCCCGCGGCTCGTGCCGGTGTTCGCCGCACTCGTCGCCGTAGCGCTGTACGTCGCGCCGGCGGGTCTGTGGGAACGCCTGGGAGGGTTGAGCAAGGCGACGAGCATCGAGACCATCGGCGACATGGATCCCGAGGGATCTGCCCGCGTGCGCTTTGCGGTGTTGCAAACCGCCGGGCGCATCCTGGCCGATCACCCGGTCTTGGGTGTGGGGCTGGGCGCGTACGCGCACGCCAACCGCGACTACAACCCGGCGTTAGGAGGATACGACACCCACAACACGTACCTGAACATCGCCGCCGAGACGGGACTGCCGGGTCTGCTGTTGTTCCTCGGCATGATGATCAGCTTGCTGCGCGAGGCGCTTGCCGCCCGCCGCCAAGCCGATCGCCTGGCCCCGACGTTGGGGAGGGGTGAGCTGCCGCGCTGGCTGGTCCTCGGCTTGATCGCCTTTCTCATCGCCGCCGTGTTCGGCTCGTTCGCAAAGCTCGCATTCGTCTACGTCTATCTGACGCTGCTGTGGAGCGCGTCACGCGCCGCGCTGGCAACGCCGCCCCCCGTCTTGACCCCCCCCCCCTCCCCCGCCCCCCCCGCACCAGGCCCGGTGGGCGATCCGCTGTTCGGAGCCGCGACACGCATGTAGGGGAAATGTGACAGCTGGCGCCTGCGTGGCGCCGTACGCCCGCACGCCCGCGGTCCCGTTCGTGGCCCGCTCCCTGCACCTCAGCGCCGCGTGCGAATCCTCATCACCGGCGGCGGCGGATTCATCGCCCGGCATTTCGTCGAGCGTCTGACCAGGGAAGGTGTCGCCCTGACGCTCTACGACCTCCTGCCTCCCGAGTGGGACGCGGGACGCGCGCAGGTCGTGATCGGCGACGTCCGCGACAACCGGACGCTGCTCCATGCGGCCGCCGGTTGCGACGCGGTCCTCCATCTTGCCGCGGCGCACCACGATTCAGGAATCGCGCCCGAGACCTTCTTCGACGTGAACGCCGGCGGGGCACGCAACCTGTGCGCGGTCCTGGATCGCCTCGACATCGGCAACGTCTGCTTCCTGTCCTCGGTCGCCGTGTACGGCAGCGCGGCGGAACCGCGCGGCGAGGAGACCCCGCCCCACCCCAGCTCGGCCTACGGCGCGTCCAAGCTCGCGGCCGAGCGGGTGTTCCAGCACTGGGCGCAGCGCGGCCCCGGCCGGCGGGTGCTGGTGATTCGCCCACCGGTCGTGTTCGGCGCCGGAAACTTTGCGAACATGTACGCGCTGATCCGGCAGATCGCCTCGGGACGGTTTCTGCAGATCGGCAGCGGGCAGAACGTGAAGAGCCTGGTCTACGTCGAGAATCTCGTCGCGGCAACGCTGCTCGCCTGGCGTCGGTCCGGTGCGCCGCCCTTCGAGATCGTGAACGTCGTCGACAAGCCCGATCTCACGAGCCGGGAGATTGCCGAGACGGTGTATCACGCGCTCGGCCGCAGGCCTCCCCGTCTCGGGATTCCGCTCGCGCTGGGACTCGCGCTCGGGCTCCCCTTCGATGCGTTCAGTCTGATGACGGGCGTCTCGCTCCCCGTCTCGACCGCCCGCATCCGCAAGTACGCCGCCGAGCAAACGAAGTTCGAGGCGAACAAGCTCGCCGGGCTGGGATTCCGCTCCGGCGTCGAGCTCCGCGAGGGTCTGCGGCGCATGGTCGACTGGTACGCGCGCGAAGGCAACCGTCAGCAGGCGATGCCGCGGCGGCCGCCCCCGACGCTATGATGCTCGTCGCCGTTGTCGCCCTGGCGCTCGTCGTCATGACATGGGTGGGCTATCCACTCGTCGCGGCGCTGGTCGCGTCGGGACGGCCACCGCTCAGTTTCGGAGCGCCACCACACGCCTCCGACCGCGCGGTCACCGTGGTGCTCGCGACGCGCGAGTCGCCGCGCGTCGTCGTCGATCGCGTCCACGATCTGCTGGCGAGCACGCAGCCGCGCCACCTGCTCGACGTCGTCGTCGCCGTGGACGTCGCGAGTCCCTACGCCCTGGCCGACTATGGAGCGGTCCTTCCGACCGACGTGCGCGTCGTGGCGGGAGACGCGCCCGGCGGCAAAGCCACGACGCTCAACGCCGGGGTACGCGCCGCAAGCACCGAAATCCTGGTGTTCGCCGATTCAGCCCAACGCTTCGCGCCCGCCGCGATCCCCGAGCTCGCCCACTTTCTGTCGAACTGCGATCTCGGCGCCGTGTCCGGCGCGTATCAGACCCAGGACGCGACGGGCTCTCCCCTGCTGCGCGGATTCTGGTGGCTCGAAACGCGGATTCGGCGGGCTGAGGCGCGGATCCACAGCCTGGTGGCGGTGACCGGCGCCATCTACGCGATCCGCAAGAGTCTCTGGCGCCCACTCCCACCCGACCTCATCTGCGACGATCTCTATGTGCCGCTGCACGTCGCCGCGGGCGGCTATCGGGTCGGCTTCTGCGAAACGGCGATTGCCTCGGATGTCCGGACGTTCGACCGGCGGCAGGAATTCTCGCGCAAAGTTCGCACGCTCACCGGCATGCTCCAGGTGTGCGGCTGGTGTCCCTGGGTGCTGTCGCCGCTCGCCAATCCGCTCTGGCTGCAGTTCGTATTTCACAAACTGCTGCGGCTCGCGACGCCCTACCTCTTGCTCGTGGGACTCAGCGCGGGTGGCTGGGTGCTCGCGCAGCGCGGGCTTGGGGCGGAGGTCGCAATCGCGCTCTCGCTACTCGGGATCGCGGTCTTCGCCGGCCCGGGCGCGTGGGCGATCTCGCTCCAGGCGGCGCCGATCGTGGCGACGTTCAACGCGATTCGCGGTCGGTGGAGCGTGTGGAGCATGCCCGCCGGCCAGGAACGGCCGATCCCCCACTAACGGGGCCGCGCGGCGTGCCCGTTGAGATGTTGCGCGAAGATGTCACCGATGCGTGATGCGACCGCGGGCCAACCTTCGCCGCGCACGCGCTGCGCCTGACGTTGCCGTTCCGCCGCGCTCCCGCCGCGCTCGACCGCTCGCGTCACCGCGCCGACCCACTCGTCCTCAGTGCGCGGACAATCGACGAAATCACCGGCCCGCAGCGCCTCGGGCAGCGCGGCCGACACGACGGGTAGGCCTGCCGCCGCATACTCGCGCAGCTTGATGGGGTTGACCGAGTGCGTGAGCGTGTTGACCCGGAACGGCACGATGCCGGCGCGAAATCCGCGGCAGAAATCCGGCAGCCGCGCGTAGGGTTGGCGGCCCAGCACATGCACGTTGCCGAGACCGGCCAGCGCCGACAGGTCGGTCCATGCCTCGCCGATCAGGACGTAGTGAAACGGCGTGCGCCTGGCGAGCGCCGCGATCAGCTCGATATCCACCCACTCGTGCAACACGCCGAAGAATCCGACGCGCGGCTCGGGAATCGCCGCGAGCACGTCGGGCAATGCGCCCGGCGTAAACGCCTGCGCGAAATGCTCGGTGTCGACGCCGTGCGGGACGTAGTGAACCTCCGCATTGTACTGGCGGCAATGGTCCGCGAGGTCTTGGGCCGATGCGAGCACCACGTCGGCCGCCCGGCACACGTCGGATTCGAACTTGTCCATCAGCCCTGCGTCGTAGTCGGCGAACGCGGACCAACGGTCGACGCAGCTGTAGACCAGCAGGCGGCGCGCGAGCCCGCGGATCGCCGGGGCCACGTGCGGGACGAACGCCCAGACGATCGGCCGCTCGTCCAGCGACAAGCGCCGTAGCTCGCGGCGAATGGTGTGTCGATACAACCACCCGTTGACCTGTCGCGCGACGGGGTTCTGCGGGAATGGCACCGTGGCCGGCGAGCACACGTGCAGATTCGGGAGCTGCTGCTCGGCGGGGCGGCCCAGCGTACGCAGCTTGGTCACGATACGGCGCAAATCTTTGCCCTGAGAAAAACGCGGTGCACGCATGCCGGGCGACTCGACCCAGAGCACCTGGTTGTCCGGCGCAAAGCGCCGCATCAGCTGGTGTTTGCTCGTGGGATCCGCGTGCCAGTCGTTGGCAAAACACACGATCGTCTGTTCGCGAATCATGCGAGCACGCCCTCCACCGCCTGGCGACCGGCGGGGACTGGTACGCGTGGGCGCTCGCTGGTCGTCATGATCCGCCGCCACACCTGAAACGCGAGGATCAGCCATAGACGATCGGTGTGATCGATGCCGGCGGCGTGCTCGCGCATCAACCGCCGGACGTAGCCGCGGTCGAGCGGCTCCTCGTCGGCCCGGGGGGCGTACTCCTCCAACCACGGTTGGCCCGGCCCGCGCAGCCACGACGCCAGGGGCACGAGGAACCCGCGCTTGGGGCCGCGCAGTACTTCGTCGGGCACACGGCCGCGCGCCGCCATCCGGACGACGTGTTTGCCGCGGCCGCCGCGCAACTTCTCCCGCGGTCCGAGCCCCGCGGCCCACGCCACGATCCCCTGATCGAGGAACGGGACCCGGCTCTCGACCGATGCGGCCATGCTCATCTTGTCCTGCTTGATGAGCAGCTCTTCGAGGTACGTCGCCTGATCGAAGCGCAGGATCGCCTCCAGGGGATTCTGGCTGTACAGCGCGGCGTCGAGCAGCTCGCGCTCGGCGACGTAGGCATCGACCCCGGCCTGCGCGGGGAGCAAAGCGGCGCGATGCTCGCCGGCGAAGATGCTGAAGGCTTCGAGATAGACGTCCACGAACCCCGGTGGGCGGCCGAGGAACGAACGCTTGAGGCGGCTCGCCACGTAGCGATCGCCCATGCGGCCGATCCGCGCGCGGATGGCGCGTCGCAGTCGTTCCGGGCCGAGCCGGGCGTAGAGATCTCCGGCGCGGAGGTTGAGCAGGCCGCGCGCGTAGCGCCCGTAGCCCGCGAATAGCTCGTCGCTGCCTTCGCCTGCGAGGACGACTTTCACGCCCGCGTCGCGCGCCAGCCGGCTTACCGCGTACAGCGGCGCGCTGGCCGGGAAGCGCAACGGCACATCCGCCTGCCAGGTGAGCTCGGGCAGCTGCGCGAAGAAATCGCGGGGGTCGAGCACCACCTCGTGCGCGTCGGTGCGGAAGTGCCGCGCCACGGCACGCGCGTGGGGCAGCTCGCTCGCCGTCGCATCGGTGTAGCCAACCGAGAAGGTGCTGATGCGCTCGACGCCGCGGTCGCGCATCGCCGCTACGACGAGGCTCGAATCGAGGCCACCGCTCAGAAAGACACCGAGCGGCACGTCGCTCATGAGCTGGGACTCGACGGCACCGGCGAACCGCGGCCAGAACCCCGCGCCGTTCGACGATTCCGACCAGTCGTCGGGATTCCAGTATGTGTGCTCCGCGATGCTCCCGTCGTGCCAGCAGAGCACGGTACCGGGGCGCACCTTCCGGACCCCGCGGAACAGCGTGCGGTCGCGGGCGAGAAAGCCGTTGGCGAAGTACTCGGGGATCGCCGCCTCGTCCACGCTGCCGAGCTCGGCCGACGACGCGCAGGCGAGCAGCGCCTTGATTTCCGAGGCGAACAGGAGATCGCCCGCACGCGTCACTGCGTAGTACAGGGGCTTCACGCCCAGCGGATCGCGCGCCAGCACGAGCTGGCGGCGACGCTCGTCCCACAGCGCGAAGGCAAAGATGCCGCGCAGCTTGCGCACGAATTCCCACCCGTGCGTCTCGTACAGATGCAGCAGGCTCTCCGTATCGCTGCGCGTCCGGTACGTGTGGCCGGCGGCGGTGAGGGACGGCCGGAAGTCCTGATGATTGTAGATCTCGCCGTTGAACGACACCCAGACCGTGCCGTCTTCGTTGGCCATCGGCTGGTGCCCGCCGCTCAGATCCACGATGCTCAGACGACGATGACCGAGGCCGACGGAGCCGCGCACGACGATGCCCTGATCGTCCGGGCCGCGATGCTGCAACAGCCCGCACATGCGCTCGAGGAGCGCGGGGTCCACCGCGCGCTCGCGTGCGCCGTGCGCGATCCCGCAAATACCGCACATGCTAGTGCCGCTCCATCGTGACGTCGCGATAGGCCGCCACCCACGCGGCCGCGACAGCGGCTGGATGGTGTAGTGTGGTGACGTCGCGCGCGGCCCCCGCGAGCGCCGCAAACCGCGCCGGATCGTCCATCACCGCGACGGCCGCGCGCGCGAGACCGTCCGCGGAGCGCGGCTCGGCCAGCCGTCCCGTGCGGCCGTCAGCGACGAGATCGGTGATCCCACCGGCGGCCGTGGTCACGACGACCAGACCGGCCGACATCGCTTCCAGAATGCTGAGCGGCTGATTGTCCACGACCGAGCTGTTGAGATAGACGTCGTGGTCGTCGTAATAGCGCTGGATCTCCCGCGGCTGCGCCGGGCCTGCAAACGTGACCGCGTCGCCCAAAGCCAATGCATCGCGCAAGCGCCGGAGCTCCGCTTCTTCAGTCCCCGCGCCGACGAGCGTGAGTCGCGCGTCGGGCCGCTCGCGATGAATTCGGGAAAACGCGCGCAGCGCGGTGCCCACGTCGTAATGACGCTCGAAGTGCCGGGTGCACAGGAAGCGACGATACGGACCCGGCCGGGACCGCCACCGGAATCGCGCGGGATCGACGCCGTTGCGAATTACCCGCGCGCGGTGCCCATGCCGGGCAAACGCAGTCGCGAGGAATTCCGACGGCACCACCAGCATCGCGGCGCGGCGCAGCACCCAACGGATGGTGCGCGGCGAGCGCCGCAGATGGTCCGGCGCCTCGCCGGAGTGGTAGTTCACGATCACCGGCCGCCGCGCCCTCCTGCCCGCGACCACCGCGAGTCCCGCGCTGAGCAGGAACGCCCAGTACGCCGGTGCGAATACGTGAATGAGATCGCACGTCCGCGCCACACGAAGCAGGGTGGGGCCAAGTACGAGGTGCCGCACGACCGTTCGCACGAAGGGGATGCGGTCGATCGGGCGCAACACGCCTGGCAGAGCGCGGTCGGTCGCGACGAGGACCGGCTCGACCGCACCCGTGGCACGCAGCCAGCTCGCCAGCTCGGCGGCTTGCACCGCCTGCCCACCCGGCCCGCGGCCGGGGGCAACGAGACAGACGCGCAGACTCGAAGCGCGGTTCACTGCGCGGGACGCTGGAATACGAATTCGTTGCAACCGGGGCTGCCGCCCGCGGTCGTCAGGTGCGTCAGCATCAGGCCGCGCTCGCGCATGAACGCCACGATCGCTTCCGGTTTCGCGAACTCGAAGGGATACCCGCCGAGCCAATCGATCCAGTCGTGCCAGGCGGACATGCCGCGGCCGCCGCGGTATTCGGTGTAGCGCCGCAGCGGATTGCGACCCCAGACCAGATCGGCCGCGAGTCCTCGCATGACCCAATACGGCACGACGGTTCCCAGAATGGCGGCGCGCCAGAGCGGGCTGCTGCAAAAGCGCCGCTTGATCGTGGCCCAGCGCCGCGACCACACGCCCTGGTCGTTGTAGATCGCGATGCAGACCTGGCCGCCGGGACGCAGAGGCGCGCGGATCAGGTCGATGGCACGCCACATCGCGCCCGTGTGGTGCAAGACACCCCACGAGTACACGACGTCGAACATCCCCAGGCTCTTCAGAAACGGCTCGTCGAGCGCGGATCCCTCGCGAATGTCCCAGGTGGGATCGTCCGGGAAGAACCGGCGCCGCAGCTCGCGCGCGCACGCCACCGAATCACGATCGAGATCGAACGACACGACCGACGCACCGAGCCGCCGCGCCGCGAGGCTGAAGAGGCCGCTGCCACACCCGACGTCGAGAAAGCGGAGCCCGCGGAGGTCGGGGCGGTCGAGCATCGTGGTGAGCGACGCCGTCGCGGTGTTGATGCGCGCGTCGTCGAGCACGCCGAGGAAGGACGTCCAGTTGCGCCCGAACGCAAAGCGAGGTTCCACGAGCGTGGACATGTCCTAGCCCGCCGCCTGCTGACTGGCGTAGTGCTCCGCCCAGCGCAGCATCGCCCGCCGGGGCCAGACCACCAGCCCGAGCCGCGGGGCGTACTGGCCCGCGTCCGCGAGCCGTCGTCGCGACTCGCCTCGCTCGAACACGCCGGAGTCCGAACCCGCCGGACCCGCATCGACGACGACCCCACCCCAGTCGTGGAACACGCGGTTCACCCACGCCAGGTGAGGACTCACCCTGGGCACATCCGGCGAATGAAACCACGATTGGGCGACGAAACCGCGGATCGCGGGCTGGCGATCCATCGCGACCGCCATCCGGTAGAACGACAGGTGCTGTTGCCGCTCGAGCATCACGAGCGGCGCCTTCCGCCATGGATTGTGCGGGACGAACACGGGCGCGAACCCTCCCATGCGCATCACCGCGCCGGCGAGGCGCACGGGGTCGAAACCCCGTGCCCGCAGGAAGGCCGATCGCGGGAAGCCCGAGATCTCCCAGTGGAGGTGTCCCGCGGGAAACCGTCGCAGGGTGACAATCTTGCAGAGGGCGGAAAAAATGTAGCGCCCGGCCTCGAACCACTTGAGCTCGGCGTCGGGCGGGGTCGTAAGCCAGACCAGCTCCTCGAGCAACAGCTGCACCACATCCTCGGGGACCGCGACGCCGGGCAGGTCGGCGACGTGCTGCGCCGCGGTGACGAGCAGAGCGTACCGCTCGAGAAGAAACGGGCTCGGGTCATTGGTGCCGAGCATCTCGCCCCGCAGGCGTAGCAGCGCCGTCTGCGATTCCGGGAAGTCGTTGACCGCGGCAACGAGCGCCACCAACGCCGCGTCGTCCACGCCCCGGCGCTCGAGCTCCGCGCGAAGCGACGCGAACTCGCCGTTCCGCGCCGCATCTCTGAGACGGCTCCGCACCACCGGGACTTTCAGCTCGTCCATCGCGCCATCACTTTCCCGATCAAGAACCCTCCCGCCGCGCCGCACCAACTCGCGAGCGAGAGCCATGCGCATCCCAGCGCGAGCGGCAGGAGCAGCAGGTAGACGGCGGCCGCGGCGCCCGCAACGCCCACGGCGACCGCCGAGTGACCCGTGGCCAGGTAGCTGAGCGGCGCGAGCAGCGCGGCCATCCACAGGGCGTCAAGGAGCGGCGCCAGCCGCTCGCGGGTGCGCGCGAACGGCATGAACAGCC
>Ga0209236_1001156_pt1 | contig 15833 bp, 11 predicted proteins | sample GraSoi013_1_40cm_FD_185819 | JGI IMG/M metagenome (GOLD analysis project Ga0209236, IMG submission 185819) | Grasslands soil microbial communities from the Angelo Coastal Reserve, California, USA - Sample 09_27_2013_1_40cm (SPAdes) (version 2) | ecosystem: Environmental > Terrestrial > Soil >... | reverse complement strand
ACCAAATAATAGGGCCCAAGCCCCCGGCGCACATCAGGCTGTAGGGTGGTCTAGTGTGAGGGTTTCGATAATTATTCCGGCACTCAATGAAGAGGACAGCATTGGCAGAGTCTTGGACCAGATTCCATTTGACCGACTGCCCGAAACCGAAGTAATAGTTGTAGATAACGGGTCGCACGACAGCACCGCTGAAGTAGCGGTCAAGAAAGGGGCACGGGTAATCTTTGAACCTCACAAAGGGTATGGAGTCGCCACTCGAAGAGGCATATCAGAAGCCAAAGGAGACATTGTTGTCACAATGGATGCGGACGGAGGCCATTGGCCAGGTGATCTTCCGAAGATGGTTCGACCAGTTGAAGTTGGCTCATACTTGGCCGCGCTCGGGGTTCGAATCCACAGCTATCCACACGGCATGAGAATAAGGCGATTTCTAGGAAACGTATTGCTCGCGAGATTCTTCAATACCCTGTACAGGGAGCGTCTGAGCGATGTCCAGTGCGGCTTTAGGGCGATTCATCGGAATGCTCTTGCAATGTTGAAGTTGACCGAAGATGGAATGCAATTCACGACAGAACTTCTGATTGAGCTTAAGGAGAAAGGTATCTCGATCTTTCCAGTTCAGGTAGAGCAGGTCCCGACGAAACGTAGCCATCTGAAGGAAGCCCAAGACTTTGCCAAACACGTTGCTTTAATGCTCAGGCGTTTTCCAGGTGTCCGATCAGCGCGGAATCTGGAAGCGCCTTAATCAAGTTGGAGTTTGCTAATCCCCGGATATCCGTTATAGTCACCTGCTTCAACGCTGCCGAAACCATTGTCGAATGCGTTCAGTCTCTAACCTCTCAGAACTATCTCAATATCGAAGTGATTCTCGTGGATGCTGGATCAACCGACGGAACGACATCCCAGGCGTTGAGGGCAGCAGGCAATCAAGCCAATTTCAAACTGATAGTAGACGAGTCTGCTTCCACGCCCGCAAGAGGACGAAACGTGGGCGCGAGGGCTGCTCGCGGCGATTTTCTGGCTTTCACAGACTCAGATTGTATCGCGGAACCAGACTGGATAAGCGCTCTTTTCAATCCCGAAAACTGGAAACCAGATGTTGGTGCAGTCGGAGGGAAGACGGTCTTCACCGACATTCCTCAAGAGAGAAGCATGCTAACGGCCTTACATGGAGCACTAGGGACGCGGTTAGGGAGTGGAGGGTCTATTGAGTTCTTCGACGGCAATCATCCTTCTAGTGCCAAAAGCCTGCCCTCGTGCAACGCCATGTATTCGTCGAAGGCTTTCAAACTCTCGGGCGGCTTCGATGAATCGCTCAGATACTGCGAAGATTCGTGTCTCAATGCCCGCATTCGTCGCGGAGGATTAAAACTTGCATATACCCCCAAAGCCATCATACATCATAAACACCGAAACTCAATCGGCCAGTTCGTGCGATGGATGTATGACTATGGAGTGGGACGCGGCGTCGCCATGAAAAGAGATAGGGGAGCTATCACCCTCCCCGCTCTCTTGCTGATGCTCGTCTCTCTACTGGTCCTTAGCATCGCCATCTGGCGGGTGTTCCCTCTGGATCTGTTGTTAGTCTCATCATTGGCCCTTTACTTGACGATTGACATAGCGGCCTCCATTACCAAGACGAGGAAACCGCAAGAAGAGACACTCCTGTATGCCGCATCCTTCCCATTGATACATTTTTCCTATCTCGCCGGACTTGCCAGGGGACTTGTCCGCCGGAGGCTCGAACCCTTGGCCCACCCGTCTTCTGTCTCGCATGTTTGACAAGAAACTCGGTCGATTGGTAATTTGAGAAACTATCTCCTAATTTGTGCCTTGGTCTCAATCGCTACGATATCCGGACTTTGGATACTGTTCTACGTAAGTTACTCTACGAACGGACTACCGCTAGGCTGGGATACTCCATACTACGTATGGAGAATTCATTCCGCGGCGATTTCAGGGATATCGGCCTTTGCTATTAACGCTCGATATTACGATTTCCTCTACCCGGCCGTTGGAAGTCTGATCTCGCTAGCTGGACTAGACCCGTTTGGCGTAGAGCTTCTGGTGCCGGTTTTGCTTTGGATAGTGGGCGAACTGATAATCGTGGCTATTGTGAGGAGAGAGATGTCTGATGCTAGGGCTTCACTCATCGCATTGGCTGCTGGTTCGACTTGGTTCGGATTGTTCCGGCTCAGTTCAGATCTTCACGCGAACCTCCTAGGACTGGTCCTAATGTTGAGTGGCACGTGGCTATTCCTCCATGCACAGGGAGAGGCTAGGCTACGGCGACTCGCTCCTAATGCATTGGGACTCGGAGGAATTGTCATCCTGTCAAGCCTTGCCCATATAGAAACCACCATATTCGTCTCGGCGACATGGCTCTTGGGTCTGGTCTTCAGCCTTTGGCGAGGACTAGTCAGCTTTCAAAGGTTCGTAGTTTTGATTGCAACAATCTCTCTAAGTCTTCTTCCTGGCGTGATTATCTTCTGGTATCAGCAACAATGGGTTGCCGGACTTCTACAAGGGAGACTTCCAGCGATTCCAACAATGCCCTTGGCAACATGGATCCTCTACCTTGGCCCAGTCGGTTTCGTTTGTCTTTTTGCCCTGCCAGTAGTCTTCTACTTGAAGCGATTGCAAATCTCTTCGCGTATCATTGCCCTCACATTCTCATGGTTACTTCTCTCTCTCGCGATCGGTTTCACCCAATATCTGGATCAGTCAATCACTCCATTTTCAGAGCGCGCGATCATTCTTACGCCTACACCCTTTCTCGCAGCGATCGTCATACCAAGGCTGAGGAGCTTCAAGCTGACCAACCAACTGAAGGGAATCGCCCTGATCTTCATCATAACGATTGGAGGGAGCACGGTCTACTACATTGACATTGGTTATCGATTCTACGGCACCTCCATATCCGATTCAGCCTCAGCTTCTTTACAATACCTTCAATCAACTAGGGTAATCGATCCCAACAGATCGGTATTCCTCTTCAGTGAGCGACCCAACCAGCTTGGGTCTTCTGACCACAATGATTTTTGGGTGGGCGCGTACCTGGGCGACCACTACTCCTACTTAGGAAGGGTGGACTTTCTGATGGCAGGGCTGGAGACTCCGTTTGCAAACGATCAGTCCGCGCAAATCTCGAGGTTGTTCCTGAATGGCCTTCGAATTGCCCAAGTTCGCAACCTGACCATAGTGTACATAGCGGATTTCAACTACCCGGACCCAATGCCCAGCTTCTACTGGACATTTCTCCACCCACTGAGCAAGAGTGTGTACGAGATGAACCAGACCGCCTGGAATCCGAATCAAGTCTTGATTCCGGCCTACTCCAGTGTTTTGTTCTCGACCGGAGGATGGTATTCGACTCAAGGTACGTGGGCCCGATCCGGGAGTAGCCTTGAGTTGAATTCGACTCGCCCGAACCAAGTGGCCAACGTCTCCCTGGCCTTCGCGGCCCCGCAAGAATCAACGTACAATATCGTGCTGAGAATATGGGATGGGGTTCCTGCTAATCCTGTCTCTGTCGTGCTAGATGGAACCTATATTCACCAACTTACATACACTGGTACATCTATGGCGGTGAACGCATCGATATTCTCAGGCGTACTTACAAAGGGCGTACACACGCTCACGCTTTCCGTTGGCGATGAGCCCACCATGTCTCAATACCTCAATCTAGACTACATTTCGATCTCAAAGCCTTAGTCTTAACTGCATTGGTCGAGATCTTGTACGCTGGGGGAGAACGATGCGAATAGGCCTCGTCACGAATTTTCGAGGTGGTTTGAAAGAGTTCGCTACCTCTCTTGGCCAGGGGTTGAGGTCGAAAGGATTCGAGGTTGATATTCTCTGCCCCGCACAACCCGAGTCGCCCTCTTGGCGACGATCGGCCGTAGACCTATCGGTGCACTTTGGGTTCTCAGCCTTAGCCCGAATATTCGCTGGAAGATACGATTTGATGCACTGCAATATCGCAAGTCTAAGCCTCGCACCGATCCTAAAGAAAAAACTGGCCAACATCCCGGTCGTGGAGACTTTCCACGGGTTTCCACAATGGTGGCTGGAGCCAAAGATTGTCGACAAAGCATCATATGTCGCGGAATTCGGAGCGGTTCAAGCTCTAGCCAAATATGCAAGCGCCAGGGCTTCGGTTTCCAATTTCGTGCGCTTGGCACTTCAGGAAGTCTTCGGCTTAGATTCCTCAGTAATACATAACGGAATTGCTCATTGTCCAGTCCAGGTTCCGACGCGCCAGCAGTCAAGGAAAGAGTTCGAGATTGAGAATGGAACCATTGCAATCCTCTTTGTGGGGCGCTTGCACCCCGCGAAGGATCCAATCACTCTCCTGCGGGCTTTCGAAATCTTGGTCAAGCAAGGCAAGAAGGTGAAACTTCTAGTCGTTGGATCCGGGCCCCTCTCCGAGCTATTCCACCGAGAGATCAGAGAGCGACGCCTCGAAGCGACTGTAGTCAATTGGAATTATTTACCGTCCCTACACCAAGTCTTCTCAGCTGCTGACTTGTTCTGTCTCCCATCCGTGAACGAAGCCTTTGGCATAGTTCTTCTTGAAGCTATGGATCACTTCCTGCCCCTCCTTGTTTCAGACTCAGGCGCGGGAATGGAAATTGCGGGTTCTGGAGGAATCTCATTCAGAACGGGAGACGCCGTCGACCTATCCAACAAGTTGACCCAACTTGTTGAAGACTCTGCGCTGAGACAGCACCTAGGGCTTGAAGGCCGCAGAAGATTTCAGGACCACTTTGGGCTCGACGCGATGATCGAAGCCTATGTTCGAGTTTATGAGAAAGTTCGGAACCCTTAGCTCAATATTTTCTTTCACTCCGTGATAAAGGGTCTTGATTGGCGCATGGTTCATTAGATAGTTTCGAAGAATCACCAGGCACGCGATTGATTTCGTCTAGGTACGCTAGGCCTGTTCCTCTCTGGGTACTGCTCGTAGCAGTCATCTTGACCGCTTCCATTACGGCGAGACTGACCATCCTTCCAGATGTTATTCGCTCGAAACCCGACTTTGCCGTGTCGCTAACCAGCAATCCGCTGATAGTCTTCGCCCAGAACCAAGATGGTAACAGTACCAATTTCGTAGTCGACAGTGTCAGGAACTTTACTGGGATAGTCTCACCGCAATGGACTACCCAAACGGCCTCAGCGTCGGCTTGTCTCTGGGGACTACACAGATACTCCTCGGAAAAACAGGAATGAGCGTCTTGAGTATTGTTGGGCACAAAATTGGAAACTATACGTTGGTGGTTACCGCCGCCAGCGGAGCGATAGCTCATTTCGCAAACTTAGCAGTCCGGGTAACCAATCTGACCATGACCTCCAACCCGTCATTCATCACAATCGCGCGTGGGTCGTCTGGAACATCTACGATAAGTCTCACGAGTGTCAACGGATTCGACAGCGATCTCTACGCTTCATCTGGCGCGTCTCGTTTGACGGCTACAGATATTGGAACATCCCTGACAATACAATTACCACGAACGTAACACCATACATTTCCACAGTGCCCCCCGATGGGACTGTCCAAGCCGTACTCAATATCAGTGTGGGGCAGAGTTCGAACGTTGGACAAAGGGAAATCCAAGTTCAGATGTCGCTGGCTACGGTGAAGCTAAGAATGACGATCTCCCTGACCGTAGCCTAGGGTAGCAAGCTCTGGCTTTTCCATCTGGTGAGCCAAGAGGTCGTCTTGCGTTGAGCTGAGGTGATATCGAGATTTGCGCGAGAGTAGAGTCACGAGGACATAGCTCTTTCATTCTTAACATGCTTGTTAAGTAGGAGCAATCTCGTTGGGACACTTTGCCATTAAACTACGGACGAACGAAGAACTAGAGATCGCCCCTGCCGCTCCCCTAGAGTAATCTCTCTGGTCAAGTATCTGACTGATCACATAATAATTTCAAGGAGGACGAATCGCCCGTCGTCGTAACGGGGGACGCACGGGTTACTGCACAATGTTGAAAGTTCGTCGAAGAGGCCGAATACGTCCTCGTTTCCTGCGGTCAGTCCCCGGTCTACGAACACGTAGCGAATCTTATTCCCAGATAGCCAAGCCACTAGAGCTGTCACGTTGGCTAGGTGCAGCCTCAGGAAGCTCTCCAATATCCAGGGTTGAGCCATTTGGATGACCACCACTTCTTTGTAAAAATTGAAGTTGGGGTGAACGCGTTCAACCATGAGCACCGTGGATGGAGCCTGAACTAGAGGTAGAACCTGCTGGTCCACTAGCGCAGCATCGGTGTCGGTTGGATTAATCTCTGCGAAGTGTTGGGTAGCGAGAGCGTTGTAGAAGAGCATCAGGCCACAGAGAGCTAGGATTGCGATATTGATAATCTGCCGACTTCTAACAGTCTTAAGCACAGAAACAATCGCAACCAGGCGCCGAAATCTCGCCATCAGGCTTCGAATGCTAGTCAACAAAGTCGATGAGATGGTCCCTACCCTCGGGTAACGCCGTGGAAGATAGAACATCGCCATAAAGAAGGCAGTGGCGCCAAATAACGCAACGTCAACAGGATTGACTATTGCTCTGTGCTCATAATCCACATTTGAAAGGGTGACGATCGCTTTCTCGAATAGCGCGGCGAATGACAAGGAAAAGGCGAAGAGAGAAGCATTCCGCCTGAGCAATGTGTACAGACCGATGGCCATGAATACGACAATAAGTGGTACCAGGAAAATTGCGAACCTGAAGTAATTGTTGTTTACGGTCTCCACCAGCACAGTCAGCGGCAGGGCGGTGAGAAAGAACGTGCCTACCGGTCTGCTCCGGTTTAGAAATATCCCGTACGCGGTGAAAAAGAATCCCCAGCCTAAAAATATGTCGGAGAAGAATATTGAGAGCAGGGTGTTGGGAACGTCCGGAGGTGTTTGATAGCCCCAGTACCCTCTTTTCACATAGGCAATCACGGCACTGCTAAGAGTGTAGTTGTCGACGGTCATGAAACCGTAGGTAAACAGGTTTACGATTCTTTGGGAGACCACTGACGCGATGGCGGCTATGTAAGCCAGAATTGTTGGGTAAGAGATTCGCAAGCGTTCGGTGGTGCCGGCCGATCGTCTCCATATTCCAGCCAGGACGACGAGGACTAGACTGAGGAATGCTACGAAAGAAGGGCTGTCAAGTTGTTGGATTTGTATGAATCCTAAAGGCACGTTCTGTTGCGAAAGGACTAATGACAGAGGAATCGCAAGTCCGGCAACAACGTAAAAGACCAATTTTGGTTTTTGATGGGCAACGTAGCCGAGGGCCAATGGTATCAAAAGTAACGCTGTGAAATCATAGAGGAGAAGCATGGCAAACGTGGAGAGTGGAAGCACCGTTTTCTCCAGAACGCTCCTCCCTCCCGAAAGCAGGAAATAGGAAAAGAAGAGGGCCATTGTGGCCATGAAAACGTTTCCCAGGTAAAACATGTTATACTTCAGGATGAGGCCGAAGCAGACCGAGAAGACATAGCACGAGCTTCCAAGCAACGGCACCTTGTTTTGGTGAGTTAGCCTCTTGGAAAGCGAAATCACTCCGAAGAGAGTCCCGAGAATGAAGGGTAATGGAAGGAAGAGGTAACTGTCAAGGAAGCCTCCAAGCAGGTCTGCATGCGCATATACAACGTAGTAGCCGAAGTTTCTTGAGAGAGAGAAACGATAGTAGCTGTCGACGTACGCACCTGGGTAGTGGTTAAGGTATCTACCAAGGGGTATGTAGTACCCGTAGGCGTCTCCCTGAGCAGAGAAGGGCAGGCTTATGGCCGAGGAGACGACTAGAATGGTTGCGAAGCACATTAGAAGTATGAAACCCCAGCCCTCTCGGGAAATTGGCCTTCTTCGCCTTGTGAAATCGTAGATGAAAAGGATGGTGCCTGCGATCCCTCCGAAGACCAGCGGGCCCGAGGTCGCAATAAGCGGTGTGATGCTTCTTGAGACGGCGTAGGCAACCCATAAGACGCTGATCATTAGCGCTACGCTGAGGACATGCGAGTAGAGCAGTTGGGAAAAGAGTCCCTGGTTCGCCAAGTATTTTCGGACAAGTGGGTATCCGACGAAGAGGAACTCTCCTGTAAGAACAACGGCTAAAGCTATTTTCTCAACGGATTCAAGGAGAATCTGACTCAAGGCAGGCCACCATAAAGTCTAGAAAATCTCGCGAGCGGTAGCCACAAATATCGCATCATTGCATCGAGAGCATTTGTTTGGGGGTTATACGCTTACTAGCGGCGACCTTTTTCCTGGTTCACGATAGGTTCCCTACCATAGGGACTTTCTACGTGCTCGGAGGGGAACCCACACCTTTGACACCCTCTTGGATTGACCCTCCTGAATTGACCCTCCTGAATGGTGTACGTTTGAAAAGCGACTCCTCAAACTGCCCGGGGCGTCCATCTCACTAAAGCCACCTTCGTGAATCGACTCGCCATCAAGCCCATGTCAAACGCGTAGGATTCGGAGCCTGAGACGATTAGTAGATTGCTAGGGGGCATGGGCCCTCTCATGGATTTCGAGAGCGATAAATCTCACCTTGGCGAGTACCTCGGCGGGGGCAATGAAGCAGAAGGTCGTCCTCGCACCCCTCACAATCTACTTTCAGGAAATCAATCTTGTCTTCCTGAGACTCGATGATCCTCTTCAGAGTGTGACGGTTTGCCGACTCTTCAAATATCTGAACGGACTTTCTTCCGTTAAGCTTCATTTTGTCTCTCAAGTAACGTAAGTACCCGGAGTCTTTCTCGAACGCGTAGACTCGAGTTTCATTCTCCCTGGAGGCAAGGAGAGCAAAATCACCGATGCTGGCTCCGACATCAACCACCACGGAAGGGGATCCACTAAAGCGATACGAATTTATGAGGAGAGTCCCTGTAATGGCTTCGAAAAATGTAATCCCCAGGGGGCGACTAGGACATCGTGATTCCGAAAACGGATTGCAACTGCGGGATCTCTGTACCGACACAAGTAATATCTCAGTACCGTCGGCCAATTTTGAACTTCACGAACCAGTGGTCCAAAAGCCAGAAAGAGGAGCCAAAGTGCGTTTGAGAGATAATCTCGTCGTCGAAACGGTGCTTCAGAGGTATTAGCAGATGCTGGGCGGCCGTTTTTCCAAGAAATTGGAGAGAGTTCTTGGCTAAGAAGAGAGATGGCGGGTTTGCAGGTGCAACGACGTTTGAGAGCTGCAACGCTTATGGCCAACTCTTTCAGAGAGTTCATGTGTGTGAAGGAGAGACGGACGGCGATAAATGCTTGGGAGATCGCTGGACGTTTCCCGACTGCCGTAAGGAAGAATCATAAATAGCTGTATGCTGATTTTGGTCAAGTCTCTCTATCTAAAGGCACGTTCGCCAGGGTTCAAGCTACACTCCTACTACGCAGACTTCCGATCCCATCCTCCTTCAGGATGGCGTGTAGTTGCCCCAGGTGAAAGCACACGACGCGGACCGGGGATGCTGCGACTATTCCATGTCGCTGTTCAGACATCTCACACCTTCTGGAATTTCTCAAACCTGGTGGCACCAACCTTAGAGAAACTTGCATTTCCATTCACCAGCCGAGAGACTCCGCTTGAACACTACGCAAACCTCACATATTGTTCGAACCATGTACAAACCAAATCGAAAAAATGGGTAGCAGATTGTGAACACCTCGCAGCTCTGACTGGATACTACAAACCCGGTGTGGCAGCGCACTGGCTGGGCCGCCGACTCCAGGATCGTTCTTGCGGAGGATTCTACTGTTGGTCCAACAAGGCCGTAGAGAACTCCAAGAGGATTCTCAGAAATGACTTTCCCACGAATAAATCTCACGTTGTATACCCTGCAACTTCTGGGGCTGCCAATTCTAGAAACTCGCGCGACTTTGATGGCAATGTGAGAATCTGTCACATGACCACCCATAGGAGTTCGTATCTCGAGAACATTTCAAATTTCTATGTAAAAGGCACCCGAGACTTCCTTTTGGTATTGAAACTCCTCTCGCAAGTCTCTCCCAGGTTAATGAGAAAGGTGACAGTTGTAATTAGAGCGTGGTGTCCTCGATCATACATCGCCAAGCTCAGAGCACTGGGAGTTCAAATAGAAATGATCGAACACCCTCTAACTCGCGCCGATGCTCTTTCCCACTTCGCCAACTCTGATCTCGCTATGCTCCCGGGACACTCGACTCCAACAATGGCATTCATAGAAGCAATGTCGCGAAGCGTACCTGTGATCGCGAACGATGTTTGGGCCAACTCCGAGTACTTGATGGATGGAAAAACCGGTTTCTTGATCCCACCCTCTCCGCATGTCTTGTATTGCGATAGTGATTTGACGCCGCTTTGGTATCGACCGGATTTCACACATTCTCTTGTTGCTTCAGTTGACTCTGAATATCTCAGGAGGCATCTACGTGTGCTGGAATATCTCCTCGAGGACGAGAACCTACTCCTCTCGCTGAAGGAGGAGACCGGCCGTTATTTTGTGAGGAGTCCTTTTGAAATTAGCTCACGCAATCGTGAACTAGGTCTGCTGTTGGACAAGGCGTTGAACCAATTCGTAAGTTAGCGCTAACGCACCAAGTAGATGCTTCTTCCCAAGCCTCATTACCGCGAGATTGTTGAAGTACTTTGGGGTTCAAACTGTGTCATGGAACTTGGCCAATTTTGTTCATGAAGAACGGTCATATTTGCACTCAATTGATGTAGGTCACATTTGAATAGGTCAATCAGATTCCCCGATCTAGGTTCCCCGACGTTCTCACTCTTGGGGCGGAGAATCGCGGAGCTAGCGACCTGCGAATTGCTGCTCCTTGCAAACTTCCCTAGTTGGTTCCCTGTCCTACCCTTGTATTTTCTATCCTACTTTGCGGACAACTCGTTCCCTCCCTTCAAGCCTTTCAGTCCAATTGTGCAGCGAATCCGAGGCGCGATCTCCCGATCATTTGGGCTGAGGGTCCTTTCGACTAGGCCTTTCGCGAGTTTCAGATTTTATTGCGACTTGGACAGCATCTATCTTGTTGCCGCCGAGTTCCTAAAAGGGGAAACGTCGTCTAACATCTCGTCACGAGACAGGGTTTTCTTAGATATTGGTGCTCATTACGGGTTTGTTTCAGCCAGGATTGCTTCGGTGGCCAGTCGATCGTCAAGGATAATTGCTATCGAACCTCATCCAACAAATTACCGTGTGTTGAAAAGCAACATAAAACTCAATCAGCTCGGCAATGTTACAGCATTCAACTTTGCCGTCGCGAACTTCACGGGAACTTCTCGAATGCTAGCACACGATAACGTGTCGGCCCGTTACAAGTTGGTAGACAGGGAAGGCGGCGCAGATTCGCACTTTGAGGTACAGTGTTATTTGCTGCAAGATGTGTTCGAGCAACTTGGAATAGATCGTGTGGACTTGGCCAAGCTGGATATCGAGGGTCAAGAGCTGAGCGTCCTGCAGAGTTGTTTTCCGTTACTTGCCGATAGGATAGGTAAGCTAGACATTGAGGTTCATCATCACAATGATCTCGTCCCGTTGCAAGATCTCCTAAATTCAACCGGCTTCGTCGTTCGGGTCGAGTCGATTGGTGTTCTCTCTAAGTCATATAGAATTATTGCCGAGAAAACGTCATCCGACAGCTTGTTGTGATTGCGTTCGGTTGCAGCGATGTCCTCGGAAGCGACAATTCTCACTCGTCTACATTTGGATCTCGCGACTCAAAAGCCATATAGGAATGGATCTGTGGCTCAATAAGAACGGTTTCAAATGACACCAGTTTCGAGAGCGCTCATTACCGGCGGCGCCGGTTTCGTTGGTTCAAACTACTCTCGTCATCTCTTACAGACAGGATCCCAGGTTGTCGTATACGACGATTTTTCGAGAGGTCCAGGCTGTCTTCAAAATCTAGAGTGGCTTAAGTCGCATCCTAATTCCAAGAATCTCAGTATAGTCAAGGGTAATGTACGTGATGCTGATTCTCTTGCCACAGCGGCTAGAGGGTGCAATCTAATTGTCCACACCGCTGCCCAAGTCTCGGTGCCCGAGTCCGTTTCGAAGCCTAGATTAGACTTCGAATCCAATGCGCTTGGGACTTTCAATGTTCTAGAGGCCGCTCGTAGATCAGGCACTGACCCTACGCTCCTGTATACCTCTAGCAACAAAGTGTATGGTATCCCGGATGCGCCGTTGCAGGAACAGGCGTTGCGGTACGACTTCGAAGGGCTTCCGGCAGGTGTAGATGAAACGTTTCCGGTAAAAGGGGAGGAGCCGTATGGAGTAAGTAAGGCTGCCGGAGATTTGTACCTCCACGCTTATGCTGAACAATACGGGATCAAATCTGTCTCTTTTAGATGCAGTTGCATGTTCGGACCCCACCAGTATGGGAAAGAGGAGCAGGGCTGGGTCGCCTGGTTTTGCATAGCTGCGGCTCTTGGGAAACCACTAAGCATCTATGGAGATGGCAAACAAGTTCGCGACCTATTGTACATCGACGACGTGGTGCGTGCTTTTGACCTTGCTACAAGAAACATTGACAGGGTTAGGGGCGAGGCGATTAACCTTGGAGGAGGGAAGGAAAACGTCGCTTCTCTCCTGGAGACGATAGCATATCTTGAGTCCCTTACGAACATTAAGATGCATCTGACATTCAAAGACTGGAGGCCCGGAGACAACAAGTGTTACTACACGAATTGCGCAAAGGCAAGGGAGCTAATGAGCTGGACACCCACTGTTCCTTGGAAAGAAGGAGTGACTAAGACTTTGGAGTGGGTCAAGAGCAACGTGCGCGAGGTTTCGGCGGTTATATGAGGCTCCAGGGGTATTATGGAAGCCCGAAGGGCGAGCTCTCTAGAACGGCTAGTTCGAAGTCATGTCGTCAAACCATTTGGCCGTTCTGACCAGCCTTGGGTTAGTCCGATTGTTGGTCGGTATCAGAGAACGTTCCTGGCCTGGAATATCGCTCTCGTGATTGGGCATGATCCCGTGTTCGATTCCCGCTAAGAGCTAGGACTGTTTTCTAGTCTCAGGATTTGAGGCATGATCCTCTCGCTCTTTCAGGGGAGGCTTCGTTGTCTGAGCATGGCTCTGAGCTACGGCTATCGGTTTGAGTTTGGCTGGAATAGATGGGGGTAGGTCGGAGACCTTGTGCAGCGAGCTTGAGGGCTGTGGTGGACGCTTTTGTATCTTCCGTGAAGATACTCTCTTCTTGACCGAAATATCTGGCGCTTGGGTAGTCCGGATTCGTTTCATTCCAAGGTAGAGGTACGTAGCGATTGATGCGGACGAGATACCGAAAGCCACGCTGAGAACTGGGACCAATATTGGAGAAAGACCGTTCGTGTAGGTTTGAAAGTAGAGGTCGTTCAGGTACGTTAGGTAAAGCCAGACGGATAGGGACGCGATTACGGCTAACTCTCCTATGATAATGAGCCAAGCTTTCTTCGGGAAGTTCCACCAGGTCAGGTAGTCTATTTTTGAGACCTCCAGAATAGTCTCATGAGAATTCGTCGTGATCTGGGATTAAGGTGAAGTGTTACTCGGCAGAGGAGACCCTTACGGTTGAGGCAGCCGAGCTAGGGGACTTGAGGCTGGGTTCGGTTGCTTGCGGTCCGCTATGATGGCCCTAACCCCTTGAACGACACCTAGACCAAGAATGCCGATCAACACTGCATGGCCCAAAGTTATCAGTGTCAGGGCTTTTCTTGAAAAAGCGAAGGCTGCGAGCGAAACGTTGTTGTCGCCGGCAAACAGAAGGGTCAATGTAACGATCGAAACCGTGGGAATCACCAGATAGACAGATTCTCTTCGGGACTCCGTCACAAGCTTGTAGTCTCCGTTGAGATAAGCTAGGAATAGAACTAGTCCTAAGGCGCCGACTTCGAGAACTGTGTCGGCCGGACTCGGTAGCCCTAGGCTTATTCCGAATTGGAAATTTGACAGTGGGTAAAGAGGGGGAATCGTTCCAACTATTGAGTCGGCTACGAGGTGGGAGAGAATCCCCGCTGAGAATGCAAGTCCGAGACCCTTGAATCTAATGACGAGAACTGCGCAGATAGGTAGCAGAATAATCAACGAGTGAGTGTAGGTATGATGCTGAATCAGCGGTTTGAAGTAGATGTCAAAGTCCGGGAGAACTCCCCCCAAAAGGGCCAGGTAAGCGGGGAGGTTGACCTTGACTTGTCTACCGGTGAGCTTAGAGAAGAGATAGCTCCAGCAGCTGTGTCCAAGAAGAAACACGACTCACTCTGCTCCGTATCCGCAAGCCACTTGCAAGAACGCCCTCAATCAGGGATACTAATGGTTAGTGTCGGAACCATTCTGTCGATCGGGCTCTGACCGGGGTTTTCAAAATTCTCATCAAGAATTGGGTTAAGCAACTTCTCTCGCGGGAATTCCTGCGTCTCTAGCTCTAGGTCTTTGCATACCCATGTAACATGACAATAAAATAGAGGCCGGCAAAGGTTTGCCATTCGGCGATGGGAACTTGCCGATGTTCATACGCGAGCCGAATGATGGTGTTCTGCTTTTCCACATAACTCTTAAAGGGTCATTCTGCGGAATCAGACTTAGTCTTGAGTCGCATGTGCCTATAGGGTTTGATCGATGATTATTCCCGTCCGTCGCATCTCTCATCTCCTTAGGACACGTGCAGGCCGCTTCCTAGGCCTAAGCCAGGACCCATCCACCCAGGCCGGAAGGGGGACGAGGATCGGACTGCTCGTCTCGGGGGCCTTCCTTGTATCCGTTGGGCTGTTGATCGTTCTCATCTCCAGCCTCTTCGTCGTTCTCGCGATTCCCTTGTTCCTGTTCGGAGCGTTCAACCTGTTAAACTCGCGAAGGAAACAGTTGTCGCTTAGCCGGTCAAACCTTCTCTCGCTTTCAGGACACCTCTGCGCCACCGTTGTACTTTACTTGCTGTTTACAAGAATCCTCTGGGTCACCTACATGACCGACAGCATAGTCGGTTCCTACATGGGAGTCCTGAAAGTTCTAGCGTTTCAGAACCCCTACGGCTACTCCATCAAGCCCTTCCTCGACCAGTTCAGCTTTTCCCCATCTTTCTACACACCTAGAGTCGACGGCTCGTTCGAGTTTCACCTCAACTACCCTGCCCTGAACTTCCTCTCGCTCCTCCCCCTCTACGCCGTGGGACTACACGATCTGCGTGATGGCGTCTTCGTCTTTCACATCGTGTCAGTCCTCGTGATCTTCGGGCTTGTTCCTTCTCGTCAGAAGGCACTCAGCCTCGCTCCCTTCGTTTTCTTTCCCGCATTCGTCGCGTCAAGCTGGACCGACAGCGTTTGGGCGTTCTTCCTGCTAGCAGGGACGGTCCTCTGGTATCGAAACCGGAACATGGGCCTCCTAATGGTAGGGCTGGCAGGAGCCACGAAACAAATCGCCCTCGTCGCAGCCCCATTTCTCATCATTCGTCTTTGGCAAGAATCCCCCAGCTCAAAGCTGAGAAAAACTCTAGTCGGCACCGCTGCGATGGTGACCGGCTTCATCGGCCCAAACATCCCCTTCATGCTCTCCTCGCCATCTCAGTGGTGGGCGGCGACAATCGTCCCATACCTACCAGGCGGCGTAGTGGAGATCCCGGGGGGAATCGGGCTCTCCGGGATTCTCCTCCGCGCGGGGATATCGCCTCCGCCTCTCTTCTTCGTCGCCCTGATGGGGCTGGTTGGCATCGGCTCGCTCTTTCTCTACGCAACGCGATACTCGAAATCAAGATACTATGTCTGGATCTTCCCCGTCATGATCTTGTTCTTCTACTACCGATCATTTCCAAACTACATCTTCTACTGGTCGCTTCCGCTGGTGCTAGAATTCTTCAGAAATAGACCCGCTCTA
>Ga0209236_1001155_pt1 | contig 15835 bp, 15 predicted proteins | sample GraSoi013_1_40cm_FD_185819 | JGI IMG/M metagenome (GOLD analysis project Ga0209236, IMG submission 185819) | Grasslands soil microbial communities from the Angelo Coastal Reserve, California, USA - Sample 09_27_2013_1_40cm (SPAdes) (version 2) | ecosystem: Environmental > Terrestrial > Soil >... | reverse complement strand
TGCGGCGAGATCGAATCTAAAAAAACGACGGCGGCTCCCGCGCATAACGGGCCTAGGGCATTTGCAATGAGCGGAAGAACGTGAGAAAACGGCAGGACCGAAAGAATACGATGATTCGGAGTAATCTCGAGCAATTCGATGGCTCCACGAATTTCATGGTTCAAATTGTCGAAGGTCAGTTCCACACCTTTCGGGTTGCCTGTGGTGCCGGAGGTGTAAACAATGATGGTCGTATCGCTGCTCTCCCCTTGGGAGAGGGCGGCGTAGAGCGCCGCCGGGTGAGGGTCACGAATTTCGGCAAAACCAGTGCCCTCGCCTCTCCCGGGGGGAGAGGCGAGGGCGCACTTTAGTTCTCTACACACCCGTTCGGCCTTCTCCCAGTTCTGCTCGTCTGCGACGATCATCCTGCAGCCGGCATGCTGCGCGATAAGGCGAAGGGAATTTTCCGGTAGAGTGGTTGCGAGAGGGACTGTCACAGCGCCCATCCTCATGGCACCTAACAGCACGAATACCCACTGAGGAATATTCTCCATGAGGATGCCGACCTTATCGCCACGCTGGATGCCATGGTGCTGGAAGTCCATTACAATCGCGTTGACGTGATCGAGCACATCAGCGTACCGATGCTCCTCAACCCCGTCCCGGCGGTCGACCGCAAATGCCAATTGATTCGGAAATCGCGCGGCCCATTCTTCGAGACGATCGAAGACCCACCGCGCGGGTAGGTCGGCGGTGACTGGAGGACCGGAAATTTCGGTCAGGAAACCCATACGCGCTAGCATAGCGCGTATGGGCGCGGGGCTAATACGGCAGAATCCGGAAGCTCAGGACCTTGAGGGGTTTCGTCGTTGGCGGTGGCGTCCAATTAAAAGCGTCCATCAGCTTCGTGCTCCAGCAGTGATCGAACTGAACAGCATTGACGCCACCGCCGTTCCACTTGAAAGTCGGTGACCCAAGGCTGCTCAGTTTGGTCTTGGTCGTGTAGCTATCCCAAATCTTGGCGTCGATCAACTGTCCTATAATCTGCCCGTTGCCGCCTCCATTAAATTCCATGTGACCGTCGCCTATGACGAGGACCAATCCATACCAAGTGAAATTTCCACTCATCGTCAGTGTGCCTGTCACGACCAAAGTACCGTAACCTGTGGCGTTTCCGTTCAGTGTCAGGTCTCCCTCGACGTAATCGATAATTGTGTGACAGCTCGCGTCCGAAGTGTTGTGGGTCGGGCAGTCCCCTAGAGCGATACTGCTTGGATTGTTCCCGTAATGATTCGCACCCGTCTTGTTGTAGATCGTATTAATCAGTGATTCCAATCCCGCCGGCGTCCCCATGCTTTCACCTAACGACGCGTAGCCGTTTTGGACGGAGGGAGTTCCACCCGAGCCGGTGTAGTGATCCGGCCTTGGAAGGGAACTGATGATGTCCTCCACCGAATGTGTCGGCGGACTCGCGTTCGGATCATCATAACCATCGATGGCCGGATGATCCGGGTCTGCGATGTCGTTGCACAGGTTCTTGTCAGCTCCCTTAATTGTAAAATTCAGGGAGTTTGGCATCGCGTCAATCACAGGATTTGGGCCATCGAGTGTGAGTGCGCCGCCGAACCCAAATCCCATAACGGGAGTGGATACCTCCATTTGCAACATCGAACGTCCCCCAGTCTTGGTTTGCGCCAAAGCCGTGACCAAATACACTTTGCCGTACTTAACTCCACCATTGATCTGCGATACCGCAGTTGCTCCGCTGCCGGGTCCGCTGCCGATAGGACAGCCAAACATACCCGCGTTGTTGGTACCGCAAATAGTTATCGTAGGATCATAGGTATAACCCGAACCAGCCGTATTGACGGTGATCGTATTGACAGAATACCCTCCCGTAAGTTGCTGTCCGATCGTGGCCGTCGCTGCAGCGTTCATGCCGCCACCCCCGCTGAAGCTGACCGTGGTCAGCGCCGATGTATAGCCGGAGCCACCCGTGTTGACGTCGACATGGTCGACAGGATACGTCGTGGCAGTGGTTCCAGAGATATTTGCCATCGCCGCAGCGCCAGAACCGCTAGTGCTGCCGAAGCTCACTGAAGGAGGGGACGTGTAGCCAGAGCCGCCCGCGGTGACAGTGACATGGTCGACCGGGTAGACCCAGGTGCTCGTCGTGACAACACTTGCGGTCGCCGTGGCGCTGGTACAAACGCCGCATCCCCCGCCTCCGCCGGTGAAGCTTACGGTAGGCGCCGAGGTGTAATGGTTTCCGCCGGAAGTCACAGTAACTGAACTGACGGGAAAGCCGAGCGTCGCCGTTGCCGTGGGATATGTCGAGCCTCCGGAACTATCGCCGGTTCCGCCTGTGATGTTTACTGTAGGCGTAGATGTGTATCCGCTTCCTCCGTCGGTTACCGTTATCGATTGGAGTCGATAACCCGTAGTGGCAGTGACCTGTATGTTGTTGCAGTCTTGCTGGCTGCTATGTATGGGCCAGGCCGTAGTCGTACCGGGACTCACGTATATTGTGAGGGTAGAACTGAAAGTACTCGCGCTGTATCCAGTGGCATCGTGTCCGGGATAGTTCACAAGGAAGCTGCTGGGTGACTTGTCATCCGCCGTCGACACGTGCAGCGTTCCATACGCAGACTTGTTTCCGACGTCATTGAAAGTCACGCTGGACTTCTGATCCGGCGGGCTGTAGCCGTTCGCGCTGCTGAGTTTGTTGTTACAATTCGGCGCGGCAGTGACCGACGCACTATAGATGCACGATCGGGTCGGTTCAAGAACGCCGACCGCAGTTGCTCCCGATCCGCTGCCGGGGCTGAAACTAACAACAACGTCGGAAGCCTGGGAATAGCACTGCGTTCCCAGGCTACTCACGTTAAGGGAAACGACCTTCCCGGACGTTCCAAGTACAGCCGTAGCCGCTGCACCGCTTGCGGAGCCGCCACCACCGCTAAAATTGACCGTAGGCGGACTGGTATAACCCGAACCACCGTTGTTCACGGTGACAGCGGTAACATATCCGTCCGTGACTACTGTACCACTCGACGAAAGTACGGCTACTGCCGACGCCCCGGTTCCGCCGCCTCCGCTGAAATTCACGGTGGGAGGAGGACTCGGAGGACCCGCATAGGCACCGCCGGTCGTCATAGTCACGGAAGTCACAGCGCCCGGAGTCGTCGTCACGGTCCCTGTCGACGAGAGTACGGCCGTTGCCGTGGCGCCCGTGCCGTCTCCAGTAATGGTCACAGTGGGAGCTATCGTATAAGCGGACCCCCCGGTGGTGAGGGTGATGGATGCGACATATCCCGTTGTTTCCGGTTGCATGACGGCCGTTGCCGTAGCGCCCGTGCCGTCACCGGTGATGACAATTGCTGGACCGCTCGAGGAGTAACCGCCGCCTGATGAGGTGACGAAAATCGCCGTCACACCGGCCTTCGGCCTGCAGCCGGTGGTGTACGTCGATGGAGTCGACATCTGGTTCGCCCCATTCCAACAAGCCTGATCGGCAACGGTGTTGTCGCCGTTTACTGGAACGGGCGTCATGTTATTTCCCTTTACCGTGATCCTTACCCACTTCAAATCAAGAGGATTCGGTAGATTCCATATCCCACCCAGGCTGTGATCATACGTTTTGTACCAGGTCGAGCCGCTTGCAATAGTCGTACACGGCACTCCTGATGTGCCTGACAAACCCATCACCTTTTCCTGGCAAAGTTCCGTATCGAAATATTTTTTTGTTGGATCCCATGGTTTCACGGTCGAGGCATCCGAGAGGATGTAGATGACGTTCTGGAAGGACGTCGAAGGCAATGCTGTTGGTGCAGGGATGTCCCCCCACGACGGTTGGATCCGATCTCGCGCTTCTTGGAGACCAGCGAGGGCTGCGTAAAACGCCTCCTGCTTGTCCCGATAATTGCCATTGATCGAGGTTTCCATGTTGGTCGAATACATCATTCCCAATCCGACAACGCTCAGGAGCAGCAAGGCAAACAACGCGATGATCATTGCCACTCCGCTTTGGTTCCGCTGCGAATTCACTTTCACTTCTCCCCTCATTGGCAGCTCGTCTTAAAGCCGATCCCTGCCTGCGAGCAATTGTTCAGCCTGACGGTTGTAACCAACGTTGCAGTTGGCCTCTGCCGGGTCTGGGGATCCGCGGTTGCGGCCTGCAGAGTTAGCTTGGCCTGCACAGTGTCTACTGTGGCGAGACTGGAGCCGACGGCGGTGCTTACCGGCAATCCCACAGCCGTACCGTTGGTGTACGCCGAAAAGATATCGGTGTTCAGAACTCCCTGCACTTCGACCTGATACACTTCAGTCAACTGGCCGGTTAACGGATCGCCATCTTGCTTTTCCAGCTGGCTTCGCTTCAGGCAAGGGCAGTTCGGACCACTCGAGTCCAGATGATATCGGACCGCCCAAACCTTCGGTGGTTCGGTGCCATCGAGGTCTCCCTCAAACCAGAGGTCTCCCGTGTCTACCTTGACGATCCCGGCTGCGACATGATGATCGTTTATGATTGGCTGTGGCGGCGTGAGAGTCAACACCCCGAAGACAACCGGATCCATATTCCGTGCGCTGGGATATCCGGCCTGACGCAGATCCCTCGACATTTGATCCATAAACTCGCGGGCTTCCTGGAACATGTCGATTTTCGTCTGCTCGGCCGACGAGCGTTGCGTGGTCAGGTTGATGGTCTGAAAAATTGCCGCCGAGATACTGAGGATGATGATCAAGACAATCATCAACTCCAAGAGAGAGAAACCGGATGTCCTTGCCATTAACCTAGCTCCCCGCCATAAAGCGCAACGTCACCGGAAGCGAAAAGAACTTATCCCCTCCTCTATGACCCCGCAATTTGGCGCTGACGGTGATCAGATAACTTTTCGTTTTCGTTGGGTCAACGTCGTAGCCAACCTTGTCCAGATGCCATCGAACGTCATAAACGCCTTGAACGGCTCCAGTGCTCGTGCACGGCGCGCTGATAACGTAGTTCATGTAATAACCCGATGGGGGATTGGTCTGACTGTAGTCGATATTCGCGCCGCTAAGTTGGGCGCCTGATTCTCCCGAATTGGGAATTGTGGTCTGGACGCTCCATGTCGTGCCCGCACAATCGGTTAGTACGGACGTTCCGGTTCCATTGAACGTGGAATGGATCTGTTCCAGAATGGATTCCGCCAGCATCGTCTGCGTGCTGTCCATCTTGTTGCGATTGTTGGTGGCAATCGCGTCGACTATCAATGAGAGCATGCCGATCGAGCCGATAACGAGAATCAGGGCTGCGAGCATGGTTTCGATCAGTGTTATGCCGGCCTGCGGGTTCCGGATGTTGTTCTGTTCGGTTGTCTTGCCCATACGTTGCGTATCCTCGGCTACTCCGCCCACTTCGAGCCGCTCCAAAACCAGCGCTTGAACCGTCCGGCCGGCGTGATCGAAATCGCGGCCCAGGCGCCCGATCCGCCGATACGGTCGTCTCGGAAATACTGGATAAATCCATTATTCGTCGTGCATGTCCCAGGGTTCACATACAGGCAAGGAAGGCCACGCGAATTAAAGGACGGATCGGTGGTGAGCGGGTTGGATAACAGACCCAAATCGGAATTATTGATCGTCGGGGGCGCACCTGCGCCAACCGGTGCGGTCAAGGGCGTGATCGGAGCTTCCAATTCGACTTGCGGGTCCGCCGTTGCCGGTACCGTGGTGGTTGTGCAGGTCGTCCCGTCTTTAGCGAAATATACCAACGCATGCAGTACAGCTGAGGTCGGACAATCTGCACCCTTGCAGTGACATGCTGTTTTTGTTTTGTTCTCATGCACCGCCACCATGCGAGTGTTCTGCAGAAGCCCGGAGATGCTGGTCATACTCGCACGCAACTTCTGATTCGCAACTACATTGCTCATAATTGGAAGAGCGATCGCGGTAACGATCAGGCCGACTGAGAACACGATAAGCAACTCTAGCAGCGTGAATCCGTCCTTGTAGCCCTCCATGGCTGTGGCTCTATCCATAATTTTTCCCGTTGGATGTCATCCTAATGCGAGGTCTTAGTCGTACAACTGAAAAATTCCGAGTTGGCGTGACGTCCAAACTCCGGCAATCCACCAAGTTTGTAGACGGTATCTACAAAATGACACTGCCACCCGGATCGAAAGTCTGGAGGTGTTCTCCCAAACATCCAGAGACGAAATTCAACAGCCTTCGATGGTTACACTTAGCGAACTGCGAAACCTGAGGTCTGACTCGCCTCCTGAACGGTATTCTCCTTCTACTGTACTCAGGTCAAAGTCATGCACATGCTGCTCCAACGGGCGGCTTCGGGATCTCGGCTGAAATCTTGGAGCGTAGACTCCGCTCCCGCTGGCGCTTTATGTATGGAGTTGGATTTGAACTCCTGCTAGCGTGCTTCGCCGAGTTGTTCGCGTATACGCGCGACATTGGTTCGACGAGGTTGGGCTTGATCCGAAGCGCCGCCGCGAAATGATCTGCTGCCTCGTGCAGACGCCCCTGTGACGCCAATGCATAGGCCCAGTTGTTCTGGGCTTCGGCCATTTGCGGATCCAATCGCACGGCCTCAGCAAAGTGCGCAATGGCTTCATCAGCGCGGTCCACCTTCATCAAGACATTTCCAAGATTGTAGTGCGTAGCAGCATCGGGCCTTATTTCCGCGGCTTGAGTGTAGTGAGCGAGCGCTTCATCGAACTTCGCCTTCCTCGCAAAGATCACGCCCAAACTGAAGTGAGCGTCAGGCTGATCCGGGAAGATTCGCAACACTTCCTCAAAGTGCGCCTGCGCTTCATTGAATGCCCACCTGAACGAGACCAATCACGGGCACCAGCATCCCTAAAAACCAGAACCAACCGACCCCAAGCCAGGGCCGGCGACCTGACGAGGAATAGACCGCAATTGAGATTGCGATTAACAGCGCCAGGGCGGCTCCGATTTGCCAAGAGGAATAGGTTTTTGAAATCGGATAGAAGATGGCCAAATCGGCGGGCCAAAAAAGTTTTCTGCAGATATCGATTGTAGGCGAGCAGCGCGTTCTCGAATCGATACCGTAATGGACGCTTTCCAGAGCTGCAACCGCTCCAGCATTTCGTTGCGCCGCATAGGTCACAACGCTCAACACCGCAGTGAGCAAGAAGAACGGCAGCTTCTCGATAACCAGGCGGCGAAATTGGTGAGAGCCTCGCTTGAGCGGCCGGTAATCCAGCAAGAGGAAAATGAACGGTAGCGTCACCAGCATTGGCTTGGCCATCAATCCAGCGGCAAAGCACAGCATGATAACAACAGGTGCTTTTGCCGGTTCGACTCTACGTACCGCGCGCAGGCCCCAAGGGATAGTAACGCTAAAAATGTGCTAAGCACGTCTTTGCGTTCGGCGATCCAGGCTACCGATTCGACATGCAATGGATGCCACGCAAACAGCGCTGCCGATCCTGAATTGAGACGTTACCGGCGGTGATAAACCGTCCAGCAGAAGTTAGATCATTGCTTCGTCCCAAAACAACTCGTTGCGAGCGAAGCGCGAAAAAGATAGTACGGAGGCGTCGATGGTCTCGAATTTATTCGTACGGATGAGTTCCGACATCAACTTTCCGGTCGCAGCTGACATCATCAGACCATGACCACTGAAGCCGGCCGCAACATAAAGGCCTTCGATGTCTGGAATCCTATCGATGATGCCGTTGTGATCCGGTGTCATTTCATATAAGCCACCCCAGCCGAAAACCAGCTTGAGATCGCGGAATTCCGGCAGTCTATGAACTATAGGCGGCATGAAATCATGATGAAATCTGTCGAGATCGCAACCGAATCGGAAACCGGGTGGCTCATCAGGATCGGTCTTCGCGATAACGATCTCATCGTTTGGAGAACTGCGCCAGTGAACTCCGCCGGGATCGATCACCACAGGGAATTCGTAAGGCCACGGCCGCGGCAGCGCGCATCGAAATAGTTGCTGCCGAACCGGAGCAACGGGGATATCGACAGCCGCCAACTTGCCGACAGCCCCAGAATAAGCGCCCGCCGCTATGACAATCCGCCCCGCTGGAATGCGGCCCGATTGGTTGGCATAGACGCATTCCTTTTCGATCTTTCGGACTTCGTCGGATACGTAAACGGCGCCCAATTCTTCCGCTCTAGTCCGAAAAGCACGGAGCGTGGCGCGTGGTTCGATGTACCCGTCCTTTGGCCCGAACAGTCCTCCAACCAGATCGTCCGAGCGGAGTTCGGGAACTAGCCGGCGGACCTCAGCGATGCCCAGCATCTCGCATTCTGCGGCCAGCGATCGCTGAGTTTCGTACCGGTGCCGCAGTTTTTCACAATTGGATTCTGTTGCGAGGAACAAATATCCGCGTTGCCGGAACTGGCATTGAGGAAACTGCTGGAGAACTTTCAGGCTGTACTGCACCATGCGGATGTTGACAGCCGACATAAATTGCTGGCGTACGCCGCCCATCGCCAGGGCACTTGAAGCGAACTGGTAGCTGGCATCCCGCTCGACGACAAGGATGCGTCCTTTGAAGCCATCCTGAAGAAGGTTGAACGCAATGCTCGAGCCGATAACTCCGCCGCCAATAATGAGAACGTCGGCTGAAGCTGTCATAGCTTGTCCAAGAATTCCTTCACGACCTGCTTGACGTCTTTGTGCTCGCCATCGACCGCATAATTCATGAGTCGCATTTGTTCTTCGGAGACTTTTCCGCCGAGAGCCCGCAGCGCTTCGCGGATTTCCGGATGTTTCGTGATGACCGCTTCCCGGACGAGTGGGACAGCGTCATACGGAGGGAAATAATGTTTGTCGTCTTCTAGGACGACAAGGCCGAGAGCGCCGATCAAACCATCCGTTGAATTGCCGGCAATCAAATCCACCTGATGACCGGCAACAGCCTTGTACGTCAAGCCAAGATCCATCACGCGTGGCTCAGACGGAAACCGAAGGTTGTAGGTTTTTACGAGGCCGGGATAGCCGTCTTCCCGTTCAATGAATTCGTAGCCGAATCCCGCGACCCATCTCGAAGTACGAGGTGCCGCATCCGAAATGGTCCTCAATCCGAACTGTTCCGCATCGGATTTGCGCACGATGATTGCAAATGTATTGTTGAAACCCAGCGGTTCGGTCCATTCGATGCCGAAGCGCGACTTATATGCGTCCTTCACCGTCTGATAAGCAAGATTCGAATCCTTGGCGGGGGGTTCTTTGAGAATAGCCGTTAATCCCGTGCCGGTGTATTCGACATAAGTATCGATTTGTCCCGCCGTCAGCGCCTCATGGCAGACTATGGTTCCGCCGAGGTTCAGTTTGCGGTCTACAGGAAGATGCGTCTTGCGCTCAATCTGCTGGGCGAGCATTTCGCCCATAATCACTTGCTCAGTGAAATTCTTTGAGCCCACAACGACGCGATCGGAGTGCGAGCAGGAAGAAAGGCCGGCGGCGATCACGAGGAGACACAATAGTTTGGAAAACCGCTTTTCAATTGCACCCAGGCCAAAATCCGCGATGAGCGCAAGTGCAGCCGCAGGGATGGCGCCGGCCAGAATAAGGCGGCTATCGACCATCGAAACGCCGCGGAAAATGAACATGCCGAGCCCACCGGCGCCGACTGCAGCGGCAATCGTTGCGACACCGACGCAAAGCACGGTGGCGACGCGTAGTCCTGCAAAGATGACGCTCAGAGCCAAAGGAATTTCCACACTCCATAACAACTGCAGATCGGTCATTCCCATCCCCCGGCCCGCTTCACGTATGGCCGGATCGACTCCCGAAATTCCGGTAAACGTATTGCGGATGATAGGCAATAGCGAGTACAGAACCAATGCAACAATCGCTGTACGCGCTCCAATACCGCCAATGAATGGCAACGGAATCAAAAAGCCAAACAAAGCCAGGCTTGGAATCGTTTGGACGGCGTTCGCGAATGTCAGAATCGGACCGCTGAGCCCTGGCTTGCGTGTCATAAGAACGCCGAGAGGAAGGCCAATTCCGGCTGCAATGAGTATCGACAGTCCGACCAATACAAGGTGCTCGAGCGTGAGCTGGGCAACCTCCATCCGATGACTCCACATGAAATCGAGGAAGTTCAAGCGTAGCTTTCTACGAAGGCCCGAGCCTCCGGATGATTCAAATTGTGAAAGTCTTTCACTGCAACCAAAGCGATGAGATTACCGTCCTTCATGAGTCCGATGCGATCGCCAAGAATGAACGCCTCGCGCACATCGTGCGTTACGAACACCATCGTCTTGCCCAGGCTCTTCTGAAGCCCACGGAACTCTTTTTGGATTTCGGATCGCGTGACGGGATCCAACGCGCCAAAGGGCTCGTCGAGCAGAAGAATTGATGGATCTGCCGCAAGCGCACGCGCTACGCCCACGCGCTGCCGCTGTCCGCCGGAAAGCTCGCGCGGCAGACGCCCGGCAAAGCGGGATGGTTCGAGACCCACAAGCGAGAGCATGTCGTGCACTCGCGAATCTATTTTATCGGGCGGCCAGGATTCGAGAGATGGAACCAGCCCGACGTTTCGATGCACAGTGAAGTGCGGAAATAAGCCGACATCCTGGATGACATATCCAATGCGGCGGCGCAACCGGATGGCATCCCATTCGGTAGTTTTCTTTCCTTCGACGAAGACCTCGCCGGACGTGGGTTCCAGAAGGCGGTTGATCAGTTTAAGCGTCGTTGTCTTACCCGACCCGCTTCTTCCCAGAAACACCACAGTCTCTCCGGCTTCGATCACAAAAGAAATGTTTTCGACAAGCGGGCGGCCATTGATCGCGTAGCCCGCCTTGCGAAACTCGACATTGGGTGGCATGGCGGCAGTTTAACAGATGTGAGGCTGTTCCCTCTCGCTCTGGGAGAGGGCGCCTCTTTTATATAATCGACTGATGCTTTCCTGGATCGAGATCGACAAAGCAAGAGTAACAGCCAATATCAACGCACTGCGCGCGCTGAACAGCCCGGGGACCGCATTGATGGTTGTCATCAAGGCGAATGCGTACGGGCATGGCCTGGAAACCGTTGCGCCTGTCGTTGCTGAGCATGCCGACTGGTTCGGCGTAAATTGTATTGATGAAGCACTTGCGCTCACGCGGCTCGGTATTCAAAAGCCCATCGCCATTCTGGGACACACGCCTGCCGTGGGAATTGAGCAGATCGTTCAAAATGGCTACAGGCAAGCGCTCTACCGGCTGGATGTTGCTAAGGCCTTATCAGTGGCCGGGCAAAAGCACGCGTCAACGGCCCATATTCATTTGAAGATTGAAACAGGCACGAACCGGCAAGGCATCGCCCTCAGTGAACTTCAGAAGTTCGCAGAGGAGATCGTGAGACTGCCGCGCCTGGAAATTGAGGGCGTGTATACACACTTCGCCAACATCGAAGACACGCTCGATCCTTCCTTTGCTCAATCTCAATTTGGACGGTTCCGAGAAGCGCTGGCGACTCTCGAACGTGCAGGGATCCGTCCGCGGCTCGTGCACGCATCCGCCACTGCCGGCTCGCTGCTCTATCCTGAAATGGAGTTCACGATGGTGCGCATCGGCATCGGAACATATGGTATCTGGCCTTCACGCGAAACCCAGCTTGCGGCTCGGGAGCGCGGCCGGAAGCTGTCGCTGCAGCCGGTGCTCGAATGGAAGACGCGTGTTGTTCAAGTCAAGGATGTCAAAACAGGTGATTACGTCGGTTACGGGCTCACCTATCGAGCAAGCCGCCCAATGAGGGTTGTTGTGTTGCCGATCGGCTACTACGATGGCTACGATCGCAAGCTTTCGAATTCAGGCTGCGCGCTGATCCACGGCCTACCGGCATCTGTGGTCGGCCGGGTCGCCATGAATATGACCATGTTTGATGTGACCGATATCGGAGCTGATTTGGACGACGAGGTGGTACTCATAGGCCGGCAAGGCAATGGCGAGATCCGGGCGGAGGAATTGGCCGAAAAGATTGGAACCATTCCGTATGAACTACTCGCGAGAATTAACCCCCTGATACCACGAGTGCTGCGTTAGTCTCCGTCTAATGGTCGATACTTGCCCCGGAAATAAAGCAGCGGTTCTTCGACCTGCAGAACTTCTGCGTTCTTAACCTCGCCTAGGAAAATCAAATGATCGCCACCGGGGTAAATGTCCAGTGTCTCGCACTCCATCACGGCAAGAGAATTCTTCAGCAGAGGCATTCCAAGCCGCCCTTGAAAGTAGAGGGTGACCGGCCGTTCGGAATCTCGCTTGGCAAACAGTCGAGAGAGATCTTCCTGGCGTTTGGATAACATACTGACGCCGAACCATTTTGAATCTTTGAATGCCTGAAGGCTGCTGAGTTTCTTATCAAAACAGACCAACACAAGGAGAGGATCCAGCGAAACCGATGTAAATGAATTGACGGTCAACCCGCAGGGTTGCCCATTACTGTCGTGTGTTGTGACGACGGTGATACCCGTTGCGAAGTTACTCATCACCCGGCGGAATTGATCGGAGGTAATCATAAGGGACCTATCATAGCCCAAACCGTAATATAATCCGCGAACCGATTCGCATGGAGGCACGGAAGATCCAGATGGGACGCCGCTTTCAGGCCGCTGCGTTATTTGCTTTCGCTTTATCTGTTTGCGCGATTGTGGCTGCACAGGTCCGAGTCGACGTACGGCTGGTGAACGTCATCGTCACGGTCACCGATAGCCACGGCCGATATATTCCGAACCTGACCGAGAATGACTTCATTGTTGAAGAGGACGGAAAGACCCAGCACATTTCGCACTTCAGTCAAGATCGAAACGTTCCTGTTAGTGTCGGTATTCTTCTCGATACCAGTGGGAGTATGGACCGGAAGATCCGCACCGCTGTGGATGCAGTGGACCGGTTCGTGCAGCGCATTCACCAGGATGACGAATTCTTCTTAATGACTTTTTCGGGGAGACCCGTTCTTCGACAGGACTTCACAAATGACCGGGAAAAGCTTTCAGACTCCCTGAGGAGAATCATTCCGACGGGCGGTACGACTCTTTACGATGCGATGGCAGAGGGCGTCAGGAAGATCGCGGACAGCAGTCATGCAAAGCGTGCGATCCTTCTCATTACCGACGGACAGGACACCGCCAGCGTGTCCAGACTTGAAGACGTTCTCGAGAGGATTCGCATATCGGACTTGGTTATTTACCCAATCGGCATCTCCCCCCTTACTTACGCGAAAGGTTCGGACCGAAATGCGTGGGGCTGGCCGCTACCGGGTCTGATCAGGGGAAAAACCGGCATCCAGAACAAGCGCGATCAAGTCGACATGACTGTTCTGCGGGCATTTGCGGAAAACAGCGGTGGCCGCGCATTCCTGTTGGGCGAAACTCTCATCGGGCGAGGCGGTCAGATCGAAAAAATCCTCAGCGTAATCGCTGAAGAACTTCGGAGCCAGTACACGCTGGGCTACTATCCTCCGCGGGCTGATGACGGCCTGTATCATTCCATTCGAATTCGCACCCGTGCAGGTGACGCGGTCCGCGCACGGCATGGTTACCTGGCGCGGTCCTCTTAGCGAGTAATCGGGGGACAGACACCGAATTTCTTGTACTTCAGAAATTCGGTGTCTGTCCCCCGATTACTCGACAAATCCGAAAACCGTAGTCGGTATATGCGTATGGGGGCGGTAAACTGCTGCGGTGAGCGGCGCGCGAAACTTTAATTTGATGCCGCCAGGAGCCGCCCCGGCTTACGCGGCGTGTGCCAGTCTGAGGACCGGCCGGATTCGTGTTCGGTGATACGGCGTAATAGTTCTCGGCGTACCAATCCATGCACCATTCGTGCACATTATCCCCAATATTAAAAAGCCCGTAGCCATTGGAGTGCCATTCTCCCACTCGTTTCGGTCCCGTCCATTTCCCTTGAAAATACTTCATCTGATTTGGTGGTTCATTTCCCCAGGCATAGTCTGCGTCTTCGAGTCCGCCGCGGCACGCCTTTTCCCACTGGGCTTCTGTGGGCAGCCGGAATGTTTCGCTTACTGATTTTGACAACCATTCGCAGTAGGCAATTGCCGCAAACCAACTCACACCAACGATCGGCTGATCAGGATCGTCAAACGAAGGATTGCGCCATCCGGCGGGCTCGGGATACGCGGTCTCGCTGAGAAAACGTCCATATTCGGAGCGCCGGACCGCATACCGCCCGATTTCAAATACATCGAGCCAGACACGGTGACGCGGGCTCTCCCAGCGGTAATGATGATCGGAACCCATCCAAAACCAGCCTTCTGGAATTAGAACCATGTCCAGATACATGGATATTCTTTGGCTCAAAATGGGACCGCAGCGCAACGTCAAAGTCGAACGCCAAAGGGAACAGCCACAAGAAGGCACAAAATTCAGAAAACGTTCCCGAAATCGTCTCTTGCGTTTTTTTGAGGACTTGATGTTAGTATGCTCGCTACATCGAACACCCTGGGGGTAGGTATGGGTCTCCTAAGAATTACACGGACGCCGCTCGTGACGGTTAGCGCGCACGCCACGGTTATGGATGCCGTTCGGACCATGCATGAGGAACACATTGGAGCCATCGCGGTTGTCGATAACGGCCGGTTGACCGGCATTTTCAGTGAACGCGACCTGATGAATCGCGTGGTTCTTCAACGGCGAGATCCCGGTAACACTTCTGTAGGAGATGTGATGACCTCTCCCGTCATTACGATCGAGCGCACGTCGACGGCTGATGACGCGCTAAAACTGATGGATGAAAAGCATATCCGGCATTTGCCTGTGGTGAACATCGATGGAAAGCTTGCAGGCATGCTGTCGGTACGAAGCTTACTCCACGAAAAAGTCGAGGAGCTAACCGACCAACTCGACTCGCTCGAGGCGTATTTCACTGCCGATGGTGCAGGCGGATAGCCGTAGCGGCGGTCTATGACCGCCCCCATGTTCAGGCCGCGCCATCGCGGGCGGTCATATAGACCTCTAGACCTCCCCTACAGTTTTAGAGGTCCTCTCTGATTATTGCGTGAAATTCGTCACCAGATAATCGATCAGATCTTCTTTGCGTTCTGGCGGAATGTAGGCTCCCCAATTCACCATGCGCTCAACAACGCGCATCCAGCCGGCTCGATCCGCCTTGATCCGAGCAGTAGGCGTCACGTCGTGACAGCCGAGGCAGGAAGTCTGGAAGACATTCTTTGCTTTTCCTTCGGGCGCGGCCTGAGCCGATGACGGCCGAGGGCGAGTGTTATTGAACATTTCCGCAAGATATCGACTGAGTTCCTCTCTATCGCTGCCTGCAATGTCGGCACCCCAGCCGACCATCTTGTTCACTTCGCGAGTCCACCCGGCCACGTCTAGACGTTGTTGCGCTATTAAGCTGGGGCCGTGGCAGACACGCGTACAGGCGGCTTCCATCTTTTGAACAATTCCAGCCGCCGGACCCTGTGCGCACGCGATATCTGCAAGCGGGCAAATCAAGAAGAAAATAGCAAGATTAACCTTTGACATTGATTTGTATTTTATCGCTGACGTTGTACATGTATCCGGAAGGATTCCACGATGCGGCGAGCGGCTGGGTCCGACCCTGACTGTCGGTGGCACGCGACATGACGACGAATGAACCGGCTCTCGGCGCCCTCCACAAATAGCGAAAACGGCGCCAGGTATATCTCGCTTTGTCCTTGTCCAATACTGTGATGCTCCATGTCCGGCCCGCATCCGTCGAAACATCCACTCGCGTGATGTCCGCCTCCCCCGCCCACGCGAAACCGCGCAACTGGATAGAAGATCCCATGGGGACCGTCGCTCCATCGAGCGGACTCGTGAAGATGGATTTCACATTCAATGCGGTATACGGAACCGTGTTCTTCGGATCAACAATCGTTCCGGGA
>Ga0209236_1001148_pt1 | contig 15862 bp, 12 predicted proteins | sample GraSoi013_1_40cm_FD_185819 | JGI IMG/M metagenome (GOLD analysis project Ga0209236, IMG submission 185819) | Grasslands soil microbial communities from the Angelo Coastal Reserve, California, USA - Sample 09_27_2013_1_40cm (SPAdes) (version 2) | ecosystem: Environmental > Terrestrial > Soil >... | reverse complement strand
GAAAATACAGATGTTTGTACAGCATCAACTGAAATGCATAGTCTGTCAACCTCTTGCGGGCTGCGGTGAGACTGCGAGCCGATGCAGCGGGATCCAATAGGGTCCGCCGAGGATCCTTCGAGGCCTTGTAGTCCCAAAGGGAGGTCGTTCTCCCGTCCGACCAAATGAGGTCTATAACGCCTTCAACAACAAAATCTTGGGTGGTTAGTCTCAAAACGCGCTCGCAATCGACAACGCCGTCGTAGATTCCTAAATCCGCCAAAGTCCTATTGAGCCGCAGCACCCGAAAGCCAGTCAGAAGGGCAGCCTGCCAACTCTGTGGCTTTCGGTTTTCGTCGTTGATCATCTGAACCCGAACTGCCTCGAGAATTGCGGCCATTTCCTCGTTTGTGGGCCCCGTCTTGGCACGCTTGTGGAGCCGCCAAGCACGCTCAAGCGAACGGTGCGCAAAAGTCCCAACGAATTCTGATGTCGATGACGCAGTCGAAAATCCACGCACCTTGTAGAAGCCGTATTTGCGGGCACAGTTTCGGAAATCAAGGACATCGGAGGTCAGCGAAATCCGAGGCCGCACTTCGGCGTCGATGTAACTGGGGACGGCAGAATCGAACGGCCCGAGATCCCCATAGAGTACTATCGGCATCACAACCGGGGCAATCTCTCCAACCACTTTGGCGGCAAATGTGGAAAGGCCTTCAGGAATGCCGGCGAGCGTTGAACGATCCCGTCATATACATCCTCGGTCAGACATAGCCCGCACATGAACTTCGCCCGGCTCATTGCAACAAATAAACGTCTGATCTCATCGTGAACTGCCCGTTCATGCGAGTCAAACTCAATGAGTTGGCTAATGGCTCGCTTTCTATACGGATGAAACAATGACTCTTGGTAGTATTCGGCTCCGGGCTCGCGCAGCTTTGAGAGGCACGCAACGAATACTATGGGAAATTCCAACCCTTTCGACTGATGTATCGTCAGGATGGGAAGCGTGCCTTCCGGAATCGATTGTAGCTCGTCTTCGACCTCGTCGAAACCACCTTCGAGAAAGAGGGCCACGAAGTCCCGATAAAAGGCCGAAACAACGTAGGGAGATACCCCTCGGATCGGATTAGGGATCTTGTGTCCACGAACAGTGTAGAACCTCCTGGTTGCCGCGTCGCCGAGCGCTCTCAAGAGTCTGCCCGACTGAGGTCGAGACATCTGAAAGCCTTCGAGTAGACGTGTTAGCCAGGCCATACGCCAAGCCGAACGGGCAGCCGCTGGACCACCCGTCTTATCCAGCATTTCCGAAAATGGAGGTTGGTTGACAATTTCGTAAAACAGGTCGAGGAAGTTCCAAGTCGCCGGGTACTCGTCTGCGGTCCTCCCGCCCGATAGAGCTCGCATGCCAAATCGACGGCGAAGGAGATCGACTCGTTGAGCGAGAGTCCGATGTTGTCGGCGAGCCGATTCGGCATTCTCCACGAGATTGGGAATTCCCGTTCTGCCGGTAATTTCGTTAGGAAGTTCCCCTGACATCAGCCTCAGGATCTTCTGTCGAGGGTCGAGGATTTCACACATCAAGCCGACAAGAGCACGAAGGGCAACGTCGGTACTCAGGTCCTTTGCTCCGGGGTTGAACACTGGTAAACCGGCTTCCGTGAGGGCCTTCTGGTAATGCCTGAATGGCGACCGCTTTGTTGTCTTGGTGGAACTCGCGAGCACCGCGACCTGCCTCGGATCTGAGACCTGTTTCTCCCGCCAGAGTTTGCCAATGGTGGAACTAACTTCTTTCGCTAGTGTTAACTCGTTTTTGCGGACCAGGACGAAGAAAGGCACATGCCCTCCCCCCACGGATGACTTTGGCACGAGAGCTTGTTTCGACACGCGGGCGGCTCCGTAAGAAGTTGTAGTACTGACGCAAGAGATGTAGTCGTTCAGCGCCTCGACTATCTTGGGATGGGATCTGCGATTCTCGATCAGTTCCACAGTCCGAACGCTCGTCCGTGATTCTGAGACATAGGGGAGTTCTGTCACCCGTTCGGGAAAACTTGTCATTGAGTCGACTGATGCACCACGGAACCTGTAGAGTGACTGATCGACGGTTAGGGTAGCGCCATATCTGCAAAGGCCAAAGTAAATCGCCTCCTGGATCGGATTCGTGTCTTGGTATTCGTCCACGATGACGTGGCGGACTCTGGGAAGTTTTCTCTCTTCGTCCCCGTTGAGGAAACCGTTCGATCGGTTAGACACGAGGAACGCGAGGAAGCGAGATTGTATCCGCGCAAAGTCAGAGTTATGACCCAGTGACGATTCATATTCGTCAAGAGCCGAGATAAGCTCCACTCGGTCGAGTGGATCGCCCCAAACGGGCGCCTCTTGACGCAGCGTTCTCCCTTCGCGCAGCGCACGCATGTCGAGGTCATCCTCAACCACTCTGTCCAGGGTGGCTTTCAAGCGTTCCGCAAAATGCATGCGGTTTCGCCTTTGATATGGAGGTGCATCATACCCGTTGAGACCTCGATACAATCGTTGATTCATGATCGTCCCAGCGCGAAGCCGTGCAAGTAGGGCGAACATTGACCCGGTGTCGTCCAGAACCGTAATTGGAACTCCTTCCTCTGCCATTTGCCTCATTATGTCCAAAGCAAGACCGTGTAGGGTTCCTACCCAGACGTTGGAAATGTCAGGTCTGTCAACCTGCTCGAAGGCTGGATCCTCCAGAATTCCGTCCGCGTAAATCGAGAGCCGGTTTTGCAACTCGCGCGCTGCGCGGTTTGTGAAGGTAGTAAAGATGATCGAGTTAGGAGCGACTCGATCCACGAAAAGGAGCCTCAAAACCTTGAGCGCCAACGTTTCGGTCTTCCCAGTGCCCGGTCCAGCTACAAGCCACAGGGCTGGTTTGTTCGAGCCGATTGCATCGATCTGGGCCTGGTACAGTTTGTATCCGCGGAACTTCTCGAAAGCGTCGATTAGAGTTTCGGTGCTACGTTTAGCCACTCAGTCCCGGATAAGATCGCATCCTATCAGACTATTGGGAACAAAAGATAGAAGTAGCGGGAAGAAAAGTCCTCCAGCGTGTGGTTGGTGGGCTATGACCCATCTGATGTTCACTTAATCCGACTTCAGGATCTACGATATTGGCCCCTTCGTCATGGCTCGCCTTTCTTGGATAGGCCCGCAGTCTGGGTTCCCGCGAGTGCCATCCCGGCTCTGTCGCCCTGCTCGGAACATGCCGATCTGTACATCGCCAAAGTTCAGGACGACAGGGCCCCGCGACAGAACGTGTTCTTGCTGCCGGAGGACATGCCCGCTGAGGCCTATGAAGATGCCCTACACTCAATCAGGAGGGAGAATATTGCTCTCACAGTCGAATTCACATATCATCAGGATTGGTCGACGAATACTCTCCAAAGAATCCGCATCTTGTACGACAGTGTGTCGCTGGGCCTCCCAACCGTTTACGCGCTTCCTTCGTCAGGGGTCGCACTGCGCGGGACCGAGCGTCGGGGAGACCGGAACGCCGTACAACGGAAGATCCAGATGGCGCTTGCGCCTGAATGCGAGAGGCTGGTTCGAGAAAACAAGCCCGTGACATGGGAGAAGCTCCAGAAACAACTACGCGCATTGGGAATCGATGAACCGACACATACTGAGAACGTTGCCGATCCGAAAGTACACTTGTTTTGCCGAACGATGCAGGATTCGTATGACGTGCCGTGTTGCACTGTACGAATCGACCAAGTCGTTTCCTTCGCTCCGAACGAATGGAAAGTATCAGGATCTCAGTTAAGCGCCGTGTTCAACATTATGCAGGCATGTATGGATTACTTCGAGGCGAATGAGAAGCCCGCTGGTGTCCAATCAGGAGTTTTCACTCAGAGTAACGACCTCGACGAGGATACTATTCTGGAGGGGTGGCGACGAGCGGGGCACCGGAACCGCAACGACACCTGGGATCGATATCATGAGGTCCATGGATTCCCAAACGGGTGTCTCGCAGTAATGTCCACGCGACCGAATCGAAATTCCGCTACGCATAACTTCTCTCTTCACATTCCTGACCTTGCTGACCTCTCCATTCGAAATTTTGGCGAGTCCGATCCGGCGCTGTTCAGCAGATGGATCAAACCGCTTCGAAAGCGATACCATCGGGTAAGACCGAGCCCGCTTAGGCTCAAACGGATCCCCCCGGCGCTGCTTAAGCGGCCAGTGATTATCACTTATAGAGTTGCATCGTATGCACGTGGTCGGGAGGGAGCAGAACGTTGGCAAAATGTAAACGAGCGAACGTACGCTTCCAAGTTAGTTCTCGTCGATGTGTGCGATGCGAGGGAATCACGAAAGATACCTGGCCGCCCAAGAGCCATGAGCACTTCACCGACCGGTAGGAGGTACGTTCTTGCCGCTGGCTTACCGATGCCAAGCTCTGAATTGTTCAGTCACTATGAGGATAACGCTCGTTATCGCACTTGGGTCGATTTTGCTGACATACTCATCTGTGCCGACGGCATCTTTCTTGGCAAGTCTTGGTGGCAGAATTCACGACCGGTGCGAATTGGCTAGGCGGCGAGCTCTTCGCAGCCTCAGATCGATATCATGCACGTAGCCCTCGTTGATTTCAAATCCGATTGATGGACGATGCAATTCCCACGACGCCGCGATGGTGGTTCCGGAGCCCAAGAATGGATCCAGGACGAGTCCAGTGTGGCGGCACTCACTCAGGCACTCTCTGACAAGTTCCTTCGGGTACACGGCGGGACTAACGAGGTCTCTGCGCTCGACGGAATTTCCCTTCAGAATTGGGAGATAGAAGTCCCTTAGGTACCGATGCCGAGGCCTCCTGTGGATCTCGCCCTTTGTGAACCGAAAGATCCATTCATAATACGGTTTGTACTTGGCTTTGGCGGGATCGTAGCTGATGTCGTAGCGCCAGACCAACAAGTCTGAAAAGGCCCACTCGCGCGGAACGAGAGAAATAATCCAGAACGGAGGATTGCACTCGCTGTCACCGTAGTCATTCTTTAGGTTCACGAAAACATCGGCGGAATCCTGCCCTAGTCTTTTGTCGATTAGGTGAAACGTCGACTGAATGAGCTGATTATATGCGGCCGCCGGCATCTCATCGTCATAACCCTTCCGACCGGGTGTTTGAAGAATTCGCGTTCTCTGATTCAGTTTGGGCACGTTGAAGGGGCGATAGCCGATGTTGTAGGGCGGGCTTGTCACAACATCGTCGATGGGTGGGAATCTAATGTGTTCCAAACCAAAGCGGCAGTCGGTGATGTAGTATTCGGCGGGCGGATGTTTCGTCTCGCCGCCTCGGGGGAGCGACGGCCGCTCGGGCCGTAAGACGGGGGATTGAATCGGACTGTCCAGCATCGGCCGCAGGTGTCCTTGGAACTGGTCTGGAGCGCCTGATGGAATCGCTGCGTACCTCCGTGATAGGAGTGCGGCGGATCGGGAGATGATCTCATGATCGCCAGCATCGCCCCAAATGTAAACCGTATCACCTTTCTCTGTGTGGCATTTTATCAAGCGTTCGAGTGCTGCAATGTCAATTCTGCCCTGGGATACGCTTTCCGAGGGACCGGACTCCATGAACTTTGTCTGAAACCCCTTGATCCTGTCCGACAAAGGCTCTGAGAACGACCAAATGTTTCCGGGGTTCCTCCCGAGCGGATTGTCACGAGGGTCGGGCTCTTTCTCCCATGGTATCCTGACGGAGCCAATGTCGAAAGTTGAGTCGGGCCAGGACCATAAATGGATCATGCAAAAGCTCAGCATCGATCTGCGCGGCAGCTTCAGAAGGATGACTTCGCGGAGGCGAAACCCCTCACCGACCTGAAGAAGGTCGATACCATGCTGATACTGGAAGGATTCGAACTGGTCTTTGTCAAGTGAATCCCCGCTCTCGGTGATTGCGGGAATCTGGAATGACGCGAGAGTGGCGTGAGACGCGTCTAACATCGTACGCACGTGCTCAGCTTTGGGGCCGGCGGAGGAAGTCGTAGGGAGGAGCATCAACAGGTTGGTCACTCTGCTCCCTCTCGACATCCGATTGACTTGTATGCGCGAACATGCCTGCAATCCGTAGATGGGCGAACGGCCTGGAGACTAGGCGGGTTGGGCCGGCCCAATGTGAGCATCGCCTCTTCATGACGCAAGAGATGACTTTGAAGCTTTTGACGGGATAAGCGACAATGTTCACCGAAGCTCTGGCGAATGAAGTGTACGCCCATCCCCGCGCCACCTCCCAACGACGCTTGGCTCGCGATTTCGAACATGACACCGGTAGGGCGTTCACAGTGAGGGCGAGCTTGGACTCGGCGACCAAAAGGTATCAACCGATTATCATCGAGAAAGTAGCCTCACGAGCTCCCATCCTGAACCATCAAGGGCAAGCCTTATCGTCCGCCGAAATGCTAGGGTCGTTCGTGTGAATATGACCCCGCGGATCAGCCTGCTTCTGACTGCCGTCGGAATCGATTCCGGCAGCTTCGAGCGGTACGTGGAGTGGGCCCTAACTGAGGATCTCGTATCGTATGCTGTTGGAGGAGTTGCCGACGTGAGTCTCTATCGCGATCGTCCTGACGCCCTCCGTAATTTCCGTGACTACCTATTCTCGCGGACAGGACGTAAGTGGTCGCCCCACGACATCGAGATCATTCATCGAAGAGTTCTCGCGTACTTCTCTTCACATCACCGGAGACCGTTGGAATACGGGGAACTCCTCCGATTGTTGTGGAACGTGCCGCACAAGTGCGCTCAGTGCGGGAAGGAACCGCCAGAGGTCTCGCTCCATATCGACCACGCTTTCCCTGCCTCGAAAGGAGGCTCGTCCAGGTTCGAAAACCTCCAATTCCTTTGCGCAAGACATAACTTGCAAAAAGGTAATAGGGTTACGGGAGGGAAGCCATGGCTGGATTTGCAATAACCGCCCACGTCCTGAGACAGCACGGTCTAGATCTGTACCTTTTCAGCATGAGTTCTTCGCGTTTGAAAGAGATCTCATACGTGACCCCCAGGAGCAAGGACGACCCGGAGGAGATCCAGCGAGTTCTTAGTGAGTCTCGTGCCGAGGAAATCGGAGAATACATTCAGGCGGAGAATTCGCTCCTCCCCAATGCGATCGTGGTGAATTTGACCCCTGACGTTAAAGTCGTCCCCAGTGGAGAATATGGCAAGTGCACACTACAATTTCCCGAGGGCACGGGGAAATACGCCTACGTCCTGGACGGTCAACATCGACTAGCGGGTTTTCGTTACAGTAACGGTGTGGAGTTCGATCTACCCGTGGTGGCACTTCACAATGCGGACAGCAATCTTCGAGGAAAAGTCTTCGCAGACATAAACAGCAAGCAAGAACGCGTAACCGACGTACACCTTCTGTCCTTGTTCTACCAAATCCGGGAGCTCCCTCCGGAGGAATCACACACGATGGATGTCGTTCAGATACTCGCGACAGACCCTGACTCACCCCTCTGCGGGAAAATCAAGATGAGGGACGACGACCGAGGAGCATGGCTCCGGAACGCCCACGTCAAGCGGTTGATCGCACCTCATGTGGAAAGTGGCGGAGTCCTTCATGGAAAGACGGCCGCTCAGCAAGCTACGATTCTTAAGGAGTACCTGAAGGGGATAGCGAAACTTTACCCGGAGGCCTGGGGAAACAACAAGGAGTTCCTCCTAACGAAACCGTTCGGGATAGAGACATTTCTTGGGATATTCGGGGCGGCGAAGCACCGCGTAGACTTGAATGAGGGGAGACAGTACAAAGCCGAGTGTTTTCTCAGACAACTGCAGCCTTTGACAGATGCGGTAATCTCCATCCCCGGTGGAGGCAAACTCAAGCTCGATTGGAAAGTGGGGGGTCCCTTTGGGGCTCTGTCAAATAAAGTGGGGAGGGGACTGGTCAGGAAGGAAATCCAAAACATCTTGACGAGGACCGATTCGGACGAGGGGTCAGTTAGCAGCGGCACCGCCTAGTCTGCGAAGCGTTCGAACCGGTAACCGCAAGCCAGCGAGCTGGTGTGCGACTTGACGGCACTCCTCGTTCGCGACGAAAGCTGGATGTCGCTGGTCGAGATCCAATCGCCTTTTTGCCCTAGCTTTGCCCGCCTGGCTTCACACCGGCAGCAACTGTCAAGGCGGTGAAACGCATTTCCCGTTTCAGCCGGTTTCAGATGAGGGGTAGGACGTTGGCGACTTATGCGGCAATCCAACAGTGGGTGAAGAAGAAATCAGGATTCGTTCCGAAGACGTGCTGGATAGCCCATGTCAAGGAACTCAACGGGCTCGATCCAAAGGTGGCCCCTAATCGTGCAAAGTCCGGGAAGCGGCTGGTGCAGTGCCCTCCGGAAAAGGTCGCGCCCATCAGGGCAGCAATGGTCCACTTCGGCATGCTTCGGTAGCTCGGTGATTGGGAGCACCTCATAACTAGAGTCACTCAGATGATCGGCGGGGTTCTCTGACTAGACCCCTCCGGACATTCACAGCCCTCCCCGCATCCTTATTATCGACAGAAGTAGAGTGCGGCCTATGGGCAATGCCACGAAGAATGCTCGAGCCCTGATGGGGTTCATGGACGAGCAGGAAGCGCTCAATTTCCTGAAGGGAAGTTGTGTCCTGGAAGACGCGTCGGACGAGAAGCTTGGAGTGCTGTGGCGATCGGCAAAGTCCGCGGTAGATGTGGCAACGCCTCCAGATCTTGTCCCAGAAATATTGGACATAGAAGAAAGGCATCGGCCTCACTTGGAAACCGTCGCTAGGGACCCGGTTTTCCCCGAGGCGGTCGGTAAGCTGAAATGGTCGTTCAAGCTGGTCGAGATCGACAAGCTGGTATGCTTTCAGAAGTACGTAGACACGGACTACTCGGAGCGATTGGCCGCGGGGAAGGACCTTGCCGACATTGCAACTCTGCTCGAGTTTTGTCTCCCTTTGAAGCCGACACCTCGCCGGGTCGGGACCAGCCACGATCCGACCCAGAATGCTTACACTCTTTCCTCGTCCACGTTAGACTTCAGGGTCGTCGGAGCGTTTCAGAGCCATGATCCGGTAACCAAGAGGAGGATCTACGGCTTTGCAACAGGCTTTGGGGTTCCGTTCATTCAGGTTGCCCACTTTCGCGACCGGTACGTCCTGAAGAATGGGTATCACCGCGCGTTCGTCGTTCGAAACGCGGGAGTGCATCATGTGCCGTGCATACTAGTCGAAGCAGAGTCCTTGGCCGACGCCGGCGGAGGGCGGCCGGGATTTTTCCAAGAGCCGCTGCTGATGTCCCGGAGTCCGCCAACCTTTTCCAGCTTCCTCGTCGACGCGATCGCGCCGCCGCTGAAGGTGCACGCGCTGACGAAAGTCGTCAGGATTCGGGCAGAAGAATTCGTCCTTCCGGGAGTTGTACAGCCGCAAGCAATGCCTGAATTGCGCGAAAAGCCGAGCATGCCGCCCTCGCCCGTCTCGATCGAGAGAGGCGAAGGGATCACAATTGAGCGGGAAGGCTGGAACGTCTACAGGCTGGAGGACGGGACGATACTCAAGGTCAGCCAACTTCTGATGAACCTCGGCGCGTCCTTTGGGCCGGGATTAGCACCTTTGGAGAGGTCAATGGAGCTCACGAACGTGTTCGTGGCGTTATCAGTTCCCACGGGACTGAGAGGCCCGCCATCACGCCAACAGTATTCTCCGACCGATCTGGCTTCAGCCGTAGTTCAGAGGAACTTGAGGTTCGTGAAAACTAGGGAGACCGCCAACGAATACGTTACCGCTTCGGGAGAACGGTTCGAACTCAGCCTCGTTCTGGCGGATGTAAGTAGGACCAACAAATTCGACGCGACGGGGAACCCAATCTACCTGGTGAACACGCAAGTGAGCATCCAACAGGTCGTTCCGGTCGGTGACTAGGCGTTCTGCGACTCGTCGTCTGCGACGATTTACAACTATCGCTTCCAAGTCAAGCTCCCCGCCACGTAATCGATTCTCTCATCAGAACCCTTTAATTGAAAGACTTCGGTCAAGGTCGTTCACGAGGGACGCCATGTGATGACCAGCGGGCCAGGAACGGTTTCTAGCGTGTCCGCCATTGGGCGCATTTCCGACGGTGTCCTACGGGGAACCCGAACTACTCGCGATCCTCGGCTTCACGATCGAATTTCGTTCCGGCATGTTTGCAACACCCAGTCGCCAAAGCTTCGGCTCAACGGAATCTGTGCGTACTATGCGATGTTTCCGCTATCATTTCCGTATCGACGGCTTCGGACCGCAAAGGGATGCTCTTGGGTCCTCGACCCCTTCTGCGGACGAGGGACGACCAATGTGGCTGCCAGGCTCCTAGGCCTGCCGTCAGTTGGAATCGACAGCAGTCCGGTCGCAACAGCGATTGCTTCCGCAAAACTGTGCGACGTTTCCCCTTCACGCGTCATTGATGAATGCCACAGGCTTCTGCTCGAGGAGAAGACCCCGGCTCATGTTCCTGCGGGCGAATTCTGGGAACTTTGCTTTCATCCCCAAACCCTCGAGGAAATCTGCAGAGTGAGGGAGCCGCTTCTCGATGATTGTCGGTCAGGGACTCGAAAGGTGCTACGCGCTCTCATCCTCGGTTTCCTTCATGGCCCCGTTCGCAAGGGTTTGCCTTCGTACCTGTCTAATCAAATGCCCCGGACCTATGCCACCAAACCTCTTTCAGCGGTTCGATTTTGGAGGCGCCACCACCTCAGTCCCGCACGCGTCCCGTTACTAGAGTTAGTGAAGCGGCGTGCCGGATTCTACCTTTCTTACAGGTTACCCAAGCCTCTTGGCCGTATCCATCAGAGAGACTCGAGGAAAGAGTTGCCGCGGGCCTACGACCAGCGGTTCGATTGCGTGATAACCTCGCCTCCTTACCTGGGCATGAACCATTATCTGCGCGATCAGTGGCTCCGCAGCTGGTTTCTTGGAGGGCCGGACAAGCCATCGGGAGGTCAGGTCGCTCAAATCACATCGGAGGACGAGCAAACGTTCGTTTCGGACCTCGCCAAAGCATGGTCCGCTGTTGCCAAAGCATGCGCACCCGGAGCCAGAATGACGATTCGCTTCGGGTCCATCCCGTCCCGAAACATGGATCCGCGGGCGGTGATCTGCACTTCGCTTCAGAGGGCAAGCGGGCGATGGAAAATCCTGACGATAACGGACGCTGGTCCTTCGAGTCGGGGCAAGCGACAATCAGACCAGTTCTCCCCAACGCCGGGTGAGCCGATCAACGAGATTGATGTACACGCTATCCTGGAGGAAAACTGAATGTTCGATGGTCAGTCCTTCCCCGAGATTCGCGACGCCATCCGAGAATGCACGGTCGACCAGCGGAACCTACTCGATGATATTCGTGCAGACGTGCGTGGCCTCTCCCCAAGCGTGAGGACGATCCAGCCGCGGACGACGACATCGATCTCCCTGGTTGCTAGCGATGGCGGCAACAACAAACTCGTGTTCGACCCGTTTTACGTCCAGTTAGTCCGCGTCGTGGACTCATACGGCAAACAGCATCTGCTCGACGCTGTCTCCCCCACCTCGGATACAGACAAACTGAGTACCAAACACCTCGACTCGAACGGCACAGCGAAGACCGCGCTAGGAAGACTGATGAAGGATCTGGGAGTCAAGACACTCCATCAGCTCAGTCACATGATTCCTGAGGGAAAGTCGGTCCGCGAGACGCCGACGAAAGTATCGCCTAGCTGGGTCCAGGTCTATCGTGACTTGTGCGAGTGGGCAGTCCTCTACGATCGCATTTGCTACGCAACGTTCGCGACAGACACGCTGGTGGTGCGCGACAATCTCCTCAGGAGCAAGCTGTTCCGAGGCGAGTTGTTCATAGAAATGAGCAATCGAATGAGGGAGGCAATCGTCCGAATTGAACGCCAAGATCGGCGCCGCGTCTTTCTCGTCGGGCTCGCGAAACACAGCAAGGTTCTCGACAGGTACGGGCTCGCACTAGCCCTCGAACGTGTCCTTCCGGCCGGGAGCGCTCGATATGTCAGAGTTCCTCGCGAGCTGGAAAAGAAAGCGTTCGTTTGGCAGGAATGGGCACGTGGTGCAGAGGAAACCGGGGCGCTGGGTGAAGCTCCAAAGTTCGTTGCGGGCGACATGTATTTCGTCCGCTTTGGGCCAGGCACCGGCGACCCAACCTGGATTGTCGACATCCTTTCATCGCAGTCCGACAAGGCCCACGAAATATTCGGATACCTACTTGCTGATGCAAGGGACGGATTCCCAATTCCGTACTATCCACGCTGTCTCCAGAAAGCAGATGAATTCGCCCAGGTCGTAGGTTTCGACCTTGATATCCTCCAGAGTGAGGTTATGTCGTCGGTAGAGAAGGTTGTCGGCGATCAGGCTCGAGATGCCTTAGATGGATTCAGGTTCGCTCCAGACTTGGCCGGGAGGCGCTACCGTTGAAACAAATCCCGCTATTCGCGAAGGAGAACATCGTGGGTATTTTTCATGGCTTCAGTGAGGGCGGACTCGAGTTCAGAGCTGAGCTGGTCCTTCCATATCGAAACATCTTTCAAAGCGTTCCTATGCACGGCCAGTTCCTCCTTGTGCAGTTGGAGCATGAGCAAGAGGCAATCCTTGGGCGGATTACATCGGTGTCCGCATCGGGGCGGCTTGCTTCTGAGGCAGGTCAAGACTATGGGATTAGAGCGGTCGCCGACGATCGCCCCATCCCCGAGGATCTCCGGGAACAATACCTCCGTTACCATGTGAATATCCGGGTATTGGGCCTACTGCGCGTTGCCGATGGAGGAGTCGAGTTTGCTCCGTCTCACCGTCGGCTCCCACATGTCGGGAGCCGAGTTGCGTTTCTTTCCGATGAAGTCCTCAAGGAAGTTGCTGGACACAACATCCCGGAGGCAGCGGAAATTGGCTGGTTCGCACTCGGCGAATTCATTTACGCGGGCAACGACCCGCGGTTGAGGCGCGAGCCATGGATGAGGGCACTCGACTCAAAAGTCATTTCAAGATTCGATGTCACAAGTCTTGTCGCTCGCCGTACATTCGTATTCGCTCGCGCTGGTTTTGGGAAGTCGAATCTTGTCAAGCTCATGTTTGCAAATCTCTACCAGGGCAACCCCGCGGTGCCGAAGCGAGGCGGCGAGGCAAAGCCCGTTGGAACCGTGATTTTCGATCCAGACGGTGAATATTTTTGGCCCGATGACAAGGGACGACCTGGATTGTGCGACGTACCTGGCCTAAAGGACAAGATCGTTGTTTTTACGAAACGGCAGGCTCCAAGCTCGTTCTACCAATTGTTCGTTGCGGGGGATGTAAAACTCGATCTTCGACGGTTACGCCCAGCGGATGTTGTGTCGATTGCCCTGTCGCCCGAAAAGCAAGATCAACAGAATGTTCGAAAACTCAAGTCAATGTCGGACGCCAAGTGGAGGCAGCTTGTCGATGAAATTTACGCGCACGGAAACTCAGCTGATCCCGAGATATTGATGCCCCTGCTGGGCCTCCAGGCGGATCAAGAAGGCGAGTTGTACGCAGCACGGGCAAACATGACGACCATCGTGAACATGCTGCACAGCCCGAGTAGCCTCACTATGGACAAGTTGCTCGTTGCCCTCAAAGAGGGAAAGCTCTGCATCTTCGACGTATCGCAGGCCCGAGGAGAAGCATCCCTTCAGCTTTCAGGACTCGTTCTGAAACAGATTTTCGATCACAATATGGAAGAATTCACCAAAAAAGATCCGGACTCGATACCCACCATTGCCGTTGTCGAGGAAGCTCAGTCGGTCCTCAGCGAAAGGGCGGCGGCCGGCGAAGGAGTCTACGTGCAATGGGTGAAAGAGGGCCGCAAGCTGGACCTTGGGATCGTTCTCGTTACTCAACAGCCCGGCAGCATCGCGTGGCAGATCCTGAGTCAAGGCGACAACTGGTTCCTGTTTCACTTGCTCTCCAGGGGGGATCTCGAGCACGTGAAGCGGGCGAACTCGCATTTCAGCGATGACATTCTTAGCAGCCTCCTCAACGAACCGATTCCCGGTCACGGAGTCTTCTGGAGCAGCGCGGGCAAAGGAAAGCCGTATCCTCTGCCAATTCGCGTTCTCTCGTTCGAAGACGCGTACAAGATGCAAGACCCTAAGTACGACCGTCCTCCGGAGGACACATATGCCCGGCGCCTTAGGACGAAGTACGATGCCCTAGTTGAGAAGGCCGCACAAAAACTCAAGCAGGAGCCGGAGTCGACAACTCAGGCAAAATCGGCGGAGAGTGGCACGAGCGACGAAGAGGCTCGCGGGCGCGAGCCCGACATCGATATGCTGCTCTTCTATACGCAACAGGCTGCTGCGACTATCCAGGGCGACGTTGTCCTCATGGGAAAACTTCGGGGAAACGGAGTCCCTTGGGCCGGAGTCAAAGAGGCGATCGCCAAGACTCTCCCGAATGTAATGGAGGAGTCGGAGCGAGCAAAGCTTGCCTATGAGTTGGTGCCAGGAGTCCTGGAGAAAGTGCTCGGGAAGCGAGACAAAGGGTGGAAGGTAGAAAAGCGGCCGAAGAGGAGCGGCGAAGGTCTCACGACCTGGATCCGAGCCATTCAAACTGAGGTAAACGAGTCAGAGAAGGAGGAGTGAGGCCCGCGCCACGTGAACCGGATGCAATTTCGATCAGCGAACCAGCACATTCGGATCCCCTTCACCGATTGTCCGGGATGGCGTTATGGCGCAATCGTCGCGCGAGATCATCGGTAGTTGGCACCGTTCAACTATCCGATCGCTACTAGACCAAGACAGAACATCTCCGGCGCGCCAACTATTAAAGGGTACGGCCTTGCCCGACTGGAGGTTGTGCGCTAGGGTGAGACCCGGTTGGCTCGCTACGTATGCCGGTCTACTCCTCACAACATTGCTAATCGCGAGCCCGTCGACGGCCCAAGGCCTTGATGTCGTGACGGGAAGCTTCGGGGCGTTCGCGGACGGTGGCAGAGTAGACCATACAATCCATCTCGGCGACAGAGTCGAGTTCAACGTAACAGTCAAGAGCCTCTACGCGGACGAGTGCAACGTTTCTGTTGGTCTTGAGGTAGAGTCCGTCGGACTCGGCTGGCAGGATGATTCACTGGGCCGTCTTGTCAACGGATCCGCTATCGTATCGTTTCAACGCTTTTCATTCTTTCCCAATCAGACCCGAAACGTGATTCTCTCTTGGGACACGAATGGCGAAGTCACCCTGAAATCTGGGGCCAGAGCGCGGACACAGAGGGCTGAATATCATCTTGAATTCGAGCGGGATGACTGTGACGGAGGCGGAGATGGCACAGCTCTGGGACTGGTCCTTTACTCAGAGCCACAGAATTTTGCCGTCGTATGCCCACGTGACGAAAGCGAGTTCCTGGGAGCATGCAAGACGCCAACTGAAGTGATACTCATCTCCGCTGCGATATTCGGAGCTCCAATTTTGGCCGCGGTCGGAATTGCAATCACTATCCGACGGAAGCGGAGGGGAAGACCACCAATCGTGAACCTATAGAACCAAGATCCCCCGTGAAATCGAACCGCAAAGAATCGAGGAGAACTTGCAAATGCAAGCAGCATCGTTGATTCAGCGCCCGTATGCAGGTGCATCGAACCTCGTTCCGTTCCTCAGCGTATTCTACTTTGAGTGGGCTCGCGTCGATATTCCCAGCACCCTTCGATACCTGATGTGGGGTCTGTTGTTGGTATGCAGTGTCCCGATGCTAGCGTACCAGGAAGCAATGGCTGTAGGTATGAGGAAATACGAGCCCGGGTTGGTTAGCTGGATTACCCAACCGAGGGCGGAATTGCTGGACACTGTCAAGTCCCTACGGGCGTTGCTGAATCTCCTACCCAGAGGCCGTTTCATGGCCTTCGCTTCGGTCGGGAAT